>WNGJ01013071.1_pt1 | contig 11240 bp, 11 predicted proteins | sample 5400611 | NCBI WGS metagenome assembly WNGJ01 (sample SAMN13153375, study PRJNA577476) | soil metagenome | isolation source: 40 cm soil or saprolite under Garry oak tree replicate 1 | place: USA:California | collected 2016-06-15 | reverse complement strand
TCTCACAGAACTCAACACTGTAAACCTAGCCTAAGAACTTCGCAGCTCCCAACTATCCTGTCTTGTGTCGCTGGAAATATTTTTTCTCTAAATTCTAGCAAGGATCCACTCGCTGTCTGAAACGATTCTGGGCGAGATTGCTGGGTTTTCGCGTAGAGCGGGCGAGTCAGCGGTTTTTCGACCAGTCTCCATCTGTATCATTGCATGCTTGAACTGGGCTTCATATGAAATGCTCCTCCCAAATCCCAGATCAGGGTTTATTTTGAATGATTGTTGTGACGAAATCTTCGAACCGGAATCAAGAGCGGTCAGGTCTTATCTGCGCCGTCCTTCTTGAAACGTGGTTCCACTCCAGGAGCGCCGAACCCAGGCATCGGCCAAGGTTTTGCTGGTAGCTCCGAAAAAAGTATGTCTAGTTTATCGGTAATAGCGGACAGTTTCTTACCAATTGGACCCGCAAAAGCCTTGACTCTAGCTTTAAGATGATCATTTGAGATTCCGATTTCATAGTTCGCGGCTGCGACCTCGACATTCACATTCAATAGATACCTTACCGCTGTGTCTAACTTTTCAATGGGATAGGACGCGGCGTCCGATAATTTCAGGTCTCTGTCATTTTGGCTTCTGAGCTCTTCCAGACCTAGCAGTAGCTCTTGGACGCGCGCAATTGTGGTAACCCGATCTGCAGGCAAAGACAGTTTGGAAGGATACGATCGGATGGTGTCCCGATATTTCTTGGCATCTCGGCGTTGTATTTCGATGGCGCCTTTGTAGTTAGAATTTAGGGTTACTAATGAGTCGAAGATGCCGGATTGAGAGAGAGAATATGCCTCCTCAATCTCAATTTTTGCTTCTGTCCAATTTTCGTCTCGAAGATGACGAGTTGCTTCTCCAACGCTGGCTTGCCATCTTTGAAATTCATCGTAGATGCGATTCAGCATGTGCTTCTTTTCGACATCAGCTTCTTCATGCATGAATTCTGCCATTCTGTACGTGTAATCCACGAGATTTACTTGGGATTCATACATGTCCAAGGCCAAATCTCGCCATTGTATCGGATCGGGATCATTCACTGTGCTGTCCAAGGCTTGTTCAAGCATCAAGCCAATCGCCCGGGTTTCAGGGTCCATCGATCGTAATAGTTCCTGAGAAACCAGTTCGAGGCTCTTTGGATCCGGATTTTTCCAAAGGGGTCCCAGTTTGATGACAGATTCTGGAGATGCGTAGTAAGCATGTTGGAGTGCAACGCCAACTACCACTTTTCTTTCAGAAGCCTGAAGCATGTCGAACTCCTGGGACAGTGCCTACTCAATTAGCTACCTCCGATACATATTAACAACATTATTTGGTCCGATTCAGGTACGTCTATCCGATCTTCTTGTAGTTTGATTGCTAGTTCTTGTTCCATTCGTGAGGGGTTCGCGTGTAGTCGTTCGCGCCAGTCGCCCCGCTGACCCGACATCTGTAAGGCTGAGCTATTGTTCGGCTACTGCTCAGACACAAGGGCGAAACTGTTGATCGTCAATTAGGCTCTTGAAATAACTCGAAGAAGTTCTGGCCTCTTCAAATTCGAGGGCTCTCCAGGGAAATTACAGTTTCAGCGGTTGGTTATATGCCGCGGAGGGGACCCGACTAGACAGGTCAGCAGAGAGAGCGACACGTCAAATATTGGCTCGCGCTCCGTGATTTAGAAATCATTTGAAACGTGAGGTCCTACTCAGTAAGCTTGAACGGGTAATCGACATCATTGAGCGTGACAGAGACCTCCCACTCGACATCAAAGAGGTCTACACTTTCGGAAGTTTCGTTCGAGGGAAAGAAGAGCCTGGTGACCTCGACCTCATAATGGTTCACAGTGAACTTAGCCCAAAACAAGCTGAGCTAACCGCCAGAGCAATCGAAGGCCATGGGACGTCCCTGGATCAGCAGATGAATGGAAGGCTGAAGTCGAATAGCGAAAACATCGACGTAGTCTATGGAACAAGTTTGGAAGCAGTAATTCACCTCTTGAAGGTGAAGCCGTCGACTATCGAAAAGATATGGTCAAATGATGATCGCGATTGGCAAGAGAAACTCAGAAGGATTCAATCGAGGTCCCCTGAGGAAATAATCGGAATCCTAGAAAGAGAACTGGAAAATCTACGCGAATACACTCGAAGACTACAGTACAACTTGATAGCTTATCAAAGGGTGGTAATGCCAAAACTGTCGGGACCCGAGTTGACAAAGTTTCAATTGGAAATAGCAGCTAGGGTAGACGAGATCAAAAAGAACAAGAATTTCGAACCATTCGTTCTGCTTCCGTAGGTGGAAAACAGCTTTGTTTCTAGTCAACGCTTAAGGGCAGGCTGAGGCCTGTATGAGGGGATGGGTCCATTTTGGCTGTGATTTGTGGTTTTAGGTTTGAGGTTCGGCCTGAGGATGAGGTTGTTGTGTTGGAGGCTGATCATCATACTGCTCATGTCTGTGTGGACTGTCTTACGTTGTTGACGGTTCATCGTCGTATTCATCATATGAAGGTGGAGAAGGTGATTGTTGAGATGGCTGAGCGTAGACCAGTATTGGCTGAAGCGTAAAGAGCAAGGTCAGGTTCGGAGCCCGACTATTCCAAGCAGCCAACAAACCTTTCCGAAACGTCGCTCTTCCTCCGGAGTCCCCGAAAGACTGCGTAGAACCGCTCAATTGCCTTGGAGCATAGCGATCGTCAGGCTGATCGCCCCTTCGGTCCGACCCTATACCTCGGCTCGGCTTTGGCGAGCCGTTCCATCCTTTCCAGTCTTTTCCATAAAGCGGGATATGTCCTCTTTTTGTGGGTGGCAACTAAACAATTGCAACTTCGGCCATACGAGTCGAGGCCGTGATAATCAGCGTCCGAGTACAACTTTTCCATGGCACCGGCCAATTCATATGCCCGCGACAGACGGTCGGGGACAGGGACAGGCTTGCGAAGTATCGCCGGGAGAACATATTCTTTGAAGATTGAATAATACCCGGTCTCTTTCTTGAGACGCTCAATTCTGCTCCAAAAAATCTCTTTCCGAGCCGTTTATGACACCCACTTCGCACGAAGCGGCAAACATCTGATGACAACACCTTTACAATAAGCCTTAGTCACAGGTTCTATACGCCTACTGCAGTTAGGCCGCGGTTCGGACTGCGTAAATAGTCGAATCGTTCATGTGTGGTTGAATAGTTTTGGTCAAGGATGGTCGGCACTCGAGCGACAAGATCCCTCTTCAACTGTTGAGGGAAGCCCGCCTGAGACAGCGGGACGGAGAGTGGCTCAGCTCGGCAAAGGGTCCCGTCATCCGCAGATATCGGGGAAAGTACGTTGCAATAAGGAACAAGAAGATACTGGCAGCTAGCACTACTATGAAGGGGCTCTATGCCAAACTTGACAAGCTAAAACCGGGGATGGTTCTAATAACGAGGATCGAAAGGCCCGCCCTTCTCGTATATGTCGAGCTTCGCTAAGAAATGGATGAGGCAGAAGACCCAAACTGGAACCGTCTATCGTCCGGTCGTAGATCTTCTCTTTAACGAGGAGACCGGCCGCAACCTCTACTCTTTCATAGTTGACAGCGGCGCAGACATCTCACTCGCCCCACGTCAGTTGGCAGAACGGATAGGCCTCGACTGGGACAAGGGCTCGAAAATAACTCTTTCAGGAATATCTCCCAAACCTGAATGTACCCTTGAAGGTCGAATCCACAAGGTGAGTGCGCTAGTTCCGGATCTCGCCTTCGAACTCGCCCTGCCGGTCTGCTTCGCTAACGGCAACGCACCCTTACTCATCGGACGAGAAGGCTTCTTTGACGAATTCGACATCACCCTAGACAAGACTCGGCGAAGAACCGTGTTCAGTAGGAAGAGAGCGCGACGAGCATAGTCCAGATGGCTGAGCGTAGACCAGTATTGGCTGAAGCGTAAAGAGTAAGGTCAGGTTCGGAGCGCGACTCTTCCAGGCAGCCAACGAACCCTTCACCATTCTCGCCGCAATAGCCTCAAGGATCCATAGGATCAGGTCCTAATCTGCGGGGTTTTCACTTCAATCGTTTTTGGAAGCTGGGTACTGTTATGCCGATGATTCTATCGCCTTTGTAGTGCAGTATTATGTCATTGCTGAGTACGGTACTGTCAGAGGCAGCCTTCGGCGGGCCGAAGCTGATGTAGAGCACGTCAGCCTCCTTATCATAGTCGACGTCCAACTCCTCAACCTTGGAAACGGTCAACGCTTTGGCCAAACAGCACCCCTCTTCCTAAGATTCCTGACATCAGAAGTTAGGACCGCCGTCATAATAAATCCATCCGGATCTGGGACAAGATTCCAAACCCTGAAAGGCATTGATTGAACTCTCCAAGAACAAAGAAGGCATTCAAGCGTAGAGGATTGGAGAGGTCGACGAAGGTCCATATCTTGAATGATCACTTGAAGAGTGACTGAAGTGTGAAGAGGAAAGTCAAGTTCGGATGCCGGATCTTTCTAGCGGCCAACGAGCCATTCCAGCAGATCATCAAGAGAGCCCAATTCTGCGAGAAGTACGGCTTTGACTCTGTCCTCATAGACGACCATCTGCTCTACGGGACCGAAGCCGCAGCCGCACCAGAACCGTTCACAACCCTCGGCGCAATAGCAGCCGGGACCCGGAAGATCAGAGTCGGAATCGCAGTAACAGACCTCGTCCGGAGACACCCAGCCATCGTAGCCCAGACCCTGGCCACACTCTCCAACCAGTTTCCGAAACGGGTCTTCCTCGGACTGGGCGCGGGCGATCCTATGAACCAGACACCTTTCGGATTTTCTGCGGAACACCGCGTCAGCAGACTAGAAGAGGGTCTGAAGATTATCCGGCAGCTGTGGAAGTCTAGCATAGGGAAACCACAGAACTACAAGGGACAATTCTTCTCCCTGAACAACGCATACTTGCAAGCCGGCCAAGAGAAACAGCCCGTCCCGCCAATCTATCTAGCAGCCTTCGGTCCCAGAATGCTGAAGCTCGCGGGGGAGGCGGCGGACGGATGGATGCCGCACTGTCACACACCTGCAACATACAAAATGGATCTTGATACCATCATCGGGTCAGCCCACAATGCAAGTCGAGATTTCGGGGCGTTCCGCTCTGCATACTACACGCTCTCCTTCATCTCCACGAATCGCAAAGAAGCAGACCGGAACGTACTCGGTCCAGCCAGATACTTCCTAGCCCTGATACCCGAGGCGTTGAGGAAGATTGATCCTTCAGCCAGCCATCCCGGCCGAATCTGGGAGAAAATACCATATCCGAAAGAGCAGAGAGAAGCAATCCGGAAGATCGCCGCGGACATTCCAGAATCAGATGCCTACAACACTGTCATCCATGGGACCCCGGACGATTGCATCGAACAGATCGAAGGCTATCGGAAGGCTGGCTGCAAGGAGTTCATGCTGACCTTCGTCCCGAAGGGAGGATTATGGTCAACAACAAACCTACTTCCACAGATACGGCTCTTCTCGAATGAGGTGATGGGTGGCCAAAACTAATCACGCAACAACTGCCTTTTCATGGCAACGAGAGCACACGGATTATGTGTCGCTCGCCAGAAATTCGGAGAATTTCTCCGAGAGAGGCCCGGGAGAAGTGCCTCGGCTAGGCAGATGAATCACTCTGAAACCTCGATAGAGGAAAAACGCGAAGGATTCGAACGCCGCGATTAGCGCCGCGTCACTTGCAAGTCCGATCCAGTTGTAGCTCCATCCAACAGACCAGAATCCCATCCATGGAATTGGAAGACCGTTTGTCCAAGTTCCGTACTCTGCGGACCAAGAAAACAACACAGTCGCGCATGCTAGCCACCCTGCAGACACAGGGATTACAATGTTCCGGAATAGAGATAGGTGCCTCTGCCGCCAGAGAACGACTGAATAGGCGATTCCCGCATAGAGCAACACATCTAGAACGAAGACATCCAATGAGTACGTGGTGAGCGAGACAGGACTTACAACTCCAAACCGACCTACACTTCCTGGATATTCAAGATGCGTCTTCCAGAACAAGGGCAGACCGTACTGAGAAATCTCGCCGAAGCTCGAACGGTATGCTAGTACAAAACCGGTAAGCCAAGTCACCAACGCAGCCAAGACTGGAATCAGCACAAACTCGGCTGTCAGCAGCGAAAATCTTCTTTTGAAGGTGAACAACCTACTTACCAAGGATGCGTGATCCCTCCGAAGAACTTATCTCAATCAACAGGTTTCACTTGGACAAATTATCTTCCCGCGGCAAAGCTTGGGTTCCAGCTCTTCAACTCGTCTCGTCGAATCGCCGTATATTTGTCACCGTTTGGCAATGTCATTAGGGATCGAAGGCTACTGGAAGGTTGGCTGCAAAGAACTCATGCTAACCTTCACACCCAAAGGAGGACTCTGGTCAACAACAAACCTGCTCGAACAGATGCGGCTATTCTCAGAGAAAGTCATGAGCAACTGGGTAGAGTGCGGTTCATCGCTTTTGTGAAGCGATCAACGCCCATGTCATCCCGGTGATTCCGAATAATGTGATCAGTACGCCAGCCAAACAGCGTACCGGTCCACTACAGAATTGCGCATGCAAGAAATCGCGCCACAGCTCACGGTGTAGCGAATGCGTTCTCAAATCCTAGAATCGCCAAGATTAACCCTGAGCATATTACTACTCCGAAAAGAATTGCTCTGATCAAGAGCTTTCGAACTAATACTACGAACAATCTAGGCATTGCTGAACTCTCGCCATTGAGATGCTCAGGAGGGAAGCTGAACGACCTAATGGGAACCCAAATCCATGATAAGAGCCAACAGTGCAACGGTGCATCCAAGGAGCTAATCCCCTCAGGAGCGCCACAATCCCTAGGCGAGTCCTTTTTTATATCCTATTCTACTAGATTACGGCATCGGCTATTTCCTCCCAAGGACCAGAAGCGCTGAAACCGAAGGTCACCTGAAAGTTTGTAAGCGGTCCGTTAGCAATTTCGTATTCTGAGGCCGCTCCCCCGCTCGACATTATCATCGTAAATCCGGATTGGGCAGAAGCGGTGGCTCCTCCAATCTGAACCCCGGCGAATACAAGGGTGGTACTGTAGTCACTGGTCGACACTGTCGCAGATGACGCCATGCTTGTGGAACTCCCAGTGCCTGGCAGGGTAGAATTTGGATCAAAGGGATTGTCGAAGTTTGCACCGCTTATGGCGAAGACCTGGAGCCCATTGTACTCACCACCGTAATACGGCTCGTTGCAGCCTGAGATCGACTCAGTGATAGTGTCGGAGGACAATACGCCTGCGCTCTTAGCCCACCATTCCTGAAGTTGGTCGCGCCACCCGTAAGACGGATCGTACCTGCCATAGACGACTGGAGATCTCGCTGCCCAAGTTAGGCCGGCCGTGTCAGTTACACCGAACGTGCAACTGGTGGCGAGGTCGAGAGTCTCCGATGTGAAGACTATGATGATATCATTCTGGCGAGTGGTGCTCAACGTAGTGGGGCAGGAGAGGGTGAAGTGAGAGCAGTTTGCCTGGGCTGAGCCGTCTATTTGAAGCGAGGGGCAAGAGTCCACGGTGATCGGTACGTTGGGTGTGGTGTCACCGAACCACTCAAGCAGTTCTTGCACCATCCTCCACTGGAAATTGTATGAGCCAGGAGTAGAGGGGGCGGTGAAGGTAAACTGGAAAGTGTACTGGTTTCCCGGAGTGACGGGACTACTAAGGTCGACTCTTCCAAAGCCCCAAATGTTGTTGTCCTGAGGGTTTTGTGAGCCCAGACGGAATGGATTGGGATCGTTAGACGGCGGTAACCACGTTGTGGTTCCGGTGTTTTTCATTGTTATTGAGGCAGTGGCCGTCTGACCCGTACACATTGTTGAGGATGGAGAGGTCTGAGAAACATATTGTGCATTGTCAGTTGGCGTGACCTGAGGCATGGTGTACAGATGTCCATCGTCGCATGGGCAGCCGAAACTGCCGTCTGTGCCGGTGAATCCCAAAAGTAGCACGTTCTGAGTTGGAACAAAGGCCATTGTCGGGTCCTCCAACGATTCTGCACTCATCGCTCCACTAAGTCTTGTGGGACCGGTCCAAGATATCGCGTCAGGAGACGAATTGTCGTAAAGATAGAATGGATTGGTGACCCCCACGTATATCATGTGAAAGCTCTGTTCGACAGGATTGTATTGAATTGTAACCCAGTAGCCGCTCTGTCCAGGAAAGTCAGCTCTGTTAGTCCAGGTTATCCCGTCGCTAGATTGAATGACGTGCAAAGATTTGTCATACTGGGATACATAGGCCATGTACAACTTTCCGTTGACAAACGTCATACCTGGTGAATCCCATAAGCCGATATCGGTTCCACCAATCCGAATGGGGGTTGAAGTGACGAGTGACCAGCTTTGGTTGAAGACTGGGCCTGTTGACTGGTATAGGAAAACCTCGTTGCATCCGCAATTGTCCCCCTGATTGTTCCGTATGAATGTGTTGTAGTCTATGAGGAGACGGTGATTAGTTGAATCGAACGCAATTGTAGGTCCGTTTACTCCCCAAGTGTTTGCAATCTCGGCGATATCAGTTATGAATACTGGGTTTGACCATGATGAACCGTCTGTGGAAGAGATCACCCACATATCGATTACAGTTGGATCCATTATGTTAGGCGTGTGTTCGTATACGATATACATCCTCTGGTCATCTGGGTTGTAGACAATTCCCATGCTCCCCGGATCTGCTGCTCGGCTAGTGTCCACAGCACCAGTCCAAGTGATCATGTCAGTAGATGAAATGACGTTGACGTTGCCGCAACATTGGACGTCCGAAGGGTAGGCTAAGAACATCTTTCCGAGGTGTGGATTATAAGTCATGGCAGGTGAACCGTTTGCCATCTGTGACAATTTGCTAATGGAAAAATTCCAATTGTAGGTGGCACCGTTTGCTTGATGAATTGCAACAGTTGAGAAAATGCTTCCGAGTGCTAATATCAAGAGAACGACAAGAGCCAATCTTGTTTTCATGTGGTTTTTCCCTTAGGCTTGGGGATTATCGTCGAACCAATATGAAGGATGACTCGCCAGCGCATGAGAACAAGAGTGTCCATCGGCGCATTGATATGATCTACGTGTACATGCGGTACATTTGGGAAATGCGAAAGCATCTGTGGTCCTTTGTGTCCGGATTCACCTGCCTGGTTCCCTCACTTCCAGATGAGTCTACTTGGCAGTAGCGGGGATCCGAATTGAATCAATTGTAGAATGTTGGCGCCGTCTGCAATTTGTCTGTCCAATTCCAAGATTATTTGAAAAGTTCATTCCTGAAAAAGAGGGAACGGCACAAACCCCCGGGCAGCCGGCCAATCCCACCGGTCTTACACCAGAGAAACAATTGTCACGGCGCTCCGTCATTCAGAGTAGTATGAAACGAAACGGAGCATCAAACCTCCTTTCCCAGATACGACTCTTCTCAGACATGGTCATGAGCAACTGGGTAGAGATAAAATGAAGAGTGGAGTCTCAGCGCGCGTCCCGCGCAAACGGGCCGCTGATTGTGTGAGTGGAGTTCTGATAAGCGACAGTGCAGTTCTTGTCGAAAAGCGACGAGCCGATGACGACGCGGACCCAGGACTAGTTTTGCTTCCAGGGGGCCACGTAGAGGTGGGCGAATCTCTGGAACGGGCTCTGAAGAGAGAGATGCTAGAGGAACTAGGGGTACGAGTCGAAAAGGTCGCGCTGATTCGCGTCCGATATTATACGGCGTCGAATGGAGAGAGACAGAGAATACACTATTTTCTTATCAAGGACTGGAAGGGGAAAATCAGGTCGAACGAAGCAGAGTCTGTCTACTGGGAAGCAAACATCAGCCATCTAAGCGATACCATAGAGAGAAAAATTGTACTAAAACTATTGAGTCAACGCTCTAGCGTCTAGACATTAGCCAACGCGTGGGCAAGGTATGATACAGCTCCAATTTGGGTCCACGCTCGAACACCATTACCCCTAAAAGCCGGAACACGCTAGATCCAAAACGAGTCGTTTCTTAAATGGTATCAAAAACAGGGTTATCCGGAATAGTCCTACTGCCTCTGATAGCGCTCCTTGTCTACGTGCCGCCGGTCAATGCTGCTTCACCCAGTATGAGCCTGGACGGCGTGGCGATTGGCAACTCATACAGTTGTGACACATCATCTTGCTCTAGCCTTTGTTCCAGTCACCTCAATTGTTCGGCGTCTGCAACGTTGACAACGACGAGTAGCAATGATGTGATCGTTGTGGTCGCCCAGTGTGGGATCTTTGGAGATTGTGGATCATGCTGCCCTTCACCTTCCTTTGTTGATAACGTAACATCAGTTGTCGATGATGCTGGTCACACGTGGACCTTGCGAGCGGCGTACACGCCCCCGCACGGTCGTCCCATATGGGAATATTACACTGTAGCCGATTCGCCGTTATCTTCAGACGGAATAAGTGTCACATGGTCCGGCTCCAACGTGTTTGTCGGCTTCATCGCCATAGGCGTCAGTGGAGCAAATACTCAACACCCTTGGGACCCATCTCGGAATCTTCCTGCGAAACAGGCGCTCTCTTCAGGTTGCACCGATCCCAGAACGTGTACGATCAATTTTTCAGCGGTCGGAGCGCAAGGCTTCGTAATAGTCAGCACTGCAATAGGCGATGACCAGAGTTGTCAGGGCATCTCACCATTTCATAACCTAGCTAACGCGATTTACGGCCAAGCAGAAACAGACTATTTGGTAACTCAAATCGGAGGCTCAAACAGCGTTTCGTTTACCTGTAGTGACAGTAGCCCTGTGACGCTTCTCGGTGATGCTCTGCAAGGTCCCGGCCGAAACTAGGTGCGGCAACGATAACCTGCTAAAATCCCACTTCGACAGTAGTCTTCGAGTAGCCCATTCTCACTCGACTTTTAAAGAAGACGAAGTCTGGCCGGAGCCTATCCTGCAAGGGATGGAGTAACCTAGCCCATGAGCAAATCAGAACTCAGCCGAATCAGAAAAGCCTGGCCCTGGCTGATTGTTTTAGCTCTAGTGCTCGCCGCGACGACCTATCTCATTCTCTCGCACATTGGATCATCTGTTTCCTCATCTGCAGTGATCGAGCTTGACAAAGACCTGATTTCGACGAACGGGCTGATGATAGCTTTCACTGGCATAATATTCACAGGCATGCTAGCTGAGATACGGTTCAGAACCGAACGCGCGATTCAAGCATCAGATCAGCAGCGTGCCA
>WNGJ01010048.1_pt1 | contig 11240 bp, 11 predicted proteins | sample 5400611 | NCBI WGS metagenome assembly WNGJ01 (sample SAMN13153375, study PRJNA577476) | soil metagenome | isolation source: 40 cm soil or saprolite under Garry oak tree replicate 1 | place: USA:California | collected 2016-06-15 | reverse complement strand
TTTTCAAATGAGGTTGGCAGCGGTCTAAGCTTCGCGTGGGATCTCTCACCACACTACCACAGGGATCGCCTGGGAGATTCACTTCCGTGTTCGGAATGGGTACGGGTCCTAGCTCCCAGCTATGGCCGCCAACCCCATTGAACCCCCGGTCAGAAATCGCTTAGATAAGTCTTCCCGGAAAAGACAGCCCATCAAACGCATAGGTAAACGAAGGTTCTGGCGTATGGGTCGAAGCGTTGGGTCGAGACCTGTCGCGGCGCGTAACGGCCACGGCGATGAGGATGAAGAATATGAGAACTGCAACAGCGGCAAATAGGAATAGCGGTAGACCTACCACTTTCACCGTAGTAAGATCAGGAATCCCATTCACAGTGACAACGACCTGGCCCTGTGCTGAGCTGAATTGGTTCTTTGAGGCTTGGACTGTTAGGACATTAGTAGAGCTCTGGAGAGGAGTAGTATAGATTACCGTATAGTTTCCATTCCCGCCATCGGTCAATCCTGAAAAGCTCCCGCCCGACGACGAGATCATAGTGAGACTCGCACCTGCGATCAAATCAGTCCCGTTAGTCACCTTGATCATAAGAAGAACCTCCGCTCCAGGAGTAGTTGTCCCGGGCTTCGCAGCAACCGCGACGGTCAGTGGCGGATACGGGTTCACAGTAATAGTCGTGCTTGCCACGGCATTGAGGTAGCCAGGCGCACTCGCAACAACCTGGATTGCACCACTAATGGTCGATGTGACCGTTGGCGCAGTGAAGTTGGCAACATAGGTCCCGGGAATGGTCATCACTGGTTGGATGAATGTTCCGCCCGCTGAGGAGGTAAGCGTTAGATTCGCCCCTGAGATGGGGCCGGTACTGTTTCTAACGGTTACAGTAAGATTTGACACACTCGCTGATCTCAGAATAGCTGGGCTCGCGCTTATCGTAGCGCTCAGTGGGGGAATAATGATCCCCAAGGCGTAGACTTTTGCGTCTTTAGCCCCGAAGAAGACCCGACTATCAGCTACCGCAGGCGAAGAGGAAACCTGTCCGCCAGTCAAATACCTCCACAACAAGGCGCCTGTCATCGAATTAAGCGCGTACAAATAGCGATCATTAGAGCCAAACAACAGGGCATTAGATCCAAGAGCCAGAGCAGGAGAAGATGTCACTGCTCCGCCTGAAGGAGTTGTATACGACCAGATCTGAACACCTGTAGTCGCGTTGCGAGCGTACACAATGCCTCTACCCGTCCCAAAGTAGACCACGCCATTATAGATCGCGGGAGAAGTCGCGTTGGAACCGCTTGGGGTGTTAAACGACCAGACTATGCCGCCCGTGGCTTGGTTGAGCGCGAGGAACCTGGTATTGTCAAGACCCACGTAAACATTGCCATACGCAGTAGCGGGCGCCGTGGTTATCGTAGTCGGGACCGCTGTATTGTAATTCCAGACTGACTTCCCAGTCGTCTCATTCAAGGCGACAACTACAGCGTTGCTGATAGCTCCTATCCCAAAGAACACGAGCCCTCTGCTAACAGCGGCGGAACCCTCGATATAATCGGAAATAGTCTGTCTCCAGAACACTGTTCCATCTTGAGGATTGAGGGCCAGAAACTCAGCCCTACCGGCTGATGAAGAATACAAGGTCCCGTAGAACAGCTTGCCATCTGCCAGGACCGGAGATGATACGACAGCCGCGACGTTCGATATTCGCCAGAGCATTGAACCAGTATTCTCGTCAAGAGCGTAGACAGTAAAGTCCTTGGATGCTAGGTAGACTATCCCGTTTCCCACCGCGGGAGTTGCAACTATGTTTGATCCAGTCCTGAATGACCAGATGAGGGACCCGGTGTACTCGTCAAGCGCGTACAGCTTACCATCATAAGACGGGATGAATACAAATCCATCAGACACGATCGGCGAGGCGTAAACGATGCCTCCCGTAGTGTAGCTCCACATCAGGCTTGCGGAGGTAGGACCAGAAGCAGGAGTAGCTCCGTTACGCCCGGCATCATAATGAAACATCGTCCAAGGATAATCGGTGGTCCCGATGGGGCCTGCATTGAGAAAACTGAGCGGATTCCTATGATTCGTTGAAGCGTCAGTTGGCAGGAATGCGAGAAGGCTTAGGGAGAGGAATACGATGACAGCTGCCTTCCGCAATAGAATCCCCTAGACACCTAGACCCATCATCACTGAGGGCTAGTGGCGAACCCCCTCACAAAAGAGGCATGTAACCCAACCACACCTCTTTCCGGGTCTAGTCCCCCACAGGGCGAAAACAACATTAACCTAACCGCTCGATAAGCGCGACCTAAGGTGCAATTCTCTGATATTCGCGTTCCTCATCTTCTATCGCGTAAGACCCCTGACAGAGGCTGATAAGAAGAAGGCGACCGCAGGCTGGGAACAGTTCAAGAAGAACCTGTCCAAGGATGTCGAGATCGTCGCTGAATACGCCCACATCTGGGGCACCACATACAACGGAATGATCACTGTGGAATCTCGTGATTTATCCGCCTTCCACGATTTCTGGCATAGGTTCCGTGAAACAACCCGATGGTATGTCCCTGAAACCAGGACATACATCGCTCAGAAAGAACAGCCGTAAATCTGCCCACTTCAGTCGCGTTTCAAAGAGTGTCGAATAGGGGCACTCACTGATTCAGTTAGCTTTATACTGATAATTTCCGGGCCGGCCGCTCGGTGGGGCCTCGAGCCTTCAACTCAATTGAGGGGCCGTAGTCTAGCCAGACTCATCAAACATGGGTCCTAGAAAGGAATGACGACGGGCTCCAGAATATACTACATCGGGTAAGCAGACCTCCAGTTGGCGGGATGATGAAATTCAGGAGCGCGTGAAGATACCCGTAGACGAAAGACTCGGCGGATGTCGTGGGTTCAAATCCCACCGGCCCCACCACGTTTTGCTCGCGCTCAAGTTGCGAATTCAGCTGCAGCGTGCTGGCCGAATCACGGAGAAGCACACGACTCGCCGGTTCATTCTCAAGATCACCATGTAAGTTCAGTGAAAATCTAAATCAACTTGCACGTAACAATTACGACGGAGCTGTAGTCGCGGAAGAGAGTAATGCCTTGCACGACGAGACTCGGGGTTTCCAAGAAGGAGAAAGAATTGCGAAGACCTCGGTCTGGAGCCTGTTGGCCCTAGGTATCGTTGAAATAGTGTTTGGCCTAGTTAGTGGTAGCATCTCGCTCCTCGCCGACGGCATAGACTCCGTCTCCGACGCGGTAGTAAGCTTCTTCGTCTGGACCGGGCTCCGCATAATCCGTAGAAAGCCGAGCCGGAGGTTCCAGTTCGGCTATTACAAGGTCGAGAGTTTCACGGCTCTGATCACAGCCATCATACTTGTAGGAGTCTCGAGCTACATTTTCCTCCGATCCTATAGGGCCCTACAGAACCCTGCACCCATCCACCTTGCCCCGGCAGCTCTCATCGTCCTTCTTGCTGCGGGTCTTGGATCGCTTTACCGTGCGCTCCAAATGCGGCGAGTGGCAAACAAGTATAACATACTGTCCCTCAGAGTTGACGCGAGAAATTCGATCAAGGACTCATCCTCGTCCTTTGTGGCATTTGCCAGCGTCCTCGTCTCAACGTTCGGAATACAGCATGCGGACGCCATCGGAGGCATGCTGATCGCCATCTACATCCTTACGGTCGCTTACGTCGCCTTGCGAGAGTCGAGCCTCGTACTCCTAGACGAGTTCCACGAGCCAGATCTCTCCCGGGAAATAGAGCATCTCATAAGATCTCACGCGGACGTGAAGGGAATCAGGGACCTAAGGCTTCGCAGAGCAGGCCCCTTTGTAGTAGGATTGTTAGAAGTCGAAGTTGAAGGGAGCATGACCTTGAACGAAGCCCACGAAGTCGCAACTCAGTTGGAAGCCTCGGTCAAAACCAGAATCACAGGTCTACGAAGGCTAGTTGTAACGCCCGTACCGGTAGTCGACCCTCACAAACACCCGCACGAACATTACGCGCCTTAGGGCCTAAGCTTACCGTCCAAGCATATTGACCCTAGAGGATGGACGATGAGATTCAGGAACCTGGGAAGATACCCGAAGTCGAAAGACCCAGCGGATGTCATTAGATCACGACCCCTACCAAAACAACGCGTCAGTTGGTATCGAGCTAAGAGGGGGCCTAATCTTAATACTTCAACTATCGACGTAGCGTCTAGGACAGGTTTTGATGAACGAAAAATCGACCTCGGCGACAAATAGGCCTTCATCTTATTCGAAGGGGCTGCTTGAGACTGCTCTTGTAATGGCAGCTGTCACCGCGGTCCTCCACTTGTACATCGGAATATTGGTCTATGGAATACCGCTAGGCGTCCCACTAATCCTGATAGCCTTGGTATATTTGGGAGGTATTGGTCTCATAGCAGTAAACAATCGGCGAGAGCGCTGGCTCAAAATAGGCATCTACTGGGTAATAATAGTCATCGTTCTCTGGGCAGCATCCGCAGCCGTCAACGCCCCAAACACCAACATTCCACTAGCCTACGTTGACAAGGCAGTAGAGTTCATACTTCTAGGAATCCTTCTCCGCATGAGAACAGCACGATAACCGTCAAGGAACACCAAAGTAGGAATCAGATGCTGAAGACATCCTAGGAGATCCGTTAAGGAGACCGGTTCCGCTGAATCACTTCTGAAACCCAGTCCTTGAAAAAACGTTCACGTTGAAATCTTTTTCGAAAAAAAAAATCTCGACTCCAGCGCAAAAATCTTTTCTAGCCCCCCGGGGCCTACTCGACTCTCGCGCCCCTCGAAAGACAAGACTAACCCCAATGGAAGTCAGAACCCTCGTATCTTAGTGACAAGGCTAAATTCCGAGGACTAGGCGGTCGATAGGCTATGAGACCCTCGAAGCCGGTCAGTGAATCGAAATCCATCATCTCCTCCCAGATGCTACCCAGCGACGCAAACCCGATGGGATTCGTCCATGGAGGAACAATCCTCAAGCTCGTCGACGTCGCAGCAGGCGTCACGGCTCTACGCCACACCCGAAAGACAGTCGTCACCGCCAGCCTCGACCGGATGGACTTTTACAACCCAGTCTACGTCGGAAACCTACTCACACTCAAAGCCTCACTAAACTACGCAGGCCACACATCGATGGAAGTAGGAGTAAGAATTGAAGCGGAAGAACTCAAGACCGGCAAAGTTACTCACACAGGATCCTCGTACCTCACCTACGTTGCGATGGACGAAAGCGGAAAACCCACCGAGATCCCTGACGTGGTTCCAGAGACAGCAGATGAAAAACGCCGGTGGAAAGACGCGAAGAGAAGGCGAGAGGAACGCTTGAGAATGGTCGCCTTGGTCAAGAAGGAAAGAGCCGCAGAGAACTCTTCGAAATGAGAGTCGCAGTAATCGGCTTTGGAATGATGGGACGCCAGATAGCTCAAGTCTTCGCACAACACGGGAGCGAAGTCGCGGTGACCGACGACAATCCTGTCGCAGTCGAGTCAGGACTTGACGAGGTCGCCCACGGACTTTACGGCGTAGAATCGGCGGTTGCTAAGGCGAAAATAACCCGGGAGGAAGGCGCAAAAACTCTTCAAAAACTCCGACCGGCAGCAGACCTAAGAGACGCGTGCCATGACGCAGACCTTGTCATCGAAGCCGTGTACGAAAACCTACCCCTCAAACAGGAACTATTCGCAAAACTAGAATCAACTGCACCACAGAGTGCCTTGCTCGCCTCGAACACGTCCACTCTAACAGTCAGCAAGATAGGATCAAGACTCTCCAAGAAAGACAGATTGCTTGGAATGCACTTCTTCAACCCGGCACAAGTTACTAAACTCGTTGAGATCGTCAAGACCGACCAGACATCAGAAAGAGTTATTCAGGAAGCGGCTAAAATCGTCGAAACGATCGGAAAAACACCGATCATTGCTCATGATGAACCCGGTTTCATCGCCAACCGCCTCGGACTCACTCTGTACATGGAGGCTTCCAGACTTCTGGAGGAAGAAACCGCCAAGATTCGCGATATCGACCTGGCAATGAAGCTTGGATACAGTCACCTAATGGGACCCTTCGAACTCGCAGACTTCGTAGGCCTTGATACAAGGCTACGAAACCTCGAAGCACTCTTTCAAGCTACCGGAGACGAAAAGTGGATTCCGCCTAAAGCACTCAGAGAAATGGTGAACCAAGGATATCTAGGCGATCCTTCGCGAAGAAAAGGGAGTAAGGGAGGCTACCATGAATTCTTCGAGACGACTCGTTGAGAATTCCCAACGCTTTATAGACGCTCCACCACCGGCAAGACTGATCTCGCTTGCCGTTCAGCCAGATACTAGTTGAGACGGAACCACCCATCGGAATAATCCGACTTAACAGACCCAAAGTTCTCAACGCGCTAGACTTCGAACTCCTGAGAGAGCTCGTTGAGGCTCTCGAAGCCTTTGATAGAGACGATCGAATCAGAGCTACCGTTCTGACCGGGAATGACGATGCATTCTCAGCTGGAGCAGACATCAAGGAGCTGTCCGAAGCAACACCCGTCGACCTCATCCAGCGCAACCAATTCGCACTCTGGGACAGGCTGAAGAAAACAGCCAAACCGATCGTCGGAGCCATCAGCGGGCACGCCCTAGGCGGAGGATGCGAACTAGCAATGAACTGTGACATCATCATTGCATCAGAAACAGCAAGATTCGGACAGCCAGAAATCAGCATAGGAATAATGCCCGGAGCCGGTGGAACCCAACGCTTGACAAGAACCATCGGAAAATTCCGCGCCATGGAAATGATCCTCACCGGCCAACCTATCACTGCTAGAGAAGCAGAGAAGCACGGACTCGTCAACAAAATCGTACCAGTAGAGGCGTACTTTGAGGAGGCGAAGAAACTAGCCATGCAGATTGCACAGAAAGCTCCGATTGCGACCAGACTGGCTAAGGAGGCTGTGCTGAAGGCCTTCGACACGCCCCTGGAGGAAGGATTACAGTTCGAGAGGAGAAACTTCTACCTACTCTTCTCAACGCAGGACATGAAGGAAGGAATGAAGGCCTTTACCGAGAAGCGACCACCCCAGTTCAAAGGTCGATAGAATGGGATACGAAACCATACTTGTGGAAAAGAGGGACCAGATAACAAGAATCACCATGAACCGCCCTGCAGCCCTCAACTCCCTCAACGACAAGATGGGAGAAGAATTCTCCACTGCTCTGAAGGAGGCGGAAAGGGATAAGGACACTCGTTGTCTAATCATCACCGGCGCAGGTAGGGCCTTTTCAGCGGGGGAAGACGTCTCAGGTCTGAAAGAGCGATACGGTGGGGAGTCCCATCCTTCCCTCGGGGATCATCTCAGAAAGAAATACCATCCGATTATCCTTCGGATCCGACACATGGAGAAGCCCGTCATCGCACGAATCAACGGCATAGCGGCGGGCAGCGGCGCAAGCATTGCTCTAGCCTGCGATATTCGAATAGCTTCCGAGGAGGCAGGCCTCAAACAAGCATTCATCGGAGTAGGGCTAGTACCAGATTCTGGAAGTAGCTATTTCCTCACCCGAGCACTGGGTCCGGGTCGAGCCCTCGAACTCATCATGACTGGAAGAACAGTCGGAGCTAGAGAGGCGGAGACCATGGGGCTAGTAAACCAAGTGACCCCAGCTGCAGAACTGGACAAGGTCGTGGACAATGTTGCCGCAAAACTCGCAAATGGCCCCACGAAGGCACTCGGACTCTCAAAGAGAGTTGTGAATCATGTCAGTAGACTCGATCTAGACGAGGCCCTAGAATATGAGGCTCAGAACCAAGACATCGCAGGGAAAACTCAAGATCATCTAGAAGCAGTTAGAGCCTTCCTTGAGAAGCGTCAACCAAAGTTCTCAGGAACTTGAATCCATGACTGTTCCTCAAGATTTCACGTTTAAGTAACCTAATGAGAAGATCGCGGAGACGAGCATAACTTGCCAAAGGCCCAGAAGGACAAGTCCAAGACGGACCTGAACATTTTCCCTGGAAATTGGACCATCAAGAACGAAATGATGTTCCGAGCTTTCGACCTATCTTTCGCTCAAAACTGGAATCCTTCAACACTTCCCTGGGACGAACTCGACGGAAAGAACTTTGATCCCAAAGAGCGAATAGCTCAAGCCTACTGGATGTCAAAGCTCGCACTCTTCGAGAAGTCTGGGATCGGAGCCTTTGGTTTCGGCATAGTAAGAGCAGCAGAATTAAACTTGGAGGATCCAACGAAGAAGATGCTCGCATCAATCACCTATGATGAATGCCGCCACGATGAAGTATGCCGCAGAGCCTGCGACAAACTATGCCCCAACTGGCCTTACGGATACAAACCCCAATCAGATTTCGAACAGAAGGCATTGAGGAACATCCAGGCCCTTTACGATGAGGGGCGAAGGTACTGGAAGGGATTCATCGGCGCATGGGAATACCTCTCCCCAGAGCTATTATTCGCCGGCTTTTTCTTTGCAGAGATCGGAGCCGAGACAATATTCAACTCGATGCGTCAGACAAGTAAACTCGAAGTCTATCGACAATCCTTTCAGAACATAACCAGGGACGAGACCCGGCACTTGGTAGCCACAATGGCGCTCCTGCGGTCAATGTCCCAAGAGTTTACCGAGGAACAGAAACTCACCGTTACACGTCAGATGAAACAGGGCTTCATCTTCCTATCTCCACTCCTCTACGAACACAAGTCCGAATTCTGGCGGCTACCATCAGACTTTGACAAAGTCGACCATGAACTCGAGCAGATCGCGCGAGACTCAGGGTTAGGATGCTTGACGATGGAGGAGAAGGTAAAGTATTGGAGGCAGGCGATTGAGAAGAAGAGAGGTGAGATAGAGGGAATGGGCATCAAGGTCCCCGCGATCCCTGAGATAGAAGTTGAAGGGATCGACGTACAAATCAGGAAAAACGAGGCCATGGCAACCAGCTTCTAGAGGATAGAGACCCTTGGCGAAAATCATCGTACTGTTTGGCAAACCCAAAGACCCGGAACTATTCGACAAACAGTACTGGGAGGACCACGTTCCAATGGCCAAGCAAATGCCAGGACTCAAGAAGTACACTGTTCACAAGGTCGTTGGCGCACCACGAAGCGACCCTCCTTACTACCAAGTCGTAGAGCTGGAGTTTGAAAATATGGACAGCTTGAAGAAAGCACTTAGCTCAGAAGCTGGGAGAGACTCTGGAAGACATAGCGTGAAAATCGCCACTGGAGGAATAACTTTCCTCTACGCGGAGTCCAAGGAAGCAATGCAGCCTAACAGCAAGTAACCTTCTTTTAGAACGCGACCCAGAATCAATCTCGGAATCCAGTTTATGGGCCGAATCGCAATTGTTGGCGTCGGGCACTCAAAGTTTGGAAAAAGAACCGATGCTTCCCTCCGAGAGCTCGCGTTCGAGGCGTACAGCAGTGCGCTCGACGATGCGGAACTAGAGTCTCCAGCGATAGATGGATCGGTAGTCTGCTCAGCGACACATTACGACAAACAAAGATCCCCCGCCGGTGTTGTATCTGAATATCTTGGTCTCAGTCCTAAACCCACTTTCAACGTCGAAGCAGCGTGTGCCTCTAGTGCTGTAGGATTGAGAATCGCCTGGTCGCTAATATCGTCCCACCTGCACGATGTAGTCGCAGTGGTTGGAGTTCAGAAGATGACTGAGCTCTCCTCGGGAGAGATTCAGGAATTGATGGGAAGGGCTGGCGATGTGATGTGGGAATCTCCGTTCGGCACAAGCATGCCAGCCTACTACGCAATGTACGCAAACGCCCACATGGCAAGGTATGGAACCACCGAGGAGGACATGGCACTAGTCACCGTGAAGAACCGGAAATATGGAGCCAAGAATCCCCAAGCAATGTTTCAGAAACCAATCACCACCGAGGAGGTAATGAACGCTGACGGCGCTGCATGTCTAATCATCGCCAACTCTGAGATGACCAAGAAGATAACTGACAAGCCTGTCTGGATTGCGGGTCTCGGGCTCGCTTCCAGTCCTATGTCTCTCGCAGGGCGACAGGGTCCTCTGACCAGCTTCGAAGTCACCAAGAACGCAGCTAGGTCGGCCTACGAGATGGCTCGAATAAAACCGAGTGATGTAGATGTTGCTGAGGTTCATGATTCGTTCTCGATCACGGAGATACTGAACTACGAAGACCTCGGATTTGCACGGCCTGGAAAGGGAAGTAAGCTTCTCAAGACAAACGAGACTGAGCTTGGAGGAAAAATCCCTATCAACATTGATGGCGGGCTAATCTCCAAAGGACACCCGGTGGGAGCTACTGGAGCCTCTCAGATTACCAGTCTAGTTCATCAGCTTAGGAGAGAGGCTGGAGACTTACAGGTGGACGGTGCGAAGATCGGACTGGCCCAGAACATTGGAGGAATAGGAATGTACTCCGCGGTTTCGATTCTCAGGGCGTAGATTTCTTGGGCTTCGAGAAATTCGGAAGATTCGGCTACGTTTCCCAGGCGAAGGTCACACCTTTCGTATCCTATCTGGAGAAGAACCAGATCATGGCAACACGATGCAAAGAATGCGGCACGTTATGTTTTCCACCCCGTGCTGACTGCCCGAAATGCCGAGGCAGCGAGATCGCATGGGTTCCCATCGAGGGCAAAGGAAAACTCGTAACATTCACGGAAGTCTACTTCGCTCCTCCAGCCTTCCAAGATGCGACCCCTTACCTGCTCGGACTAGCAGAGCTCGATGGTGGAATAAGGGTATTCGCGCCTGTAAGCAGCGAAGTCGAGCGTAAGGACCTGAAGCCCGGTCTGGAACTGGTGTTAAGGGCCAAACACGCGGGAGAAGGAGTCTTCTACCAACTTGAGTCTAGGTAAGTGCTAGCTGAGGTTTACTGAGACATTCTTAGTCCGCGTATAGTATTCGATCGCTCTAACCCCGTTCTCGTGTCCAATCCCGCTGTCCTTGTAGCCCCCAAAAGGCGTCTGTGGAAAGGTAACCAAGTATTCGTTGATCGCGACTCCGCCGACCTCGAGCCTCGATGCCACCTCGTGAGCCAGCTTCAGGTTGTTCGTCCAGACGCCTCCATACAAACCGTAGTCCGTCTCGTTAGCCATTGCCACAACTTCATCAGTATTCTTGAACTTTGTCACACATAAAACGGGACCAAAGATCTCGTCACAACCGATCTTCATCTCTCCCGTCACGTCAGAGAAGATCGTCGGTTCGAGAAAGCTTCCCTTGTCGAGCCGTGGATCGCTAGGTTTCT
>WNGJ01008042.1_pt1 | contig 11240 bp, 12 predicted proteins | sample 5400611 | NCBI WGS metagenome assembly WNGJ01 (sample SAMN13153375, study PRJNA577476) | soil metagenome | isolation source: 40 cm soil or saprolite under Garry oak tree replicate 1 | place: USA:California | collected 2016-06-15 | reverse complement strand
GGCTCCAGCGGGGCCCGCCCGCCGCGACTGAGCGCGATCGCCGCCTGCCAGATCTCGATCCGCAGGGCGTGCGCATCGTCGAGCACCCCCGCCGCCGCGGCCGCCCTCCGGACGGCTCGCGCCCGGAGCCGCGTGACCGCGGCCGCGGGCAGGGTGCCGCGCATCCGGCTCCAGGAGAGCAGGGTGGCGTAGTCGGGGATCAGCTCCTGGGGAGCCGCCGAGGTCCGCCAGTCCACCGTGTTGGCGAAGTCCAGGCAGACGCGGCCGCCGAAGAACTGCGACCGGGCGCGGACCGGATCATTTGACATCGCGGTGCTCTCGTCTTCTAATGCCCTTGACCATGAGAAGACCCGGATCGGCCCGACTGCCCTTCACCGCCTCCGCGTTCCGGCGCGGATTCGTGGCCGCGCTGCCCTTCATCGTCAGCAACGGGGTCGGCGGAGTGGTCATGGGGGTCGCCTATCGAGGCCTGGGGCTCGACTTCACGTCGGCCGTCCTCTGGAGCCTCGTCGTCTATTCTGGCACGGCCCAGGCGATCACGCTCGGCCTCTGGACGACGACGCCGCCGATCGCGGCGATGGTGGTCGCCTGCGTCGCGACGAATGCGCGGTACCTCGTGCTGGGCGCGCACCTGCGCCAGCTGTTCGGCGACGTGCCCCGGCGCGTGATGCTGCCGATCCTGGCCCTGCTGGCCGACGCCTCGTGGCTGATGACGGTGGCGGAGGCCGAGCGCGGGCGTCGGGACGCGGGATACCTCCTCGGCAGCGGGGTGCCGATGGCGATCGGCTGGATCGGCGGCACCGCGCTCGGCCACGCGCTGCCGCTGGCGCCGCGCGGTCCACTGGCGGTGGCCGCCGCGTTCCTGCCGCTGGCCTTCGTCGTCGTGCTCCTGCCCACCCAGTGGGCGGGAGCGCGAAGCCTGCTGCCGTGGACCGTCGCGGCGGCGGTGGCGCTGGTGGTGGCCGGTACGCTCGGGCCGAGCTGGGCCATGCTGATCGGCGGAGGGGCGGGCACGCTCGTCAGCGCCGTGCGCGGCGATGCCTGACTCGCGCGTCCTGGCCGCCATCGTCGCGGTCGGCCTCGCCAGCTACGCGATGCGAGCCGGTGGCTTCCTCGCGGCCGGCGCGATTCCGCCCCACGGCATCCTGGAGCGGCTCCTGCGCCTGGCGCCGGGCAACCTGTTCGTCGCGTTCGCCGCGGCCGGCATCCTGGAGGGCGGCTGGCCGAGTCTGGTGGGCTGTCTCGGTGCGATCGCCACGATGGCGGCCACCGACCGGGAATGGGCGGCGCTGGGCGCCGCCTTCGCGGCCGCCGCGGTCGCCTCCGCCGTCCTCTGAACGACCGTGCCGGTGATCGACCGTGCCGGCGCATCGACGGGCGCGATGGCCGCGTCGGCCTGCTTCACCGGCACCGCCGCGAAGCGCTGGCCCCGACCGCGCTGTTACCGTCGGGTCCATGAGAGGACGCGCGTGCCGGCTGGGTGTGGCCCCCATCGCGGCCCTCGCGTGGGTCGCGGACGGCCCCACGGCGTTGGCGGCGGACCCGGTCGTGCTCGCGTCCGGCACGCTCCAGCGTTGCCTCGGGATCACGCCCGGCCAGGCGAGGTTCGCCGGCATGTCGGCGGCGAGCGCCACGGTACCAGGCCGGTGATCGTGCCGGCGCCGTCAAGCTCGTGACCAGCGCCGCCCAGGCGGGGCACCCGCCGGCCCAGCTGAGGCTCGCCATCATGTACGAGGGGGCGGATGCTGTGCCCCGGGGACAAGAAGGCGGCCTTCACCTGGTACGGGCGGGCCACCGCGGTCGGCGAGCCCGCCGCGCAACGAGAGCTTGGTGGGTACGACGAGGACGGAGATGGGGTCGCGGAGAACTGGGACCTGGCCGCGAAGCTGTACCAGGCGAGCGCCACGCAAGGGTGGAGCAAGGGCCAGCTGGCGCTGGGCCGCGCCTACGAGTTCGGCATCGGTGTCCCGCAGGATCGGCAGCAGGCCGTCGCGTGGTTCGCCAAGGCGGGCGCCCAGGGGCTCGGGCAGGGCGAGTACTTCGCCCGCTGGCTTCGCGACCCGCTCAACGACATCGGCCTTCGCACGCAGGCCGAGCACGACCTGGTGATCGGCGGCAAGCTGCGGTTCGGTCTGCTCTCCGGAGACCCCACCGGCATCACGTTCCACAGCTCGGCCCAGCGCACCGCCTGGCTGACCGCTCAGCGCCGCGAGGTGGACCTCACCGAGGCCCACACCATGTGGCGGATCCGGGCCGACGAGTACAGCCAGTGTCAGCGGGCCGGCGGCAGCAGCGGCATCAACCGCGGGTCCGATCCGGCACGACGTTAGCGCGGTCCGGAGCCCCGGGGCGGCTTGACCCGCGTGGAGGCGGTCGGCTACGCTCCGGGCACGGAACCGCGATCCCGCAGTGCAGGAGATCATGCAATGCCCGCCAGACTCGCGCTCGTCCTCGGTGTCCTCGTGGTCCTCATCTCCCCCGACGGCGCGGGCGCGGCCGAGAAGGTCACGGTCGCTCTGGACTTCACCCTCAGCGGCTACCACGCCCCCTGGTTCGTGGCGCAGGACAAGGGCTACTTCGCGGAGCAAGGCCTCGACGTCACCCTGGGCCGCGGCTACGGCTCGGGCGACACGGTCAAGAAGCTCGCGACCGGGGCCATCGACATCGGGCTCAACCATCCGGCGCCCCTCATCATCGCCAACGCGGAGGGCGGCAACCTCCGCACGGTGATGGGCTACCTCAACCAGGAGATGTGCGCGATGTACTCCTCCGCCGAGGGGGGCAACGTGCGGGCGCCCAAGGACCTCGAGGGCCAGACCTTCGGCGGCCCGCCGGGCGACATCTGCACCATGATGCTCCCGGCCCTGGCCGAGAAGACCGGGGTCGACTACAGCAAGATCAAGGTCCAGCAGATGGACGGCCCTCAGCGCCTCGCGATGCTGACCGCGGGCCGCATCTCGGTGCTCGGCACCTTCTTCGACAAGGACATCCTGATCAAGAAGGGCATGGACCAGGCGGGCAAGACGATGGTGAGCTTCCACTACGCCCAGTACATCTCGATGTACTCGATCGCGGTCACCGCGACCCAGGCCACCATCGACAAGCGCCCGGAGATGGTGCAGAAGATGGTGACCGCCCTGCTCCGCGGCTTCAAGTTCACGGTCGCCAACCCGGCGGAGGCGGTGAGGATCACGAGCAAGCTCCACCCGGAGCTGGACGCCGACTACGTGAAGGCCTCGGTGGACACCCTGCTCGAGGGCATGTGGGACGAGACCTCGAAGGCCAAAGGCATCGGCATCCTGGACGCGGGCAAGATGCTGGCGACGCGCGACACGGTGGTGAAGTACTGGAAGCTCAAGGCGGAGCCGCCGATGGACCAGCTCTACACGAACCGGTTCGTCGAGGCCGCTCACAAGGCCGTCAAGTAGATGCGCGAGCGGCTCGGCGGCGCGATCGCGCCGACGCTGGCGTTCACGGCGGTGCTCGTGCTCTGGCAGGGCTCGGTCTGGCTCCTGCGGCCGCCGCCCTTCATCCTGCCCGGCATCGGGCAGGTGATCGCCCGGCTCGTGGCCTTCGGACCCAACTGGGCCGGACACGTGGTCGCGACGATCGAGGGCATCGCGCTCGGCTTCCTGGCCGCGGTCGTGTTCGGCACCGCGGGCGCGGTGGTCATCGTCTCGTCGGATACCCTGCGGCGGGCGATCACCCCGCTGCTGGTCACGATCCAGATCGTGCCCAAGATCGCCTTCGCTCCCCTCATCCTGGTCTGGTTCGGCATCGGCCTCACCTCGCGGGCCACCATCGCGTTCCTGGTGGCGTTCTTTCCGGTCCTGGTCAACACCGCGGTCGGCCTCACCCAGATCGAGCCCGACCTGCTCGACCTGGCCCGCTCCATCAAGGCCCGGCCCGCGTGGGTCTTCTTCCGCATTCGCTTCCCCAGCTCACTACCCTACTTCTTCGCCGGGCTGCGGGTCGCCTCGACGCTGGCCGTCATCGGCGCGGTCATCGGGGAGTTCGTGGGCTCGGACGTGGGCCTCGGCTACCTGATCGTCATCGCCAACAACCAGATCGACACCGCGCTCGGGCTCGCGGCCATCTTCCTGATCTCGCTGATCGGCCTGCTCCTGTACGGGGCGGTGGTGCTCACCGAGCGTCTCTGCACGCCCTGGGCCGGCGGCGAGGGCGGGCTCGAGACCTCGCTCTGATGGCCGCCTTCATCGAGATCCGCGACGTCGAGAAGCGGTACGCGACCCGCTCCGGCCCACAGGTCGCGTTGCGGCCGACCTCGCTCGAGATCGCGGCGGGGGAATTCGTGTCGATCGTGGGCCCGAGCGGCTGCGGCAAGACCACGCTGATGAAGATCGTGGCCGGCCTGCTCCCGTGCACGCGCGGGGAGGTCCGGCTCGATGGGGTCCCGGTGCAGGAGCCGCCCGATGGGGTGGGGATGGTCTTCCAGACTCCCACCCTCCTGCGCTGGCGCACGGTGCTGGACAACGTGCTGCTCCCGGCCGCCGCGCTCCGCCGCCCCCGCGCCCGGTACGAGCCGGTGGCCCGGGACCTGATCCGGCTGGTCGGCCTCGAGGGGTTCGCGAACCACTACCCGCGCGAGCTGTCGGGCGGCATGCAGCAGCGGGTGGCGATCAGCCGGGCCCTGCTGCTGGAGCCGCGTCTCTTGCTGATGGACGAGCCGTTCGGCGCGCTGGACGCGATGACCCGCGAGGAGATGAACCTCGAGCTGCAGCGGATCTGGAACGAGCAGCCGAAGACGGTGCTGTTCATCACCCACTCCATCGACGAGGCGGTCTTCCTCTCCGACCGCGTGGTGGTCATGAGCCCGCGGCCGGGCGGGGTGCGGGCGGTGCTCGACGTCCTGCTGGACCGCCCGCGCGGCCTCCACGTCCGCGAGCATCCCCGGTTCGTCGAGTACGTGGGCCGCATCCGCGATTTGATCTTCAGCAAGCCATAGGAGCCCGCCATGAGCATCGAATCCCACCAGAGCCTTCGCGGCTTCGTCTCGACCCTGGAGCGCGCGCATCCCGACGCGGTGCTGCGGATCGCCGAGCCGGTGGACCAGGCGTACCAGATGCAGGCCCTCGCGCTCGAGCTGGAGCGGCGCCGGCGCTTCCCGGTGCTCCTCTTCGAGCAGGTGCGCGGGCATTCGATCCCAGTGGTCTCGAACGTCATGGCGAGCCGCCGCGGGCTCGCCGCCGCGCTCGGGGTGGGGGAGACGCAGCTGCCCGAGACCTACGCCGCGCGCCTGAAGGAGCCGGTCAAGCCGGTGGTGCTGGAGCGCCCGCCCTTCCCGGTCGACGTCCGCCGCGGCGACGCGGTCGACCTGGGATCGCTGCCGATCCCGACCTACTTCCCGGGCGACGGCGGCCCCTACCTGACCGCCGGGCTCTTGATCGCGCGCGACCCGGCCACGGGGGTCGCCACCGCGGGCTTCCACCGCTTCCAGGTGAAGGGGCCGAACCGCCTGGGGGTGAGCCTCCACTCGCGCCGGCGCATGTTCGAGTTCCAGCAGCGGGAGGAGAAGGCGGGCCGGGGGCTCTCGTGCGCGATCGCGATCGGGCTCCATCCGACCGTCGGCATGGGCTCGCTCTCCTACCCGGCGCCCGAGATCTCGAAGTTCGAGGTGGTGGGCGGGCTTCTCGGCGAGCCCATGCAGCTCCGGCGGGCGGAGACGATCGACCTGGACGTCCCGGCCTGGGCCGAGATCGTGATCGAGGGCGAGATCCTGCCCGGCGAGCGCGAGCCGGAGGGGCCGTTCGGCGAGTTCACCGGTTACTTCTCGCGGCGGAGCACCGACAACATCTTCGTGGCCCGGGCGCTGGTGGTGCGGGAGGGCGCGTGGTTCCACTCCATCGCCTCCGGACGCGCCCCCGACCATATCCTGCCGCTCGGCGTGCTGCGGGAGGCGGAGATCCGCAATGCCCTGCGCCGGGTGGTGCCGGGCGTGCGGGCGGTGCACGTGCCCACCTCGGGCGGCGCCTCGTTCACCGCCTACGTGTCGATCAAGCAGACGCGGCCGGGCGAGGCCAAGCACGCGATCCCGGTGGTCCTGGGGGTGGATCACTACCTCAAGCTGGTGATCGTGGTGGACGACGACATCGACGTGTTCGACGAGTCGGACGTGCTCTGGGCGATCGCGACCCGCGTCCAGGCCGACCGCGACCTGCTCGTGGTCAGCGGGAGCCTCGGCGCGATCCTGGATCCCTCGGCGGGCCCCGACGGGCTCACCGCCAAGCTCGGGATCGACGCGACCCGGCGGTTCGGGGACGCCGCGGCCGAGAAGCTGGTGATGACCGAGGCGCCGATGGAGTGGGCCCGCCGGATCGTGGATCGGCTAGCCGGCGGCTGAAAAAGGCCCAGCTGCGGGAGTGCGGCGCAGCCGCCTGCGGTCCCGGCGGCGCCGATTTCATACCGTCCCGGCGGGCGTCATGCGGAAGAATACGTCCACCATCGATGGGCGTCACCGCGCGGCTGCTGAAGCAGGAGCTGCTGATCCACGTGGACTACGGACTGCCCTTCGGCGACATCGTCGTGCGCTACCGTGGGCCCATCAGCGACCCGGAGGCGCTGCCGGAGCAGGTCATCCACCTCCTGCGCGCCCGGATTCCCCGCGACGTCCAGTACGAGCTGGACGAGCTCTACCAGGGCTTCACGCGGAAGATCCGCCCGCCGACCGGGCCGGCCCGGGTGGGCTGGGTCATCCAGGCGGCCCTCGCCACCATCCTGATCCAGGACCACGAGCGCCCGACCGGGCTCACGGTCGCCTGGCTCACGTACGTCCAGCACGTGCCCGCGACCGGACCCCGTCTCGAGCAGCAGCACATCGCGCTCGGCGCGGTGGATCTCACCGTGGAGGAGCGCTCCACCCTCGAGCGGCTCCGGCACCGGATCAAGGGCATCGCCTGGACGCATTACCAGGGGCCGATCGGGCAGTGAGCGAGCCGCTCCCGGAGATCCTGCCCGCCGACCCCTTGCCGCTGGCCGCCCGGTGGATCGGGGAGGCGGTGGCCGCGGTGAAGAGCGCGACCGCGATGGCGCTGGCCACCGTGGACGGCGACGGTCGCCCGACCGTCCGCATGGTGATCTGCCGCGGGTTCGACGCGGTGGCGGGCTCGCTCGTCTTCTACACCGACCGCGAGAGCGCCAAGGGTGTGGCGCTCGAGCGGACCCCGCGCGCGGCGGTGGTGTTCCACTGGGACGTGTTCGAGCGGCAGATCCGCGTCGAGGGTCCGGTCACCCACGTGTCGGAGGCGGACTCGGACCGCTACTGGGGCACGCGCCCGCTCGACGCGCGGCTCGCCGCGGTCGCGAGCGCGCAGAGTCGCCCGATCGGCTCGCGCGCGGCCTTCCTCGCGCAGATCGAGGCCGCGCGGCGCGCCCACGGCGAGAGCGTCCCGCGGCCGCCGCGCTGGGGCGGCTACCGCATCTGGGCCGAGCGGGTGGAGCTGTGGGCGGGGCAGCCGGGCCGCGCGCACGATCGCGCGGCCTGGACGCGCGCGGTGCAGCCCACCGAGACCGGGTTCACCGGCGGCTCGTGGGTCGGGACGAGGCTTCAGCCCTGAGCGGGGCGCGCCGCGAGGGCGCGCGGGGCGAAGCTCAGGCGGCGCTTCCGGGCGCCGGGCCGGCCCCGTCGGGCGAGGTGAGGCGCCGGATGCGGTCCTCCGCCTCGCTTATCGGCGAGCCGCCGTGCATCATGGCCCGGGCGAACTCGAGCATCGGGTAGCCGTTCCGGGCCTCGTCCTGGAAGCGCCGGGCGAAGCCCCCGGTCTTGATGTCCTCGAGGACTCGCCGGAAGCGATCCGCCATCTCCTCGCGATCCATCTCGAGCGAGCGGGTGATGCCCCCGAACACCGCGGTGGGTCCGTGGTCCTCGGAGGCGCGGAAGAAGCCGGTCTCGCGGAAGGCCTGGAACACCGCCTCCATCTCGCCCGACATGTACATCTCGAGCACCAGGGCCTCGCCCGGGATGCCCGCGTCGCGCGCGACCTCGAAGGCCATCATGATGGCCATGCCCAGCACCGCGCCCACCGTCTGCTCGACGAAGAGATCGAGGGTGGCCTCCATCTTCGCGCTCATCTGCACCGCGCCCGCGCGCAGCACGCCGAGCCCGTCGGCCAGCCCCAGCATGCGCTGCTGCGCGCGGCCGCTCGCGTCGGCCTCCACGCCCACGCACGCCCAGAAGCCGTGGCCCTCGAGATAGCGCGTGCGCGCCGAGTTGCCGGCCATGCGCGGAGCCAGCAGCAGCACGTCGATGCCGGCGGGCGGGTGGATGAGGTCGAAGGCCAGGCTGTAGCCCGAGCCGAACGCGATCGCGCTGCCCGGCCGGAGGGCGGGCGCGATCGTCGTGTCGAAGACGGTGGGGATCACCTCGTCGGGGAGCAGCACGTACACCACGTCGCCGGTGGCGGCGGCCGCGATCGGCATGACCTCGAAGCCTTCGCTCCGCGCCTGCTCGGCGTACTCGTCGTCGCGATTGCCGATGCGGACCTTCGCGCCGGAGTCACGCAGGTTCAGCGCGGCGGTGCGGCCGAGGTGGCCGTAGCCGAGCACCGCCACCGCCTCGCCGGCGAGCGCGCCGGGCGGCGCATCCGTCGCGCGATACACTCGGACCGGTGTCTGTCCCGGATTCGTCATTGCGTGATACTAACCCATCTCACGTGGCTTTGCTGCGAGTTCGGGCATCCGGCGGGTGGCCATTGTAGCATTGGGTCATCATGCCCGGGCGACCATCCGCGGTGACGTGCTGCGTGGCGGGCGGCGGGCCGGCCGGCATGATGCTCGGGTTCCTGCTCGCCCGGGCCGGCGTCCGGGTGATGGTCCTCGAGAAGCACGCCGACTTCCTCCGCGACTTCCGGGGCGACACCATCCACCCCTCGACGCTCGAGCTCATGCACGAGCTGGGCCTGCTGGAGGAATTCCTGCGCGTGCCCCACCAGGAGATGCCGCGCCTGATCGCCCAGTTCGGCGATACGTCGCTGTCGGTGGCCGATTTCACGCATCTGCCGACGCGGTGCAAGTTCATCGCCATGATGCCCCAGTGGGACTTTCTCGACTTCCTCGCGCGGCACGGGGCCCGTTACGCGGGCTTCCATCTCGAGATGCGGGCCGAGGCGACCGGGCTGATCGAGGAGGCGGGGCGGGTGATCGGGGTGCGCGGGACCGCGGCCGGCGGCCCGTTCGAGGTGCGGGCCGATCTCGTGGTCGCCGCCGACGGCCGCTCCTCGGTCCTGCGCGAGCGGGCCGGCCTGCACGTGGAGGACCTGGGGGCGCCCATGGACGTGCTCTGGTTCCGGCTCTCGCGCTCGCCCGGCGACCCCGCGGCCACCATGGGCCGCTTCGACGCGGGTAGAATCTTCGTACTACTCAATCGAGGGCCGCACTGGCAGTGCGGCTACGTCATCCCCAAGGGCTCGGCGGAGGACGTCCGCCGCCGGGGGCTCGACGCCTTCCGGGCCTCGGTGGCCGCGCTCATGCCGTTCGCGGCGGACCGGGTTGCCGAGATCCGCGCATGGGACGACGTGAAGCTCCTGACCGTGCGGGTGGATCGGCTGCGCCAGTGGTACCGGCCTGGCCTGCTCTGCATCGGCGACGCCGCGCACGCCATGTCGCCGGTCGGCGGGGTGGGGATCAACCTGGCGATCCAGGACGCGGTGGCCGCGGCCAACCGGCTCTGGCTGCCCCTCCGCGAGGGCCGGCTGACCACCGAGGACCTGCGCTCGGTGCAGCGCCGGCGCGAGTGGCCGACGCGGGTGACCCAGTGGCTGCAGCTGCTGGTGCAACGACGGGTGATCACGACCACGCTGGGTCGCCAGAGCGGTCGCCTCACCCCACCCCGGCTCGTCCGCCTCCTGGCTCGCTTCGGGTCGCTGGCTCGCATCCCGGCGCGACTGGTGGGTGTCGGCGTCCGCGCCGAGCACGTGGAGACGCCCGAGCGCGCGGAGGCCCCGGTCTAGGCGCCCGTCACCGCGGCCGGCTCGGGGCCTGCAGGCAGTCGTTGTAGGCGAGGTAGGGGTCCCGCGCCCCGTAGAAGTTGGAGCCCTGGCCGTAGCCGCTACGGGAGGCCTCCATCGCCCTGACCGCCTCCTGGTAGAGCTGGACCAGCTCCGGCGTGACGTGGCGCCGGCACACCTCGGTCAGGGCGCGCTGGTAGGCCGCGACAGGATCCTGAGCGCTCGCGTCGAGTGCGGCCACGGCCAGCAGGGTCACCGCGAGGCCCGAGATCCGCGGCCACCGGACGGTCGATTGGCGAACGAGTCGGCCCATGGGCCGGTCCTCCCACGCCAGCCTCTCGCCGGACGGGCGCCGGGTCAAGCCCGACGGAGCGGTCGAGCGCGGGTGTTAGACTGCGATCTCGTATGAGCGTCTGCCCGCGCTGTGCGCACGTCGCCCCGGAGGGCGCGCGCTTCTGTCCCGCCTGCGGCGGCCGCCTCGGCGGTCCCGATGCGGCCCGCTTCGCCTCGCCGGGAGCCTATACCCCGCCGCACCTGGCCCAGCGCATCCTCGACACTCGCGCGGCGGTGGAGGGCGAGCGCAAGCAGGTCACCGTCCTGTTCGCGGATATTCACGGGCTCATCGACGTCATGGGGGATCGCGATCCCGAGGAGATCGCGCCCCTCGTCGACCGGGTGCGCGAGCTGATGATGGAGGCGGTGCACCGCTACGAGGGCACCGTGAACCAGGTGGTGGGCGACGGGATCATGGCGCTCTTCGGGGCGCCCCTGGCCAACGAGGACCACGCGGTGCGCGCCTGCTACGCGGCCCTGCGCATGCAGGCGCAGGTGACCGCCTGCGGCGACGAGGCGCAGCGCTCGCTCGGGCTGCCGCTGCTGATCCGGGTCGGCCTCAACTCCGGCGAGGTGGTGGCGCGCTCCATCGGCCGCGATCTCTCCTTCACCTATACCGCGGTGGGCCAGACCGTGCACCTCGCCGCGCGGATGGAGCAGATGGCCAAGCCGGCCACCATCTTGGCCACCGATCAGACGGTGGCCCTCGTGCGCGGTCGCGTGGCGGCGCGGCCACTCGGGCCGGTGCCGGTGCGGGGCCTGCAGGCTCCGGTCGGGGTGCACGAGATCAGCGGCGCGGTGCCGATCCGCTCGCGTCTGGACGCGGCGTCTGCGGCCCGGCCGCGCTCGCCGCTGCGCGGGCGCGAGCCCGAGCTCGTCCGGCTCGACGGCGCGCTCGACGCGATGCTGGCCGGGACCGGCCAGGTCGTCTCGGTGGTCGGCGAG
>WNGJ01008040.1_pt1 | contig 11240 bp, 9 predicted proteins | sample 5400611 | NCBI WGS metagenome assembly WNGJ01 (sample SAMN13153375, study PRJNA577476) | soil metagenome | isolation source: 40 cm soil or saprolite under Garry oak tree replicate 1 | place: USA:California | collected 2016-06-15 | reverse complement strand
ATCAATTGAGCGAATCCTTGGGGCCACAGCGCGCCTTTCAGGCGGCTAGGTCCAACGGATCCAGCAGCCCGCGCGCCGCACCCGCGAGGTTCGAGCCGTTAGAGGTTCGGGCCGTTAGATGACCTTTGACAAATCCGGACAGACACCGCGCCGCGCATCCAGTGGCTCTTGCCATCGCATCCTCCAAATTTGCGACGAAAATCAAAGTTTAGCAAAACACCTTGGCTTTCGACAGGAACGATATCCTTCGCGATGTCTGGTCCTGGCACTTCTCGGAAGTGGCGTCGCGGCTCGTTCATGTCCGCGATCGAGGGTAAAGCGGACAAGATTTGCTCGATTTGAGCTTTACCGGGTCAACACCTGATTGCCGACCTCGCCGAGTAGATGAGGATGTTGCCATCCTCATCCCTCACAGTCCCGGACGTGCAGGTTTCCCGCTTCCGGTTCTTCATGGAAGAGTTTTGCTCGCGAAGGTGTAGCGATGGACAATACGGGCTGCCGGCAGAGGATGCCGCTTTAGGAGTGCAGTGAACCGGCTCCAGAGGAGCCGTCTCCCGCGATCCCGCCGCGACAACCACTTTTGCCAGATCCTCTCGACCTGATCGGCGTACCAGCGTAGTCGTCGAAAGTTGCCAGTTATGCCGTAGTAGGCATAGTGACCCCGCATCATCGCGATCAGATGGGCGTGCTGGTCAGGGATGGGCTGATGCCGGTTGTGCCGACACCAGTCCGTCACCGCCGCCAGCGCTCGGGCGTAACGGTTCTTCGCCGTTACTTGTCGCACCACGTTCTTGCCTGCCCGCGACTTACCCCAAATGTGGGTGAAGCCGAGGAAGGTGAACGAGGTACCATCCGTCTCCGGATGGTCAGTCCCATTTGGTCGGTTGCTGCGGAAATCGACGAAGCGCGTCTTGTCGGGATGGAGCGATAGCCCATACCGTGCAAAACGCTTGCCCAATACGCCGAGGACCCGCTTGGCGTCGAGGACGTCCTCGAACCCCATCACGGCATCATCAGCGAACCGGACAAGGGTACATCTCCCCTTGAGACGTGGCCGCACCTCGAGCTCAAACCATTCATCCAACACGTGGTGCAGGAAAATGTTCGAGAGGCATGGTGAGATCACACCGCCCTGTGGGGAACCTTCGGTCGCGTGGCGCAGGAGGCCATCTTCCAGGACTCCTGCTTTCAGCCATTTATCAATCATCCGTCGGATCACACCATCCGTGACTCGCCGGTCAAGAAAGTCTCGGAGTTGTGAGTGTGGAATCGAATCGAAATATTTTACGATGTCGATATCGACCACCCACCGTAGTCCTTGGCTCATGATGGCAGTATGCAGAGACTGTAATGCCTGATGAGCCGAGCGACCGGGCCGGAATCCGAATGAGCAGGAAAGGAAGTCCTGCTCATACACCGCCTCCAGCACCATGACGATTGCCCTCTGCGCCAACTTATCTTCGAAGGTCGGGATGCCGAGTGGCCGACGCGAGCCATCCGCTTTCGGAATGTATGTCCGACGCACTGGCGGCGCTTTGTAGCGACCCGACTTGATGCGATCCCGGAGGTCCAAGAGATTGGCTTCCAGGTTTGTCGCGTAGTCGGCCGCCGTCACACCGTCGATGCCAGGAGCACCATCCTTGCGGGTGAGCCGGTAGGCTTCTTTCATCCATTCCAAATCGATGACGTGGTGCAGCGAAGACAGCGCCAATCCTCGTTTCGTTCTTGCCAGTTCAGCTATCCGTTGTCGTTTCGTGGACAGGTTTGTGAGACTCAGGGTCCTCTCCCGTGTTTCTCGTCAACGGTTCTCTTCTCATGACACCCCTCTTCCCTCGATCGGGTCCCGGTGAGTCCGGTTCCCCGATGTCAGCGGTCATATTGAGGTGCTACGACTTCCCGGCACGCATCCCCGGTCACTTATTTGTTTCGCTTCCGGGGTCCACGCTACCCTCCTCGGTTCGTGTCTCGCAGCTTTACGCTCGCGCTCCCGGGAGGTCGGAGGGTGCCTTCCGGGCCAGGGTCCATGTTCAACCGGCGACCCGATTGCCGGTTTGCTCTCACGTGGGCGTGAGCGGGATCTCTCAGGTTCCCAGGCGATCCATCCCATGCCTTTGCCTCGTTCCAGGACCCCGGCCGAATCAACGACACCTCGCCTACTGACGGTTTCGTCGATGCTGCCCCTGCTCCCTTCACAGCAACGGCTTCAGCGCAATGGAAATTTCGGGGCTACCGCGCGGCTTTAGCACCTGCTGCCTACGCTTCAAGAGTGGCGTTGCCACCACCCCTGCAAAGCTCGCTTCCGGCTGGCCGGCTCGCCTTTACCGGGAGGGAGTTGAACCCTCTGGATCGCTATAAAAGGTTTCAGATCACTCATTCTCCTTTTCTGGATTTATCCTGACGCAAGAAGGGCCCTCCTTCATCTCTCGTACAGTTGCGCATCGCCGTGTGGACCGGCGATACTCGTGACACAAGACCCATCTCGGACATTTCGGAGCTAAACGCCGAAGCTCTTTGGTCGGGGCAACCGCGGGGCGTGCCGGACGAGACTATGGCCCGGATAGTCGCGGCGGCAGTGCGCCACGATTTCTTCGATGAAGTGTACGGCGTAGGGTGCCAGGTAGCGCGCTGGGTCCCAAGCCACTACCGCCCAGCGGCCGACCGAGGCGCCGCGATGGACCAGCGGCAGAGCGCGTATGCCGCGGCGCGGCACTTGCGCATTGGAGGGAATGATCGCGATCCCGTAGCCAGTTGCGGCGAGCGCGACAAGTGTGTGCGGCGCACCGCTTTCCAACAGCACGCGCTGATGCACATGCGCAACGCTGCAGGCGGCATCGAACCAATCGCGCGATGCAAAGCCGCGGTGCAGCACAAGCAGAGGCTCATCGGCCAAGTCAGCGATCTCCAGCGAGGCACGGCGTGCAAGCCGATACTTTGGCGACAGAGCCGCTATGGCGTGCATCGGATAGAGCGGTCGGCCGGCAAATGGTCCGCCGGCGGCCCCCAGCACCAAGTGTACATCACCGCGCTCGAGACGGTCATTGAGCCGTACACCACCTTCTTCCACGAGGTGGACTTCCACGCCAGGATGCGTGCGGCCGTATTTTGTCAAGAAGTTCGCGAGGAGATTTTCGATCACGTGCGGTGTAGCTCCCACACGGAGTATCCCGGTTTCTCCGGACTTGAGGGTGCGTGCGCGTTCGACCAGCGCCTCGCCGTCGGCCAGCAGGCGCCGGCTGCGCCGTAGCAGGTCTTCGCCCTCGGATGTGAGTTGCACGCGACGGCCGATCCGATCGAACAACGGGGTTCCCAGATCGTGTTCCAGAGCATGAATCTGTCGCGAGAGAGCAGGCTGACTTAAGTTCAGCCGAGCAGCCGCGCGCGCGAAGCCGCCGTTGTCGGCGATGGCGACGAACGCGCGCAAGTGTCGAAAGTTCATTTTCGCACGATAGCAATTCTGCATAGGTTGTTAAACGATAAATGCATTGGACACATGGAGCGCCCAACACGTAGCCTTCCCGGGCCGCATGGACCGAGGAGGAACGCCATGGGCCGCACCCCGCACTTTCTAATTGCCGCAGCCCTTTCGCTTTCTCTTACCCACCCTGCCGCAGGCGCGGAGGAAGAGAAGTTCGGAGAGGTGAAGTTCCCGATCTCATGCAGCCCCGCCGCCCAGAGCCAGTTCAATCGCGCCGTTGCGATGCTGCATTCGTTTTTCTTTCCGGAAACAGTGAAGGCATTCACCGCCCTGGCCCAGCAGGAGCCCTCGTGTGCCATGGCCTACTGGGGCATAGCCATCAGTCAGCGTCCCAATCCGCTGGTTGCCCCGTTTCCTGCCGAGCTGATGAGCAAGGGATGGCAGGCGATCGAGGCAGGGCGCGCGGCCGGCACCAAGACCCAGCGCGAAAAGGACTGGATCGAGGCGCTTGCGGCCTTCTTCAAGGATTACGACAAAGTGGACCTGCGCACGCGCACGCTCGCCTATGAGGCGGCGATGGCCCAGTTGGCCGAGCGTTATCCCGACGACGCCGAGGCGGCCATCTTCTACGCGCTTGCGCTCAATGAAGCGGTGGATCTCAACGATAAGACCTACGCCAAGCAGTTCAAGGCCGCGGCAATCCTGCAAGCGATCGAGGCGAAGCAGCCTAACCACCCCGGCATCGCGCACTACATCATCCACAGCTTCGACTTCGCGCCGATTTGCCGTGAGGGCCTGCCGGCGGCACAGCGCTACGCCGAGCTGGCGCCGGCGGCGCCCCATGCGCTGCACATGCCCTCGCATACGTTTTCCATGCTCGGCATGTGGCGCGAATCGATCGCCGCGAATGTGAAAACGATCGCGGCCGGCAAGGACTACGCAGCACGGCATAACCTCGACGGCATCTACCCTGTGGACCCGCATGCCTACGATTTCATGCAGTATGCGTACTTGCAGCTCGGGGAGGACCGCAAAGCCAAAGAGCTGATGGAAGAGGTCGGCGCGATCAAAAAAGTATTTAGCCCGCGTCTGACCACCGACACGGCATTGGCGGCGGTGCCGGCCCGTTACATGCTCGAGCGTCAGGATTGGCGCGGTGCGGCAGGTCTCGTGGTGCCCACACTCGTGACGGCGCCGGCGGCCAAGGCGATCACCCACTTCGCCAGGGCTATGGGAGCGGCCCGCGTCGGCGATTCCACCGCCGCCCAAGCGGACATCGACAAGCTCAAGGAATTGAGCGCCGCGCTCGCCAAGGGAGGCGACGCCTACTGGTCCGGGCAGGTGGACGTGCAGATACTCGCCGCACAGGCCTGGCTTGCGAATGGCCAAGGAGACAAGGCCAGGGCGGTTAGCTTGATGCGTGCGGCGGCCGACCGCGAAGACAACAGCGAGAAACATGTCGCCATGGAAAACCGGCTCTATCCGATGCGCGAGTTACTCGCCGATCTTTTGCTGGAACAAGGCGGAGCGACCGCGGCGCTGATTGAATACGAGGCCTCGATGAAGAGCGCGCCGGAGCGCCTACGCGGCTTCTACGGTGCTGCGAAAGCGGCTGAGGCCTCGGGTAACAAGGAAAAGGCGATCGCTTATTTCCGCAGTCTGGTGCGGTTGGCGCGCGACGCTGACGGTGAACGTGCCGAAATCCGCGAGGCGAGGCAATCCGCTGCGGCTAACTAGCTGTCCTGTACAGCGGGCATGATTGGTCGTTTGTGCAGGTCTCCTTATGGCACATGACGAAAATCTGGCACTCCGGGCTGGCTTTGAAAGACCTGGGCTGGACTCGAGCTCCGTCGGCGCACGCTATGCGTTGGCTTCGGCCGAGTGGACGTCGAGTTTGAGGACGTTAGTTACGTTGTTGTGACGTAGGTCACATACGTCAAGGGCAAGGAACGCTAAAGTCGGTCTCGATCCGTTCGTCTGAGGATCGGAGCGATTGCGTCGATCAATCGCGACGCGGAGTCCGTGTCCTCGCGGCATTCCAACTCCTGATTCAAGCTTGGAGGCTCTTGGGATTCACATCACTCGGTAAACTGAACCGAGCCATGGTAGGGAGGGTCAAAATGAACAGGGAAACTCGCACCGCTTACCTTCGTCGGTCGCTCCTAAGCTTTTCAGTCTCAGGCCTCGCATTGATCTGGGTTTTGGGCGGGCCGCTGCCGCCCGCCTTGGCGCAAAATGCCGGCAACGTCGATCCCACCCAAACGCGCGATTGGGCGCCGGGCGCGATCGGCCACGCGCAGCAGATGCGCCGGTTCAAGGACGCCGGCTGTTGGAACTGCTGCGCGACTGGTATCGCATCGCGCGGCCGGCGGTCTGGCTGTTCCCGGGCCGCGATCCGATGCTGCCGATGACGACGCGGCAGTTCAGTCGCGCGGTTCACACCGCCGCCGACATGGCGCAGATCAAGAAGCGGGTGACGCCGCACACGCTCAGGCATAGCTTTGCGACGCATTTGCTCGAGCAGAACACCGATGTCCGCATGATCCAGGTTTTGCTCGGGCATGCCCGGCTTGATACGACCGCGCTCTACGCGCAGGTCGCCACCAACGTGATCCGCGCGGTCATGAGCCCGCTCGATCGCCTTACGCCGCTGACAGCCAAGAAGTCCGAGCCGCCGGCATAAAGCGCGGCACTCGTGGTCCGTCCCGCTCTCGAGGTCGCGGATATCTTCCGCGGCCACGGACCGGCGTGGCGTCAAGCCAACGCCGGGCCATGTGAGCCTCGGCCAACTGAAGGCGAGCGCTGCCGCACGGCGGCGCTCGGCGGGCATGTCGCGCGCTGCGAGGACTGCGCCTGCACGACCATCGCCTACAACTCCTGTCGCAACCGGCATTGCCCCAAGTCCCAACGCCGCCACCGCCCGCCGGGCCGGCGGTTGTTCTTTTTGCGCCAGGCGCCGGCGGCGCTCGGCCTCGATTCAATGGATAAAGTCCGGCGCGAAAGTGGGAGCGCGCACACGCCGGTGAGCCCTACGCGCGCGCTCGCGAGCTCGCGCGAGCCGACGCGACCCCATAGCTGGGCGCCCACGCCGCCACCGCCCGCCGGCGACTGCCGCAAAAAAGAAACAACCAAAAAGAACCGCCGCCGGCCCAGCGGCTGCTTCCCTCGCGCACGAGGATTCGACAGCGCGATGGTGAACGCGGCACTTGCCGAGCCTCATGGGATGCTCCCGCGTCAGCACAACAGCCGCGTAGTTGGTTGTGTTCCCGACCCGCCAGCCAACAATGCATGATTGTGCGGCTGGTAACAAGTGGTGCTGATGGCGAATTCCATTCGGTCGTGGACGGTCGAGCATTTGTCGTCCGAAATACCCCGGGGCTCAGTTCTTCTTGCCGTCCGGTCCGAACTGCTCGAGGAAGCTCCACAAATCTTCGGCTTCCTTCTCGTCCTTAATCCCCGGAAACGTCATTTTGGTGCCCGGAATCTTCGCCGTGGGATTTTTGATGTATTCCTTGAAGGTCGCTTCGCTCCAGACGATCCCGGAATTTTTGTTCGCATCCGAGTAATTGTAGCCTGGCACCGTGCCTGACTTGCGTCCTTTCAGGCCGTTTTGAGCTGGGCCGATCATGTTTTTGGCGGTTTCGCCGATGCTATGGCAGGCCATACATTTCCTGAACGATTTTTCTCCCGCGGCGATATCTCCAGCAACGGCCGCTCCCGCCAAGGACGCGAGCGCGACAATCGCAATCGAAACCCTCTTCATCATTCTGCATGATCCTTATTCTGCTTGATCCGTTCTCTTAGCTGTGGCGGCAGCTTTAACAGCTTTCAGCGACGAAATACACCATTTCCAGCGAATTTCATTGCCGATCGGGCGGTGGAGGATGGCGCATTCCGAAGACCCGCTCCAGCCCCCGTCGCTTTCGGCTCATGCACGACGGCGGCGTATCGAAAGGCGTCAAAATTGTGAAGACAATCCCCGGCCACTGGACTACACTCCGCTCAGCAGGTCGCGGCTCCGGCGTGATCGGCGCCGGGATTGGAAACATTGCCTCGACCTCGCAACCGTTCGAAGAACGGCTGAGGGAGGCTCGCCATGCCAAATCTCCATGTGCTCACCGGTGCGGGCGAGAGCCCGGCTTATCCAATCGTCCGCAAGATCGGGTTTGCGGATCTGAAGGACGCGGTAGCGAAAGGCATCGACGACTTCTGGGCGGTGCCGACCCACGTCATTTTCCTCGCCATCATCTATCCCATCGTCGGCCTGTTTCTGGCCCGCATGACATTCGGCTTAGGCGTGATGCCGCTGCTCTTCCCGCTCGCGGCGGGCTACGCGTTGATCGGCCCCTTCGCGGCCATCGGCCTCTACGAAATGAGCCGGCAGCGCGAACAAGGTGTTGATGTCACCTGGAAGCACGCCTTCGGAGTACTGCGATGCCCTTCCCTTGACTCCATCGCCGCCCTCGGAATGGTCTTGATGATCGTGTTCCTGATCTGGCTCGCCGTCGCAGAGGCGCTCTTTCAGTCGCTGTTCGGCTACGGGTCGCCGGCATCGATCGGGCAGTTCGTCAAAGACGTCTTAACCACATCCGCGGGTTGGACCCTCATCATCGCCGGAAACGGCATCGGCTTTCTGTTCGCCGTTTTCGTGCTGACGATCGGCGTCGTTTCCTTCCCGCTGCTGCTGGATCGGGATGTCGGCGCGATCGTCGCCGCGCAAACGTCGGTCAGGGCGGTTCTTCGCAATCCGCTGATGATGGCGGCCTGGGGCCTCTTCGTCGCCATCGCCCTGGTGATCGGCTCGTTGCCGTTCTTCGTGGGGCTCGCGGTGGTGATGCCTGTGCTCGCCCATTCGAGTTGGCATCTCTACCGCAAGGTCGTGGAACCGGACCTGAGCCCGCGACAGGACCGCGAGCCCCGACCCCGAGCGCAAGGACGGCGCTATGCCGCAGATTTCCCAGCCGTTCTCTTCCCCTGGACCCGCGAGGATGAGCCGAAACCGTAATCTGGGTGGACTTACGGCTCCGGTCAGAAAGCCGGCAGCAGAGTTGCATCGACACCGACGCTGGATTTAGCCTGATCTTCTGAGGCCGCGATCGAGTTTGTGTTCGGCGTGACCGCGCTCGCTAATCCTTTGCCAACTCGCGCGGTTTGGATGTTCTGGCCTGGTCCTGAGCTGAACAAAGCTCATTGACGAGCTTTTGGCCGCTCGCGAGGCGCCCCCCCAATAAAGTTCAAGGTCTCGCCGACTCTAGAGGTCGCCCCGTCACCACTAGCGCATGTTCCGGCGAAGTGGATACCGGTTCGCCGATAAGAACATGCGCCACTCGATGATTCCTAGAGCATGTCCCGATTCCGAAGGAACGGGATATGCTCTAGGTCCCCGCCGCAAAAAATATGATCCGAGTGAAAAGCGTGTAGTTCGATTCGAACACCATGATGCCCACAAACACCAACACCAACACTGGCGGAAGCAGAATGGCATACATCAGGGCCAGCCGCTCCCAGGCCATATGCATGAAGACCGCGACAATCAAGCCTGCCTTCAAAATCATGAACAGGAGGATCAGAGACCATCTGAGGTGTCCATGGATACCGAAGTAGTCGACGAGATAAGAGAAGGTGCTGAGGACAAACAGCCATCCCCAAACCACGAGATAAAGCTTTATCGGGTGTTGTTGTCCTTCGACATGTGCGGCTGCCTGTGCCATGTGTCGCCTCACCAAAGATAGAAGAGGGCAAAGATGAACACCCACACCAGATCGACGAAGTGCCAGTACAAGCCCATGATTTCGACGATCTCGTAGTATCCCTTCCGGCTGGTGAAAAAGCCTCTCGCTTCGCGGTCGAAGTCTCCACGCAGCACTTTTCGCGAAATGATGATCAGGAAGATCACTCCGATCGTCACATGGGTGCCGTGGAAGCCCGTGATCATGAAAAAGCTGGAGCCGAACTGGTCCGCGCCCCACGGGTTGCCCCAAGGCCGCACGCCTTCCAGGATCAGCTTGGTCCACTCGAAAGCCTGCATTCCGACGAATGTGGCGCCAAATGCCGCGGTCGCCAGCATCAACACCGCGCTTTTGACGCGATCGTGGCGGTAGCCGAAATTGACCGCCATCGCCATCGTCCCACTGCTGCTGATCAGGATGAAGGTCATGATGGCGATCAGGATGAGGGGGATCTTCGTATCGCCGATCGTCAAAGCGAAGACTTCACTGGGGTTGGGCCAGGGTACGGTCGTCGACATCCGCACTGTCATGTAGGACAGCAGAAAACAGCTGAAAATGAACGTGTCGCTCAGGAGGAAGATCCACATCATGGCCTTCCCCCAGGAGACATTCTTGAACGCTCGCTGGTCCGAGGACCAGTCGGCCGCGATCCCTCGCCAGCCGGAAGGCCGCGCGGGGGCTGCGCCCGTATCTGCCAGCACTGCGTCTGCCATTTCTCTTAGTCCTCCCTCAGGTTCAGGTCAGCAACTGGCGACAGATGACGGCGAAATCGCCCACCCACGGCGTCAGGAGAGTGAATAAGACGAACCACAGGGCGAGCAGAAAATGCCAGTAGATGGCGCACAACTGCACGCTCAAGCGCACTTGGCCCAGCTTGCCTCGCCACACCTTGTCGATGGCCCTTGCCAAGGCCACGAGGCCGCCCAACAAGTGCAGTCCGTGCACGCCGGTGAGCAGATAAAAGAAGGCGTTGGCCGGGTTGGCCGACAAGAAATAGCCCGCGGCGTTCAACTGGTGCCACGCCAAGAGCTGCCCGACCAGGAATGTAAAGGCGAAGAGGCCTCCTGCAATCAGGCCGTCGCCGACGTCGACTATCCGTCCTCGGCGTGCCGCAACCTGCGCGTATTGCAGCGCGACACTGCTCAAGATCAGCACACCGGTGTTGAACCACAGCAGCTTCGGCGACGGCAATTCCGCCCAGTCCGCCACCTGCATTCGCATGAGGTAGGCGCTGATGAAGAGCGCAAACAACGAGCTGACGACGGCAAGAAATACACCCAGTCCGATCGTTGCCGCGGGCAAGGACGATGGACCGGGGACAGCGACCTCGCCGATCGCGCCGACCTCCAACCAGGGCTTCGCCATCAACCTTTGATGCGATAGCCACCATGCGACGATGGCGCCGATCGGAGCCAGGACGAATAGTATCGTGAGGCTCACGGCGCGTTTTCCTAGCCGGCTCGTGCCACCGCGGGCTGATTTTGCGGCACGAAATCCTCCTTAGCGCCTGGCACGCTGTAATCGTAAGCCCAGCGATAGACCACTGGTAGCTCCTTGCCCCAGTTGCCATGCCCGGGCGGAGTTTCGGGGGTTTGCCACTCCAGCGTGGTGGCCCTCCAGGGATTGCTGCCGGCCGGCTTGCCGTTGAACAGGCTCCAGATCATGTTGAACAGGAACACCATCTGGGCGAAGCCCACGGTCAATGCCGCCGCGGTGATGAAGGCATTCAGCGTCGTGGCCGATGGCGGAACGAAAGCCATATCGCCCATCTCGAAATACCGGCGCGGCACGCCCAGCAGGCCCAGATAGTGCATGGGGAAGTAAATCAAATAGGCCCCGAGGAACGTGATCCAGAAGTGAAACCGGCCGAGTCCCTCGTTCAGCATTCGCCCGGTGACCTTCGGGTACCAGTGGTAGATCGCCCCGAAAATCACGAAAATGGGCGCCATGCCCATCACCATGTGAAAGTGGGCGACGACGAACATGGTGTCGGACAGCGGAACATCCACGACGACGTTGCCGAGGAACAGCCCCGTCATTCCCCCGTTCACAAACGTAACGATGAAGGAGAGGGCGAACAGCATCGGGACCGTGAG
>WNGJ01008038.1_pt1 | contig 11242 bp, 9 predicted proteins | sample 5400611 | NCBI WGS metagenome assembly WNGJ01 (sample SAMN13153375, study PRJNA577476) | soil metagenome | isolation source: 40 cm soil or saprolite under Garry oak tree replicate 1 | place: USA:California | collected 2016-06-15 | reverse complement strand
GCTGGGTTTTCTCGAGGCGGCACGCGCTGAAAGCACTCTGCCAATCGTGACCGAGGTCATGGATACGCGGCAGGTCGAGCTCGTCGCTCGCAGCGCGGACATGCTTCAGGTCGGTGCCCGCAACATGCAGAATTTCTCCCTGCTCGAGGAAGTGGGCCGGTCGGGCCGGCCGGTGCTGCTCAAGCGGGGCCTGTCGGCGACGATTACAGAGCTGCTGCTGGCCGCCGAGCACGTGATGGCCGCAGGAAACAGCCATGTTGTTTTGTGTGAGCGCGGCATTCGCACCTTCGAGAGCTCCACGCGTAGCACACTGGATGTTTCAGCGATCCCGGTGCTGAAAGAGGAGACGCATCTGCCCGTCATCGTGGATCCGAGTCATGCGGGAGGACGTGCGCGCCTCGTCATTCCTCTCGCGCTCGCCAGCATTGCCGCAGGAGCGGACGGCATCATGGTGGAGGTCCATCCGGATCCGGAGGCCGCACTGTCCGATGGCGATCAGTCGCTCACGCTCGAGATGTTCGCCGAATTGATGCGCGCGGCTTCGCCCGTGGCGCATGCAGTGGGACGAACGCTATGGAGTGCCGCGGTATTGCAATCCTGATGCTCGGCGCGATCAAAGTATGTTGACCGCGCGAGCAGTCAGAAGTATCACGGTTCCAAATGCAATTCCAGCCTGGACCATCATCATGAGCTTCGCCCATCGCGTGAGTACCAGCACATCCGTTGGAGAGAAGGCGGTGCACGTATAGAACGAGATCGCGACGTAGTCAATGAAGCCCGGTCGCCAGCCTTGGGCTTCCGCGAGCGACATGCCTTTTCTTCCGGGCGCATCGACAGCCATCTGCGGAAAGAGGAATGCGCCTTCCATATGGGCTCTGCGTCCCTCACGCACGCGCGGACCACCCGCATCGAGTCGCCAGTACCACGCAGCACCCACGATGACGTTGGCGAACCAAAGTACCGCCGCCGCTCGCAACAGCATTGGCGCCGGTTCGTTATGGTGCAGCAACCCGTCCACGAGCGTAAAAAGGCTGTAGAGCATCGAGAGAGTCAGCAGACCGAGGTTGGAGTAGCTGAAGAAATCGGTCAGTTTGTTCCGGTTATGCCTGTGAGCGAGGAGCGCGCCCGTCAACAGCACGATATTGGTCGGCACTAGTACCAGCGCTGGCGCGAGAGTGAGCGAGCGTGGCAAAGCCAGTGGCAATATGGCCGCTCCAAAGAGGGCAATTGCGGCGGGCCAACGGGGTTCGGGTTCCGGACCGGTTTCCGCGGTCACGATGCTCTATCGGAGCGGGATCGATAATTCAGGGTCAAGTCCGTGTCACCTGTCGAAGTGAAATTTCGCAGTTCGATCGCAAGAGTACGACTGAGCCGAGGCGAAAGTTCGCATTGCGTTTGGATCAAGCGAAACAGTCCAGAATCTATCGAGCAAACAGGAGCGGCAGCGGCGATGACGTTCACTTCACCTTACAGGCAGATTACACGAGACGCAAATCTATCTGCGTGCAGGAGTTGCCATTTGCACCAGATAAGGTGACAACTGAAGCGGTGACGCAGAGCGCCCGACTCAAGTCTTATATGGCATATGCGATCTCTTCCGATTCTTGGCGGCACACTCGCAATTATCGTCGTCTTTACCGCCCGGGTAGGCGTAGCACAATCCTCGCAGCTGAGGCGCGCTGATAGTACCGTAGCCCGAACTGACGATGCTGCGCCGCAGTTTTCGACAGGCGTGACCGCCGGTGCCATGAGTTTCACAGGTGGACGCAACGAACAAGCATTGAGCATTGTCATGCAGTTTCGGCCGATCCCCTGGCTTTCCTTCAGTGCAGCGCCGGGTTTCGGGCGTACAACATTGGGGACGTTGTCCTCACAAGGACTGACGGACATGCCGCTCGCTTCTGCAGCGCAATATTCCGCCGCAACCCTTCGCTGGTCGCCTGCCTTCACCGGATTCCTCTCCACCGTGCTCTCGACCGGACAGTCTGGATCAACACTCGGCATCGGACGGACATCGCTGGCGGCTGGCGCCGGTCTCAGTGTTTCGCCTGTAAGCCACACTCATTTGTCAGCCGATGCATCACGCCCCATTACGATTGGTACAGGCAACGGATCGGCGGACTTCTGGATCTCACGTTCGCTTGGCAGCATCACGCCGAGTTTAGGGTATAGCGCTGAGATTGGAACCGCTGATTCCGCGGCGAGTCTGGCCCGTTCGGTCGCCGGTGGAGTCGCGTTTTCGATCGCCTACCCGATCACGTTGGCGATTGATGGGAGTCACGGACTCAGTTCCGGAGCACCGAAGTGGGCGGTTTCGGTGAGCTTTGGTACGGCGTTCTCCGGGATCTCGCCCATGACCGGTGGATCGATCTTCGGACGACTCAAGAATGCGTTCGGATCGAGAGCGACTTCGTCGAGTGGATACTCCAAAACTCCGAATGGCGGTACCAGCTGTAGAAGGCTGGGCACGTGCTGATTTCCAACAAACGGTCAAATGGCCGTTTCTAATCGAATCATTTCAACCGAGGTCACCATGAAATCCCTTCACAAGCTCGCTATCGCGTCTCTGATTATCGCCACGCCATCACTCGCCGTGGCCCAAGGGAAGGCGACGCATCCCGCCCCACCCGTCGTCATGGGCAAGAGCGCCCCAGTCCGCCAGGACAACCGCGCTGATAAGATCGCCGATAAGGCTGAGCGCAAAGCGGATAGAACCGCTGACCAGACAGCGCGGAATGCGGATAAGGCCGCCGACAAGACCCAACGGTCGGAGCTCAAGTTCGCGCACGATCAGAAGCTTCTCACCAAGGGAATTCGCTTGACGCCTGCGGAGAAGAAGCAGCTGAAGGCGATCGAAAAGAAGTACGACGCGGATTACCGCGATCTTCGCAAAAAGGAAGTCGCCGCGGACAAGGCCGCCAAGAAGAACGGAACGGCCGACTCCGATGTAGCCTTTCAGACCCAGCTTTCGCAGGAGCAGACGCAGGAGCGCGCCGATATGCGTGCTGTTCTCACCACGCAGCAGCAGTCGATCTTTGACAGCAACGTGACCAAGCTTTCCACTCGCAAGTAACCACTCTTTGAACACAACGCCCGGCGATCTAATCGCCGGGCGTTGTGCATTGTGCGAGTCAGCGGTCAGCCGCCGACGATGCGATGAACCCAATTGCTAATCGGTTCGCGCAACATGATCGCTGCGGCAAGTAGAAGTAAGACGACGCCGACGAGGGCGCCGATCTTCCACCTGGCGAGCGACGCGTGCATCAATGCGGAATCATCCAGCGCTTTGACCAGCTCTCGCGCTGACTGCGGACGATCGCCTGGCTCCTTCTCCATCGCGCTCATGATGAGCGATGCAAGCGGCGCGGGAACATCACAGCACTCATCGATCGGCTGCGGTTTTTCGGCGATCTGAGCAGCGATCAATTGCTGCGCGCTTTTCTTCCCGGGAAATGGATGCCTGCCCGAGATGAGCTCGTACGAGACGACGCCCCACGCGTAAATATCCGTGCGCTCGTCGACGTGATCACCGGCCGCCTGCTCCGGCGACATGTAACCAGGTGTGCCAACCGAAGAACCGGCGCCGGTGAGAGTTTTGGCGCGCGGTTGAGTCAGCGCGGCGTTGATGGCCTTGGCGATCCCGAAATCAGTAACGACCGCGGTTCCACCCGAGAGCAGCACGTTCTCGGGCTTGATATCGCGATGCACAACGCCGTGCTCGTGCGCGTACTCGAGTGCGCGAGCGATGTCGCCGAGTATCCGCACGGATTCGCCGAGCCCGGGCTGGGGCCCCCGTTGCATCCTTTGGCGGAGATTGAGCCCTTCGATGAAGGGCATACTATAGAAAGGCAGCGCGCCGGCCGCGCCGGCGGTCAGAACCGGAACGATGTTGGCTTGCTGAAGCTTTGCGACGAGCTTGATCTCACGTGTAAAGCGCTCGACGTTCAATGTCGCCGCAAGGTCCGGCATCAGGATCTTGACGACGACATCCCGACCCAGCGATTCGTCGCGCGCCACAAAGACTAGCGACATGCCCCCGCCACAAGCTCGCGCTGGATGGTGTAGTTCGCGCCGAGCGCGCGTTGGAGCATCCGCTTCAGATCGTCAGTCAGGATTCCCTGGGGGTGACCGGTCGGTTTCTAATTTAGGGCGGCGCGCCTGGAGCGGGGGAGAACGGCCTGTAAAGCGCAGGGAGGAGCGCCTAATTTAGGCCCGTGTCCACTCAGATAATCTTCCTATTCGGACGCCCGGGCGTCGGCAAGCTCACGGTCGGCGAGCTACTCTCGGCCGACACAGGCTACCGACTTCTCCACAACCACGCGGTAGTGGATCTGGTGACATCGCTGTTCTCGTTCGGGTCGCCTCCCTTCGTTGCGCTCCGTGAGAAGCTGTGGCTCGATGCGATCGACGCCTGCATCACCGCGAAACAATCAGGGGTGATCATGACGTTCGCGCCGGAATCGACGGTCACTGACGAATTCATCCCGACGCTCAGGAAGCGCGTCACCGCGCGTCGCGGCGCTCTCCGCTTCATCGAGCTGCGCTGCGACGACGCCCAACTCGAGACCCGGCTCACCGCTGAATCGCGCGGGAAATTCGGCAAGCTTCGCGATGTCAATCAGTTTCGACAGCTCGACAAAGACGGAGCCTTCGATCGGCCGAAGATGCCCGCCGCTGAGCTGGTCGTAGACACCACTGGCCGCGACCCGCTTGAATCGGCGCAATTGATCGCGAATCATTTGCGTCAGGCTGGGGTGAACCCCCGACGACGCCGGAAAAGCTCCTAGCGAAGCAGCTGCAAAGCTGTCAGCTCCCTGCTTTGGTATTCCGGATGCCGACGTAAGTAACCATCTGTATTCGACACCGCCGGCCTCTGGTCGCCACGAGAAGATTCTCGTACGTTGGGTTATTAATCAAAGAGACTGAAGCAAGTCTCTTCGTGATCAGCTGCCTTACTCATTCTGGGGATTCCTCTATGAAGTGGCGCGCTCTCTCACGATCGCTGCGATTCCCTCTTCTCCTCGCGGCCCTCTCTTTCACTCCAACACTCCTTTACGCACAGGCGCAGGCAACCACCGGCGTCATTCGCGGTGTGGCCACAGACTCGAGCGGCAAGCCCGTCGCCGCTTTTGTCACCGTCCGAAATACCGAAACGAATTTCACGCGCACGGTGAAAGCCAGCGACGAGGGCGTGTTCGTAACAACCCTTCTTCCCCTCGGCAATTACAACGTCTCGGCGCGGGCCGTCGGTTACTCTCCGATCAACAAGTCGAACATCGGCGTAACTCTCGGCCAGACGGTCGATCTCCCTCTTATTCTCGCGCGCACGACGACGCAGCTCGCGGGCGTCACCGTGGTAGCGCAGGTCCCGACCATCGATCCCACGCTCTCGGCGGAAGCAACGCATCTACCCGCTGAGGTCGTTGGCGCGCTGCCAAATAACGGGCGCAACTATCTCAACCTGACGCTCCTCACTCCGAACGTTGCCGTCACGCAAGGGCCCGACGGCGACGTCCTGAGCATCGGCGGGCAGCGCGGCATCCACAACAACGTCTCGGTCGACGGTGCGGACTTCAACAATCCGTTCTTCGGCGAGCAGCGCGGTGGACAGCGGCCGCCATTCACTTTCAATCTCGACGCTGTCCGCGAGATGGTGGTGGTCGCGCAAGGAGCGAACGCAGAGTTCGGAAGATCGAGCGGTGGGTTCGTCAACGTCATCACGAAGAGCGGCACGAACGACTTGCACGGCGCGCTGCACTACTTCGGAAAGGCCGGAGCATTGTCCTCCGATGCGGCGCACGCGAACCTCACGCTCAAGCCGGACTTCTCACAGAATCAATTCGGCGGCTCGCTGGGCGGCCCGCTTGTAAAAGACAAACTCTTCTTCTACCTCGCCTACGACCAGCAGGTTTACTCAGAGGTGAAGCAGAAGACACGTCCAACGAGCCCAGCGCTCGACTCTCTCAAGACTTACTTGTCCACTGCGTTCGGAGGCGCCCTCGCTCAGGACTTCGGCCCAATCAGTCGCACCAACGACGCGCAGGTGGCGATGGTGAAGCTCGATTGGCGCATCAACGAGGTCCACAATGCTCAGCTCAAATACAACTACACGAATTCGAAACAGGACAACGGCACCTTCGACGTCGATACCTGGGCACGCAGCGCCAACGCGATCGAGAAGGATTTTTCCAACGCGGTCAACGGCAGCCTGGTGTCGCATTTGACCAACACCATCGACAACGAGTTCCGATTCCAGTTCGCCCGGGAGGACAGGCCGCGCCCCTATTCGGGGCCGCTCATCCCGGGACAAAGCCGCCCGTTCTCCGACACAGGAATGGATTTCGCCTCGGGGTTCCGCTTCGGTGAGCCGTTCTTTATTCCGGTGAAATCGTACGACACCCGCGTTCAGGCGCTTGACAACGTTTCATGGGTCAGGGGAAACCACATCTTCAAGACGGGCTTCGAGTACAACAGGACGGCCGAGCACCAGACGTTCATTGGTTTCGCGAATGGGCGGTTCATCTTCAACTCCGTGACGAGCTTCGAGAACTACGTACAATTCGGAAACAATTACGTCGAGTGCAGCAACGCTCTGGGCGTGCAGGTGAGCACTTCCCTCACTGGTGCGTGCCCGCCGGGGACTTCGATCTCGGGACCGGTGCAGCTATACCTCCAGCAGGCAGGAGTGAATGGTCTTTCGGTGGAAGCCTCAGGAACCCAGGTAATTCCGCAGCAGGATATCGGCTTGTTCATACAGGACAACTGGAAAGCTACGCCCACCCTCACCGTGAACTACGGTCTCCGTTGGGAAGGACAGAAGGAGCCCGATCCCATAACGCCGCCATCAGCAGTTTTCTTCTCGGGTTTCATCGGAAAGACAGTGACGAACTCGGCCGGCACATTCGCGTTCCCCTCGAACGGGAAGATTCCGTCCGACTGGAAGATGTTCCAGCCGCGACTTGGCATTGCCTGGGATGTGAACGACGACGGAAAGGATGTCGTGCACGCAGCAGCTGGAATCAACTACGCGCGCATTCCGGGGTTGAACCTCGCCAGCGCGCGCAGCACCAACGGCTCGATCGGGCAAACGATTTTCCGTAATAGCGCGCTCACAGGGATTCTCGGTCCGCCGCCTCCGTACAACTCGCTGCTGCCAGCGCCTGCTGGTGCTCCGTTCCGCCCGGACATCTTCGTCTACGACGAAAACTTCAAGAATCCGCGGACGATGAGCGCTTCGATCGGGTACGACAAGGAGATTTTCCATAAACTGGCGGCGTCTATAGAGTACATGTACGCCAAGACCGACAATCTCACGCGCTTCATCAACCGTAATGACGCCGTGTTCGGCTCCCCGTGGACCAGTGGGCTCAATGGCACCGCTAACGGAGTCGGCGTTCTCACCACGGTCGAAAGCTCGGCGAAGTCACGCTACCAGGGAGTTACTCTCGGTCTTGGGAGGTTGGCCGATCCTGATTTCCAGTACGAGGCGAACTACACTCTGTCGGTCGACAAGGCCGACGACGATAACGAGCGCGATCCTTTCAGCTTCCGTTACGCTCGCGCCGACAGGCTCGATCGGGAGTACAACTACAGCGATCGCGATCAGCGTCATCGCCTGAACCTGTGGGCACTTTACCACTTCCCGTTCGACATCTATGGCAACACCCGCTTCTCGTTCTACTCGGCGCAGCCGACATCGGAGAAGTGCATCAACAACCAGCCGAGCGGGCAGCGCGCGACGTCGCCAACGGACAGAATCTGCGCCAACGGGACGATTCTGCTCCGCAATACGATCCGGCGCGACAATGCGTTCGCCAGCTGGGACATCCGGTTGTCGAAACCATTCCGTTTGAGAGGGCGCGGTCAGCTCGAGGCGCTGGTTGAAGTATTCAACGTTTTGAATCGCGACAATTTCCGTGATCCGTCCTCGGCGTCGCTGCTGTTCAACTTTGACGGGACGATTCGCAATGGGCTTGGCGATCCCCGGCAAATACAGATTGGTGTGAGGTACGGCTTCTAACATCTCGGCGTAGGGAACGGTGAGCCGGATCGAACGGGACGAGCGATGCTCGTCCCGTTCGTTTCGGGAATAGAAGCCTTCATAGTAGAGTCTTGTCCCTGATGGGAAGAAATAGGCACTGAAGCACTCGCAGCATCTCCACGCTGCGTGGGAGGCAGCATGATTCAAGCGCAAGAGGTTGCTCCGCTCGATACCATCCGTCGCAAGCCGCGCGATGATGAGGTGGACGCCCATGGCATAACCCATCGCGGAAGGGTTCGCGCCGAGAATCAGGATCACTTCGTGATTGGCTCCCTTCGCAAGCGCATCGCCATTCGACAGTCGAGTGTTCCACTCGAAGAGATCCCGCTCGAGGAGGAGCGCGTCGCTTCGTTCATGATGGTCGCCGATGGAGTCGGCGGAGGATTGAAGGGCGAGCAGGCGAGCCGGATGGCTCTCGAAATAGCGACACGGTACATCGCCGAGGGCGCTCGCTGTTACTATCGGTTCGACGAAGAAGGGGTCGACCTCGTCCAGGCGCTGGAAGAAGGCGCGAAGAGATGTCACGAAGCGATTCAGGAGCGCGCGGAATCCGACCCTGATGCGGCCGGGATGGCAACGACGCTCACGCTGTTCATCGCCGTGTGGCCGTGGTACTACATCCTTCAGGTCGGAGACTCCCGCTACTACCAGTACCGCGACGGCAGGTTGACTCAGATTTCGCGGGATCAGACGGTCGCCCAGGAGCTGGCTGACCAGGGAATCATGCCCAGAGATCTGATGAGCAAGTCACCTTTGACGCATGTCCTCTCCAGCTCCATCGGGGGACGCCAGACGGCTCCGGTCGTCACCCGTCTTCCGAGTGCCTGGGGTACGATCCACCTTCTCTGCAGCGACGGCCTGACTCGGCACGTTTCAGATGAGCGAATCGCCGAGCGATTGGGGGCGATGGAATCGGCGCGTCAGGTTTGCGAGCAGCTTCTTCAGGACGCGCTCGATGGTGGGGGTAGTGACAATATCACCGTCGTCGTTGGACGAGCGGTTGCAAAAGAAGAGACTTGATTCCCTCGAACGCGAAGACCCGACGTTCGTCCCGTTCTGTTCGAGAATACCGGGGTCGACACGCTCCACTCTGCAAACCGGCCCTCTAACGCGATAAATCAGCGATTACGTATTTTTCGCTGAATAGGCGAGACTTTCCGACCGGCGCCACGCGGATGGGACTGGTCACCACATCCAAATAAGAAATCCCACAGGAAGCAAATCCCGAGGTACCGTACGAGAACGCGGGCGGTCAGTGTCGCATTTGGATTGTTCGTGGCGAGCGGTGTTGTGTCGTGCCGCTCGGCTGCGGACGTCAACGGAAAGCCAGCTGGCCTGTCCTTGATTTGGCATGCGGTCACCCAAGCCAATGAGGTCAGTTTCTTCACGGGCACGCCGGCGGTTAGTGAGGGGACCGTTTATCTGGAAGACGGCAATACCGTTTTGGCACTGGATGCAAAAACGGGCGCAAAAAAATGGGCGCGGACAGTCCGCATATCGCCTATCGCTCCTGCTCGGAATTTGGTGGTGCGTGACGGCCGAGTCTTCGTGTCTGAAACCGATTCCGTGCAAGCGATGGATGTCCAGGACGGACACAGGATTTGGAGCATTCATCCCGATGCACAAGCGATTGTGTACGCCTCAGCCGACGACCGGGCATTCTACACGGGGCAGCGGGACATTCCTTTCGTTTACGCGCTCGACGTTGCCGACGGCCACATCATTTGGAAAGTGAATATAGGACTGGGCTGGACCTTTCCGGGCCACGTAGTGGGAACCGCGGTCTCCGGTGACACAGTTTACGTGGCGGCTCGAAAATGGTTGGCTCTAAATGGATATATCGGTCAAGGGGTGCTCGTAGCTCTGGACAGGAACGATGGTCACGAGCTCTGGCGTTACGAGACCCCAGGTACTAACGGCGGTCTCCAGGACGCGCCCGTGGTTGCGGGCAATTTAATCGTTGTGAGCGATTTGATCGGCAACGCGTTTTTCGCATATGACCGGTTCGCAAAACAATTAGTTTGGCGAGTCCAAGGTAAAGACAACGGTCCGCTTACTCCGCCGGTAGTTGTTGGTGGCAACGTCTACCTCGGATCAGCAAACACGCACCTCTACGCGGTCGAGCTTCAGACTGGGAACGTCAAGTGGGATCTGGACGCCGGTGCTGGATCCATAGAAGGGACTGCATTCTGCGCGGGGCACGTCTTTATAGACGCTTACCAGATCCAGCGTCGCAATCCAGCTCAGGGCGCGCTCACGGCGGTTTACAACTACGATCCTGACATCGGTCCCTATACGTCGAATATCGCGACCGATGGCACAAACATCTACTTCGCCGGCGAAGGCGGCGTCTACGCTCTCGCGTGCGAATAACGAAGCAAATGCATTCACAACTTCGACTAAAGCGGATCAAATCGGCCACTAAGTCCACGAAGAGTTCCCCTAATCACGGGACAGAAAGACAATGGTGCTGATCTCAATCAACGGTGATCGCGTACATTTCGACGTCGAGGGTCTCGACAAGTTTTGGGCGTTCAGGAGCCGGCTCGACATTCCGCTCGCGCACATTCGCGCAGTTGAGATCGATCCCGAGGCGGCACGGGGATGGTGGCACGGCCTGAGGGTCATGGGATCCAATATCCCCGGCGTTCTGACAGCCGGCACGTTTTACCAGGATGGTGGGATTGTCTTTTACGATGTTCACGATCCCGACCGAACCATCCTGCTGGAGCTGGAGCACGAGACCTACAAGCGACTAATCGTGGAAGTCGAAGACCCGGAGGCGACTCGGCAAATGATCGAGCGAGCTTTGAAGTCCGCCACAAAGCGGTGATTTCTCCAGGCGCAGCTATTTCTTCCCGAACGCCCGCTGGAGAATTCCCTGAGCCTCCGCCTGAATCCGCTTCAGGTGCTCCACTCCGAGGAAGCTCTCCGCGTACAACTTGTAAATATCCTCAGTCCCCGATGGCCGAGCGGCGAACCATCCATTCTCGGTAATTACTTTCAATCCGCCGATCGAATTGGTGCTGCCCGGCGCCGTCGTCAGGATGTTGACGATCTTCTCGCCGGCGAGCTCTGATTCTTTGATGTCTCGCGCGGACAATCGAGCCAGTACCTTCTTTTGCTCAGGCGTCGCGGGCGCATCGATTCGCTCGTAAACAGGATCACCGAGCTCGCGCGTGAGGTCCCGGTACAGCTCGC
>WNGJ01010077.1_pt1 | contig 11245 bp, 8 predicted proteins | sample 5400611 | NCBI WGS metagenome assembly WNGJ01 (sample SAMN13153375, study PRJNA577476) | soil metagenome | isolation source: 40 cm soil or saprolite under Garry oak tree replicate 1 | place: USA:California | collected 2016-06-15 | reverse complement strand
CGGGCGGCCGCCGGGCCCGCGGGCGCCACCCCTACCGCGAGTGCCGCGGTCACCGCGACGGCCCCCGCCCTGACGATCCCCCCGGTGACCCGCACAGCCCCTCCCCGCACGCGACGTCGGCGAACACCATGCCACCTCTGTCACATCCGCGCCAGGGGCAACTCCACTGCGCTCCAGCCCCAGCAGTCACAGCGGAGACCAGACTGGGGCGAGACAGGCCGAACAGGAAGGGATCAGGCGGGCAGGCCGGCGACCAGCGCCGGAAGCAGCCGACCCAGCGACGCGTCGAGGGTGATCGCGGCGTGCGGGTCTGCTCGGGTCGCACCCTGGTTGACGATCGCCACCGGGACACCGAGCCCGGCCGCGCGCAGGACGAACCGGCGGCCGGACATCACCGTCAACGACGAGCCGAGCACGAGCAACGCCCGCGCCGCCTCCACCGTCGCGTAGCAGCGCTGCACCCGCTCGGCCGGCACGCTCTCGCCGAAGAAGACGACATCGGGCTTGAGCGTGCCGGCGCAGACTGCGCAGCCGACCGGCCGGAAGCTGGCCAGCTGGTCGTCCGGCATGTCCACGTCGCCGTCCGGCTGCACCGTGGTGATCTGCGCGCGCCATCCGGCGTTGGCCGCGGCCAGCCGAAGCTCGAGCGCGTCCCGCGGGCTGCGCTGCCCGCAGTCCAGGCACACCACCCGGTCGAGCCGGCCGTGCAGGTCGATCACCCCTCGTGCCCCCGCGGCCTGGTGCAGGCCGTCCACGTTCTGGGTGATGACTCCGGCGAGCAGGCCACGCCGCTGCAGCTCGGCGACCGCCAGGTGGCCGGCGTTCGGCACCGCGCCGGCGACCAGGCGCCAGCCGACGTGGCTGCGGGCCCAGTAGCGCCGGCGGGCGAGCGGGTCACGCGTGAAGGCCTGGTACGTCATCGGCGCGACCCGGCGCGTGAGTCCCGTCGGCCCGCGGTAGTCCGGGATCCCGGACTCGGTCGACAGCCCCGCCCCGCTGAGCACGACCACCCCGCCGGCGCGGACGAGCTCGGTCAACTCTCGCAGCTCCGCCGCCGGGCCGTCCCGGTCTGGACCGGCGGCACCGGGACGGGCCGGGACCGGCGCGGTCACCTCCGCCGCCACCGTCACCACGGGTGCCGCCGTCCTCATCCGCCCACCCAGCTGCGCCCACCTGCTCATCCGCCCACCCAGCTGCGCCCACCCGTGCTCATCCGCCCACCCAGCTGCGCCCACCCGTCTGCACGCCGCGACCGTACGTCGGCGGCCGGTCCGGTGCACGGCTCGGCTCCCTGCCGAGGCCCGAGGGACCGCCTGGCCGGCCCGGACGGGAGTCGGCGGACACGCGTCCCCCCGGCTGCGGCGCGCGTCCCACGCCTCCTCCCACCCCTCGCCGGGCGCCGCCGGGATGGGAGGATGGCGGCATGGTCAGCGCAGACTCCTTCGGGGCACGGGGCAGGCTCTCGGTGGGCGGCGAGTCGTACGAGATCCACCGGCTCTCCGCGGTGGACGGTGCCGACCGGCTGCCGTTCAGCCTGAAGGTGCTGCTCGAGAACCTGCTGCGGACCGAGGACGGCGCCGACGTCACCGCCGACGACGTCCGCGCGCTCGCGGCCTGGGACCCGACCGCCGAGCCGGACCGGGAGATCCGCTTCACCCCGGCCCGGGTGGTCATGCAGGACTTCACCGGCGTCCCGGCGGTGGTGGACCTGGCCACCATGCGCGAGGCGGTCCGGGACCTCGGCGGCGACGCGAGCCGGATCAACCCGTTGGCCCCGGCCGAGCTGGTCATCGACCACTCGGTGGTCGCCGACCTCTTCGGCACCCCGGACGCGTTCACCCGCAACGTCGAGCTCGAGTACGAGCGGAACCGCGAGCGCTACCAGTTCCTCCGCTGGGGCCAGACCGCGTTCGACGACTTCAAGGTCGTCCCGCCGGGCACCGGCATCGTGCACCAGGTCAACATCGAGTACCTGGCCCGGGTCGTCTTCACACGCGGCGGTCCGGATGAGCGCTCACCCGAACGCCAGCCGGTCCAGGCCTACCCGGACACGCTCGTGGGCACCGACTCGCACACCACCATGGTCAACGGGCTGGGCGTGCTCGGCTGGGGCGTCGGCGGCATCGAGGCCGAGGCCGCCATGCTCGGCCAGCCGGTGTCGATGCTCATCCCGCGGGTCGTCGGCTTCAGGCTCGACGGCGAGATGCCGGAGGGCTCCACGGCGACCGACCTGGTGCTGACGATCACCCAGATGCTGCGCGCGCACGGCGTGGTGGGGAAGTTCGTCGAGTTCTACGGGCCGGGCGTCGATGCGGTCCCGGTGGCCAACCGGGCGACCATCGGCAACATGAGCCCGGAGTACGGCTCGACCTGCGCGATCTTCCCGATCGACGCGGAGACCCTGCGCTACCTGCGCTTCACCGGCCGGCGGGAGGAGCACGTCGCCCTCGTCGAGGCGTACGCAAAGGAGCAGGAGCTGTGGCACTCCCCGGACCGCGAGCCGGCCTACTCCGAGACGCTCTCGCTCGACCTGTCCACCGTGGAGCCCTCGCTGGCCGGGCCGAAGCGCCCGCAGGACAGGGTGCCGCTCCGGGACGCCAAGCCCGCGTTCCGCGCGGCGCTGCGGGACTACGTGGGCCAGGACGAGACCGCCGACTCGGGCGGGTCCGGCGTCGCGACGGGTCGCCGACCCCACGCCGAGCTGTCCGGTGTGGACGAGGCGTCGGACGAGTCGTTCCCGGCCAGCGACCCGCCGGCGATCCGGCACCACAACAACGGGGTGGCGCCGCAGGTGGTGAGCGCCGCAGCGAGCGCCGAGGGGCGGCCGTCCCGGCCGACACCGGTGACACTGGACGACGGCACGCAGACCGAGATCGACCATGGCGCGGTGGTGATCGCCGCCATCACCTCGTGCACCAACACCTCGAACCCGTCGGTGATGGTCGGCGCCGCGCTGCTGGCCAAGAAGGCGGTCGAGCGCGGCCTGCAGCGCAAGCCGTGGGTGAAGACGACGCTGGCGCCCGGGTCCAAGGTCGTCATGGACTACTACGAGCGCGCAGGCCTGACGCCCTACCTGGAGAAGCTCGGCTTCCACCTGGTCGGCTACGGCTGCACCACCTGCATCGGCAACTCCGGCCCGCTGCCGGAGCAGGTGTCGGCCGCCGTCGACGACTCCGACCTGGCGGTGGTGTCGGTGCTGTCCGGCAACCGCAACTTCGAGGGCCGGATCAACCCGGACGTGAAGATGAACTACCTCGCCTCCCCGCCGCTGGTGGTGGCGTACGCGCTGGCCGGCTCGATGGACGTGGACATCGCCACCGAGCCGCTGGGCACGGGCTCGGACGGCAAGCCGGTCCACCTGCGCGACGTGTGGCCGTCGTCGGCGGAGGTGCAGCGGGTGATCGACGAGTCGATCGCGTCCGAGATGTACACCCGCGACTACGCGGACGTGTTCGCGGGCGACGAGCGGTGGACGTCGCTGTCGACGCCGTCGGGTGACACCTTCGCCTGGGACCCTGACTCGACGTACGTGCGGAAGCCGCCGTACTTCGACGGGATGCGACCCGAGCCCGCACCGGTGACCGACGTCTCCGGTGCCCGGGTGCTGGCCAAGCTCGCTGACTCGGTGACCACCGACCACATCTCCCCCGCCGGCGCGATCAAGACCGACTCCCCGGCGGGGCGCTACCTGAGCGAGCACGGCGTGCAGCGGCGGGACTTCAACTCCTACGGCTCCCGCCGAGGCAACCACGAGGTGATGATCCGCGGCACCTTCGCGAACATCCGGCTGCGCAACCAGCTCGTGCCCGGCGTGGAGGGCGGGGTGACGCGCAACCTGCTGACCGGCGAGCAGACCTCGGTCTACGACGCCTCCGTGGCGTACGCGGACGCCGGGGTGCCGCTGGTCGTGCTCGCCGGCAAGGAGTACGGGTCGGGCTCGTCCCGCGACTGGGCCGCGAAGGGCACCGCCCTGCTCGGGGTGCGGGCGGTCATCGCCGAGTCGTACGAGCGGATCCACCGGTCCAACCTGATCGGGATGGGAGTGCTCCCGCTGCAGTACGCGGACGGGGAGTCGGCCGAGTCGCTCGGACTGACCGGCGAGGAGACCTTCGACGTCGCCGGGATCGAGGCGATGAACTGCGGCGACGTGCCCCGCGAGGTGACGGTGCGTGCGGACGGCCGCGAGTTCAGCGTGGTGGTGCGGATCGACACCCCGGGCGAGGCGGAGTACTACCGCCACGGCGGGATCATGCCGTACGTGCTGCGTCAGCTGCTGTGAGCCGCGTCGGCGCTCGCCTGCCGCTGTCGTGGGGCGCGACCGCCGAGGAGCGGGCGGCGGACCTGCCCTGCGACGGGCTGCTGCCGGACGCGCAGGTGGTGGTGCACCGAGCGCTCGACGTGCTGGCGCCGGGCGCGCCCAGGCGACGCCGGGCAGCCCGGCCCTTGCCTCAGGCCGCCGGCTTGGCCTCCCGACGGCCCGGCGTGCTCGACCGACGCCGGGAAGGCCGGCCGCGGCCGGGCCTTCTGGTTGCGCGCGCCGGTGCTTCCGGTGCCGTCGCCTCCCGCGCGACCACCGGCTCGCCCGAGCGGGCGAGGGCGACCACGGCGGCGTGCCCCGGCATGACCGCCGTCGCCGCCACCGTCAGGCCGGCCCGCTGGTGCATCCGCCCGGCCTCGCGCACCTGCTCCGGCAGCAGCAGCGACAGGACCGTGCCGCGGGCACCGGCCCGGGCGGTGCGCCCGGAGCGGTGCAGGTAGTCCTTGTGGTCGGTCGGCGGGTCGAAGTGCACGACAAGGTCGACGTCGTCGACGTGGATCCCGCGGGCGGCGACGTCGGTGGCCACCAGCACCCGGGACCGGCCGGCGGCGAAGGCGTCCAGCGCCCGCTGCCGGGCGCCCTGCGCCAGGTTGCCGTGCAGCGCCGCGGCCGGCACGCCTCCGCGGGCGAGTTGCTTGGCCAGCCGGTCGGCGCCGTGCTTCGTCCGTACGAACAGCAGCGTGCGCGCCGGCCGGGCGGCGATCTCGGTGGTGACGGCGAGCTTGTCCTCGGCCCGCACGGCGAAGGCGAGGTGATCCATGGTGGCGACCGGGGCCGCCGCGGGCGCCACCGCGATCGCGACCGGGTCGGTGAGGTAGGCCCGCGCCAGCCGGTCCACGCCCCGGTCGAGCGTGGCGGAGAACAGCAGCCGCTGGGCGTCCGGCCTGGTCAAGTCCAGGATCCGGCTGACATCCGGCAGGAAGCCCAGGTCGGCCATGTGGTCGGCCTCGTCGATCGCGGTCACCTCCACCGAGCCGAGCGAGCACTCGCCCTGCCGGACCAGGTCGAGCAGCCGGCCCGGGGTGGCGACCAGCAGGTCGACGCCCCGGCGCAGTGCCGCGACCTGCCGCCCGATCGACGCGCCGCCGTACACCGCGAGCACGCGCACGCCGAGCGGTTGCCCCAGCGGGGCGAGCACCTCGGTCACCTGCCCGGCGAGCTCCCGGGTCGGAACCAGCACCAGGCCGGCTGGGCTGCCCGCCGCGCGGGAGCCGCGTCCCGGGGTCGACAGCCGGGCCAGCATCGGCAGCCCGAAGGCCAATGTCTTGCCGGATCCCGTCTCGGCGCGGCCGAGCAGGTCGCGGCCGGCCAGCGCGTCGGGCAGCGTGCGGGCCTGGATGGGGAACGGGGTACGGATGTCGCGCCGCTCCAGCGCGGTAAGCAGCGGCTGCGGGAGCTTCAGCGCGGCGAAGGAGACGTCCGGCACCGGCGTGGCCAGCGACGCGGTAAGCGCCACCTCCAGCTCGCTGACCGGCTCGGGCCGGGGCTGCTGGTGCGGCCGGGCGGGCTGGCGGGGACGGGACGGGCGGGACGGGCGGGACGAGGACGTGAAGGACTGCGCCGTGCGAGGACGGCGGGCAGGGCGGGTCAAGCGGGAGCACTCCAGAGGATCGGTGTGGCCGCCCGTGGACCTGTGCCCGGCGACCTGGCGGGCGGCTCGCCCGCGGAGAGCGGCGGTGCGGTGCCCGCCGACGTGATCAGTCTACCGGACCGGCCCGCCGGCCATGAGGAGCCCGGATCTCGGGCAGGGTGGAGCAGTGACCTGGATCGACCGGCTGCGTGCCGTCCAGCGATCGTGGCCGGGCGGCTTCCGCCCATCCACCGCGACCCCTTCGATCGCATGCTGGTAGCCCAGGCGCAGTGCGAGGGCTTGACTCTCGCGAGCCGCGACACCCATATCAGGCAATACAAAGTCGACCTGCTGCCCGTCTGAGCGGCCACCCCGATGTGGTCGCGGGAGGGCTGGCGTCCGCCCAGCGCGGCCATCATGCCGAGTAGCGCGGCGCCATGGCCTCCATCTGCTCGATGACCAGCTTGATCGCCTCGGGCTCGACCAGGCGCTGGTCGCTCTGGCCGGGACCCCTGGCGGCGCGTCCACGACGACGGTGGCGCATGTCGAGCCTGGCGCCGCATGACGATAGAGGGAGGTCCCGCGACGGGCGGCGGTGTCCCAGCGGTCCGGAGCGGGCAGGATGCGGGCCGTGGACCTGGGACTGGCGGGACGGGTGTACGTGGTCAGCGGCGGCTCGCGCGGCCTCGGCCGGGCGGCGGCGGAGGTGCTGGTCGCCGAGGGCTCGCGGGTGGTCCTCAGCGCCCGGGACGAGACCGCGGTGGAGCGGGCCGCGCAGGAGCTCGGCGGGCCGGCGCACGCGGTGGGCGTGGTGGCCGACATCGCCGACGCGGCCGGCGCGCAGCGGCTGGTCGAGGGGGCCCACTCGGCGTACGGCGGCCTGGACGGCGCGCTCGTCAGCGTCGGCGGACCGACTCCGGGGACCGCGATGGACACCGACGAGAACGCCTGGCGGGCCGCGTTCGACTCGATCTACCTCGGCACGCTCCGGCTGACCCGGCGGGTCGTCGGCGCGCTCGGCGACGAGGGCGGCTCGATCGCCTGGGTGCTGTCCAGCTCGGTGCGCTGCCCGGTCCCGGGCCTGGCGATCTCGAACGGTCTGCGTCCCGGGCTCGCCGGCCTGGCCAAGACGTTCGCCGACGAGCTCGGCCCGCGCGGGATCCGGGTCAACGGCCTGCTGCCCGGACGGATCGCGACCGACCGCACCGTCGAGCTGAACGCGGCGACCGGCGACCCGGCCGCGGCGCGGGAGCGCAACATCGCCGGGATCCCGTTGCGCCGCTACGGCGAGCCGGTGGAGTTCGGCCGGATCGCCGCCTTCGTGCTCTCCCCCGCCGCGTCGTACCTGACCGGCTCGATGATCCCGGTCGACGGCGGGATGATGCGCGCGTGGTGAGCGGTCAGCTGACTCTGGTCACCGGCTCGGGCTGACTCGCCGCCGCAGGTGCGGCGGAGCTGTCCGGATCGAGATCCCCTGCCAGCTCGTCCGGTTCGGGGCGGCTGGCCGCCTGCCGCTCGAACTGGGTCCGGTAGAGGTCGGCGTACAGGTTGCCGGCGGCCAGCAGTTCGGCGTGCGTGCCCGACTCGACGATCCGGCCGCCGTCCACGACCAGGATCTTGTCCGCGCCGATCACGGTGGACAGCCGGTGCGCGATGACCAGCGACGTCCGCCCGGACAGGGCCGCGGCCAGCGCCCGCTGCACCGCCACCTCCGACTCGGAGTCCAGATGGGCCGTCGCCTCGTCGAGGATCACGATCGACGGTGCCTTGAGCAGCAGCCGGGCGATCGCCAGCCGCTGCTTCTCCCCGCCGGACAGCCGGTAGCCCCGGTCGCCGACCACGGTGGCCAGCCCGTCCGGCAGCGAGGCGACCAGGTCGGCGACCTGCGCCGCCTCCAGCGCCTGCCACATCTGCGCCTCGGTCGCGTCGGGCAGGGCGTAGCCCAGGTTGTCGCCGATCGTCTCGTGGAACAGGTGCGCGTCCTGGGTGACGACGCCGATCGCGGCGTGCAGCGACTCCTGCGTCACGTCCCGGACGTCCTGGCCGCCGACCCGGACCGCACCGGAGCGCACGTCGTAGATCCGCGGCACCAGTTGGCTGATCGTGGTCTTGCCGGCGCCGGACGGCCCGACCAGCGCGACGAGCTCGCCCGGGCGAGCGGTGAACGACACCCCGTGCAGGACCTCCTGGGACGGTGCCTGGTCCAGCACGGCCACGTCCTCCAGCGAGGCCAGGGACACCTCCGACGCGGTCGGGTACGAGAAGTGCACGTCGTCGAACTCGATCGAGCGCGCCCTGGCCGGCAGCGCGACCGCGTCCGGGCGGTCCGCGACCATCGGCGAGATGTTGAGCACCTCGAAGACGCGCTCGAACGACACCAGCGCGCTCATCACGTCCACCCGGACGTTCGACAGCGCGGTCAGCGGGCCGTACAGCCGGGACAGCAGCAGGGCCAGCGTGACCACGGTGCCGGCACTCAGCCGGCCGGTCAGCGTGAACCAGCCCCCGAGGCCGTACACCAGCGCCTGGGCCAGCGCGGCGACCAGGGTGAGCGCGACGAAGAACGTCCGCGCGTACATCGCCGAGACCACGCCGATGTCCCGCACCCGCGACGCCCGGTCGGAGAACGAGCGCGACTCCTCCGCGGGGCGGCCGAACAGCTTGACCAGCAGCGCGCCCGAGACGTTGAACCGCTCGGTCATCGTCGCGTTCATCGACGCGTTCAGGCCGTACGACTCCCGGGTGATCTCTTGCAGCCGGGCCCCCACCCGCCGGGCCGGCAGCACGAACAGCGGCAGCAGCACCAGCGACAGCACGGTGATCTGCCAGGACAGCGTGAACATCACGGCCGCGGTGAGCACCAGCCCGATGACGTTGGAGACGACCCCGGACAGGGTCGAGGTGAACGCCTGCTGGGCGCCGAGCACGTCGTTGTTCAGCCGGCTGATCAGCGCACCGGTCTGGGTGCGGGTGAAGAACGCGAGCGGCATCCGTTGCACGTGATCGAAGACCCTGGTCCGCAGGTCGTAGATCAGGCCCTCGCCGATGCGCGCGGAGTACCAGCGCTGGACCAGGGACAGCGCCGCGTCGAGAATCGCGAGCCCGCCGATGACCAGGGCGATCCTGACCACGGTGCCGGCGGCGCCCGACGGCCTGCTGATCACGTTCACGATCCGTCCGGCGAGCACCGGGGTGACCACGCCGACGAGCGCGCTGGCCACCACGGCGACGAGGAAGACCGCGAGCTCCTTGCGGTACGGCGCGGCGAAGCCGGCGATTCGCCGGGCGGTGCCGGGCGCGAGCTTCTTCGCCGCCACCGACGGGTCCTGCCGGTACGACCTCATCATCTGCCAGGCTGCGTGCCCTCCGGGCATCGTCATGCGCATCCCTCCTGCGCGGACGAACGCGGTCCGGACCGCCCGGCTTCCCCCGCTCCGCTCACAGCGGATTTCGGCCCGAGGGTCACCCCGCCGCCGACGACGTGCCAGGCCCGGCCAGATCGCGCAGCCGGCGAAGCTGGGCCGCCCGCTCGGCCGCCTCCTGCTCGTCCCGGGAGCGACCGGCGGCCCCGAGCAGCAGCGCCTTGGTCTCCACCACCGCGTCCCGGGCAGCGGCGAGCAGGGCGGCCACCAGGTCAGCGGTAGCAGCCTCGAGCTCCGGGCGCGGCACCACCACCGTGGCGAGCCCGAGCCGCAGCGCCTCCGCCGCGCCGACGCGCCGCCCCGTCACGCACAGCTCGAGCGCGCGGGAGTAGCCGACGGTCTCCACCAGCGGCGCCGTGCCGCCGAGGTCGGGCACCAGGCCGAGCCCGGTCTCCGCCATCGACAGCTGCGCGTCGTCGGCGAGCACCCGCAGGTCGCAGGCGAGCGCGAGCTGGAAGCCGGCGCCGACCGCGTGCCCCTGCACCGCGGCGACCGAGACCAGGTCCGGCCGGCGCAGCCAGCCGAAGCCCTCCTGGAAGCCGCGGATCACGGCGTCGGCCTCGGCCGCCGGCATGCCGCCGATCTCGGCCGGGCCCATCGCCCCGGGGACACCGTCCGGGCTGAACATCGCCCGGTCCAGCCCCGCGGAAAAGGCACGCCCCTCGCCACGGACCACCACCACCCGGACGTCGCCGGGCAGCGAGCGGCCCGCCTCCCGCAGCGCGGCCCAGGTGTGCGGCGTCTGCGCGTTGAGCCGGTCCGGCCGGTCCAGCACGACCGTCGCCACCGGTCCGGACCGCTCCACCCGGATCCCGGCCCACTCGCCGGCGGCCGTCCCCGACTGCGGATGCTTCCCCGTGTCCGGCGCGCTCAGCGCTACTTCTTCTTGCGCCGGGTCGCCCCGCCGCGGCCGCGCAGCGTGGTGCCCGACTCCGTCAGGATCCGGTGCACGAACCCGTACGACCGCCCGGACGACTCGGCCAGGGCACGGATGCTCGCCCCCGAGTCGTACTTCTTGCGCAAGTCGGCCGCGAGCTTGTCCCGGGCCTGTCCGGTGATCCGGGCGCCCTTCTTGAGGTCTGTCGCCACTCCTCGACCCTCCGTCGCCGTGGGTGTGGGGTCTACCAGGGGTTTGTTCCCCCCAGCTACCCCATGATCACCCAGGGCAGCGATCAGCACCACTCGACTGGCCCAGCACGATCCCGCTAACCGGAATATCAGGCCAGCGCGACGAGGTCGGCGAGGTCCTCGGACCAGGCGTCCTCGACCCCGTCGGGCAGCAGGATCACCTTCTCCGGGCCGAGCGCGCGCACCGCGCCCTCGTCGTGGGTCACCAGGACCACCGCGCCCGCGTACGTCCTGAGCGCGGAGAGCACCTGCTCGCGCGACGCGGGGTCGAGGTTGTTGGTCGGCTCGTCCAGGAGCAGCACGTTCGCTCCGGAGGTGACCAGCGCGGCCAGCGCCAGCCGGGTCTTCTCCCCGCCGGACAGGGTGCCGACCGGCTGGTCGACCGACTCGCCGGAGAAGAGGAACGCGCCGAGCACCCGGCGGATCTGCCCGTCGGCGAAGTCGGGCGCCGAGGAGCGCATCGTCTCCAGCACGGTCCGGTCCACGTCGAGCGTCTCGTGCTCCTGGGCGTAGTAGCCGAGCCGCAGGCCGTGCCCGGGGACCACCTCGCCGGTGTCTGCCGGCTCGAGCCCGGACAGCAACCGCAGCAGAGTGGTCTTGCCGGCCCCGTTCAGGCCGAGCACCACCACCCGGGAACCGCGGTCGACGGCCAGCGACACGTCGGTGAAGACCTCCAGCGAGCCGTACGACTTGGACAGCCCATCCGCGGTCAGCGGCGTCCTGCCGGACGGCGCCGGGGTCGGGAAGCGGACCCGGGCGACCCGGTCGGTCTTCCGCTCGCCCTCCGTGCCGGCCAGCAGCCGCTCG
>WNGJ01008367.1_pt1 | contig 11245 bp, 11 predicted proteins | sample 5400611 | NCBI WGS metagenome assembly WNGJ01 (sample SAMN13153375, study PRJNA577476) | soil metagenome | isolation source: 40 cm soil or saprolite under Garry oak tree replicate 1 | place: USA:California | collected 2016-06-15 | reverse complement strand
TTGCCTTCCCGCTAGTCTTCCTCTTTGGAAGCTCAAGGGCGTCGAGCTACATCGCCTACTCGATTCTCGCTATTATCAGATCAGGTGCAACAAGGGCGGGCCAGTATGGCTTCTATCTCACGCTCGAGAACTCTGGTTTGATAGCCGGATCCTACCTCGGAGGAGTCCTCTACTCCACAGGCCCAGGAACGGGCTTCTTAGTGTCAATTGTATTGTTTCTTCTCATGGCTCTGATAGCCGGGGTCACCAGTTTCAAGGTCAAGGATTCATCCGACGCCTCATTGGCCGGCAAATCGCAGGTAGTAGTCGTTGTAAAGTGACGAGGCCCCCAAGCGCTTGGAACGAGATAAGGAAAATTGTCTCTGACGCGACAGGTGTCCAACAGGGTTCTGCTATGGACCAGGGTGCGGAGAGCGAAGGTCTTATAATCCGATATCGCTTATCCGATATCGTCTCGGGGAGATCATGTGGGGACATAGACACTGGGGAGGAATGAGGCGAGGATGGCTCAGACCCTGGATCATCTCAATAGTCGGACGATCGCCTAAGAATGGCGCGGAAATTATCGACGAGATAGAGAAGATGAGCTGGGGAGGTTGGCGACCATCTCCCGGGTCCATATACCCCCTCCTAGACCAGATGACAGTCGAGGGCGCGCTTAAGAAGAGAGAGGATGGACGCTACGAACTCACCGACAATGGAAAAGATGAAGGAAGCTTCCCATTTGGATTTCCGTTCGGCCAGAGACCCACCTCTGTTGAAACGATGGTCAGCGAGATGCGGGATTACGTCTCCTACTTCGAAGACTTGGCAAGGTCCAGTCCGTCGAAGATGGACCCGTACAAAGACCGGCTGAGAGAAGTAACGGACCGGTTGTCCAAGCTTCTCTAATCTGGGAAGACACCACTAACGGTTCGTTCTTCCGGCGCGTCTAACCCTAGACAGTCTTAAGCGGAGTCGAAAATCCGATCAAACCTGAGAATGAAGCTAGGAGTATGCGTTCCGAATTACGGCGAGAGCTGTTCCGTTGAGGCACTCCGAACGGTTGCGGCTGAAGCGGAAAAGCAAGGATACGATTCCATATGGTGTACCGACCATGTCCTGATGGCGAAGAATAGTGGGACGCCGTACGAGAAGATCTTCGAGAGCGTCACGACCCTCGCCTATCTTGCCGCCACAACCAACAGGCTGAGGCTCGGAATTTCGTCCCTCATCACACCAATGAGGAATCCCATAATCGTGGCCAAGCAGCTCGCAACGATAGACAATCTGAGTAATGGAAGACTCATACTAGCGATGGGCGCTGGCTGGAATGACACCGAGTTCTCATATCTCGGATCAAACTTTCACAACCGGGGGAAGAGACTGGACGAGTCGATTCGGCTGATCAAAGATCTGTGGGCGGGAAGGACCCAATTCGAAAGCATGGTTCTCCGTCAGAAATTCAAGGATGCAGTCTTTGAGCCCTCTCCCGTCCAGCAGAAACTCCCGATATGGATAGGAGGATCTAGCCACGCCGCTATGAAAAGGGCCGCCACCTTGGGTGATGCTTGGCACCCAAATGTCCTACCTCTCGACAAGTTTTCGAAACTGGTCTCGGAGTTCAGAGAGAGCGTCCCGGAGTCGAAGAAGAAAGAGATCTGCGTGCGTATAGGTCTCAATTCCAGAGCCGATAGATCAGAGTACACCTCACCATTAGGCGAGAGGAGAGTCATGCTCTCGTCCAACCGAGGAGAGAACAGGAATGTGATGAAACGGCTAGAATCGCTTGGAGTTTCCTACGCGGTTATAGCCCCAAGCCCGGACGGCAGAGGCTCGATAGCCGACGAGCTCAATGGGCTGAAGATGATCGCGGAGGATTTTCTCTGATATTCCTCTGGCCACTTTATACATGTCCATCCCAAGTTGCTATGGGAGGCCAGATGCGACTAGCGACGCGTTAACGTCTGGATCGCATGAACCTTGAAGGCGGTAGTCTTGGCCGGTGGAGAGGGGACACGTCTCCAGCCTCTTACATTCACCCGGCCGAAGCCGATGCTTCCCCTGGGTCCAAATCCGATCATCTACTATGTATTGTCACACCTCGTCAAGAGTGGTTTTCAGGACATTATCATCATTCCGGGATATTTGAAGGACCAGATTATGGGATACGTGGGAACCGGGTCGAAATTTGGAGTAGGAATCACCCATGTGGTTGAGCCGGATGGAGTTACGTTTGGAACTGCGGGCAGTTTGAAGCTCGCCTCACATCTCCTAGACGATACGTTCATGGTGGTCCAGTCGGACGTCATTAGCGAAATACCGCTTCAGGAAATGGCGCACTTCCATTCCAACCATGGAGGTGAGGTGTCGATCGCGCTGACGACTGTTGAGGATCCGTCCTCGTACGGCGTAGCAGTTCTCGATAAGCATGATGAGATAGTGAAGTTTGTCGAGAAACCTCCAGCTGGAACTTCTCAGAGCAATCTCGTCAGCACAGGCTTCTACATTCTCGAACCTGAAGTCGTCGACTATATCGAGAATGAGAGGTGGGACTTTGCGAAAGATCTCTTCCCCTACCTTATGCGACTAGGCCAACATCTCTTCGGGTACGCATCAGATGCGTTCTGGGTTGATGTTGGGGAGTTGAAGGGCTACTTGAGCGGTGTTAACTGGGTCTTACGAAACCTCGTCAAGGAACCGCCGCGGGACGCAAGGATGATTGGAGATCCAGGCGAAGGCGTGTTTGCCAGAGGGGATGTCACGATCGGTCGGAGAGCCGAGATCAGGGGTCCCGCTTGGGTCGAGAATGGCGCATCACTCGGGGATGACGTCCACATCCGGCCGGGTACAGTGTTGAAGGAGAACGCGCAGTTACTAGCTGGGACAAGCTTCGAGTCTGGAATCGTCTTCGAGAGAGCTGTTATTGGCAACAACTGTTCCGTAAAATCGACCATCATTGGGGAGAGGGCGATCGTGGGGAATGATGTCTCAATAGACAGGGCGATCATCGGGCAGGGTTGCAACATCGGCGAGAGGGCAAAGATTCTGCCAGGCAGCAAGCTCTGGCCCAACACAAAGGTACAGGCAGGCACCACAGTCGATGGTGTCATAGCAGTCCCACAAGACAAGTCATTCTATTTCGACACTGGTCTCGGGCAGTACTCGGGAGTATTGGCATCGTCCATCGAAGAGTTCTTGGGAGCTCTCAAGATCGTCCCACTCGAAGCTTTGGAATATCACATAGGGCGCAGGGATTTCGAGAAATGGACCAAGGACGTGCTCGGGTCGGTCCTGCTTGCGGACAATATACGAACCCTGAGAAGATCCCAGCTCAAGGGCGAAGACCTACGACTTCAACTGATCGAAGTCGTCCAAGAGTGGGCCCAGAGAGTTTCCTCTCCGCAGCCCAGCCCCAACGAGGAAAAGAATACTGAGAAACCCGTAACTAACGTCTAGATCAGAGATACTCACGAAAGACCTCCGGTGGAGGGGCTGTTCTGGGCCGGGTTCTACTGTGGCTGGGCCTTCGGCATAAATTTTTCTTTGCCCACTGCAACAATGAACAGGATAATCCCAATGGCAAACAATTGCAAGCTTATCGCCATCGAGACGACCGGGTCTAGTCCCTGCTTTGTGATTCCCAGCTCATAGTTGATGTAGGCGGGGAGGATCATGAAGGCTGCCGCAATAATGACCACTGCCCCCCGGACTAACTTACCAACTTCTGAATCTCGGAAGCTTGCGGTGTCCATTTATGACTGGACCATCCTAAGGCTAACAGCCACCTCGTCTTCCCACTATATAGACGCTTATTCTTTCGACGCGACCTTTCGTGCTATTGTCACGTATGCTGTGTGTCCGATCATCCGGGATTCTGGCCGCACTTTTCCAGTCTCGGTCTTGAACTCTCTCACCAGGAGCTCGACTGCCTCAAGGACAAGAAACATGTTCTTCCTGAGAGCTTCAGCCAGCTTCTCCAGCTGATTCACTGTAGGGGTGAATGCCGCCAGCATTCCGCCTCCTACCAACGCTTCCCAAGCAGGCGCTACCATCTTCCAAGGATCGCCGAGATCGATGACCGCCGCGTCCGCGTTCCTCTCCAAGAATCCCTCCGCGGGATCAAGGTTCCTGAATGTCACCAGATGGGACAAGCCTCCCTTCTCCACATTCTTCTGGGCTGCCCTCAAGAATTCTCTTCGGTTCTCGTACGTGTAGACTCTCCCATCCGGCGCAACTGATTGCGCGATTGCGGCGGTCAATGCGCCGCTACCGGTCCCAACTTCGACGACATTGTCTTCATTCTTTAGGCCCAACATGTAGAGGGCATATCCAATGTCCTTGGGATACAGTATTTGCGTCGGCCTGTCGAAGGAGTCCACCAAGTCCGAAAGTCGAGGATTGAATACTGCAAGTGATTGACCCAGGCTGGTCTTGACTGAGACTCCCGACTCGATCCCTACGAGGTCTTTGAGATCAAGATATCCACGATGCGTATGGAACCGGCCCTCACCTGCTCTGGCAATCCAGTGTCGTCTGGGGTCTTGGTAGAGAAGCACCAGATCGCCCTCCCGAAATGTCGCTGTCAAAGCTGGATCTCCAGGAGAATCTGGTCAGATTAAGGATTCCATAGAGGAATGGCTGCCAACTACTGATGACTAAGGCCCCAACGGGCCTTCGATCCTGTTTGTCTAGTTTCCCAGATTCTTTCGGAAGAATTCCGTAATGGTGTTGTAGCAGTGTACTCTGTTCTTGAACCGTAGCACGTCGTGCCCCTCATCTTCGTACACTTGATAGTCGACCTTGACGCCGTCCTTCCGTAGATCTTCTACCAGTTGTGAAGACTCTGGCTCTGGAACTCGGGGATCATGTTTTCCCTGAATAATCATCAACGGACTAGACAAGTGGCTCATGTAGGTCTTAGGCGACCTCTCCACTAGGAAGTCCCGGTCCTTCACAGGATCTCCCAGAGTCAGCCGGAAGAAGGTCTGCCAGGTCGGTGGAATGCGCGAGATCCAAGCCGGCAGGTCGTATGGGCCGAACATGTCAACGGCCGCCCTCCATAGTTCTGGATGTCTAGACGCCAGTGTCAGCGTCATATATCCACCATAGGATCGTCCAACAACGCCTCGGCGGCTCGAGTCGATCCGGGAATCCTTCTCCAGACGCTTGAGACCTTCAATATGGTCCAGCACGTCTTTTCCGCCCCAGTCCTTGTCCACCCACTTCATGTAGCGCATACCATAGCCCGTACTACCTCGCACGTTTGGAACGAAGACCGCGAAACCATTCAATGTCAAGTACTGGATCAAGGGCATCGAGAACCATGTGAAATCCGGCCTCTCCTGTCCTTGCGGCCCTCCGTGAACATATTCGACCAGAGGTCTCGGACCCTTGTAACCGAGTTTTGGGGAGGGGAGATAGAGTCTTGCAGAAACCTCCAGTCCGTCAAACGATGTATAGCTGGCATCTTCGCCGGGAGAAAGATACTCATCCGGAATGCCAAGGACCTTTTCGCTTGAGAGACGTGTTGCCGTAGACTTTCCTCCGCTTGGGATGAGGTAGAGCTGTGAGGGGCTGTTGGCTTTCGTGAAAGCGAAAGCATACTCGACCTGCAGGGGATTATGATTCGTTACCTGCCATTCAAGACCCAGTACCACGCCACCCGATAATGGTGGGGTCCCAACCAGGACCCGGCCTACTTCGAAGGCTGGTGATGCTCCTCCGTGGAACGCTCCTTCGTACGCCCAGGAAGCTCCATCGATATTGTACTCCAAGACGAACCGGTTGTCCTCAACTTTCCGCAGTCCGACCATCTCTCCTTGACCAGAATGTTGCAGCCCCTTCACGGGAATGTCGATTGGCTGGGATGGATTGTCCAGTGAGAGGTAGGTCAGACCCCCGCTGTCATGGAAGATAGTTGACGCGAATAACAATCCCTTGTCGTTGTCAACGAAACTGCACCAACCGATGCCACTCGGTGGAATCTGCTTTCCCTCCCTCTGTTCGAGAGGAACGCCGTAGAGCAATCTCCTCTCCGTCATACCGGGCTTCCGATAGTACAGGACGACATCTCCTGCCGTGTAGTTGTCCGCAAGAATCACGGTCGAATGGTCAGAGCTCACTCCGTTGCAGATGTTCCCGTAGATGCTTGTCCCGAGTGAGCTGACCTCACCGGTCTCCATGTTGACTTTGAGGCATTCGATATCGGGTGTCTTCCGGTTGTCCCGGAAGAAGTACGCGATGTTCCGGTCCTTGTCAAAATGCACGCAGGCAATCTGTTGATCTCGATACTTGTCCCCGAGCAGCGATTCAGGAATCCCCCCGTTGAGAGGGATCAGACTAGGCTGATAGTTCTCATCGCCCAGTTTATCGATCATGACCAAGATTTTTCCCAGCTTGGGAATAACGTGGTAGTTGTCGCCAGGCATCAAGTGTGGATTAACAAGCGCCATCCCGCCTGGAAGCAGAGGTTCTGGAATGCTCCCAATCTTGTCCATGGAATACAGGCTCAGAACTCCACTCATGTCCGACAGGAAATAGATACGATCATTCACGTTCTCGGGTTCAAGCAGAAGCCTCGCTGAGAGTAGCGATTCGATTGGAATTGATGGCTTCTCGGGAGCAGGTCTTTCGAGAACTTCAGTAACGGTCAAACAAACCGGATGAGTCTACGACGCTTTTCCTAATCAACCTTCCCCGTTTTGCCAGAAGCGACAGACGAGTTATCTCTCATGAACCAATCTATCAGCGATAGTCTCTACGCAAGGAAGCATAATCGAGTGGCAGTGGCGAAGCCAGGTAAACACGTCTCCATATCCACTATCGGGGAAGTCCTTGACTTCGCCATCTCTCCCAGCGTAGGATGTAATCTTGTCAACTCGTCCTTGAGACTTGGGATATTTTTCCAGAATCTGGCGAACATGCCGGTTCTCCATACCCAAAATCAGATCCGAGCCACCGACGAGTTCCTCGGTTAGCGATTGCGAGGGTCGATTCTCGACAAGGTGGTAGGCGGGACCGAGTACTCGACGAAGTTGCGCGTGCGCTTTACTCCAAGGGCTCGCAACCAGACCCCCGGATGATACTTCGATCCCGTCAATACTCCTCTCAGCTAAAGTCTGACGCAGCAACGCCTCAGCCATTGGGCTACGGCAGATGTTGCCGTCACAGACGAAGAGAACTTTCATCCCGTGCAACCCCGGCCGGATCAAAAGGGTCAACACGAAGAATTAGAGGTTCTGTTTCCGCGAACGTTTAAAATGATGGAGACGGACAGCTCAAGGCGCTGGGTCGTTTGAGCAAAGATCTGAAGAAGCTTCCCGAGATTAAGGTGTTCGGCAAATGGTCGACAGCCGACATTGAGGCAAAGGACCCAGGGCTCAAACGATACATTTCCGCGAGACCCATACTCCTTCCGCACACCAGTGGACGTCACGAGCACGCCCGCTTCCGAAAGTCAACCATCAACGTTGTCGAACGGCTAATCGACGATATGATGCGACCCGGGGTAGCAGGCGGCGGCAAGGCCCGCGCCAGCAGCATCGTCAAGAACGCCATGGACATCATCGCTATCCGTACAGGCAAGAATCCTATCGAGATTATCGTGCGAGCCATCGAGAACGCGGCCCCTGCTGAGGACGTTACTAGGATCGCCTACGGTGGAATCGTCTATCCGATCTCAGTAGACATAGCCCCACAGAGGAGAGTTGACATTTCTCTTCGACACATTACCCAGTTGTCCCGTCAGGCATCCCACAACAATCCTCGGACGGTCGACGAGTGCCTCGCTGAGGAACTGATTCTCGCCGCAGCTAGGGACCCGAAGAGCGCATCCGTCCGTAAGCGGGACGAGATAGAACGTATCGCCCTGGCCTCACGCTAGACTACTGTTTTGAGGCCCCCTCTTCTCCTCCTATTCCTCACGATGTCCCCCACGAGCAGAAAGGCTCCGCCAATGAAGACTCCAATTAGAGCCGCCGCCAGGTAGCCGTTGAGAAGATACTGCAGCCAAGACGCTTTGACCGAGATCCAGCTCTGCTGGAACTGGTTTGACTGGTATTCTGCAGAGAGAGCATAGATTAGGAAAACAATGAATCCGAACTGCAGGAACAGCACTACCTTCCCCGCCAGCATGTGGCTGTTTCCTCGTGCCATTTGGTCAAGCCTTGCCAAAGGATCGTTCCTATAATCATTAGGAGCGTGCGCGAAGGAACTTACGGTGACGAGTCCCACCTTTATAGGCCCAGGCTCAACCGCGATTACATCTTGTCTACTGTAGAGAAGATAGCTCCCGCTTCATCCTCACTCAGTTCTGCTATCGAGAGAGCTGGCACTCTGCTTCAGAGCGGAGCCACGGATCAGATCGAAGGATATCGCGCTCGATTCGAGACGCTTGAGGGAATGTATGAGCGAGTCTTCGAAAGTTTGATCAGAACAGACTTTAGCTCAGAATCGTGCCATGAGACGGCGAAGCGTTTCTTCGGGACCGACCGGGTCTCGTTCGCGGCTGTTGACGGAACCGACTATGCCCGTCCACTCTTCGATCTGGTGGTCTTCTTCGGCGGCTCCTATGCTGCCCGTGGGACGATAACCTATCCTCAGAAGGGTCCTCCTAGAGTTGAGTACGAGGATCACTTTCTCAAGAGCGGTCGCGCACTGTCGAGTTGCGTTCCGGTCTACGTCAACGAGGTTCCGGAGATAGACCAGAGCTTCATCCAGCCGGGTGAGGTCTCCGAGATTTCTCTAACTCGTCCGCTTACGGACGAAGCGATCGCGAACAACTCGACGGTTGCCAACTGGATAATGACGTTTTCCGAATTCTACCTCGCCTACCGGCTCTCACGGGAAGAGGATGGACCAAGGATTCTCCTTTTGGATAGAAGCCTGGCCACGATGCTGGCCAGCCTCATCTATGACACATCTAGGAGAAAACTCTGGAAGAGCAACGGGGCGCTAGTCGGGCTCGAAGTCGACGACGTACCGATAGACATCAACGATCTCGCATATGCAAGACATCACTTGGACAATCCCGCGCTCGACCTTCCACCGCCCCGCGGAGATTACCTTCGATACCGATGCCTCCTTGAGATCGAACGAGCCGGTTTCCTCACATCAGCCGATCTCTATTCCAAGCTTAGAATCAAGGAGGATGATCGGCAGAAGCGCGTCGAACGGTTCCTCGGGAAACTGATCAAAGAGGGATTTCTGGAGGAATCCGCGGGAACATATACGCTCAGAGAGCGGTATAACAAGACTTGGCCCCGAATCCGGAAGCTTGTCGAAACCTACGGGCGTAGAATGTTCGAGGAAAAACCAAAACAGAACCCGCTCCAAGTAATGAAGAATGGAGACCTACACTGGCTAACGACCCAGGATCTATCGTTCCTTACGCTTTTCACGCTAGACCTTTTGGTCGAGGAATGCTGGAAGAAACGAATCCTGCTCCTGGGGTTGACTAAGGATACTGCGGCCAGGGACTTCAAAAATCATGTCCTTCCAGTCATGGTATCGAACCGGCTATGGAGATCAGACCTCAGCCAGGAGCAGTTGTCTCGTATACCCAACACTGACCGAATGCTGCTCCAGACTCTCAGCGTATTCAACCATGAATCCATTCATGTTCCGTGGTCCTTGATAGAGTACGACTCCTCATTCTTGATGATAGTCCCCGACTTCGAGAAGAGGGCAGGTTTTGTCGGAGGCGCTATACGGAACAAGATCACGCCGGAACGCTTGTTTCTCAAGAGCTACATTCAGCTCTCACAGACAGCCTACGATCCACAGTTGAGAAGCAACGTACTGCTCCTAGATCGGCTGGTCTACCCAGATTTCGACTTTCGACCGGACACTACGACAAAGTTCGCCCACTCCTACGGTAGCGCCGATGAACCCGTTCAACCCATCATCTTCAAAGACAACCATGTCAAGAATCCGATCCAGGAACTCGTCATGATCACACTCGGGTCCATGACGAGCAACAGCGTCCCTGAGCTCTTCGGCCATAACAAACCACTATTCATCGCCGACAAGGTCGCCAAATGGCACAACGAAGAGATGCGAAAGATCATAGACACGACCGGGAAATGGCTTATGAACAATCCAAAGCTGCGACACTTTGTATTCTACATGAGCACGTTCCGGGAGCGGAGGAGCGAGATCGAGGGTGCTCGAAGAGATAACATCTAGATACTTCACAGACTTCAGCGGCCGATTCAAGGCCCGCCTTGCGGCAGTCACACCAGCTTTCATGCCAGTCGCAACCCACGAGCTCACAGGCATATCCGCCCGATACGAGTGTAGGATAAAGGTCGAGTACCACAAGGATGCCATGGGTCTTATCGAGGAAGGAATGCTCATCGCGGTCCGAAATTTCAAATCAAATTCGAAGGATCATCGATATTCACTGATGGTGATTTCCCGGGTCTGGCCAGAACATTACGGGCTGAAGGGTCTCTCTGAGCACAGCTACTACCCCATGCAGTTCGAGATCATACAACAATCCGTGAACGACTGGGACACAAGCGACAAGTCGACCATGATGGTTCAGATCAGTGCCCTTCCCATCAACTACGATCTCATTCTCAACGACAGTGCGGAGCCCACGTATGAGAAGGGCTTCACATATCCCGTCATAGCCGCCGAGGCCCAGATTCTCAGCCGCGACATGATCAGCCACATGTACAATCAGAGAATAGAAGATTGCTGATACATCAACCGGAGGTCAAGGTGATCGTATTCGACATTTCCAGCGAGTATCCCTTCCTCCTCATGGACCTGTTTGCAGAGGACAAGATCTCATCAAAGATTATTCTCGAAAACCCTGTTACCAACGCTGAGCAGTTTTACGCCAGCGTCGTGAAACCGCGCGAATACGAGGACGATGACCGGGTGCGGAAAGTCTTCGCCAGGATATTCGGCCAGAAGAAAATCACGTACTATCTCAAACCTGAATCCAAGATCCCGACATTTGGCGAAATTCTCGACGAGCTCAACAGGCAACGAAACGAGAGCCTGGACAAGCCCCACTATGTCAACGCCCTAGACCGGATCCGCCAAGAGGTTGTTGACTACAAAGCTGCTCACGATGTGACCGACCCCAGACCTATCGACGAGGAATTCATCAAACAGCTCGACGAGTGGGGACGAACGGCCATCGACGAGTTCAAGATCTCAGACCGAAGCGGAGTATACGCATGGGCCACCAGCCGGCTAACGCTACTTGACAATCTGAAGCGCGCGGAGAAGGAGAAGAGAACGACCGGAG
>WNGJ01008035.1_pt1 | contig 11245 bp, 10 predicted proteins | sample 5400611 | NCBI WGS metagenome assembly WNGJ01 (sample SAMN13153375, study PRJNA577476) | soil metagenome | isolation source: 40 cm soil or saprolite under Garry oak tree replicate 1 | place: USA:California | collected 2016-06-15 | reverse complement strand
ATCGGAGCCGGGCTGTTCATCACCGGGGAGCGGCAGTACGGCTTCGGCGACGTTATCCATATCGCGGTCGCCGGCGTGACGCAGCAGGTCACCGGGACGGTCGAAGACGTGACCCTGCGGGTCACCCGGATCCGGTCGGTCAGCGGCGAGGTCATCACCACGCCCAACGGGCAGATCGTCCAGGTCACCAACCTGTCGCGGGACTGGGCCCGGGCGGTCATCGACGTGCCGGTCCCGTCCTCTGTCGACGTGAGCCACGTCACCGAGGTCCTGCGGAGAGTCGTCGAGGACGCCTACAACGACGAGCGGCTGCGCAAGATGATGCTCGACCCGCCCACAGTGATGGGCGTCGAGAAGATCGAGGTCGACACGTTCTCGGTACGCATGGTGGCCCGGACGCTGCCGGGCGTGCAGTTCGACGTCGGCCGTGAGCTCCGGGCCCGCGTAGCGTCGGCCTTCCGGCACGAGGGCATCAACGTCTGGGCCGATCTCGACACCGGCCGGGCGACCGGGGGTGCCTCATGAGCGGTCGGCCGCGCACCTCCACCCTGGTGATCTCCGGGCTGTTCCTGGCGGTACTGGCGCTCTACATCCTGGTACGCCCGGAGCCCGTGGCCTCGCCCGCGGGTGCGACCCAGCAAGTCACCAATCCTTCCCCGACCGCATCGGCGCCCTCGCCCACCAGGACCTCGCCCAGTCCGACCCGGTCGCCCAGCCCGTCGCACACGGCGAGCCCCTCGGCCACGCCGGCCAGCAACTCGCCGACGCCCCTCGGGTCACCGAGCACGGTGCCGTCCGCTCCTAACCTGGCCCCCTCCGCCGGGTCGCCGACACCGTGACCGTCAGTCCCGGAGTTAGGCCGGCCGGGCGACCGGAGCGAAGTCCGACAGGGTGAACCAGCGCGGCAGGGCCCGGCGCAACGTGGCCGGGCCCTGGATGGTGAGGCCGCCCGAGCGGAGGGCGTCCGGCCAGGTCACGTCGCCGCGCCAGACCTCGGTCATCCGCCGCAGGCTGCCGGTCACGGTGACCGCGACCGGATGGCCGGGATCGTCGTCGCACACGTCGGTCTCGGCCGAGCCGATCACCAGCCACCAGTCGCGGGTGGCGGACGGAACGTCGGGGAACCTGAACTGCACCACCGTCCGCCCCGGCGGAACCGCCGCATAGTCGATGTTCCGGTGCATGTCCCAGAGCAGCAGCCTGGGGTCCAGGTCCTCGTCGCCGATCTCGCCGATCCAGCGGATGCCCCACACCCCCAGCGCCTCCACCACCGGCTGGAGCTCGCGGCCCGCCGGCGTCAGGACGTACCGGACGTCGTTGCCATCGCCGCGCCGTTCTATCACGCCCGCCCGGACCAGCTGGCTCAGCCGCTTGGATAGCAGGGTGGGCGACATCCGCGGCACCCCGCGGCGCAACTCGTTGAAGCGCTCGCTGCCGGTGACTAGCTCGCGGACGATCAGCAGCGTCCACCGCTCGTCCAGCAACTCCATGGCCTTGGCCACCGGGCAGAACTGGTGATAAGAGGTCCCCATGTCCAGCAGCGTAAGCCGGGAGAAACGTCCCAGGCCAGACCAAGTACAGATGTTGTACTAGCCGCCGGGTCCCGCACTTCCTAGCGTCGGTTGCATCGACGAAAAGGGGAGGAACCCGAAATGACCACCGAAACCACGAGTACCACCGAGTCGGGCCGGGCGCTGAAGGCGAAGCACCGCGCCATGTGGGCGTTCGGCGATTATCCGGCCGTGGCCACCGATCTCGTCGCTGAGCTGGGCCCGGTCCTGGTCGGCGCGTGCGAGATCCGGCCGGGGGCCCGGGTGCTCGACGTGGCCGCCGGAACCGGCAACGCCGCGATCCCCGCCGCCGAGGCGGGAGCCAGCGTGGTGGCCAGCGACCTGACCCCGGAACTGCTCGAGGCCGGGCAGCGGGAGGCCGCGCGGCGGGGGACGCGGCTGGAGTGGCGGCAGGCCGACGCCGAGGACCTGCCGTTTGCCGACGGCGAGTTCGACACGGTGATGTCCTGCCTGGGCGTCATGTTCGCGCCGTACCACCAGGCCAGCGCCGACGAGCTGATCCGGGTGTGCCGCCCGGGCGGGACCATCGGCCTGCTCAACTGGACCCCGGAAGGCTTCATCGGGCAGATGTTCGCCACGATGAAGCCGTACGCCCCGCCGCCCCCGCCCGGGGCGCAGCCGCCGCCGCTGTGGGGGCGCGAGGAGCACGTCCGGGCGCTGCTCGGCGACCAGGTCGCCGACGTCATGGCCAGGCGCCAGACCGTCCGGATCGACATGTTCGGCCGCCCGGAGGACTTCCGCGACTACTTCAAGGCCAACTACGGCCCGACGATCGCGGTCTACCGGGCCCTCGCGGACGATCCGGAGCGGGCCGCCGCGCTGGACGCCGAGCTCGCCGAGCTGGCCCGGCGCCACGACCTGGGCTCAGGGAACACCGTGATGGAGTGGGAGTATCTGCTGCTCACGGCCCGCAAGCGGTCCTGAGGGACGGCAGCGGCAGGCACGCTGATGACGTGCACGACGCCGACGACGGCAGCCTGCGCCTGCTGCACTACCTCGCCCGGTCGGCGCGCGGCCTGCGGGTGTGCATCGTGCTCGCGCACCGGCCCCGTTCCGGCGGCGGCTGTGCTGGCCACGAATGGGCTGGAGGCGACGCGGCAGAGCCTCATCGACCGGTACGGCGCGGCCGAGCTCAGGCTCGGCCCGCTCGCCGACCGCGACGCCGCGGCCCTCGTCCGCCGCTACGTCACCGAACCCCCGGCCGGGCTGGTCAGGCTGGTCACGACCCTGGGCCGCGGCGTCCCGTTCCTGGTGACCGAGCTCGCCCGCCGGGCTGTGCCCATCACCGGGGCCACACCGGACCCCGCTACCGGGCAGGATTGGGCGGGAGCCCTGCAGGCCAGCATGTTCGCCCGGTTGCGGCCGGCCACCCGCGAAGTGCTCCAGCGCGTGGCGGTGGCCGGCTCGTCGTTCGACACCGACGAGTTCGTCGCGCTGTCCGGGCTGGCCGAGGCGGAGGCCTTCGGCCACCTCGACGACGCCCTGGCCGCGCGGATCGTCGAGCCCGCGAGCGCGGGCTACCGGTTCCGCCACTGCCTCATCAGGGACGCGCTCACCGGCGACGTCCCGGCGCACCGGCGTCGCCAGGTTCACCGCGACACCGCCCGGCGCCTGGCCGAGCTGGGCGCCTCGCCGGTCCGTATCGGCCACCACTTCCTGGCGGCCGGGGCGGGCGCCGACGCCGTGCCGCACCTGCTGCGGGCGGCCGAGACGGAATCCGCCGTCGGCGCCTACCGCGACGCGCTGGCGCTGGTGGACGCGATCCGGCCGCACGCCGCCGGCCAGTGCCGGACCAGGGCGCTCTCGCTGCGTGCCGACCTGCTCACCGCGATCGGCGACCCGATGGCAGGCCCGGCCTACCGGGAAGCGCTCGGCGGGGCCGGTCCCGCCGATGCGCGGCGGCTGCGCGCCCGGCTGGCGAACAGCGCGGTCATGGCGGGCGACCTCGCCACGGCGGCGGCCGCCCTGGACGGACTGGACACCGACGGTGGTGCCGACGACGCCGACATCCTGCTCGCCCGGGGCAAGTACGCGTTCTTCACCGCCGACTTCGACGCGGCCCGGATGGCGGCGGAGCAGGCGCAGCGGCTGATCCTCGCGGGTGAGCGCAATTGGCAAGTGCTCGATCTCGTCACGTTGCGGGGGCTGCTCGCGCACCGTTCGGATCAATGGTTCGCCCAGATGGGAACCGAGCTGTACCGGACCAGGGAGGATCCGGGGATGGCCGGGGCCATCTTCGACGGCTACCTGTGCTCGGCCGAGTACCTGTTGTACGGGCCTACGCCGTACGCCGAGGTCATGGAGCTTGCCCGGGACCTGCGCGGGACCGCGGAGCGGAGCGGGGCCCGGCGGGCCGCCGCGTTCGCCCGGGCGCTGACCGGCGAGGCGGCGCTGCTGTCCGGTGACCTGGACCTGGCCGCGGCCGAGCTGACCGCGCAGGCGGCGGTGGCCGCCGCTGCGGGCGATCCCGGGACGGCGCGGACCCGGCTGCAGTGGGCCGCCGGGCAGTTCCAGCGGGCCGGCCAGCCGCTGGACGCCGAGCGGTGCCGCCGCACCCTCGGCGTGATCGCCCGTGACCTGGCCGGACGGGAGGCTCCCGCCCGGCCGCGGCCGCTCACCGGTCAGGCCGGCGGCGCGAACAGCTCGAGGGCGATGTTGTCCGGGTCGCGGAACGACAGGCCCGAACCGTAGCCCGCGTCCACGATCTCGCCGTGGGCCACGCCCAGCGCGTCCAGGCGGGCGGCCCACTCGGCCAGCTCGGCGCGGCTCGCGCAGCCGAACGAGACGTGGTCCAGGCCCGGTGTGCGTTCGTCGAACTCGTCCTTGCTGTGCAGGTCCGGGAAGCCGTGCAGCCCGAACACGGTGTTGCCCAGCGCGTAGACGATGTGCCGGAACGGGCCGGTGTCCTCGTCGAGTACCGGCCCGACGCCGAAGACGCGGGTGTACCAGGCCTCGCTGACCGACAGGTCGGTCACGGTCACGGCGACGTGCGAGATGGCAGGGAAAGTTCCTGAGATGGCCACGATGATTGTCCTTTGCTCGTTGTGGCGGTTGATAACGCCGCCACCTTACGAACCGCCCCTTCCCCGGACCTTCCCCGCGCCGCCGGGACCGGGGAAGGCGAGGGAAGATGGAGACCATGACCGCAGCCATGCCCGACGCGATGACCCCGGGCCCGGCCGGGCGCGCCCGCTGGGGCGCTTTCATCGGCGGGACGTTCGCCGACGGCGGGGACGAGGAAACGTTCGCGGTCACCGAACCCGCGACCGGGCGGGAGATCGCGCGGGTGGTCAGCGGCGGCGCCACGCTGGCGGACCGGGCCGTGGCCGCGGCGCGGCGCGCGTACCCGGGGTGGCGGGACACGCCGCCCCGCGAACGCGGCCGGCTGCTGCGGCAGGTGGCCGCGACGATCCGCGCCCACGCAGAGGAACTGGCCGAACTCGAGGCCAGGGAGGTCGGCAAGCCGCGCCGGGATGCCCTGCGGTTCGACGTCTCCTACTGCTCGGCAGGCTTCGACTACTACGCCGGCCTGGGCGAGACGCTGCACGGCGAGATCATCGACCAGGGCCCGATCGAGGCCAGGGTGATCTACGAGCCCTACGGGGTGGTCGCCGCGATCCTGCCCTGCAACTGGCCGCCGGGAACACGGTCGTCATCAAGCCGGGCGAGCAGGCGCCGCTGACCGTGCTGCGGCTGGCCGAACTGGCCGGCCAGATCCTACCTCCGGGCGTGCTCAACGCCGTACCCGGGCTGGCCGCGGGACCGGCGCTGGCGGCGCATCCGCGGGTGGAGCGGATCACCTTCACCGGGGCCACGGCGACCGGGCGGCGGGTGCTCCAGACCGCCGCGGAGAACCTGACCTACGCCACCATGGAGCTGGGCGGCAAGAACGCGGTGCTGGTGCTGGCCGATGCGGACCTCGACGCCGCCGTCCACGTCGCGGTCGAGGGGATGTTCTACAACCAGGGTGAGGCGTGCACGTCCACCGCGCGCATCCTGGTCCACGAGTCCGTCCACGACGACTTCCTGGCCCGCTTCGCCCGGGCCGCCGAGGCGCTGGTGACCGGCGACGGGCTGGACCCGGCGACCGACATCGGGGCCATGGTCGACGCCGCCCAGCGCGACAAGGTACTCGGCTACCTGCGGGCCGGCCTGGACGAGGGCGCCCGCCTGGTTACCCAGGGCAGGCTGCCGGACGCGGAGCACCTGGCGGGCGGCTACTGGGTCGCGCCGACGGTCCTGGCCGACGTCACCCCGGACATGACCGTGGCCCAGGAGGAGATATTCGGGCCGATCGCGTGTGTCATGCGCTTCCGGACCGAGGACGAGGCGGTCGAGATCGCCAACGGCACGGCGTACGGGCTGACCGCGGCGATCTGCACGACCGACCTGGTGCGGGCGGACCGGCTCGCCCGGCGGCTCGAGGCGGGCATGGTGTTCGTCAACAACTACATGCGCCGGGCGTTCCTCGGCTCGCCGTTCGGGGGCGTCAAGGGCAGCGGGTTCGGCCGCGAGAACGCCCTGGAGACGCTGCACGAGTTCGTCCGCTCGAAGAACATCCGCTTCCCGTCCGGCCGCGGCGCCGTGCCGGTCTGGCCACCCAGGGATTCTTAAAGAATCGTGACGGCGCGTACGCATGTGTAAACCGGGGAGCTTGCGACCGCGTCGTCCGGATATACCATGAATGGGAGTTTTGGCCGACGTTCGGGGTGAAACGTGGGATACGCCGGACTACAGCCCGAAGATCCGCGGGAGATCGGGCCGTACCGGCTGCTTGGGCAGCTGGGCAGCGGCGGCATGGGGCAGGTCTTCCTGGGCATGTCGGCCGGCGGCCGGCCGATCGCGGTCAAGGTCATCCGGACCGAACTAGCCACCGATCCCGACTTCAGGGCCCGCTTCCGGCGCGAGGTCGCGGCCGCTCAGAAGGTCAGCGGCCTGTTCACCGCGCTCGTGGTGGACGCGGACCTGGACTGCCCGATGCCGTGGCTGGCGACCGCGTACGTGGCCGGCCCGTCGCTGACCGAGGCGGTGCGCGGCCACGGGCCGCTACCCGTCCGCAGCGTGCTGGCCTTGACGGCCGGGCTGGCGGAGGGCTTGGGCGCCATCCACGCGGCCGGGGTGGTGCACCGTGACCTGAAGCCCGCCAACGTCCTGCTGGCCGAGGACGGGCCGCGGGTCATCGACTTCGGGATCTCCGAAGCCGCCGAGGCGAGCGTGGTAGCGGGCGCGAACGTGCTGATCGGCTCGCCCGGATACATGTCCCCCGAGCAGGTCCTGGGCGCAGACATCGGGCCTGCCAGCGACATGTTCAGCCTGGGCTCGGTGCTCACCTTCGCCGCGACCGGGATGGGCCCGTTCGGCGCCGGCTCGAGCGCCGCGCTCATGTACCGGCTGGTCAACAGCCCGGCGAACCTGGGTGACGTGCCCGGCGAGCTACGCTCGCTGGTCGGCGGCTGCCTGGCCAAGCACCCCGGCGACCGGCCCACGGCCCGCGAGCTGCTGGCCGAGGTGGGCGCGCTCCAGCCCGCGCCCGGCTGGCTCGCCGAGTCCATCATGAGCAGCTTCATCCAGGACCCGCCCGGGCCGGCCGCCGCGGACCAGGCCATTGCGGACCCGGCCGACGTGGGCAAGCAGGTCGCGGTGACCGAGATCTCCGCTCCGCCGCCGCGGGCCGCCCGGCCGCCACGCTCGGGTCAGCCGCCACGCCCGGGTCAGCCGCTCCGCGGGGGCACCGGAGGTCCCGGGCGGCACCGGATCTCCCGGACGCTGGCCTCGGCGTGCCTCACCGGCGGGCTGGTGGCCGGCTCGGCCGTAGCCGCCTTTTCCCTGATCGGCGCCAACCACACCCCGCCGGCCAGCCACCACCAGCCGCAGGCTGGCGCGGGAGCGGTGGCGAACGCGCCCGCCTCCGCGTCGTCCGATCCGGCGGCCAGCCCGCGCACGTCGTCCTCCGCCCCGCCCTCGGCGTCGGCGCATCTCTCGCCGAACGTGTTCCTCAGCCCGGCCGCGTCCAGTTCTTTCGGCACGTCCATGCCGCCGACGCCGATCGTTTCCCAGTCGTCCGCGCAGCCGACCACATCTTCCAAGCCGGGCAAACCCCCGGCGTCCTCCCCGCCCGCGTCGTCCCCGCCGGCGTCCTCGCCGCCGGCGTCTTCGCCGCCGGCGTCCTCGCCGCCGGCGTCTTCGCCGCCCGCGTCGTCCCCGCCGGCGTCCTCGCCCCCGGCGTCCTCCCCGCCCGCGTCGTCCCCGCCGCCGGCTTCTTCGCCGCCCGCGTCGTCCCCGCCGGCGTCCTCGCCCCCGGCGTCTTCGCCCGCGGCCTCGAACCCCGGGAGCACGTCCCCGTCCGCGCCTAGCACGTGAGGTCGCGCCCCGGTGGCTAGCCTGCCGGGCGCTCCGCCCGGACCAGGGTGTCGATGGCGGTCGCCTGCCCCCCGTCCCGCCCGACGGTGCGGCGCACCCGTTCGGCCCGCAGGATGCGCAGCCCGGGCAGCCCGGCGGTGATCGCCTCGGGGGTGTACAGCACGTTCGGGCTCGTCGGGCCGCCCACGCCCTCGGTCAGGTTGGTCAGGTCGTGGCCGACGACCAGCAGCGTACCGCCCGGGACCAGCGCCGCCGCGGCCCCGGCCAGCACCCGGCCGCGCAGTTCCGCGCCCACCTGGAGGTAGGCGATGAGCACGAGGTCGAAGGCCGCGCGGGCGGGCTGGTACTCGCCAAGGTCGGCGACCACCCAGTCCACCTGACGGTCCGGGACGCCATGGGCGGCGCTCAGCTTGCGCCCCTTCTCCAGGCCGACCCTGGAGAAGTCCACCGCGGTCACCGACCAGCCGTGTTCGGCCAGCCAGACCGAGTTGCGGCCCTCTCCCGCGGCCAGGTCGAGCGCCCGGCCGGGCGGCAGCCCGTCCAGTTGCTCCGCCACGAACTGGTTCGGGTGCATCGACCACTCGAACTCCGCGCCGGAGTACCGCTCATCCCACTGCTGCCTGTCCACCCGGTCACTGTAAATCAGGCGGCTTCGCCGCGGGTGAGCACCTGACGCAGCCGGACTCGGGAGCCGGTGCGCAGGATGGACCGCCCGTAAATGGTCGCCGCGGTGCGCGCCATCCACACCGTGCCCGCCGCGACCAGGACGGCGGAGACCGCCGCCTGCCAGCCGGGCACGTCACCCGCGGCGTACAGCACTGGCATGGCGATCGGGGCCGTCGGCGGCAGGAAGCCCAGCACCCGGTAGAAGACGTTGGCACCGTCGGCGTAGATCACCGTGTAGGACAGCGCGTAGGCGATGATCAGCGGAACCTGCACCGGCAAGATCACCGCGCCCACGTCGGACTGCCTGCTGACCAGGGATCCGGCCGCGGCATACGCGGTGCAGTAGAAGGCGTAGCCGAGGACGAGGAACACCGCGCCGGTGATCACGATCCCGGGGGCCGCGCCGTGCACGAGGCTCGAGCCGACGGCGGCCCCGAGGCCGAGGAAGGCGGCCACCATCAGGGCGGCCTGGGCCAGGGCCAGGATCCCGATGCCGGTCACCTTCCCGACCAGAAGCTGGATGGGCCGAACGGATGCGAGGATCACCTCCACGATCCGGTTCGACTTCTCCTCGCCGACGCCCATCGCGATCTGCGAGCCGTACGCGCTGATGAGGATCCAGACCAGCACCACGGTGAACAGCCCGGTCAGCCGGCGCGACAGGCTGGCCGAGGGCGGCGACAGGCCGCGGACGGGCAACGTGACCCCGCGGTCGGCGGCGCCCGGCGGCAGGTGGCCGAGCAGCTTGCTCAGCCCGGCGACATCCGCGATCGCGGACGGCAGCCCGCCGCCGGATCCGCTCGAGCCCGTCACCGAGACCTGCTTCACCACTACTTCGCTGTCGTCCGCTAGCACCACGTCCAGCTGTCCCGAGCGCAAGGCGGCCTCGGCCGAGGCCAGGCTGGGCTGGGGCACGACCGTGACGCTGGTGCCGGTGAGATGCCCCGCTTCCCGCACGATCTCGGTCATCGCTGCCTGCTGTCCGCCCACAATGCCCACCCGCTGCGGTTTGGCGCTGTGCGCCAGGATGGCCGGGATCGTCACGCCGGCCGCGACCACGAGCAGCAGCACGATCGTGCTGACCATGAAGGCCCGGGACCGGCCCCGTTGCCGGATCTCCCGCTCCGCCACGATCGCGGTCAGCCGGAGCCACCTTCTATTCATGCGTCCTCGCCGGTGACGTCGCGGAATACCTCGGACAGGCGGCGGGAGGCGAAGCTGAAGTGCTCGACCGCGCCGGCCGCGCGGGCCACGTCGAGCACCTTCTGCGAGTCGGCGTCCGGCGCCAGCGTGAGGAGCACCATGCCGGAGTCCACCCGCTCGACCGAGGCGACCCCGAGATCCAGCTGCCGGGCCCAGTCTCCCGCCGCGTCGCCGGCCACCCGGACGTCCAGCCGCGGCCGGTCGCCGCGCTCCAGGTCGGCCACGGCGCCCTGGGCCACCACCCGGCCGCGGTGAATGATCGCCACCGCCTCGCAGATGTGCTCCACCAGGTCGAGCTGGTGGCTGGAGAAGAGCACGGTGACCCCGGCGCGGGCCCGCTCGGCCAGGATCTCGGTCATGTCGTCGACGCCGCCGGGGTCCAGGCCGGCGAACGGCTCGTCGAGGACGAGAAGTTCCGGGTCGTGCGTCAGCGCGGCGGCCAGCTGCACCCGCTGCTGGTTGCCGTGCGAGAGCGCCGCCAGCTTGGCCGACTCCCGGCCTTCCAGGCCGAGCCGCTTGATCCAGTGCCGCGCGGCGTCGCGCGCCGCGGCCGCCGTCATGTCGTGCAGCCGGCCCAGGTACTCCAGCTGCTCCAGGATCTGCATGCTCGGGTAGAGGCCGCGCTCCTCGGGCATGTAGCCGAACCGGTGCCTGTCCTCCTCGGTCACTGGTTCGCCACGCCAGCGCACCTCACCGGATTCCAGCGCGACCACGCCGAAGATCGCGCGCATCGTGGTGGTCTTGCCGGCCCCGTTCGGCCCCAGGAAGCCGAAGACCTCACCGGGCGGGACGCTGAAGGTCAGGCCGTCCAGCGCAACCACGGATCCGAACCGGCGGCTCAGCCCGATCAGCTCAAGGGACACCTCCCGGCTGGTCACCTCGGGACCGGCCGTCGCGGGCGTCACAGTCATCGTGTCACCATAGCGGCGACCGGGGCGCGCGGTGCGTCGCCAGTCAGCCGGAGCCGCTCGGCGGCGAGGTCCGCGAACGCCGGGTCGGTTTCCGCGGCGAAGGCACGACGGCCCATCGTGACCGCCGCGACCGAGCCCGAGCACAGCCCGCCGAACGGCTCCCACACCACGTCACCGGGTTCGGTCACCGCCATGATCAGGCGCTCCATGAACTCGAGCGGCTTCTGGTTCAGGTGCGCCGAACTGGCCGCCGTCGGGTTGTATACCCGCGGCGCGGCGCGGCGGCCGGTGCCCTTCAGCCGCTCCTCGCCGTGCAGCGGCCGGCGCGACCAGACGTTGGTCACCCCGTGCGCGTGCCGCCAGGTGTACCGCAGGGCGTCCCACTCGGCCGCGGTGACCGGGCGCTCGCCATCGAGCGAGTAATACGGCCAGCCGGTCGGCTGGCCGTGCGCGTTGGCGTACGCGGCGAGCCGTTCGGTCATCTCCCCGGGCGGCCAGTACCACAGCCAGTCCTTGGTCAGGTACTTGCGGGTG
>WNGJ01014722.1_pt1 | contig 11246 bp, 7 predicted proteins | sample 5400611 | NCBI WGS metagenome assembly WNGJ01 (sample SAMN13153375, study PRJNA577476) | soil metagenome | isolation source: 40 cm soil or saprolite under Garry oak tree replicate 1 | place: USA:California | collected 2016-06-15 | reverse complement strand
CCGAGGCGCCCCCCGAAATGTTCATGCAGATGCTGGAGGAAGTGGCGAAAGCCGACGCCAGCACGGCATGGTGCCTTGGCCAGTGTTCGGTCTGCGCCATGACGGCGGCCTATCTCGATGCCGATGCGGCCAACGAGATTTTCAATGCCCCGCCCGGCATTCTCGCCTGGGGTGCGATCGCCCACGAGGTACACGTCGTTCCCGGCGGCTATCGCGCCAATGCGCGCTGGGACTTCGCCAGCGGCTCCCGCCAGGCGAGCTGGCTCGGCGCCCATGTGCAGATCGTCGAAGCCGACGGCACGCGGCGGCTGAAACCCAATGGCGCGCCGGAGGTGCGCACCATTCTGTTTCCGATGGCGAGCGCCGCCATGTACGACGTCTGGGACGTGATCGGCCTCAACGGCACCGGCACCGATTCCTATTCCGTCGACAATCTGTTCATCCCGGAAAAATTCGCCGCGCTGCGTGACGACCCCGCGGCGCTGCGTGAACAAGGGCCGCTATATAAGCTGACCACCAATATGGTGTTCGGACTGGGCTTCGCCGCCGTTTCGGTCGGGGTCGCGCGCGCCACGCTCGACGCCGCGATCGAACTGTCGCGCGGCAAGGCGTCCGTCGGAATCAAGGCGATGCGCGAGAACAATGCCGTGCAGGGCATGATCGGCCGCAACGAGGCCAGCCTGCGCGCGGCGCGCGCCTATCTCTATGCGACCGCCGGCGAGGTATGGCGCGACCTGACCCGCACCGGCAAGCTTAGCGAGGAGCACCGCGCCGCGCTCCGGCTTGTCTCGACCTGGACCATCCACCAGGCGGCCTCGGTGGTCGACGCCGCCTATCACATGGCGGGCGCGACCGCCGTGTTCAGCGCCAACAAGTTCGAACGCCGGTTCCGCGACATGCATGCCATCGCCCAGCAGATCCAGGCCCGTGACACCCATTACGAAGATGTCGGCAGGATGATCCTGGCCGCCGATCCAACCGCGACGGCAATCAACGGGTAAGCCCATGGTCCGCGAACGCGCGCCCGCGGGCTTGACCCGAGGGCGGACGCCATTCGGCGCAACAGCCGGTTGCAACCTTTACCGGTTGCGCGGCGCGCGCCGGGCGGCCGTATTACTGCGGTCCGGTAATTTAACCTCAAATTATTAAACTTTATCTGGGACTTTCCGAGCTCTCCTCACTGGCGGGGCTTCAGTACTCTCATGTTCAAACTTCGATCTATCTCTGCGCGCGTTATCCTGACCATTTCGCTGACCGTCGCGGTCGCCTGCGGGATACTCGGAACATTTTCGATCATTCAAGAGCGTTCATTGATGCGGCTTGCGCTCGACCAGCAGCTCAAGCTGCAATATGACAGCGTCATGGCCGCGCTCGACTATGAAGGGCGCGCCGCCCTGGCGGTCAGCGCCGTCATCGCCAATCTGCCGCCGGTGGCGGAAGCCGTCGCCAAGGGTGATCGCGACGCGCTGATGCCGCTGCTGCAAGCCCCGCTGGCGGCGATCAAGCCGCAGGGCATACCGCTGATCAGCTTCCAGGCGCCGCCTGCCACCAATTTCTTCCGTATTCACGAGCCCAAGATCTTCGGCGATGACATCTCCGCGCGGCGCAAGACCGTGGTGGAGTCGAACACGACCGGAAAGGCGATTGTCGGCGTCGAGCCCGGACGGGATTCGCTAGGTGTTTTCGGCATGACACCGATCATGCGCGACGGCAAGAGCATCGGCGTCGCGGCGTCGATCTGGCGGTGTATCGTTTTGACGGCAAGGCTTTCGCAAACATCGCATCGACCCTTGACGGGAGCTTGGTCGCCACCCAGGACGAGCTCAAGAACGTGTATGACGGCAGCGCTTTGCGTCGCGACGCCACGCTCAACGGCCATCCGGCCGCGCTCTATCTCGGTCAGATCAAGAACTATGCCGGGCAACCGGTCGCGGTAATCGAACTGCTCAAGGACACCACCGAATACGAGGCCGCAGCGGCAAATTCGCAGCGCACGCTTATTCTCGGCACGCTCGCTATTCTCGCCGGCGCCGTTCTGCTGGCGTTCCTGCTTGGCCGCGGCCTATCGCGTCCGCTGGCGGCCATTACCGCGGTGATGAACCGGCTCTCGAGCGGTGATATCGATGTGACGATTCCCGGTGGCGAGCGAAAAGACGAACTCGGCACCATGGCGGTGGCCGTGGACGTATTCCGCCGCAACATGATCGAGGCCCGCGCGTTGCGCGAAACGCAGGACGTCGCCAAACAACAGGCCGAAATCGAGAAAAGAGCGTTGCAACGCCAAATGGCCGACCGCTTCGAGACCGACGTCAAGAGCGTGGTCAGCGCCGTTGCGCAAGCCACAACGGACATGCAGCGCGTCGCCGGCGAGATCACCGCCAGCGTCAGCGGCACTTCGGAGCGGGCCGCCGCCGCGTCGAACGCATCCGACGAGGCCTCGGCCAGTGTCGGCACGGTTGCCACCGCGACCGAGGAGCTTGCCTCTTCTGTGGCCGAAATCGGCCGACAGGTCACATTTTCCAGCGGTATTGCCGACAAGGCCGTGGTCAAGGCCGCGCAAACCACAGAAATGGTCGGCAGCCTTGCCGCTGCCGCTGAAAAGATCGGCGACGTGCTGAAGCTGATCGGCGCGATCGCCAGCCAGACCAATTTGCTGGCACTCAATGCGACCATCGAGGCGGCGCGAGCCGGTGACGCCGGACGGGGTTTTGCCGTCGTCGCATCCGAGGTCAAGGAACTCGCCAGTCAGACCGCGAAGGCGACCGAAGAGATCGCCGGACAGGTCGATGCGATTCAATCCGCCACCGCCGATTGCGTTGTGGCGATCGGCGGCATCAGCGACACCATCCGGGAGATCAGCGGTGTCGCCATCACCATCGCCTCGGCTGTCGAAGAACAGGATTCGGCCACGCGCGAAATCGCGCGCAGTGTGCAACAGGTCGCCGCCGGCACCAGCGAAGTTTCACGCAATGTGGCGGGCGCAAGCCAGGCCGCCGACCAGTCGCGCGCTTTGGCCGATAACGTCCTGGTCGCGTCCGGCGAACTCAACCAGCACACCAACGCGCTGTTCAGGAGCGTCGATACCTTCCTGGCGGGCCTGCGCAACGCCGCATAGACGCACGCGTTCTCGCCGGCAAGAGCGCTTTTGCCGGCGCTCCATGGTCCGGTCCGCCAGCGGTCCGGCGTCTGCCTGCAAAAGCGGGAGTTCCCGCCGATTGACTCTGTTCCGATCGCGGCAGACGATTGAGCCTGCGCATACCCGTTTGTTCACCCGAGCGGAGCGGAACATGGCGTATAAATCTGAGGCCGATAAGGACAAGGCCGACGAATTTCGGCTCCGGTTCAAGGCACCAGACGGCGAAAACGTGTTGCGTCGGAAGGTTACGCGCAGAAGGCATCGGCGATGCGCGCGATCGAATCGATCGTGAACACGGCGGCTGCCGCTGTCGACGATCAAACCAGATAGCTCAGCCGCCATTTTCAGGCCACGATGAAGACCGCATCGAAAAAGGCAATCGGAAGAAAAAACCCGGCCAGAGCGGCCCGCGCGGGGAATTCAGATCCCGCGGTCGATGCGGTTTTCAACGCCTATCCAAAGCCGATCAAGGCAAAATTGCTGGCTTTGCGACGGCTGATCTTCGACACGGCCACGACCACCATGGGCGTCGGCGCACTGCAGGAAACCCTGAAATGGGGGCAGCCGAGTTACCTCACCACCGAGACGAAAAGCGGCAGCACGATCCGGATCGATCGGATAAAATCCGCGGCCGATCAATACGCGGTCTATTTCCATTGCCAGACCGATCTGGTCGAGACCTTCCGCGGGCTTTATCCGGAACTGAGCTTTGGCGGCAACCGCAGTATTGTCCTCAATGCGCAGGATGAACTTCCCGAGCCGGCGTTGCGCCACTGCGTCGCACTGGCGCTGACCTATCATTTGAACAAGCGCAAAGCCGCACGGGCGAAGTAAGCGATGATGACTTTTAAGAGCATTGCTTCGAAGCCTCGGCAAATGACGGTGAGCTTCCTCTCCCGTTGTGGTAGAGCGTTGGGGTAGGGCTGAGGTGAGGGCCCCGATCTATCGATAGTCCGCAACCCCTCACCCGATGAGGCAATTCCTGCACCGCGATACTGCGGATCGACATCGACGCTCGAGAGCCAAGGTGAAAAATGTTGATGCGTGATCATTTGGCGGACCAGCGACGCCTTCGCAGAATCAAGCGATTGCGATTGGCGCGCATTATCCGCGGTTGCTGATTCCGTGCCAGGCTTGCGTTATAATGATGCAATGAACCCGCGCCTGATTCCCCTCCTCCTCCTGATAACCGCCACCGTCGTCAGCGGCGCGCGGGCGCAGGACATGGGCAGCGTCGATCCAAAGCCGCTGCCGCCGCTGGCCAATCCCAACGATCCCAAACTGGGCGCCAAGGAGCTGTTCGGCCGCAAGGTGTTGCCGGCAGCGATGCCGACGCGCGTGGTCGGCTTCTATGCCAAGGGCTGCATCGCGGGGGCGGAAGCGTTGCCGATCAATGGCGAAACCTGGCAGGTGATGCGGCTGTCGCGCAACCGCTACTGGGCGCATCCTGCCATGGTGGCGCTGCTGGAGCGGTTGGCGGCCAAGGCGCACAACGACGCGGGCTGGCCGGGGATATTGGTCGGCGACATGTCGCAGCCGCGCGGCGGCCCGATGTTCACCGGACACGCCAGCCATCAGGTGGGCCTGGACGCCGATATCTGGCTGACGCCGATGCCGAAGCGGCAATTGTCGCGCAACGAGCGCGAGGAAATGTCCGCGGTCATGATGGTGCGTTCCGACCGGCTCGACATCGACCCACATGTCTGGACGCCGAACCATCTCGCGGTGATTCGCGCCGCGGCGCTGGAGCCGCGCGTGCAGCGGATCTTCGTCAACGCCGCGATCAAGAAAGCGCTGTGCCGCGAAGCCAAGGGCGACCGCAGCTGGCTCTCCAAGGTGCGGCCGATGTACGGCCACGACTATCATTTCCATATCCGCATCAGATGTCCCGCCGGCGCGGGCGAATGCGAGGGGCAGCCGGAACCAAGAGAAGGCGAAGGCTGCAGCGCCGGCGACCTCGCCTACTGGTTCAAGGATTCGGTGCTGCATCCGAAGCCGCCGAAAGAACCGCCGAAGCCGAAACCGCCGATGACGCTGGCGCAATTGCCCGCCGCCTGCCGCGAGGTTTTGGCAGCGCCGGACGCGAAGCCATAACAGCCACCGAGGTGGAGCCTTTGCTCCGCCTCGGCAATGCTGTAAGCTCGAAAACTGCGATGTCCGGACGGATCGTAAGTCCTCCGGACCGGCGGAACGGCGCTTCCGCCTGTCGTATCCATATCCAACCAACGCCTGATTTGCGCGCGCGACGTGCGCCGCGAACAGGCAGGAGCGCCACCATGCATCGTCTTGCCGGAATTTTTGCCGTCTTCGTGATCCTGTGCGGATCGGCCTTCTCGCCTGCGCTGGCGCAGGACAAGAGTCTCACGATCTTTGCCGCGGCTTCGATGAAGAACGCACTCGACGACGTCGACGCCGCCTATACCGCCAAGACTGGTATCAAGATCACCGCGAGCTATGCGGCAAGCTCGGCGCTCGCCAAGCAGATCGAACAGGGCGCGCCGGCGGACGTGTTCGTCTCCGCCGACACCGACTGGATGGATTACGCAATCGGAAAGAAAAACATCAACGAGCCGACGCGGGTCAATCTGCTCGGCAACAGCATCGTGCTGATCGCGCCGAAGGACTCCAGGATCGACAATGTGCCGATCGGGCCGGGCTTTGACCTGGCAAAACTCGCCGGCGACGGCAAGATTGCCACCGGTGACGTCAAGGCGGTTCCGGTCGGCAAATACGCCAAGGCGGCGCTGGAGAAACTCGGGGCGTGGCCAGCCGCCGAGCCGAAATTCGCGATGGCCGAAAGCGTGCGCGCCGCGCTGACACTGGTGGCGCGCGGCGAAGCGGCGCTCGGGATCGTTTATTCGACCGACGCCAAGATCGAGCCCGGCGTCAAGATCGTCGGCACCTTCCCGGCCGATTCGCATCCGGCGATCATCTATCCGGTCGCCGCGACCACCACGGCGAAAGCCGAGGCCGCCGACTATCTCGCCTTCCTGCGCTCGTCAGCCGCCAAGACCATTCTCGAGAAATACGGGTTCAAGTTCCTGGTCAGCCCGACGACCTGAGCCGTGTTCGATATCTCGCCGACCGAATGGACGGCGATCCTGCTGTCGCTGCGGGTCGCCATTCTCGCGACGTTGGTGGCCACGCCGTTCGGCATCGCTCTGGCGTGGCTGCTGGCGCGGCGGGATTTCTGGGGCAAATCGGTTATCGATGCGCTGGTCCACCTGCCGCTGGTGCTGCCGCCGGTCGTTACCGGCTATCTGTTGCTGCTGACATTCGGCCGGCGCGGCCTCGTTGGCGCGTGGCTGGCCGACCAGCTCGGCATTGTGTTCGCGTTTCGCTGGACCGGCGCGGCGCTGGCATGCGGCGTGATGTCGTTTCCGTTGCTGGTGCGGCCGATCCGACTGTCTATTGAGGCCATCGACCGGCGGCTGGAACAGGCCGCGGGCACGCTGGGCGCCGCACCCTGGCGGGTATTTGCGACCGTCACCTTGCCATTGGCGCTGCCGGGCGTGCTGGCCGGCATGGTGCTCGGCTTTGCCAAGGCGATCGGCGAATTCGGCGCGACCATTACCTTCGTGTCGAACATCCCCGGTGAAACCCAGACCATTTCCTCGGCGATCTATTCACTGATCCAGACCCCGGACGGCGACACCGCGGCGCTGCGGCTGGTGGTCATTTCCATCGTCATCGCGATGAGCGCCCTGATCGCGTCCGAATGGTTCGCGCGGCGTGCCACCAAACGCCTGCACGGGAATTGATCATGCTGCGCGTCGACGTCACCAAAACACTTGGCGAATTCACGCTGCAAGCCTCGTTCACCAGCGAGGGCCGCGTGACCGGGCTGTTCGGCGCTTCCGGGGCCGGCAAGACGTCGCTGATCAACATAATCGCGGGATTGCTGCGGCCCGATCGCGGCAGCATCGCCATCGACGGCGATGTTCTCGACGATACCGCTGCGCGCGTACACGTCCCGGCGCATCGCCGCCGCATCGGCTATGTGTTCCAGGATGCGCGGCTGTTTCCGCACCTCGATGTACGGCGGAATCTCGACTATGGACGACGGATGAATCGCCTGGCCGATGATCCCGCGCTGTGGGCGCGCGTCACTGATCTCCTGGACATCGGCAGGCTGCTGGATCGCCGTCCCGGTCAACTCTCCGGCGGCGAACGCCAGCGCGTCGCGCTTGGGCGTGCGCTGCTGTCAAAACCGCGATTGCTGCTGCTGGATGAGCCCTTGGGATCGCTGGATGAGGGCCGCAAGGTGGAAATCTTGCCCTATCTGGTGCGGCTGCGCGACGAGGCCAACGTGCCGATGGTCTATGTCAGCCACGACGCTGCCGAGATGCGCCAGCTCGCCACGCAGATCGTGATGCTCCGGCACGGACAGGTCACCGCGTTCGGTGGAGTCAAAGTGTTGCCGCCGGCAGGTTCGCCGGCTTGAAACCTACTCGGCACGCGATGGCGGGACCGGCAAGAGCGACACCGAGCTAATTTCCTGCGGCGTCCCGTGGGGCTGATCGGGCTTCACTGTCGCAGCAGTTTCCGTGCCAAAACGAACACGATAGACCTGCAGGTTCTCCATGACGCGCTGGACGTAGTTTCGGGTCTCGGCAAATGGAATCCGTTCCACCCAATCGACCGCGTCCACGTTGGGATCGCGCGGATCGCCGTATTGTTTCACCCATTGCTGGACTCGGCCCCGGCCCGCATTGTAGCCGGCGAAGGTCATGATGTGGCAGCCGCGATACTCGCGTAGCAGCGCGCTGAGTTCGGCCGAGCCCATCTGCGTGTTGTAGACGGGGTCAGAGACCATCCGGTCCCAATCATAGCTGACACCGAACCGTTTGGCCGTGTCGCGTCCGGCCTCCGGGGTGACCTGCATCAGGCCGACCGCTTTGGCCGGTGATTGGTCGCGCTGGTCGAACGCGCTTTCCGTGCGCACCACCGAATAGACCACACTGCGATCGATTTCGGGAGCGACCGGGCTGTGCTGCGGCACCCCGATGGCGGGGAAGGCATAGAGGTCCAACGCCAGACCGCGGGCGAGCGCCGTCTTCCCGATCTGCAGCATGGCGGGCGCGTCGTTCCGGCGCGCCGTCAACTCGCCAAGCGCAGCCAGCGTCGCAACGTCGACACTTTGCTCGGCGAGATCCGCCACGAAATTCAGCACGACGTCGCGCTCGCCAATCGCATACAGTATGTCGGCGGCGCGCACGAGTTCGTCCGCAAGCGGAGAATCGTTACCTGGATCGGGCGGCGGCGGGGACCGCAGCTCTATCCGGTCAAGGCCGAGCTTGGCGCGCGCAAGCTGTCCATAATAGGCCGTGCCGTGGCTGGCGGCGGCTTCATAGGCGGCGCGCATCGCCTCGTGCTCGCCGGCGGCCTCGGCCGCGCGACCGCGCCAGTAGTTCGCCCTCGCGAGCACGATCGGATTGGCTGATCCATCGTCGATATGGGCGAAATGCGCACGCGCCGTCACGGGATCGTTGAGGTAGCGCAGCGTGATCCAGCCGGACATGAAATGAAATTCCGCCCGGTAATATTCATTGGCCGGCAGCGCGGCTTTGCTCACGACTTGATAGGCGTCCTGGAACTCACGCAAATCGAGCAGCTTGCGGGCGAGTACCCGCCGCTCGCGCCACCACTCATCGGTGTCCTGCAACGCCATCGTCCCGGACGGAGCCGCCAGCATCACACGGGTGGCGTCGGCATACCGATCGTGCCGCATCATCCAGCGAATGCGGCACAGCGTGTAGCCCAAATCCTGGCGGGCCTCGGTTGACACGTCGTCGAGCAGTCCGGGCGCCTTGGTTGCGCCCGCCGAGACCGCGGCACAGGCCTTCACGATCGCGACATCGTCGCTTCCGAGGCGATGCGCGGCCCGCATCGCGCCCGACAAATCCTTGGCGCCGATGCGCTTGTCCATGCGTGCCCGATGGTCTTCGCGGGTGAGCAACTCCCTGAACGCATCGAACGCGTCGGCTTCCGCGCGTTCCGACAGTTCCTCCGAACGCCAGGCGGCGCGCACCTGGCGTTCGGCCCCGTCACGGTCGCCCTCGGACAAGAGCGCCCGCGCCAGCGCAAATCGGCCCTTGGCGCTCAATGGCTGATCGCCGGTGAAACGGCGGACCGTGGCGGCGTCGGCGCGATCCTGCCACAGCCGCGCTTCCGCCCGCCGGCGCAGTTTGCCCGTGCTCGGCCAGCCCGGGTTGTCGGCGAGGAAAGCCGCGTAGCGGGCAAAGCCCCCATCACCATCCTGTTGTCGCAGGATGAACCATTCGACGAGTTTCTGGGCCGCGGGGTCGCCGAGGGTTTTCTCGATGGCCGTCGCTTCGCCGATCTTGGCCTTCCGCACCAGATCGATCGCCTGCTTCACCGCCGCAAGATCGCCGGTCAGTGAAGGGATCGATGCAGCCGGAGGGGATTTATCGACAGATGGCGCCGGCTTGCGCCGCGCCGCCGCGACATGGGCGGCATGCTTGGCTTTCTTGAGTGCCGCGTTGCGATGGTGACCTGCCTTGGTCGTCGCATCCGTCTTCTTGGCATGCTGAACTTGCTTGTGGCGGGCAGCCGCCACCGCATCGTTCGAAAGCGCGACGAGCATTGCGAAGCTGAACCAAGTCAGCGGCCGGAAGCGTCCGTTCATTCCGTGATCCCCCCGCGAGCCCCATGGCACGAACCATGAGATCGCACGATCCGTGCGGTTAGAACTGCACACAGGGTATCACTACGCCTGATCGCAACTGTCACGTTTCGGCAACAGCGGGCGAAAAAGTAGAGTGCCCTGGAACCGAAACGCTCCAGTAGAATCGTCCGGGCTGCCTGGGTAAGCCTGTTCAACATCATTGACGCTCTTTTTTGAGCCCTAAACCCCCGCCACCGACGACCACATCTCCAGTTGAAGCGAAACGGCGCCAGGCAGAGAAACACCGCGAGCGGCCGCGCCACCAGCACGATCGAATCGAGTTCCAGTGTCGCCCCTTCTTTCGGCGCGTGATCAAGATGGACGTCGAAATAATCCGCCAGCGTCAGCTTCGCGTGCTCGTCATCGGTGGCGATGGCGTAGATTTTCGCGAGGTCACCGAGCGTGATCTCGCCGGAAACGACGAAGTCTCCGAGCAGATGCGGGTCGGGCGCCGAGCTCGGCGCCATGTCGACAAAAAACCGATCCAGCGCTTCGGCCTTTTCCGGCGGCGCCAGCAGGTAGATGTAGTCACCTGGAGCAATCGGCTCGGCCTCGGCGGGCGAAAGAATGTGCTGGTCGCGGATCACCAGCGTCGGCTTCGACCAGGAGGGAATGAGTCCGCGCCGGAAATACAGGCTTTTCGAACGAACGGGATAGCCGACCAGCTGCTGCTCGAGCTGGCCGGGCAGATCGAGCTCGACGCGCCGCGGCCCACGATCGGCGCGCGGCAGCGCCACATGCAGCCGCCGTGCGGCTGCCGCCAGCGTCCAGCCCTGCAGCAGCAGCGAGATGATGACGACGACAAAGGCGACATCGAAATAGAGATAGGCCTTCGGCAGCCCGACCAGCATCGGGATCGACGCCAGAAAGATCGCGACCGCGCCGCGCAGGCCGGTCCAGGCGATGAAGGTCTTCTCCCGCCAGTTGAAGCGAAACGGCGCCAGGCAGAGAAACACCGCGAGCGGCCGCGCCACCAGCATCAGCACCAGCGCCACAATCACGGCCGGAACGATGCTGCTCACCAGCCGCTGCGGCGAGACCAGCAGGCCGAGCAGCACGAACATCACGATCTGCGCCAGCCAGGTTGCGGCGTCGAGAAAGGTCACCACCGAATTATGCGCGCGCGTCGGCTGGTTGCCGATGATGATGCCGGCAAGGTAGACCGCGAGGAATCCCGAGGCGTGTGCGATCTGCGCCGCCCCGAAAATCACCAGCGCGGCGGTGCAGACAAACGGCGCATGCAGGCCCTGCGGCAGCGCCACCCTGTTGAGCGCGAGCACCACGAGCCGGCCGCCGGTCACGCCGACGATGGCGCCAAGCACGGCCTCGCGGCCGAATTCCAGTGCGACATGAAGGGTCGAGCTTTCGCCGATCGAAATGAGTTCGACCAGCATCAGCGTGAGGAATACCGCGAACGGATCA
>WNGJ01021782.1_pt1 | contig 11247 bp, 7 predicted proteins | sample 5400611 | NCBI WGS metagenome assembly WNGJ01 (sample SAMN13153375, study PRJNA577476) | soil metagenome | isolation source: 40 cm soil or saprolite under Garry oak tree replicate 1 | place: USA:California | collected 2016-06-15 | reverse complement strand
GCCCCGCCCGCCGCTGCACCCCTGCTGATCGTGAATTGGGAGAGCAGCAGCGCCACCATGCCAAAGAAGAAGGCCAGCAGGCTCAGGTTCAGCCCTGTCAGCAGTGCCCCGATCAGGTCGGCATGCTGCTCAATTCTGGCTTCACCGGCCACAACACCCAGCGCGAACAGCACCGCGATCAGCAGCAGCGCGAGCACCAGTGCAATGGTCTTCTCCAGCAGCAGGCGTGTGCGTGCCTGTGGCGTGCCTAGCAGTACATCCATCGTGCCGCGTTCTTCTTCCCCGCGCACCAGGCGTGCTCCGACCAGGATGGGCCAGAAGCTGAGCAGGAGTGGCAAGGTGGTTTCCATGTAGCGAAAACTGATATACCCTGCGGGTGTCCGCATAGCGACGGGCTCGCCGAGAAAGCCAACGAGCGGCGCGATACTGGCAAAGGCCGCGAGCACAGGCGCTGTAGCCGTCGCGAAACCCACAAACATGAGCAAGGCCAGGCCTATGCCCCAGGCCAGGATGGGCACCCGGTAATCTCTGAGCGTTTTGCTCCACATGCTGCGAAACATAGTATACCCCTATCCGACAAGCGTGGCCGGTGACTGCTCCGGCTCGTAGAAGCGCAGGAAGACTTCCTCCAGCGTCGGCTCGTGTGTATCAAGAGTGGTGGCGTTGTGCTGGCTCGCGATGTGAATGATCTCTGTCAACGCACCCTGCACGTTCAATTGCAGGGTACGCTCATCGGCTCCTTGAGCCACGTTGACCATGCCCGCGACCTGCTCGCAGGTGTGCTCGACCTCGGGCAGGATGTGCGAGGAGAGGAAGACGGTCCTGCCATCAGCACGCACCTCGGCCACCATTTTGTAGAATTCCTGCTGGTTGAGCGGGTCCAGTCCGCTGGTCGGTTCGTCCAGGATGAATAGGCGCGGCTTATGCATAAAAGCCTGCACCAGCCCCAGCTTTTGTTTGTTGCCGTGCGAATACTCGCGGAAGCGTTTGCTAGGATCGAAGCCCAGGCGCTCGACCAGGCTGCGCAGGTAGACCTGATCCACGCCGCCGCGCAGGTGGCCCAGGTATTCGATGATCTGCGCGCCGCGCAGGCCAGGATCAAAGGCGAATTCGCCGGGCAGGTAGCCCACCAGCTTCTTCACCTCTGTGGACTCTTTCCAGCAGTCCAGCCCGCCGATGGTGGCGCTGCCACTGTTCGCGTGCAGCAGACCCATCAGGGTGCGCATGGTGGTGGTTTTGCCCGCCCCATTGGGTCCCAGGAAGCCGAAGACTTCGGCTTCCTGAATGTCGAAGGTTACGTCGAGAATGCCCCGGCTCCTGCCATAGTTTTTGGTGAGTTGATTAGTTTGAATGATAATTGACATCTGTTGTTCCTCCTCACTCCTCCTTTTACCAGACAAGGGGGATGAGACGATATTTCACTTGCGCCATATAGGCGTCATAACCTTGCAGTTCCTGCTGTAACGTGCGTTCCTCCAGTACTGCCCGTACAGCAATCATGCCCGCGAAAACACGAGCACTTTGATATTGATGGCCATATGTCACCTCTTGTGAACGATGGCTGACGCATGTTCGCTCACCATCATGGAACTTCCCTCTGCATGGTCTTGCGGTGAGAAAAACCACTCCTTTAGCGTTTCAGCGTCAGTGAGGTGCAAGGAACCCGTGGAAACTCCTAGAACACGCTCGAGTGCATCAGTATAGGCAGCGACGGTGCTTTCGACGCGAAGCATGTCGTCACGCTCCGGCTTAAACGAGAGGAGCAACTCGCCAAGGGTATCGCCGAGGTCCCATATAAGGGATAGGACCACTTCGCCCACCTGGTCAGGATACGAGGTCGTAAAGACGCCTTCCTGCATGCCCTGACGGATGATCGCCGCATACCAGGGCGCGACCAATTTGAGCCAAGCTACGCGCAATTTCTGGCGCACGATGGCGTTGTCGTCTGCGTACCAGACACGCAAGAGCGGGAGAAAAAGCTCTTTTCGCGCGGTTTTCAAGCGGTTGAGCATATCAAAGACACGCTGGAGTTTTTCGAGGGCGGGCAGCGCAGGATCATGGACGATGGCGAGTACGAGCTGTTCTATCCCTTCCCCCATGCGTTCGATCATTGCTTCCAGCAGCGCCTGTTTCGAGTCAAAGTAGTGATAGAACGCCCCCTTGGAAATCCGCAGGTCGTCCAGGATGTCCTGGATCGTCATCTGCTCATAGCCCTTGGTATCCACGAGCCGCCGGGCCACATCGAGGATTTCGTTGCGTCTCACCGCGTGTTCTTTGACGACGCGCGCCATAGTTCCTACTTTCTATACAGACCGACCGTCGGTCTGTTTCTATAAGGAGTATACCTCGCGAAAAGTCTACTGTCAACCCTCAGGGGAGAGGAGGCTCTCCATCCTTGCGGGGGAAATTCGGTTCCCGTAGGGGCGAGAGTGGTGAGGAGTGGCTGGGTGGGCCTTTATGGTCGCCCGCTCTCGGTTCCCGTAGAGGTGGGCCTTTATGGTCGCAGTCTGGGGGACTGTGTGGCCCGCTCGTTCCCCTAATGGGGGTAGACCCGGAGAGGTATGGGAAAAAGGGAAGGTTCAAGGCCTGATCCCTGGCGAATCCAGGGTAGTCCTGAACCCACCAGGGAGAGAGTGCCGCAGCCAGCAACCGCTGATCAGAGTGATCTAGTCGCTGGTGTGCGGTGGCACGCTATCAACCGATGTCAATGCGTGTAGCGGTGATGCTCCCATCACTATTGTGCGTCCCGGTGACGTGAATCCGGGCGCCAACCTTGATGGCGCTCGCTGCGACAGTCTTACCAGACTGTGTGTACTGGGTACTCGCTGTCGTGTGGATCGTGACCGAGCTGCCACTCGACGTTTTGGCCACGATCGTATTGCCATTCACGCTCGACACAGTCAGCGCGTCGCACTGGCCGCCTGTCCCTTGTGTTCCCTGCGCGATAACCAGCGGCTGAGCGCTACTGGCGTTTCCCTGCACGTCAGCCAGCGACAGGGAGCTATTGGAGCTTCCGGGCGCAATGGTCGCGGCCTGGGCGCTGCTGGTCAACGAACCCATGAGCATACCTATGCCCAGGGCGAGCATAAGGGCAAAGGCCAGACCCCCAATCAGGAGCCACCTGCGCCCGCGCCGTCGCGGAGCAGGTGGCTGATTCAGCGGGGTCGAAGCCATCTCTTCATAGTCTTCCATTGGTATACCTCCTTTCCTTAAAGTGAGTTGATACGGCGGGCGAACCGCCGCACTCCGAGTATAAGGCGGTACGATGTGAAAACGATGGGAATAACATGTGATTTCTCTCATATTTAAGGGAGGAGATGAGCAAACGTCCAGGTATCGACGTATTTCATGAGATGTGCATGATGGGCAGCGAGCAGATAACACTACTGCATGCCCCTTGACCTGGTATGGGTGCGGCTACACCTGCTGGCTGGCTGGTGACTGATCAAGAGATTGAGGGGCGTGAGTATGTCTCGCTCATGGTACCCAGGTCCATTGCGACACAGTGATCCTGGGCGGTACCTAGAGCAGCACCTACCCATGGGTGCGGCTCTGATGCACTTGCTTGAGTCACTCTGAGCAGGAGTTGAAGGACAGAAGAGCCTATGCGGGCCTCTGAGCAAGGACAATCAAACAGAGGGTCTTATTCTCATTGACACTTCTGAATGCTTCTGATAGATAGCCATCTGGTACTTCACCCACGATAGCATCGATGACCTTGAGGATATGAAATCCGGTTCCCGTCAGGGCTTCTATGTAGCCAGTTTGTGTGTGGGGGATATTTGGGAGCAAATACTGTATGCCTGCTATCGTCGGATTAGTTCGCCATCCTCGCTCAATAGCATCAGGATGGAAAGCGGTGATCAACAGGTAGCCACCGGGTTGTAAGACACGGAAGAATTCTTGTACGGCATGCATCAGGTCAGCAACATGGCACAACATGAGCGCACACACCAGGAAGTCGAACTTCCCTTGGGCGAAGGGGAGATCATGATCGAGGGAGGCACGTCGAAAATCTATGGGTAAACCTTCAGTACGTGCGGTATTCTGGGCAACAGCGAGCATTTCCAGGGACTGGTCAATCGCCGTGACTGCAATACCACGCCGTGCCAGCTTTAAGGCATGCCTGCCTGTGCCAGTGCCTACATCTAAGGCGGTAGTCATCGGGAGCGTTGCTACGATTGCATCAGCGTAAGGTTCTTCTACGGCGATGAGGGCATTTTTTTCACGATCATAGGTTGCTGCCCATACTGCATACCCCTGCTGGGTGCTGACTTTACGCACTGGGTCCTCTGTTGCAAGAGACATGCGGGTGGAGGATCGATCACCGGAAGTGATGACCAGGAGGTCGGTGCCATCGCTCAACCTGTACATTGAGCAAATTGGTTGATGATACTCTAATGCCAAATCATTGTCTTGCTGAGTAACTTCATCCACGTCGCCCCAGTCTCCCTGCTGATGCCTAGCCAAGTACGTTGCAGGATCAGCATGAATGGTTGCGAGTGTTGCTGATACAGCGGGAGTAATGTCTATGGTGCCTAATCTCAATAAAGACATGGTTGAACTCCTCACGCAGAGCATGGGATGCTTTCCTGCAAGCGCGACGCGCATCCCTCTTCCTTCTTCTCACCTCTCAAGGCTCAGAGGCATTATACTCCAACTATCAGCCGTATTGTTCTTGTTTGAGAGGGAGTGGTCAGTCCGCTGAAATTTCTTTTATGGGATAGAGCCGCTCAAGTTTGCGACGTGCGTCGCGTGAAGTAAATTGCCAGGAAATACCACGCCGCTGTGCGTTGCGCTCGGTTTCTACCGCCGATACCTGACGACGCAAAGCCACCTCGTCTTCCAGGCGTCGTGACAGGGCATTGCGCTCCAGGAGAGCGATCTCGATCTCGGTCATGTTCAACCAACTGCCGTGTTTGGGCGTGTAATGAAACTCCAGGCGTTGGAGAATGCGACGAGCTTCGGCAGGCGGAAAGGTTTCGTAAAGGGCGGCGGGCGTTGGCTTTGCCCCGACGCACAAAGGTCTCTAGGGTCATCCGCTCTCCATCGGTCAAGGTCACGGCTGGCTGTTGTGGCATGGCCATCCTCCGTTTTGGCTCAGTATATCTCCTCCCTAAAAGCTAAGCGGACTAACCACTAATAGTCAGGCCAGTTTGAATGTTGCGGTGAAACCTGGCACCTGCAAGGAGTGGTCCCTCGATAAATCGGGGACCTACTACATTTCTGCCTCATAAACCTATCTAGACTGACTACTAGACTTCTATGTTGTTACTTCGTACAACTGCTCAGAACCGCCGAAACCGCTACTCGTCGAGGTGGATTGCCATTGGCTCGACGGAACTACCTTGCTGTGCTGTGTGATCCAGGTGATCAGCGCGCTCTGGCCACCACCAGGACCACCTCCGCCGGAGCCGTTGAGCAAGAAGTAACGCACTGTACCGCTCTTGACTAAAGCAGCGAGCTGGGATGTCGTTAAGATGGGATCACTGCCGGAGAAGCCACCCAGCGCCATGACCGGCTGATTGGTCTCAAGGATGATCGAGTCGGCCTCGTTCGAACTGACGACGGCGACCAGGTACTTTGCGCTGCCCTTGTGCGCTTCGAGGTACTTGATCAGGGCAGTGTTGGCGGTACTGCCGCTTCCTCCAAAACCACCGCCAGTCTGCCCGCTTGGACCGGCGACCGGTAGGCTCACCGCCTGATCCGCCAGCACAGGGATCGTCGACCACACCGCCGATGTCAGCATCAACGCGAGAAGAGCGACGCAGAGCGCCAATGCCACGACGCGCATGTTCACCCGCAGGCGCGGGAGCAAACGGGCCGCGAACATGATCGCTGCCGCGAGCGCGCAGGGGAGAGCGATCAACGGGATCAGCCAGGTGCCCCAGGACGGATTGCTCACGATAATGTGAATCTGTTCAAGAGCGGTCAGCAGGAGCGCCAGGGGCAGCAGCCAGCCGCGCCAGCCGGCACGCTGGTAATCCCGCCACATCACAACCACGCCGATGCCGAAGAGGGCGCAGATGGCAGGAGCAAATGTTGACAGGTAGTACTGGTGGAAGAAGGTTGCCACGCTGAAGAACACGGCCATGGTCAGCAGCCAGGTGCCCCAGAGGAGCAGCGATTGCTGCTCTCGATTCTCCCGGAATTGCGGGCGGCGCTGCCAGGCCAGGGCGAGCATGCCCAGGAGCGCCATCGGTAAGAGCCACACGATCTGGCCACCCAATGGTTCGTTGAAGAGGCGCAGCAGACCGGGGTTGCCTGTATTAAACATACCAGTGCTGCTGCCACCACTACCGATTGTCCCGGTCCCTGGCCGCGGGAAGTCTCCGGTGAATGTGCCACTCCCTGTGCCAGCAGGCGGGAATGACCGGGTCGTGTTCCCACTCGTGCTGCCGGTGGTCCGGCTGCCAAAGCCGAATTGTCCCAGGAGCCGCTGGATGCCGTTGTAGCCGAGAGCCAGGCTGATCTCTGAGTTGTCCTGGCTGGAGCCAACGTAAGGGCGGCTCGCGGCCGGGGTCAGGTCAACCGCGACGGCCCAGGAGAGGGAGATGGTCAGCATGAGCAGCGCCGCCAGGGCCAGCTGTCCGATGCGTACCCAGATCCGCCTGGGCGCGGCCAGCAGATACAGCAGGCTATAGGCAGGTACGACGAGGTAGGCCTCCAGCATTTTGATATTGAAGCCGAGGCCGGCGAAGGCCGCGCAGAGCAGCAGCCAGCGCAGCTTGCCCGTCTCCGCCGCGCGCAGCACCGCCCAGGCCCCCAGCAGCATGACGAGCACCAGCGTGCTATCAATGGTGTTATTGCGGTTGGTCAACACGCTGATCGGGCTGATGGCCAGGGCCAATGCAGCCAGCAGGCCGGCCACGACCCCGAAATGGCGGCGCACCAGGTGATAGAGCAGCAAAACCGATAGCACCCCGGCCAGCGCCTGCGGCAAGAAGATGCTGAATGGGGTGAAACCGAAGAGCTTTGCGCTGGCAACTTGCAGCCAGAAACCCAGGGGCGGCTTGTCGAGTGTTACGAAGCCTCCTGGATCATAGGAGACAAAGAAGAAATTATGCCAGTTATTTAGCATACTCCTGACCCCGGCCGCATAGTAAAGGTTGCCGAAGCCATTCTGTCCCAGCTGGTAGAAGTTCATGAAGATCGAGATGAGCATGACGCCGGCCAGAGCCAAGGCTGTGGGCCGCGAAATGTAAGGGCGAGGCTTGCCCTCGCCTTGGGAGGGTGCGATTGAAGGCGCAGGTTGAGCCTGGGTCGTCGCCTCTATTACATCAGCCATACAAGTATTCTCCTTATCATAATAAATGTTTTCATCTTTGTGACCGATATCTTTTCCATGTACTCGAGCATAGATCATGCATATTGACATACCATTGGAAACATATGAGAAGCTTCCAATGGGCGAGGCCTGTCCTCGCCCCTACCATGACACGTGGGTCGGTACATTCGTATCATGGTAGGGGCACCCCTCACACAAGGCACGTGCAATGACGCGCAGGTTGGCTCCCGTGGCGCGCCCGCCCCGTCGAGGTAGATGGTGAACGCCGATTTCTTGGTAGCTGCACCCGGCCCGTCTCAATCGATACAACAGTTCAGCGTTGATCATGGCACCGCGTGTCTCTAACGGGTGCTCGTACAGAAACTCCGTATGCAGGAGCTTGAAGGCGCAGTCCACATCGCGCACGTTGACGCCCAACACCCAGCCAATCAAGCATTTCCAGCCCCAGGCGTTGAGTTTGCGCATCCACGAGTCCTGCCGGTCCATGCGATAGCCTATGACCGCATCGTATCCATTAATGAAAGGGAAAAACCGCTGCAGGTCCCGTATGTCGAATTGCCCATCGGCGTCCATAAACAAGGTGAGGTTCTTCGTCGCGGCGGCGAAGCCACTCGCCAGGGCAGCTCCATAGCCCTGGTTTGTTGGGTGAGTAATGAGACGAACCTGGGGGTGAGCAAGGGCCTGGGCGGCAACAATTGCCCCCGTTCGATCGGTACTGCCATCGTTAATAACCAGCACCTCGAAATCCAACCGCCACCTGCTCAGAACGTCGAGGACACCGGAGATCGTGCTTGCGATGACCTGCTCTTCGTTATAGGCAGGCAGGACGACAGAGAGACTGGAGTTGCTGGCAAGCTCGTTCTCCTGCTCGACCACACCACGCTGCTCGCGTTCAGCGGTGCTTTCTCTTCTCCTCACAGCTGGCAATGCTCGATATGTGTCACGGACATTGCCGCGTGCTGATACGGCTGCATGGGACCCTACTTGTTTCTGCGGTGTACTGCTGACAAAGACCCACAGGCGCATCCCCAGGTAGGAGATGAGCGCTGTACCGGCGATGGCCAGCACCTTCGAGGCGTTTGCCCACAGCGTCGCGTTGACCAGGAAGGGGTGGAGCAGCGTGCTGGCGAGCCAGAGGATGGCGCTGCTCCACCCGATCCCGCACAGCGTGGTCAAGATGAAGCGCGCCTGTTCTGCGCGGGTCACCTGCTGCCTGGATCCAAAGGTCCAATACTTATTCAAGAAAAAGCTGTTGACCGCGCCCAGGCTGTAGGCCAGCGAGTTATAGGCCAGGAGCTTGGGAGCACTGGTGGTAGGAAACAGCAACAGCAAGCTATTCAATATCAGCACATCCACCAGGGTATTCAGTCCACCGACCAGGCCAAAGCGCAGCACTTGCCTGAGCAAGCGAAAACGCTCAGGGAGTCGATGAGAACCGGCATTGTGTTCATTATAGAGCGGTTGGGTAGGAGGAGGAATTTCAGACGTTTCAAGAGCAGCCGTTTCACATGTATCTATCATAAAAAACCTTCTCGTAGTCTTAGCGGCCTCCATGAGACCATATGATGGAGCAATGAAAGTGGGTCTCCACCCTTCCGGGTGAACCGTAGGGCGCGATTTATTCGCCGCCAGCGCCGATTGATCGGCCCATGCTCGTCAATCACCGCGAGGATAGAGAACCATGGAAGTTCCATCATTGTCTTTCTACATTTCCAGCAAGAGATGATCCCAAACGACCACCTTGCATTGATGAGGGTAGCAGGGGTTGATGAAAAGCATATTGGAAGGAAATGAGGAATTTCTCATATCTGCTCCATGAGAGTCTTCTCATACAGTTCTCATCAGAATTCAATAAAGCGGTGCTAGGCTTAAGTAAAGCAGGACAAAGCATAAACGCATGTGAACGCAAGATAACTGTGGAGAAAGGAGTGATGCTCATGGCAAAGCAGATGACGGATGCTGCTCTGCGACGGCAGATAGCCCAATGGACAAGATCGGCGTTGTGGGAAGGTCGCCTCTCGCGAGAGGCAGGAGCGTCCATGTTTCAGGGACTGCGCTTGCGCCTGACGCTCTGGTACTGCGCCGTGTTGGGCGTGGCCCTGCTGCTGTTCGGTGTGGTCCTCTACCTGGGGACTCAATACTTCCTCCTTTCTCCTATTGAGTCCGATGCTGCCATGCATGCCCAGGGACATATGAATGAATGGCTATCGGGCGCGATTGATCGTGCCTGCCCATCATTCGGCCCTCAGGGTCAATTTGGCCCTCCTGGCCAGAATCAGGGATTCTTCATGTCCGAGATCGTCGCGTGCTTCGACCAGAACAGCTCCTTGCTATCAGGCGAAGATACCACGGGGCTCCCGTCTGCCTTTCTCACCAGTACGCTGGCGAAGACGGCCTTACAGACGGGACAGCCAGCCTGGGATATTGTCGATGCAGGAGGCTCGGTTGGGCAGATCTATCGCTACGCGCTTGTGGTCCCAAACAATGTGGGTGTGGTGGTGATTGGTGAGTTTGTCCAGGCGCAGGAAACTGCGCTGTCGTTGCTGCTCACGCTCTTGCTCGGTGTTGGGGGAGTGTCACTCTTGGGCGCGGGACTGGGCGGGTTGTTCCTGGCAAACCGTGCGCTGGCGCCGGCGCGATTGGCCTGGGCCAATCAGCAGCGCTTTATCGCCGATGCCTCGCACGAACTGCGCACTCCGCTGACGCTGTTGCGCGCGGATGCCGAGGTCCTGCTGCGCGGTCGCGAGCGCCTGGAGGTACCCGACGCCGCACTGTTAGAAGATATCGTCGCAGAAGCGAAGCATATGGCGACCCTGGCAAACAACTTGCTGACCCTTGCCCGCCTGGACAGTAGTTCCTCGCACCGGGAGCACGAGGTGGTGAACCTCGCTGATGTGGCCAGCGTAGGAGCACGGCGCGTACAGGCCCTGGCCGGCGAGACGGAGGTCAGTATTCAGGTAGAATCTCGCGAATCAGCAGTGGTGATCGGCGATCCCACATTGCTCGAACAGGCAGTACTGGCGCTGCTCGACAACGCCATCAAATACAATCGACGTGGAGGTCGTGTCATTGTGCGTACAGCAGTACAACAGGGACAGGCCCTGCTGGAGGTGCGCGACACCGGGATCGGCATTGCCGCCGAGCACCTGCCGCACCTGGGCGAGCGCTTCTACCGGGTGGACAAGGCGCGCTCGCGCCAGGCAGGAGGCACCGGTCTCGGGCTCTCCATTGCGCGCAGCATCGCCATCGCCCATGGAGGTCGGCTCGCCGTGGCTAGCATCCCTGACGAAGGAACGACCGTCACCCTTGTCCTACCTCTGGCGTACGGAACTACGCCTGATCACGAAGGTGACACGCTGGGAAGCGCTGCATCTCTGCAAGAATAGGTAATGTCTCCATCCATCCGGGTGAACTGTAGGGCGCGATTTATTCGCCGCCAGCGCCGATTGATCGGCCCGCTCTCGTCAATCACCCGCAAGGGATGGAGAACCAGAAAAAATAATAAAGGAGAAAATAGTTATGAAACGTTACCTCTGGATGATTGGGAGCGCAATCGCCATCATCCTCGCCATCCTCGTCGCCGGTATGAGTTATGCGGCGCATTTTGCCAGCACCGTCAATACGACACATAAAGCTCCGGGGGCCGCAGCGGTCACCACAACGCCCATTCCATCAACCGGCCTGCGGACATTTCAGATCGTCCCCGCCCAGACCACAGCAGCCTACAGCGTGCACGAAAACCTGATCATACAAAATAAACCGAATAATGATGCGGTTGGCACGACGCACTCGGTGCAGGGCAGTTTCAAGATTCGCACCAGCACATCCCCACTCGTCGCAGCGATGAATATCCAGGTCGACTTGAGGACGTTGCAAACGGATTCGGCCAGGCGTGACCACTTTATACAACAGAACACCCTGCAAACGGACACCTATCCTTATGCGACGTTCATCTCTAC
>WNGJ01008033.1_pt1 | contig 11247 bp, 15 predicted proteins | sample 5400611 | NCBI WGS metagenome assembly WNGJ01 (sample SAMN13153375, study PRJNA577476) | soil metagenome | isolation source: 40 cm soil or saprolite under Garry oak tree replicate 1 | place: USA:California | collected 2016-06-15 | reverse complement strand
TGATTCGGCCGCCCTTTTTCTTTGATGGTTACTTACTAGAACAGAAGGCGCGATTGTGATAGACAACAGATCGTTGGAGGGTGCCTTTGCGAATCTCTCTACTGCACTTATCGCCGATGCTTGCGTGCGCCTGAAAGTCGCCCTGCGCGTCGCCACACCTGGCATGCACCCGCTGGTGCCCGGCATGCGCGTTGCTGGTCGGGTGCTGCCGTCCCGTCATCGAGGAAGTGTAGATGTCTTCTTGGAAGCCATGAAGAAGGCCCGCCCGGGAGATGTGTTAGTTGTGGACAACGAAGGCCGAAACGACGAGAGTTGCGTCGGCGATCTTACCGTAATGGAGGCCCGAGCATGGCGCCTGGCGGGGTTGGTAGTTCGGGGCTATCATCGGGACACCAAAGAGCTCGTTGGGCTGGGTTTTCCAGTATTCAGCTATGGGTCGTATCCAGCTGGTCCCCGTCGCCTCGATCAGAGGGGGCCCTTAGATCTTTCTTCAGCTCAGTGGGACGGTTTCACTGTTGATGGGGCTGACGTAGTTTTTGCGGATGATGATGGCGTACTCTTCGTATCAACGACCAGGCTCGATGATGTTCTGAAGATTGCCAAGTCCATTTGGAACATCGAGCGGCAGCAGGCAGAGACAATCCATGCTGGAAAGAAGCTATCTGAACAACTGAACTTCGAAGGCTACCTATCAAAGCGTAACTTGGATCCATCCTACACCTTCCGTAAGCACCTACGGGAGCGAGGGGAAGCTGTGGAGGAATAGTCGGGAGAGTTGAACTATCTGCGCGCCCGTTCGAGGAATATCGAATGGTTAGGGCCCCCGCGTGCTTAATCGAGTCAGGCTCTGCGATCCATTTGGCACCAGAATTCCCAGAATAGACATCGGAGGAGCACAGGTCGAAGACATGTCGGCCGAGTTCAAGATCGTCGCGCCATTCGCTAGTGGCCGAACGAGCACGGTTGTTACGCCAAGAACCGCCTAGTGGACACCTACTTCGATCTTTTCGAGGTTTTGATTCTAGATTTTGGCCGCTGTAAAGTGTGTATTTTGGCCACGCGACTGACCAGCTGAGCATCATCGAGTCGCTTGCAGATGGCCAGAAATTGGTTTCCTGGTCCGCTCCAGCGGATTTCTTCGGGCGAGGATATTCGTGGTTCCTTTGTTCGAAGGGTTGCGAGGTCGCGAAATAGTAGTGCGAGTTTGAAATTTTCTCGTAGGACTTGTGCAAGGCGGGTCGCGGATCGTGGCTGTACCTTCCAACTTTCTACGTTCGGGGGAATTGCCTCAAGATGCTTGTAGATTCCGAGAACGGTGGCGGTTGATTTTTCTCCCCAGCCTTCCAGACCGGGGTATCCGTCCGCATCATCCCCAACTAAGCCGAGATAATCAGGAATAGAACCCGGTGGCACCCCAAACTTCTCTATTACGCCGGCCTCATTCCGAACACTTCTTGCACGGCGATCAAGCTGAACAACGCGATCGTCGCGAACGCATTGAGCTAAGTCCTTGTCGGGCGAGCAGATGTAGACTCGATCAACCCTAGAGAGCTTGCTCAGGGACGTAGCTGCCCCGGCGAGAGCATCGTCGGCTTCCAGCTCGACCATTGGCCAGACAACGACTCCCATCGCCTTCAGACCCTCCTCAAGCAAGGGGAACTGTGATAGCAGCCGTGGATCGACACCTTCACCTGTCTTGTAGCCTGGCCATAGGCTGTTCCGGAACGATTCTATAACATGGTCCGTCGCAACGCCAATGTGAGTAATTCCAGACTCGAGCATGCCGGCTATGCTGTTGAGTACGCCGCGTGTCGCTGCGACCTCTTCGCCGCTGTCATTGGTCTGGGGAGGGATCGCGTAGAAGTGACGAAACAGTTCGTAAGTGCCATCCACGAGGTAGATATCCACGCTAGAACAACTCTCACTTCAACAAAAGAAGCAGTGAATCTTGATTTCCGAAAGTTCCGTTGTAGCGGAAATTCTCCTATTTCTTCTCCTTCTGAATCTCCTTCAATCGAAGCGTGACTATCTTATTGACCAAATCGTACGGAATGGGTTTTTCCAGGGGAAATCGTAACGAGCCTTTTGGGCCCGCAAATGGAGACAATTGTTTCCTAAACGCTTCACTTCCTTCGGGTATCGAGTAGAATCCGATATGATCCTTCCAAGCGCTGAAGTAAACCAACCTCTTCCCGTCTAGCTTGAACGTTGGCATGTCATAGCTTATCGATTCTACCGCTTCGGGCGCGGCCTTTCGTACTGTAGCCCTCAGTTTCTCCAGAATGGTGCGAACATTCTCCGGGAAGGCTTCGATATATTCGTTGATGGTCTCAAACTTCTTAGTTGGCATTGTTTTTGCCCAACTCCGGGTTTGTTGGCTCCTGGACTCGAAACTAGCCCTACGATTAATCGTTAAAATTCCTTTTCGATGTTATTGCTCGTTCCTTGTAACCGGGGCTATGAGCCCATTTCTTGGATTGGGCACTAAGTTTCGGGTCATTAGTACGCAATCGGAGGTAAAGTATGATGAAGTTTGCATGGACGTGTCCCAGTCCAATCTCTTTTGATTTGAGCCAGGCTATAGCATCTCGGAGTGCTTTGATACGACCTTGCCACGCTCGACGAGACCCTTCTCGTTGGCAAGTCTCCAGAAGTCGTCTAAGGTCTTGCCAGTCTTGAGCTGAATGTTGTCCATATATCCCTTGAATGTCGGTCTAGCCATGGTGACTATGACTTGAGGGGAATACCGCACACCATCAAGGTTGAGAGGAAAGGGAATGAGCTGATAGTTCATATTGCCTTGACTGAAAGAAAAAGTTGGGACCACACTGGTGTTATTCTGGCTTCAGAGGGTTGGCAAGATATCGGATATGGATTGAAGATGCAGTTGACAATTGCCTCGACCAATATTGTCCTTCAAAAGGAACGGATTAAGTTGATACAGAAACCTGGAATACTCAATCGTCTACGCGGAAAGAAGATACCAATGTTGGAAGACCAGTCCTAAGAGGGATAATCTGCCTACCGGAAAATCGAATACCTAGGCAAAGCCCAAGACCCTCGTATCGAACTTGAGGGCCTTGTGCTGGTCGTCAACAAATACGGTCGTTAACTTGCTTCTTGATCGCTAGTACGAACCCTTTCGTAGATTGATCCCATACTCTAAGTAAGCTTTCAGACAGTCAGTCATCTGCGTCCAGCCCTGACAGTTTCCGTATGAACCTTGAAGACCCTCCGTTGTAGCCCGCCATTTGCCCTCTACAATCTTCACAAGCGTCTCGTTCGCGCTCAAAGGTTCGAAACTCATCTCGACAACAGTATCGTACCCGCCAGATTCTGGTATTGTCCCGGTTTTTGGATCATAGAGTCCCTCGCTCGCCTCCCAAGAGAATCGAATTAGTCTGTTTCGGACGACCTTCTGCACCTTCACCGGGGCCTCCACAGTCTTCTCACCAACGTCATTGAATTTCCACAAGACCGTCTTTCCTTCATCTAATGGTCCGTTGGATCCGCCAGACGCGAAGTAACTGCTAAGCTTCTTCGGGTTGTGGACAGCGTCAAAGACCTCGTCTACCGGTTTCTGGATTTTCGTCTGAACGGTAAAACTCAGATCCATATTTGGCATCCTCCGACCCTATCCAGCTATATGTTATATATTTATAACACTTTTGTTCACTCCTAGGGTACCACCCGTGAACATAGACCCGAACAACAAATCTCCGGAGATGATAACCTGCCAAGGGAAGACAAGTATGATCTGATCTTCAAGGCACTCGGCGACTCTCGACGACGCGAGATACTCGACCTCCTCAAAGAAAGAGGAAGAACAACTGGAGAATTGATCGAGCGCTTCAAGCAGTTGGACCGGTGCACGGTGATGCAGCACCTGAGTGTTCTCGAAAAGGCAGATCTCGTCATCGTGAAGCGTGAGGGTCGTCTTCGCTGGAACTACATCAACCCGCTCCCGATCAAAGAGTTGCATGACCGCTGGATCGGTGGTTATGCAGATAGCGCGGTCGATCTGCTAGCTCGGATGAAACGCGAGATTGAAGGATACTAGTTTGAGCAACGACCTATAGGTCGCAGAACATACATACACCGTATCCCCCTGAATCCGTCGACGAGCCAAATTGACTGAGGCGAGGACCGCATCAAAGCCCGACATTGTCAACTTGGATGAACTAGAACAACAAGCAAGGCAACAGCTTGACCAGGCCACCTACGATTTTGTGGCCGGGGGCGCCGGTTCCGAGCTGACCCTGAGGGCAAACCGAGAGGCTTTTCAGAAAATAACAATCATGCCCCACGTCCTAACCGGAGTCAAGCACGTCGATACCTCGATAGATCTTCTCGGGCAGCGGCTGTCCATGCCGATCTATGTTACGCCAATGGCGAACCATGGCGTTGTCCACTCGTTGGCGGAGGTTGGAACCGCGCAGGGCGCGAAAAAAGCAGGCACGCTCTTCGTCGCGCCGACAGGCTCAACCAAGACCATGGAGGAAGTAGCCACATCAATCAAGGACAGTCCTCGATGGTTCCAACTATACTTCAACAAAGACCCGGAGGTAAACAGACACCTGCTTCAGCGAGCCGAGAGGACAGGTTACTCCGCAATCGTTCTCACGGTCGACCTACCAGTCCTGGGCATTAGAGATCGCAACGTCCGGAACAACTTCACCTTACCAAAAGAACTCAACCGGCCAAACGTTCCCTCAGAAAGATACCTTGCCGCAACGCGAAGCCTTCAAACTCTCACAGCCGGGATCAAGGATGACCTCAACTGGGACGACTACGAATGGACCAGAAAACACACCGCTCTACCAATCTTGATCAAGGGCATCCTCTCGCCCGATGACGCGGAGGAAGCTGCTGGGCGAAAGGTCCCCGCGATAATCGTCTCGAACCACGGAGGGAGACAACTCGACACCGGGTTCGGCGCGATCGAGGCGCTAGGACCAATAGCCGAGAGAGTCAAAGGAAGAACTAGAGTGTTATTCGACAGCGGAATCAGGCGGGGAACTGACGTGTTCAAAGCTCTGGCGTTGGGTGCCCAGGCGGTTGGCGTCGGACGACCAGTACTTTGGGGACTTGCACTTTACGGCGCAGACGGAGTCGCGGCCGTTTTGGAACATTTGAAAACAGAACTGGTAAACGTAATGCGCCTTTCAGGCACCGCTCGACTCCCTGATATTACCTCGGATTACATCAGGGATTCCTAGCCGATGTCCCGACTGGAGCGCCCTGGTTCCAAGCAGGTCGCTAGGGGGTATCTCCTGGTTAGAGGCTCGAAAATTTTCTATGAGACTTTTGGGGATGGCGAGCCTTTGTTACTGTTGCATGGAGGCTTTGGGACAGTTGAGGACTTCTCTTGGCAGAGGCCTGAACTAGCAAAACACTTCAAAACTGTCGCCTTTGAACGGCCCGGGCATGGACACACTGCTGACACCAATGAGCCGTTCAGCTTCCCCGTCATGGCAGAGTACACTGCGGGCTTCATCGAAACGTTGGGATTGGGACCGTCGAATCTCGTCGGGTGGAGCGATGGAGCTATCATCTCTCTACTCGTCGCCATTTCTCGACCGGACTTGGTTAACCGTCTTGTCTGTGTAAGTGGACTCTTCGACACAAACGCTCAGTCCCCAGGAGACAGGGAGTGGATTGCTTCGGCTACGCCGGAGTCTTTCAGGAAAAATCAAGCGGCGCTGGTAAAGCGCTACGACGATGTCGCTCCGGATGGTCCTGCCCATTTCCCGGTTGTGTTCAAGAAGACCATGAGGATGTGGCTCGCCGAGCCTAACGTTCAGAGGGAAGAACTAGCAAGAATCACCGCACCTACTTTAGTGATGGCCGCAGACAGGGACGGTGTCCCCGCGGAACATACACTGGAGCTGTTCAGGTCCATCAAGAATTCACAATTGTGCATCATCCCTGGAGCGACGCACTTGCTTCTTTCCGAGAAGCCGAAGCCAACAACCGGCGCGATTTTGGACTTCCTGCTGAAGGATCAGAAAGGGTAGGAACCCGTTAACAAAAATGGAAGAGTTATTCGGCTGAGTCGGCAGTTCCCTCTCGTTGCCTGGTTTAGTCGGTGTCTGTCGGGTTCTCGTTGGCATCCTCCAGGTCGGCGTGAGTCACTGAATTGTCGTCTGAGGTCTCGTTATCGTCATGCTCCTGATGGTTCTGGTCTTGATCATGATGATCACGATCATGATTCGTAGTGGTGGTATTGCCGGTGGAGGTGTCTACAGCGTGGAGGACGGCGACCGTTGGAATCAGAACTGCGGCCGCGACCAGTAAGATGAGGGCTATCTTCTTCGAGTTCTTCACCTCCAAGCAAACTCCTCGTCAAATAGGTGCTCGAACAGATAAGCCAACGATTTTGAACGCATCACTCAACACACCCTCGGTCGCCAGGCGTATCCTCATCACTCCCCGTGCCGAACATTTTAGATAGGATTCACCCGGCAACCTGAATCATGAGAATTTCGGGTGATGTTGTCGAGGCGATCGGAAATACTCCGATAGTTCAGCTTCGCAAGGTCGTACCCCGTGGTTCGGCACGAGTTCTCGCGAAGCTTGAGTTTACGAATCCTACTGGAAGCATGAAGGATCGAGTGGCCAAGGCGATGGTGGAGGCAGCCGCGGCCGATGGAAGGTTGAAGCCCGGCGGGACAGTCGTCGAGTATACCGCAGGGACTACGGGGATTTCACTCGCCCTAGTTTGCGCGGCAAAGGGTTTCGGTTCTCACATGGTCTACTCCGACGCGTTCAGCCAGGAAAAACTTCTCACCATGAAGGCATTCGGGTCTGAGATTACCATCGTAAAGAGCGACAACAAGAAGATCACGGAGAAACTCCTCAAGGAAATGATCGAGACTGCAGCGAAAATCAGCAAGAAACCGAACCATTGGTACTCTGACCAGTTGACCAACAAAGACGCGATAGCAGGCTACTTTCCGTTGGGAGAAGAGATCTGGACCCAAACAGGCGGCAAGCTAGACGGATTTGTTCAAGCCGTCGGCACGGCCCACTCGATTCACGGCGCAACCAAGGTGCTACGGAAACATAATCGATCGATTCATGTTGCAGCCGTAGAACCAGCTGAATCGGCGGTGTTGTCGGGAGAACCGACCGGTTCCCACAAGATTGAAGGTGTAGGAATAGGCCTCATCCCACCGCTCTGGGAACCTGATCTCGTGAACGAGATAATCAAGGTCACGACGGAAGAGGCTAAAGAAATGACCGGGCGTCTCGCGAGGGATGAGGGACTCTTTGTAGGAACGTCCTCTGGCGCTAACGTAGTAGCTACGTTGAGAGTAGCAAGGAGACTTGGACCCGATGCGACCGTTGTCACGATTATGGTTGATTCAGGTCTCAGGTATCTCAGCACAGGACTATTCGGCGCTGTCTGACAAGACCCCTGTCCATTCGAATCATCACGGTTTCACGGGATTCCGGCACTCTGATTGTGGGGTGCAGGCGGCGTGTTCTTGTAGCGTCGAGTATCCACTTCTATCTGAAGAACCATCATAAGTTCTTGCAGTTTCATAGGCATCACGTCCTTACCCTCCCAACCCTCACATGCATCGAGCACTTCCCTGACGAACCCACAAGCCAACACGATGTACTCGAAACCCAAAGACTATCTCATCATCAATGGATCGCAGACAGGCACTTAGACGGGTCAGCTAGCCGAAACTATTCTAGGCCAAACAACATCGATTGGCGCTCATTACCCATTCGACTAATGATGTTCAAGAGATTACACTCGCACGCTGATCGAGTGCCACTCGCCAGGAACGATGTATGTTTGGAAGTGCGGATCTCTTACAAGTCGGGTTAGGTAGGATTGGATCGCTGGCTTTCCCGGCAACCTTCCGCCCCAGCCGCCAAAGAGTGGGTTGAGATTCGCGGTTACGATAATGCTGCCGGGACGCGTGAGACGACGAAGATGTCGAAGGTATCGTGGGTATTCGCGCCAGTCACCGTCCAGAAACACGACATCATAGCGACCCTTCAGTTTTGGAAGGACGCTTTGTCCCCGGCCGCGGAGGACGCGGATGCGCCTGGATAGGCCTCGTTGCAGGAAAACCTGCTCGGCAAGTTCTGCATGATGCGGGTCTCCTTCAATAGTGTCCACGCGGCAGTCAGGTCCTCCCGCGGAAGCCATCACAGCAGCCGTGTACCCGTAACCACAACCAACCTCCAACATTCGTCGCGCATGCGTTAGTGAAGCAAGCACCGTCCACAGAGGCGCCTGCAAAGGGTCGCTAGGGAACATGTCGCAACGCCGTCCGTGCTTGCGGCGATGCTGGTTCGACAGTTGGTAGAGGTCTAGGTGAGCGTCAGCCCGGCCATCATAGATTTCTGTGAGCAGCTGTTTGACGCTTTTTCTCAAGATCTAATCGAGCCTCTCATCAATCTCGGACTATTAATGCAAAAATATCATGGCCCATTTTCGACGAAGTTTCGCCCTAGTTTTTCAACTAAGTCTCGCTTAGGTTTCATCTAACTCCTGTACGCAACTACCCGGATCACACGTCTGCGCCGCAATTGGGACACTTGGTTGCGCCACCGGGGATTCGCGAACCACAATAATTGCAGAAAACAAAGCCTGTAGCGCCAGCAGGAATCCCTCTGAGGCTTATCGAGCTGTGAACGATCAGGTTGGGCTCCTTCACGTGTTTGAAAGCGATCCATCTGCCGTCCCTCGAATCGAAATACACATTCCCAACACCACGAAACCTTCCGAGTCTCGATTGTTCCATGCGGACGTTTGACAAATCTGGAACCAGCAGAGTAGAGTTGTGCGCAATTACCCGACGATTGGTCAGATAGTACCTCCGTCCCTTGTCAACAATGAGGCTCACAAGACTCGCGACGAGAAATCCGAAGAAGAGGATAGTTGAAGCTGCGTCTACCGCAACTCCCAGCGATGCCCCGTTAACGTTCAAGATCCCCAAGAGGGACATGAAAGCCAAGAATGGATATCGAAGATGATAGGCCGGTCTCCCTTTCCAGATGAGTTCCTCACCTGACTCTAGTTCCATCCGAATCAACTATTCTCGTTGGAGACCGAACGCAGAGAGTAGAATTCGGTTTGAATGAATTTATACTGTTACCCGGATCTTGTCGCCTGACTTCGTTTCGCTGCGACTCTTGAGCTACTTTTTTGCGTAAATTTAGTAGTCCAGCAAACCTGAACCCGACTTGAAAATGCGTGAATCGAAAAAGCATGGAATTGACTCGAACGGATCAAACCTCACTCGCCAATCGAAGAGAAGCCGGGCCAGAAGTTCTTGACACGTGTGAGGAAGAATCCGCGGTCATGGCGAAGATGTTAACTATGTAAAATGGTCATATTGGCAATTTCCGGTAAGACTATTTCTTGAAATCCGGTATACCCACCATGTTCGAGGAAGAACCCAAGGCACGATGCCCAGATTGCAGTCAGTCCCTCACATTCATCCGGACAAAATCACACCAGAAAAGATGGTACTGCTACGCCTGCGAGAAATACATCGACCGCCCAACCGAACCGACACTCATCAAAGACGCGCACTCTAGGATAGAGGCTCTCAACGGCCTCCAAGTAATAGATTCCCACGGAATGATCGTCGGCCGAGTCCGAAAGGCTATCTCGAACGATACCGGTGACGTTAGATCTCTCGTCCTATCCGTTGACAAGGAGCAGTTCAAGACTTTACTTGACGAGAGAGATTTGCCACGAGAGTTCGAGCTGGGACATGAGAAGATCGCGACGGTCGGAGATGTAGTAATCCTATCCGACGTATTCTCACCGAGCGCACTCGCACCGCCCAAACCAGCAGAGGAATCCCCGAACATCGGAAAATGCTCGAGATGCAGCGCCCCCCTCATTGCCGGAGCAAAACATTGCATCAAGTGCGGAGCGTTGCTGACCTCCGCCTCCTGCGTATCATGCGGAACATTGAACCCGACCGAGGCTAGGTACTGCAAGAACTGCGGCAACAAACTGACCTAGTTTCCCATCGATTGAGCACCGAAAGGCTAGCATTTTGTCGAATTCGTTGCAGTCGATAACGATCGAGCTAATCCACACGTGCAAGGCACTTTCGCCTAGGCAAAAACATGATAATTAACGGCTGTTTTTGACGGGACATCTTTGCCGTGCTAGAGAAAGAGATGAGTAGCCATCTAACTGAAAGAAGATTGGCGCTAATCCACCGAGTCATCGTTCCGGACGAGAAGTATCCAACAGAATATGCGATTCTAGTAACTGATTCTCGGTCAGTTTTCATTCGTCAGAAGAAGACGAGAAGCAGCTATTGGCTTCGTGGCGAGATGAAGTTTGGAACCGCACTTGTGACTGACGTGATACCAAAGATTCTCGAAGACTATGAACAGACCAGCTTGGAATCGTTGACTGCCGATCCCGCCAACATCACAGTCCCCCACGAAGCGGTTGTCTCGTTGGTGATGGGAAAAGAGGAGCCCGAATTCCGGGCACGCGAATTTTTTGTCTGGCTAACAATGAGAAGACAAGGACACAGATTCCAAGTATACAACTTCGAGATGAAATACCGACAGAGTCCAAACGCTGAGCCCTCGATCAGATTCTACATGGTACCCTTAGGTGCGTATTTTAAGCCTGAAAGACAGACCAAGAGCAGGGAAACAATCCTCCGAGAATACGCGATAGAAGCTCTTGAGATGTTTCAAAAGGTCCTTCCTGCTGGAATCGCATCATCATAGCGCTGTGTTCGGCGCGAGACAGAGTCCGTGCCGGTGCGCAATTCCAGACTCGATCGAGGGGCCCTGTCTAGAGACTAGGACCGGCCTTGAGCTTCTTTGATTCAAGCTTCCTAGGCAGGAGCTGGAATATCAGAACCCCTAAGAGACCGGCCAGAACCAGCACTGCGTTATCGTTGAGAAGATAGCTTCCCGGTGCGAAGTTGGCCTGGACCCAGTTCTGCATGTTGACGTTCGAAGCGTACTCTCGCACGAGTCCGCCATAGATCAAAATCAGTAGTACTGCCTCAACAAGCGCAACGGCGAGGGTTTTTGATACGAAGCCGAATCTTGATTTTCTGGCCCCCTTCATAGCTGAAAGGCTTCCCGGGCCGGGGGATGATCCCGGCGCTCCGTTCTTTTGACCCACAAGCGCCTCAAGTTCGTAGAGGGCGGATTCGATCCGGTTGCTTGCTCGCCAGGTTCTTCTCATCGCGAGAAAGTACGTGCAGAGGCCTACTCCCCCGATCAATAATG
>WNGJ01008032.1_pt1 | contig 11247 bp, 7 predicted proteins | sample 5400611 | NCBI WGS metagenome assembly WNGJ01 (sample SAMN13153375, study PRJNA577476) | soil metagenome | isolation source: 40 cm soil or saprolite under Garry oak tree replicate 1 | place: USA:California | collected 2016-06-15 | reverse complement strand
CAACACTGGGGAGGGACATTCGATGCAAATTCACGCGATTCACATTAACCACTTGCTCTCCTTCGACACGTTTGCCTGGGAGAAGCTCGACCCGCACCTAAATGTCATTGTCGGTCCCAACGGCGCGGGCAAGACCAACTGTCATTTATCAGTTAAAAATTACTGTTTTCCAGATAACTTGCCACGCTGCCAAGCGCGTTCAGAGAATCGGCTCTCTCACATAATATGGCGCGGCATTGTAAGGAACCTTTTTCCTTTTTCACTTCCCTTTTTCGTCAGACCTCCACGGCTCCTTCGCCAAGATATATGAGAGATACGCCAAGAAATGCCTGAAAAAAGTCGCATTTCTGGCACATCTCAGGTATACTTGCTCTTGAGAGAAAGAGATACCTGCTTTCAGCACGATTCAAGGGAAGACGATCATGAAAATGATGCCCGAAGCACTCATCGCGTCCATTCGCTCATCGTCTCCGGTTCGCCGTGTGAGCGGACGTGCCAATAACATTACCGGACGCTACCCGAGCCCCAAAATGGGAATGGACCTATGCCGAGCAGCTTGGGTTGACCTGAAGCTAGTGGCTACCAACGCGCGGCCGATGGTATCAGCGATTTCGCGCACCGCCAGAAAGAGATCATCTCGCGTTGATGATTCTCTGACAGTTGTCCCAAAAAGGACCCCTCAACCCTCTCTCTAGTAGCATCGCTTGTGATGCTCATCTTTCCATCGCCTCCCACATGCTCAGTCGGGCGATGGAAAAGAAGAGATGGTGCAGGCAACCTCCCTGCGTTCTCTTACGTAATTACTATGAGGAGGAATCATCATGGACGAACACGACGCTCCAACACGCACACCAATCAACCCGCTCAGCGAACGCATCTTGCGCTGGATCAGCGAGAGCGGGCGCGGGCAAGCGTTCGGTCGCCTGCTCAGCAGGTTGATCGCGCTCCCTCAGCTCAAGCGCCTCTCCGAAAGCTCGATCCCCTGGACTCCGCTTTCCCGACCAATCTCCGAAGCCACGGTCGCCATCGTCACGACGAGCGGTGTTCATCTTCGTCGGGACAAGCCCTTTCATTTGAACAGCGACTCCTCATTTCGTGTCATTCCACGTGAGACGAAGGTCGCCGATCTCACGATTACGCATAAGGCATACGACAGGACGGACGCTTTACGCGATATCAATCTCATCTTCCCATTGGAGCGCCTGCGTGAGCTCGAGGCAGAGGGCGTCATCGGTCGGGTTGCAGACGAACACTTTGGCTTCGGCCTGAGCGGAAGTGCGAAAGCACTGATCGCCCCCGGACGAGAGGTCGCGCGCCGCTTGGCCCAGGCGCATGTTGACCTGGTACTCCTGGTTCCTGCCTGACCAATCTGCACGCGGTCCGTGGGACTGTTAGCAAGAGAGATCGAGGCTGCGGGCGTGACGACGGTCGCGCTTGCACTCGTGAAGGAGGTCGCAGATGCCGCGAGAGCACCGCGCATGCTCTATCTGCACTGGCCCTTTGGGCACGCCCTGGGCGAGCCGGGAAACGTTGCCCAGCAACGCACCATTCTCCACGACATGCTGTCCATGGCCCGCAGCGCGTCACGGCCTGGGCTTGTGATCGAGCTTCCCTATCGGTGGCGACGCGAGACCTACCCGCCAATCGTCGACTGGACCGCCGACAGTGTTGCTGCCGTGAGCGTACCCCCAGACGAAGGACTCTTCCGTGAATAACTTGAGAATGGAATACTCCATCTGTCATTTATCAGGATAAAAACACGGTTTTCCAGAAAACTTGCCACGCTGCCAAGCGCGTTCAGCGAATCGGCTTCTCTTATAATGTGGCGTAACATTGACCTACGTTGGTTGGGCTTGCTTGACTGGTAAGCTCATCCATTTTCAGCTTGCGCCAATTTATGCTTGCATACAATCGCGCTGCGACGACGCGCGGTTTCCGAGAGATACGTGCTATTTTATGCGAGAAACCTTGATCGTTTTAGCGTATCCAGCCAGAGTTTAATAGATGAGATAAGATGTCACGCCAGTTTATGTGAGAGGCCAATCGGCTGAAAGCGCCTCCCAAGCCAACATGGACAAGTTATCTGGTACAAACGCGCCACTAATCAAGTTAAATGACAGCCATTCAAGTATGATCGCTCTTCACGAGCCAACTGAGATGATAAGAGCCCCTTTTCTCGACTCGAATCCCCTCTGCGAAGTATTTTATGCCGTTCCACTTTTGAAGGATACCGCGCTCAAAAGTGCTAGGATATGATTCAATTCTCACATGTGTAGCAGGGTCTCACGCCACAACCTGTTCTTGTGGCTTCTGCCAGGTCAGGAGATATCGCCAGAGTAACAGGCGATGGAGGCAGGCATCGGGCAGATGGGAAGAAACGCTTTCGTGGATCTCTCGCAGGGACATGTCCGCTAGCTTGGTTGGTGCTCCGCTGGAAGACCAACCACGGCTGAGTGCATAGAAGACGTTCACCGGGACTGCAACGAGTGCGACTCCCCTGTCGGTCAGGCTGGCTTCGCGGAACAAGCCGAGCACTGCTAAAACGCCGCCTGGCCGTAACAACGAGGCCATCTTTTCAAGCGATTGATTGAACGGCATGTGATGAAGCGAGGCAGATGCTGAGATGAAGTCGAACTGATCATCGAAATGGTATTGCATGAAGTCGGCTTCGACAAACTGGATCGACGGGTTGAGCGTTTCCGCTCGCGCTCGTTTGATCATCGTTTGATTCGGGTCGATTCCCGTCACAGCTGGTAAATGACCTACCAAGTGAGCAGCTTTTTCCCTCTGGGTGAGCAATTTGTGCCCTTTGCCAAAATGATTTGCCGAATCGTGCCATAAGTTTTGCCACGCCTGTGATGTCAAAGAGAAGGAGTTTCCCATCCAAGATCTCGACACAACGCCAGCCTGAAAGCTCTTGCTTTTGGAGCACGCAGCAGTGTCGGGTGAGCAATCTGCTCAATGACCTTGCGGTGAGACGGATAGACCCCTTGCGCATGGAGTGCCAGCACCGCTTGCCGTATTTCTTCCTGGATTTGTGTTCCTCGCTGCTCTGCCCGCTGTCGCCGATATTCCTTAATTTGTTTCGACAACAAGGCACATTCCTGCGGAAAGTGATAACGAAGCACACTACCGCTGTATCCCAACTGCTGGGCAAGCGAGCCATAGCCAAGAGGTTCCTCTCGACCATCCAGAATGGCTTGGATGCGTTCCAAGCATCGTTCATGATCAACTGAACGATAGAGCCGACGTAAACGAGGGGGTCGAAAGGGTTTGCCCTCGGCAATGACCTGTCTCAGCGGGGCAAGATCGCCTCTGAGAACCTGGAGAGGTGTCACATTGCACACATAACAAAATTCCAGGATACTTCCCAAAGTAGGCGTATGAGATCGGCGCAACCAGGTAGCCAGTTGCCCACGTGCTAGGCCAGCCAGTTCAGCCAATCTTGATGGTTCTCCCCTCGCGAAGCCGCTTGTGCTCAGATTCGTAAAAAAGCGTTCCCAAGGGGGAATACCAGAAGAAATCCCAGCAAGGTGCAATTCCTCTAAGACCTGGGTGACCCACCTCTGCCACTCAATGACTTCAGGCACAGGTTTCTCCGAAGTCGAAGCTTCTGATCCTAACCACGCATTGCAGCGGGCACACTGGTCCAGGGAAGCTTGAAGTCTGATAACGGGTTGTTGCCGTTCACAGCGCGGGCAATGGCTCTCCAGCTTTCTGTGATGTTTCACGCACAGAGTCACAGGCTGGCATCCCCAGAGTAGCGGCTCATAAACTGGCCGCGCCTGACCGCGCCATTCGGCATAACATGCAGGGCACCAGGCGGGCTTTTCACGCAGCAGTTTGTGAGGGAAGAGATCGCCGACCCACCATCGGAAAGTCAGGAAGCGAAGATCGGAGCGCTTGGTGAGATCCTCAAGGATGCTCGCCCATTCTTGTGCCAGAGATCCATTTCCGTTGACGCTCATCGCATTTGACCGGCTAAAGACAGGGACCTGTGGCCGTGAATAGCCGTGATTCAGGTGAGGGACGATTTCCTGTGCCACCAGGTGTTGAGGGGGAACATGGTGATGCCATGCGAGACGATTGAGGTAGCTGGTCAAGCTCTCTTGCCACACGGTCCCTAACCCAGCAGGCACAAACCCATAGAGCTTACTGCGCGAAGGCGTCTCGTTCCTGATGAACTGCTCTTCTGGGATGTGATGTATGGTCGTGACGAGTACCTTGGGTCTCTCAGTCATGCTCATCCTGCGGCCTGCTCTTCATTCGCGGAAGGTATTGATACATCCTCATCAGGTTTTGCTCCAATGGCATCACGACCGGGTGCGCGTGTGCCGCGTCTCCCCTGCTTCTTCGGGGATGATCCGTGGTCTTCTTCCTGTGTTTTGGGTGATTGCGACTCCCGGCGTCCTCGCAGTCCCAACAGCGTCAAAAGCCGCTCGTCGGCACCTTCGGACTCCGCCAATTCAGCCTCGCTTTCCAATGCGTTGCGTAAAGCCAGCTCTACTCGTGTTTCTGCTGGAGCGGTTTTCCGCAAGTGAGCCAATGTGACCGTTTCCGTTCCTTCCGCCAATGCCAGGTTCAGTGCTCGATTCAGGTGCATTTTCAAGAGTCCAATACAGCCAATGCTGCGTGCATACAAAAATTCCCAGTGGTCGATTAATGGCGGCTCTTTCTCGACTGGGAGCTGCCGCTGCAAGGCCCAGACCACACTTTGAAACACCTGAGCATCCTGCTCAATGGTGGCATCATAGCGGGGGAAATGGACATCCACGCTCCGGCATGCCAGTTGTGCATTGACTTTCCGAAACGGGCGCATCTCGTAAGTACCGACCAGAATATGGCTCACTCCAGTGGCATTTTCAAAATGCTTGAGGTGATTGAGTTGGCTCTGAAGGCGGCTACCCCTGGCGGCTTCTGCCAGATGATGGGCTTCATCGACAATGATAGCAAGGGGCTTGCGCTCCAGTAATGCTGTTTCCATGGCTGCGCGCAGTTCCTTGGTGCGTATCTGCGCGACCTTGCCATCCACAAACGGATCATGAAGCGCGCGCAGGACCGCCCGGTAATACTCTGCCCACTCGAAGCGGTTGGTGCCCGGTCCTGCGGCGAGGATACTGGCAAATGGGATGAAGCTGGGATCGGATGCCAACAACGCTTTGCCCTTCGCCAGCACCCGTTCTTCGAGCATGCGAATCAGGGTGGTCTTCCCGACTCGGCTCGGACCGATCACCAGGACCATCGTTCCTGGCCGTCTGACGCTTGCGCCTTCCCCTGGTGAGCAGATAGCCTGCATGATGGTTTCTAAGGCTTCTTGCAGACGAGGGTGTGAGATGAGACAACGCTGCTCAAAATATTCCAGGCGCGCTCCCACAGGTTGTGCGAGCAACTCAGGTGGGAAAGACTCAGGCGCTGGTGCTCGGCCTTCTGGCTGATTCGTTTCGTCGGTCATAGCTCGATCCGCCTGAGCACGAGCAAATTTTTGTAGGGATCGATCTTCTTCGTCTTCTCAGACAACGGCAGTTCTCGCCTCTCCTCTTCCGTTTTCAGAGGCTCTGTGGGAGGTGATGCGGATGCTTTCTTTCCGCCCTCTAACACGGTCAGTGCTGCTCTGGTTTCCCGATCATGGCGTTGCTGGCGAAGGACTGTCTCAATTTCGGCATTTTCCCGACGAAAGGTTGCCAGGTGTTTTTGCGTGACTTCGATGTGCTCTCTGCCATAGTGCAGACGGTTTCGTTTCCGCAATTCTTCGGTCAGCAATTGGAGTTCGCGTTCAGAGCACCCGGCAAATTCGGTGTAAGGACAATCACAGTTTCGCCAGCGGCCATCAATGTAGGCGTAGCCCACACTCACGTCAAACGGGCTGTAACGCACTTTCACCTGGGTTCCTTCGACGGTTGGATCGCGCATGGCTTCACACCAGTAGTCCAGGTAATTCATCCGCACCCCGACTCCTGGCTCAACCTTCGCAGTTCCTTTTTTGGTCGTCGGGAAGGTTGCGCGCAGGAACTCATCGTCGTACTCAATGGCCTTGTCAAGGCGCTCTCCATCACGCGAAAGTGAGAGTTCATACGCCTCTCGTGGCGTCATTCCCAGTGCCGGGTGCCGCATGGTCTCATATTCCTCATCGGCCCATTGCTGGACGCGCTCCGCCAATGCGGGAAGTGTCCAGACTGCCTGCCGTTGCGGATCAGTGGACCGCGTATTCAACCGAGGCTCTCTGGTGACCTGGGTGTTGCCCAGAAGGTGATACAGGAACTCTGTTTCCATCGTGCCAAACAGTCGTTCCTGAGGCGAACCAAACCGTGGCTCAGCAGCCGGGCGCTGATGTTTGCGGACCTGGTAAAGTGCCAGCAACTGTTCAAAATACACACTCTGAAATTCTGGACCGCCATCAACAGTGATCGCAGTGGGAAGCCGCCCATAGCGTTTCACACAGAGCCGAAGCACCATGAGGCAGGAACGATAGCTTGGAGGATCAAAGGTCAGAGCGTAGGCGACAATACGCCTGGGATGCGAGAGAATGAGGAGTGTCAACCAACATTTTCCCAAAGGCTGACCAGTCCTAGAGTCACAAAGGATCAGATTCAATTCCGTGTGGTCCAGGTGGCCCATCGCCCAGGCATAGCTCCCATGTCGGCTGATGGTTTGCTCTTGTTCGCGCCAGTAATCCTTGAATGGGTACGCGGCACGAGCTCCCTCGCGTGCGACGATCTGATCATATGCCGCTTTGTGGGACTCGACCTCACGGTAAAACGTGCGAGGAGAAAGGGGAGCCAGATGCTGTTCCTCCGCGCGTTTGAGATACTCCCCGTAAGCTCCCCGTTTCGGCTTGCGCGTCACGGTATCGTAGTGGGTTTCAAGAACCTCATGAATGAGTTTTCGGGAGGTGGCATTCGTCTCCCACTTCCTTCCACTGCGGGTGAAGTGTGGTAACAGGCCAATCCAGCCGCTCCCATGCTGCTCTTCTGCTTCTCGATACAATTGCCGCCAGTAGCGTTTGGTCCGCACAGGAATGGTTGCAGCTCGCTCAGCGAGCTGTGCCTGCTCGTCATCGTGATACTGTTCAGGGTTGATGACCCGGTTGCGAAAAACAGCCGTCGCGAGATCCACATCGCGCGCCTGGTCGAGCAATTCTTGCCCTTCGTGGGTAAAATTGGAAGAAGTTTCAGGGCGAGGCAAAATGATCTTTCCCTCTTGTATCAACACATCGAAAGCCGAGCGAGCCAGGGGAAATGGATCAGATTTCTCACAGGTGAGGGTAATGTCGGTGGGTGTGACATGGGAAATGTGCCATTGTTGCCCTGCCCAGGAAGCACTGGTGCCAGCTATGGCAGCGACGCGAGGAGCAGAAGTGGCCTGATCGGCGGTCTGGTCTGCATGATAGACAACGGCACGCGCAGTAGATCTGGCCGGAAAAACGGGCGTCCGCCAGGGTTCCGAAAGCCGGTAGGTCGCCAGATCAACGTAGAGCGCATGTCTGGCGATAGCAATGTTGACGGCATCTGTGTTCATGCCCTCCACTTGTAGGCGGAGATCAGAAAGTAAGATGCCAGGCTGCTCACGCACGATTTGAGAGAGAACATCGAGATCCGCTTCAGCAATCTGTAAGCGGTCCAAATTTTGATAGTAATCTTCCAAAAAGAGCCAATTGTCTTGCGCAGCCCAGTTGATTTGATCTGAGGCGTAGACTTCGTAAAACAGACCGTGTTTTGCGGCATATGCCTCCCCAGGAGGGCAGCGCCATTTCCCGTGTTCATCAAGTCGGTAGCGGTTAGGGCGAGTCCGAGCCTGGCGAATGAGTTCCTGGGTCGGCTTACACTCCACCCACCCGGCTTCTTGGTATCGAAACAGAAAGTAGTCTGCCGTATGGTGTGGCCGCTGAGTCCGACCGCGCCGATCTTGATACTCAAGCTCAATGGATGGGGGCTGATCCCACACCTCGAGCACGTTGTCATCGTGCTCGACTTGCAACAAAAAAGCGAATTCGACCTTATGGCTTTCTGCTTGAATGATGCATTGCATCTTTTTCGAGGGATACCAGACAGGCATGTTTCCTCGGCGTGCTCCAGGCGTTCGACTCGGCGGGGAATCGCGAATCTCTTTTACAAGTTGCTGCGCCTCTTTTGAAAGCTTTAACCGACGACAGTACGTAAGAAGTCCAATGCCATCCAGAGGTCTTGCCATGGCCTTCTCCCCTCTCGATCAACGTTTGCTCAGATCTTTTTTGAAGCGTAACACACTTTTTTGAGCAGGGCAACGTGGCTTCCATGTTGTAGTACTTGCGGCAAACTTTATGGCACGATTCGGCAAATCATTTTGGCAAAGGGCAGCAATTTCTCACGTTTGAGGGCAAAACCTGCTCACTTGGCAGGTCATTTACCATTATCCAGTTGATAATGGTAAATAGCGCGAATGTTCGGACAAATCAGACCCAATGATCGGAAATCGGACTCGAAGTTTGGACAGGCCCAAGAATTGGCTGCCCGATGAGCTTGTACCGCGAGTACACTGTTCTGTAGAGATGGAAATTCATGGATGCAGGGAGCTTCTCATGTCTGAGACCGGAATTCGTGGCATCGATCTGTTCAAAATTGCTGGCGAGAGCATTTCTGGGTGGATTCCCAGTTGGAAGATGGGAGGCCAAAAACCCACACGGCAGCCTTTTTGTAGCCTGATGGAAGAACGATTACTGTTGTATCTGGAATATCATCCCCAAGTGGCCTGGTATGGACGCGGCGATATCAGCCCTACCTTTGCCTCAACGTACAAAATCGCAACGCCCCTGCCGACGCCTTTCACTATCAACTACCTGTTTGAGGGCAACGCTCATGTGTACCTTCCTGATGCGATCGGCCAGCTCCAGGGCGGCTCCCTGCTGATTGCAGAGGCAGGTCTTGAGCGAGAAAAGCGTCGAGAGCGCAATCAGGCGAAAGCAGAAGCGGCGCGCAAGGTCGCCCAGCAGCAAGCCGGAGTCTATTGGATTGGCACTGAAGCCACCTTACTCCCACAACGACATGCCAATCTCGTCTTCTTACATGCCCGGCGGCAGCCCTTTCCGTCTTTTCAAGAGTTGGCAGAGGCGTTACAGGTGGTTTGGCCCTACGGTGAAGCGGCCTGCGTCCAGGAAGTGGTCGAGCGTTTGGGAGAACGCTGGGGGCCCTCGGAAAAAGAGGCTGCTGTCTGGAAAAAGTGTGCCGATGCCGCCGCGTGTGGACACCTGCTGGTCGATCTGGCGAATATCCCACTGACCCGACTGACTCCGTTCATTTGTCTTTCTCCCGACTCCCCTCCGATTTTTCCAGATCCTCTCCCCTCCGACCTGGAAAGCAGCAACATGCAGGCTGAGTTACCCTCACAGCTAACCGACTTTGAGGAGGAACAAGCTGGAAAGCCGACAGATTTGCTTTCTACCTTTGATGACTCTCTTCTCGATGAAAAGCAACGGGAACATTTTCTGCGCAATTTGCGAGCCGTGGAAGCGGTCCTGAACGGAACGACCGTCCGTGAAGCAGCAGCGGCTGCGGGGATGGGACGCTCTACCCTGGGACGGCTCGTACAACGTACTGTAGAGTTTGGGCAATTGGCCTGTGTTCCGCACGCCACGTACCGTCGAGAACGGAAGATGCATCCTGCTTTTCAGCAAGCCATTCGCCTCCTCTACAGCCGTCCAACGAAACTCTCGATGCGTGCCATTGCTGAGCATGTGGAACTCAAACACGTCGCTTCACGCTTACGAGCCGAGACAGGAACGGCCATCATGCTTCCCACCTATGACCAGGTGAGGAAATATATCGAAACACTTAAACAGGAGCCAAAGGTGCGCCAGGCACGGGGCGGAGAAAAGGGACCTCGACGCGAGAGGCAGTCCCCCTTTTCCTTCGCCCTCTCCATTCCCGCGCCAGCACAACTGGCCCAGGTTGATGAACATAGCATGGAACTCTATGTTGTCACCAAAGATGGCATTCCGGTTGCCAGCCGCATCCACGCCGCCGTGCTGGTGTGCGTAAAGACTGCTGCGATCATGAGCGCTGTCATCGCCCTGGGACCACTGGCGGAAGAAGATTACATGCGCTTGTTAAAAATGGCACTTGAGCCGAAAGATCGCCTGGTGCTTGCAGCTGGGTGCCAACACGATTGGCCAATCTCAGGCAAACCTGCCACCGTCTTCCACGACCGAGGCAAGATTTTTACCTCAGAGCGGGCGCGCCAGGTGTTGGTAGATCGGCTAGGCATTATCACGGAGCAAGCCCCTCCGTATTGTCCTTCGGCCAACGATTTAGTTGCATACTGCACTCCTTCCGTACGATGAAGGTGTTGTTTGATATTTGCGAGTATTCTTCTGAGGAGTGTGCTCATCGGGAGGTGGGAAAACCACCATCCCACGATCATTGGTCCGATAGGTGGGAAGCAGACCCGCGCGTCCCCATTCCATGATCGTTTGTCGGCACACTCCATAGGCTTTTGCGGCTTCGTCCGCCGACAACAGACCGCGTTGGCGTAACCGGGTTCCATGATCTTTGAGATGATAGTCACGTCGTAAAGACAGTACTCGTCTCGCGTGGAACGGTTTCCCTCCAGAGGTACGCCACCCTCGTTGGTTGAGTTGTTCGGCCACCTCGGCATCCGTGAACTCATCAAGCAACTGGTCCATGAGGTCAATGACCTCTGGCGCGCTGCGCCGGCCATGACTGACAGCCATGGTGATTGTCTGGGTCGCTCCTCCCTTGAAGCGTACATGGGCGGTAATCACCTCCTCTTTTTTCAGCACGGTCACGTCCTCAACCAGCAGGCGCAGCATGCGTTTGCGATCCCGATCCGAGGTGCGTGCATCGTTCCATACCCGGGGGAAATCTTCGACCAGGTCGGCAATCGCCTGCTGTTCGAGCGCGGAAAGCTTGCGTTGTTCCGCTTCATTTTGTCGCTGCGCTTCCTCCTGAACCTGGGCAAGCTCGCGTAAGCGGGCATTCCAATCGGCTTCCAGGACATCGGCCACGAGTCGGTTCTCCGGGTCGACCCGTAAAAAACGGCGTTGTGCCAGTTCTGCCGCGTACCGGGCACGTTCCACCTGCTGGTCACGTAACCGCTGCGTTTCTTGTGCTTGGATATGCAGTTCTTCGTACACCTGCATGGTGGTATCGATGGCCAGGGGCGTGAGTTGTGCCAACAGGAGCTCAGCGATCGCCGCATCCAGGCCTGCCCCAAGCACCTGTTGACAGAGCGTCTCTCCAGCCTGTTCGATCTGCT
>WNGJ01018990.1_pt1 | contig 11249 bp, 10 predicted proteins | sample 5400611 | NCBI WGS metagenome assembly WNGJ01 (sample SAMN13153375, study PRJNA577476) | soil metagenome | isolation source: 40 cm soil or saprolite under Garry oak tree replicate 1 | place: USA:California | collected 2016-06-15 | reverse complement strand
CCACCACGACCACTGGGAACCATCCACATGAACGCACAGCACAAGTCCGGCATCGAGGACAGGGTGACCTGCCGCAGTTGGGGCGGGCGCCCCAGATCGACAAGCTCGAATCGGGAGGGATCCAGATGAGTCGCTGGAAGACGCTGCTGGCCGTCGGGGTCGCCGTCGGCCTCGTGGTCCTGCTCGCCGGCTGCTAGCAGGGGGAGAAGGCAGCGGGCAACGTTCGGACGGGCCCTGCCGGGCCAGGCGCGGTCCAGGTCCTCATGGAGGACAACACGTTCCAGCCACAGGTCCTGAAGGTCCCGGCGGGCTCGCCGGTGACCGTCGAGGTCCGCAACGCCGGCGACAAGAGCCACAACTTCACCATCGAGGGCCTGCACGTCAGCACCGGGGCCATGCACCACGGCGACGTGAAGACCGTGACGTTCACCGCGCCCAAGGGCTCCACGGAGTTCCGCTGCACGTGGCATCGGGGCATGGTCGGCCGGATCGTCGCGACCTAGCCAGAGCAAAGGATAGTGCGATGCGAATCGAGTCCTCGGTCACTTCCCTTTCGTGGCTCCCGCTGGGAGCCGTCCAGGCCCTGCCCGACCTCGCCTTCGCCAGCGGGATCGCCCACTACGACCCACCACCCCCCGACCAGCTCCACGACCCAGAGGATCTGCTGGCCAGGGACGGCGCCCGCTTCGTCAACCAGCTGCGCGCCTTCATCGAAGTGGAAGATGGCCGCATCACTGCCCACGGCCACCTGGGACAGGGCCACATCGGCAGCACCACCCTCCGGCTGGCGTCCGCCGCCCTGACCTTCCCGGGGGCGGCCTTCCCCGACCTGCGCCCGCAGCCAGAGTTGGGAGACGGCTGGGTGCGCTTTGCGCAGACCGCCGGCGGTCGCACCGGCGTGGCTGCGCCCCATCGGGTGCACCGCAGGCCGTTCGTGCAGTTGGCTGCGCCAACGGTGTGGACGACCCTGTCACTCACCATCCACGCCGACGGTCGCTCGGACTTCCAGGTGATCGGGGCCAGCCCGTTCCCGCGGCACTGGATCTACGACCACACCGGACGGCTGGTCGCCAAGAGCGGCCTGATCGACTTCCAGACCTGGTACCGGCAGTCGTTCGGGCAGCACACGCCGTGGGGTGGCGAGCAGTCGCCAGCGCTGGTGACCGCGGTGGAGTCGGCCCTGGAGCGGCAGCTGTCAGCCGTCATCATCGGCTCCCACCCGCCGTTTGTCCGGCTCCGGCCGGGCGAGCATCTGGTCGAGCAGGGTGAGCCTGGCGGCAGGCTGTTCTTGCTGTTCGACGGGGTGCTGCTGGTGCTGCGAGACGGCCGCCCGGTGACCGAGGTCGGGCCGGGTGCTGTCCTGGGAGAGATGGCCCTGCTGGACGGAGGGCGGCGCACGGCCACCCTGCAGGCGATCACGCCCTGCCGGGTCGCGGTCGTGCCGGGCGACCGGGTCAAGCGGGGGATGCTGGAAGCGGTGGCAAAGCACCGCCACGACCAGACCAGCACCTGAACGACCGACACCCTTCGCCTCATGGCGTGGGCGTCCAGGCGATCACCAGACGCCGCCGATCCAGGTGTCGAGGCGATCCTGCACCTCGCGCAGGCGCCCCACCAGGCTCTTGAGCATCCCCACCGCCACCCTCGGGTTCTCCAGCAGGAACGCCTGCAGCCCGTCGGCGGGGATCCGCAGCGCCTCGACCGGCTCCACGGCCTTGACGCTCGCTTCGCGTCGCTGGCTGGCCAGCACCGCCATCTCGCCGAAGAAGTCGCCCCGCTCCAGCCGGTGGAACCGCCCGCCCACGTCCACCTCGGCGGCACCTGACACGAGGATGTACATCGCATCACCCGGGTCCCACCGTTCGACGATCGCCTGGCCACGCTCGAAGGAGACCCGCTGCCTGCAGCCAAGGACCTTCTGGAGATCCTCACGGTCCAGCCCCGCAAACAGCGGCGCGCGCTCCAGGGCCGCGATCCCAACCGTCACCTCGTCCATGGCGTCCTCCGGCTCGCCGTCGGTTGGTGCAGCAAGGATCTCACGCGCCGCGGGCCTCCAGCACCCGTATCGGCCGGGCGATCCCCTTGAACCGTAGCCGCCCGAGCTCCACGAAGCTCACGCCCTCGGGCGAAGCCGACTCGGCCACGCTGTCGCTGACCAGGACCTGCCCGGCACCGGCGCGGGTGGCGATCCGGGCGGCCAGGTTCACGGTGCGGCCGAAGTAGTCGCCACCCTGGACCACCACCGGCCCGGCCGCCACCCCGACATGCGCCGGTGGCAGGCCGGCCTGGGGGAGCTGCTTCACCATGCGCAGCGCCGACAGCACCGCGCCCGCGGGATCCCGGAAGTGGACCATCACCCCGTCGCCCAGCCACTTCACCGGCACCCCGCCGTGCTCGCGTGAGGACCGGTCGACCAGCACCGCCAGGGATGCGGCCAGCTCGGCGGCGGCCGCATCGCCCTGCTCTTCGGTGAGCCGCGTGTAGCCCACCAGGTCCAGAAACGACATCGCGGGGACCCGCCCGGGCCGCCCCAGCACCCCGGCCGCGTCCAGCTCGCTCTCGATGCGCTCGACCAGGTCCTCGGTCCACACCAGCTCCTGCTGCCTGCGGTAGATGGCCAGCAGCGCGGGGTCCGCCAGCGGCAGGAAGTCGACGCTCCGCCGGGCGGCCACCTCCATGACGGTCTGCTGGTCGCCGCCGGACGCCAGCGCCGCCCCCTCGAACCGCGCGTGGTAGATGTCGGCCCAGGCCGCGGCGACCAGCCGCAGGCCCTCCGCGTGGGCCCGGCCGAGCCGGGTCGTCCAGGCCAGGTCGAAGAGCCCGCTGGAAAAGCCGAGCTGCAGCAGCGGCACGATCTCCAGCTCGTCCTCCCGGATCGGCTCGTCGGGTGCCATCCTGGCGAACCCCATGGACTCCAGGGCGCTGCCGAGCGTGTCCAGCGGTATGCCCGTCTCCTGGCTGACCTGCCGGTAGGTCCGCGCCGAGCGCACCGACCAGCGCCGGTACGGGGCGGCCTCCAGGAAGGCGAACGACAGCCGGCCCGCCCGGATCGCCGACGCGATCCCATCCATCGGCAACCCGGCCTGCTCGCACGCCGTGGCCAGGCGGATCTTCTGCGCGTCAGCCGCCAGGAACGGGCCAGCCCCGTCCCGGGTCACCAGGATGCCCAGGCCGACCATCCGATCGACCTCGGCCTCCGTCACGCCCGCCAGGTCGGCTAGCTCGGACGCAGACAGCGCACTCATCTCGGTGTCCATGCCGCCATCCTAAACCGAATCCACCTGCGCTGTGATCCTCAAGTATGGCCTCTGAGCTGCTGGAACGGCTCCACGGACGGCGCCTGGTCGCGGCCGAGGCGCCCTGGTGCCCGCTGACCATGCCGGTAGACTCGGGCCGGGGGAGGTGGAGTGTTCCAGCAGCAGCTTCCATTCGTCGGCCGGGACGCGGATCTCCGACTGCTCGATCTGGTCCTCAGCCGCGCGGCCGCGGGCGCCGGCAGCGTGGTGCTGATCTCCGGCGAGGCGGGGATCGGCAAGACGCGGCTGTGCCAGGAGCTGGGCCGCTCCCACCGGAACCAGGGCGGCCAGGTCCTGCTCGGACGCGCCTTCCCTGAGGAGGCGGCGATCTCCTTTGGTGCTGTTGCGGATGCGCTCAGGGGGGCCAGGCGGGGCGCGCCGGCACTGTGGGAGGCCGCGTTGGCGCGGGCGTCGGTGCTGTGGGCGGTCGCCCCCGAGCTGGCTGCGGAGCGCGAGGTTGAGCGCCGCTCCTTGGACCATCCGGTGGTGTTCGAGGCGCTGCTGGACGCCGTGGATGAGGCCGCCGGGGACCGCGTGACGCTGTGGGTCCTGGAGGACCTTCACTGGGCGGACGAGGCGACCTGGGAGTTCGTGCGGTACGCGGCGCGGCGGGTTGCGGAGATGGGTCTGGTCCTGGCGGTCACCTACCGTGAGGAGGAGATCGGTGCGGCCCACCCCTGGTGGGCGGGCCTGGTCCGGCTGCAGCGGGATCCCAGCGTCCTGGGTGTCTCGCTTGAGCGGCTGTCGGCTGCGGACGGGGAGCGGCTGGTCCGCGCGCTGGCGCCGGCACTGCCCGAGGGGCTGGTGGCCACGATCATCCAGCGGAGCGCCGGCACGCCGCTGCTGGTGCAGGAGCTGGCGAGCCTGGCCGCACGTTCGGGTGCGCTTCCGGACCTACCGGACATCGTGCGGGCTACCGTCCGGGAGCGAGCGGCGCGTCTGGTCCCTGCCGCACGTGAGCTGCTGGAGGTGGCGGCGGTGGCCGGCCTGGAGGTGGACCAGGAACTGCTGGCGTCTCTGCGGCCCGAGCCGCCAGCGGATGAGCTGGTTCGGGCGGGGTTGCTGGAGCGGGAGGGTGTGCGCCTGCGCTTTCGGCATCCCCTGCTGCAGGAGGCGGCCTACCAGGACGTCCTGCCGGAGCGGCGGCGTGCCATCCACCAGGAGCTCGCCGAGGCGCTGGCCCGCAGCGGCGGTTACCCGGTTGAGCGCGTCGCCGGCCACCTGGAGCGCGCCGGGCGGCCCCAGACCGCGCTCTCGGTCCTGGAGGGGGACGCCGAGGAGGCGTGGCAGGCCGGGAACGTGGGCCGCAGCGCCACCCTGCATCTTGCGGCGCTGCAGCTTGCCGGCAGGCACGCGTCGCTGGCTGCTCGCCGGGCCGGGCTGCAGGCGGCGGCGATCCGCGAGCTGTTTTTGGCCGGCCGCTGGACGGAGCTTGATCCGCTGGTCCAGGACGCCTGGTCCCGCCGTGATCGTCTGCCCCTGGACGAGCGGGCATGGCTGGCCAACGTGCTGGCCCTGCAGCTGTTCTGGACGGGCGCGGTCGACGAAGCGCGGGCCCTGATCGAGCAGGAACTGGCGTACCTGGAACACCACCACGCGCTCGATCAGGGCGCCATGCTGCTGGCCCAGGCCGGATTCGTCGCCGGGTTCCTCGGAGAGGACGAGCAGGCCCTGCGGCACAGCGAGCGGGCTTTGGAGATCGCCCGGCGCACCGGCGACATAGAGGCCGATTGCCGCGCGCGATACACCCAGATCTACATCCTCTATGGGCTGGATCGCGACCGGCAGGCCGCCGTCGCCCGATCCCGCGACAACGCCGCCTTCGCCCGCGCGCATGGTCTGCCCGCCAGCGAGGCAGCCCCGCTGTTCTCCGTGGCGCAGTTCACGGCGAGGATCGAGGACGCCGAGGTGGCCCAGCAGGCCGCGGAGCGCGCCGGGACCTGGGACTACGCGAACCTGGCGCAGCTGCTGCGGGGTACCATCCTGCTGCTGCAGGGACGGGCCGACGAGGCCGAGGCCATCTTCGTGCGCGTGGGTCCGGAGATCCGGTTGGCAAGGCCGGCCTCGCCCGTCCCCTGGGTCGACACCACTGAGGCGTTCCTGCGCCTGCACCGGGGCGACCTGGAGGAAGCCCGGCGGATCCTGCACCGACCCGGCGCCAGTCAGGCGGCCCGCCATACCGTTCGGGTTGCCGATCGCGCCGCGGCGCTGGGATGGCTGGCATGGGAGGAAGACCGCTGGGAGGAGGCCGCCGAGCAGTTGGCCGACTCGATCGATTCCTGGGTCGGAGGCTGGCAGCTCATGGTCGGGGGACCTATCTGCCTGCCATTGCACGTCGACGCGCTCCTGCGGCTCGGCCGGGCCGCAGACGCCACCGCCATCGTGGAGGCGGCGGCGTCCATGCAGCGCCAGCCGCCGCGCTTTTTCGCCGCGGCGCTGGCCGTGGCCCGGTTCCGGCTTGGGCCAACGCCCGAGCGGGCCGCCCAGGCCCAGTCGCTGTCGGCCGCGGCGCCTTGGCCGTGGCTTGGCGCGCTACTGGGCTGCTGGCGCGGTGAGCTGCTGGCAGACCAGCAGGCGGCGCAAGCCGCGCGTGGGCTGTTCGAGCGGATCGGTGCCGACCTTGGCGTCCAGCGGGCGGAGCGGGTCCTGCGACGCCTGGGCGCGTGGCCGCCCAGCGGCACTGGGGCGGCGAGTCCGCTGTCGCCGCGCGAGCTGGAGGTGGCCGCACTGGTGGCCGAAGGCCTGTCGAACCCCGCGATCGCGCGGCGGCTGTACCTGAGCCGCCCGACCATCGCCCACCACGTCGCCCACGTCCTCACCAAGCTTGGCTTTGCTTCACGGGCACAGATCGCCGCGTGGGTGGTCCAGCAGCGCAGCGGCTCGAGTTGATACCCCTCGACCGCGGCATGGCGGCATGGTCCAGCTGAACCATTCGCCCAGCCGCCGGGCCGAATGATCCACCCGGCCGATGTGGGCGGGCCCTTCCGGTGCCACCGTGTCCGCACAGCGTCGCAGTCATGGTCCGAACGGCGCTGACCCGGTCACTTGGCACCGAGTCGACCTCACAGAAGGGCTTGCCATGATCCTGGTCACTGGAGCGACCGGCACCGTCGGACGCCCCCTCGTCGAGCTGCTCGCCAGCGAGGGCGTCAAGGTGCGCGCCATCACCCACAACCCGGAGACCGCCAACCTGCCCGCCGGTGTCGAGGTCGCCAACGGCGACCTGTCACGGCCCGACACGCTCGCCCCGCTCCTGGAGGGCGTCACCGCCCTGTTCCTGCACCCACGCGCCGCCGGGCTTGCCGCGGGCGAGCTGCTGGCGCTGGCCCGCCAACAGGAGGTGCAGCGGGTGGTGGCGCTGTCGGCGATGAACATCGACGACGACCTCGACACGCAGCCGTCCCGCTACCAAGGGGACCGGAACAAAGAGGTCGAGGACGCCGCCGTCCAAAGCGGCCTGGCGTGGGTGAGCCTGCGGGCCAGCTCCTTCGCCAGTAACGCCCTGCGCGCGTGGGGCCCCCAGATCCGCGCCGGCGACCTCGTCTACGGCCCGTACGCGGCCTTCACCGAATCGCCGATCCACGAACGGGACCTTGCCGAGGTCGCCACTCACGCGCTGCGCACCGACGCGCCGGTGGCCCGAAGGGGCCGAAGGCTGGAGCTGACCGGCCCGCAATCGCTCACCCACCAGCAGATGGTCGCCATCATCGGCGAGGCGATCGGCCGGCCGCTGCGCTACCAGGAGGTCCCGCCCGAGGTGGCCAAGCGGGCCATGGTCCAGCAGGGCATCCCCGAGCCGTTCGTCGAGGTCCTGATAGCCAGGTACGCCCGGGAGATCGGGGAGCCGGCGCCCGTCACTAGCCAGGTGGAGAGGATATTGGGCCGCCCCGCGCTCACCTACGCCGAATGGGTCGCCGACCACGCCGCCGCCTTCCGGGCACCCGGCTCCTGACTCAACCTGTTCGAACCCATGCAGGCCCCGCCCGCCTGGACGGGGCCTGCACCATCGAACCCATGCAGGCCCCGCCCGCCTGGACGGGGCCTGCACCAGCACCTGCCGACCGGCGGCCCAAACGCCGCCGACCCGGGCACTCGGCACCTGACGTCGCGCCTCTCGGAAGGCACCGGAAATGATGATCAACCTCGACGAAGGCGTCACCCACCTGGACTCCAGCGTCACCTACCCCGACCCGGCGCCCGCGGTGTTCGCCGCCATCACCGATTTCCCCGCCTACCCCTGGTGGCAGCCCGACGTGGTGGGGATCAGGGCTGCCGAGGCCCTCCCGGTCGGCCTGGGCACCCAGGTCTTGGAGGTCGACAACGTCATGGGCCGCCAAACCCACGTCACCCTCACCGTCACCGAGTACGAGCAAGACCGCCTGATCACGCTGCAGACCCCGGCGGGCGCTCGGCCGGAGGTGCGGCAGGCGTACCGGCTCGAACCGACCGGCGACGGCGGCTGCCGGCTCGACTTCCACCTGGAACTCGACGATGTCCCCAAGATGGCCGACCACCTCATCAAGACTCAGCTCAGCCACCAGGTCGAGCGGTTCTTCGGGGATCTCGGCGCGATTGTCGCCGTCCGGCCCGCCGGGATTCCCGGCTGACGAACCCGCAAGAGGTGCCGCCATGAGACAGGAGGCCAGAAAGATGAACGACTCGTTCGACATGATCGTGATCGGTGCAGGGCCGGCCGGGGAGAAGGCGGCGGTCCAGGCCGCCTTCTACGGCAAGCGCGTGGCCGTGGTGGACCGGGCCGCAACCCCTGGGGGGTCGGCGGTCCGCAGCGCCGGGGTCCCCACCAAGACCCTGCGGGAGACCGCCCTGTACCTCACCGGGTTCCAGCGGCGAGACACCTACGGGCTGAGCCTGCAGCTGCTTCCCTCGCTGGCCCTGGAACGGCTGCTGACCCGGACCGCCGAGGTGATCGCCACCAGGACCGCCTCGGTCCGCGCCAACCTGGACCGACAAGAGGTCCAGCTGCTCCGCGGCCAGGCCAGACTGGGGCCCGACCGTTCGGTGATCGTGCGATCCAACGGATCCGAGCGCGCCCTGCAGGCCGGCGTGATCCTGATCGCCACCGGCTCCAGACCGCTCCGCCCGCCCGAGATCCCCTTCGACGACCCGGATGTGCACGATCCCGAGAGCATCATCGGCCTGGACCGGATCCCTCGGTCGATGGTGGTCATCGGCGGCGGCCCGGTCGGGTGCGAGTACGCCTCGGTGTTCACCGCGCTCGGTGTCGAGGTGACCTTGCTGGACCTGGCCGATCGTGTGCTCCCGTTCATGGACATCGAGATCTCCGACGTGCTGGCCAGGGCGTTTGTCGGCGTGGGGATGCGGCTGGCGCTCGGGTCGGGGGTGGGCACGGTCGCGCGGGTCGGCGGCGAGCTGCGGGTCACGCTGGCCGGCGGGGAGCGCCTGCATCCCGAGAAGGTGCTGTTCGCGGCCGGGCGGGTGGGCACCACCGAGGGCCTCGGGCTCCAGGAGGCCGGGGTGAAGACCGACGCGCGGGGACGGATCGTCGTGGACGAGACCTACCGGACGACCGCCGAAGGGGTCTGGGCGGCTGGCGACGTGATCGGGCCGCCGGCGCTGGCGTCGGTCTCCATGGAGCAGGGGCGCGTGGCCGCCACCCACGCCTTCGGGATCGACTTCAAACAGAGCCTGGACCCCCTTCCGCCGTACGGCGTCTACTCCATCCCCGAGGCCGCGATGGTGGGCATGACCGAGCAGGCGGCCAGAGCGGCGGGCATCGACTGCGAGGTGGGGCGGGGCTGGTTCGAGCACAGTCCCCGGGCCCAGATCGCAGGGGCGACGGAGGGCCTGATCAAGCTGGTCTTCCGGCGAGACGACCATCGCCTGCTCGGAGTCCACATCGTCGGCGAGATCGCCGCGGAGCTGATCCACCAGGGCCAGGCCGCCATCGGCGCCGGGGAGCCCATCGACACCTTCATCGACCGGACCTTCAACCTTCCCACCTTCAGCGAGACGTACAAGTACGCGGCCTATGACGGGCTGCAGCGACTGGAGGGCAAGCAGCCCATGACCGGGGCTCGCAATACCGCGCCCTTCCGGATCGCGTAAGACCACCGGTCACGGGACCAGAGAGGAGTCACCATGGAGCATACGGTCGAGGCCGTTATGACCAGCCAGGTCGTCACCGCACGGCCCACCACCCCCTTCCACGAGCTGGTGCGGCTGCTGGAGCAGCACCACGTCAGCGCCCTGCCGGTCATCGACGACACCGGCCGGCTGGTGGGCATCGTCTCCGAGGCCGACCAGCTGATGAAAGAGGGCTATCCCCACGGCGCCGAGGACGCCGGCGTGGTCGACGCGGTCCGACACCGCCACCGGCTCGACAAGGCCGCCGGCACCCGCGCCGCCGAGCTGATGGCCGCGCCGGTGATCACCGTTCCCCTTGGCACATCCATCGCCGACGCCGTCCGACTGATGTTCCGCCTGGACGTCAAGCACCTGCCAGTGATGGACGCGCGCGGCAGGCTGGCGGGCATCGTGACCGCAGCGATCTGCTCAAGGTGTTCCTGCGACCCGACCCGGCGATCCGCTGGGAGGTCGACCACGACGTCGTCCGCGGGAAGCTCGGCATCGCCGCCGGCGAGATCCAGGTCGAAGTCCGCGACGGGGTCGTCAGCCTGCGTGGCCAGGTGGAGCGCCACGGTCAGGGTGCGGCGCTGGTCCGGCGCGTGCAGGCCGTGGATGGTGTGGTCGAGGTCGACGCCCGGCTCACCAGGCGCGTCGACGACCAGGTGACCAGGGCCCCCTGACCGCTAGCGATAGGGAGGTGGGTAGTGGGTGGCGCGAGGGGCTGGGTCCGGCGGGCGATCGTGGCTGGCGGTGAGCAGTGACCTTCAACCAAGTTGTCGAGGGCGTGGGAAAGACCATCGACGGCGCCGGCGTCGCGTTCATTGTGGTCGGAGCGCTCGCAGCAACGGTCATCGCCGGCACTCGTGCACGTGAGACGGCCGACCTTCCTCCGCCACGGGACTGAGCCTGGATCCAGGCTCAGCCATCGACTGCTCGACCCAGGACGTTCCGATCTCGTCCCAGCAACGTCGCGGATCCGCTACCACGCACATTGCTGCGCAGCTCCGGCACGGCCACCTACGTCCGCGTCCTCTTGGAAGAAGTGGCTCGCCTCAGGGATCCGCACCACGTCCGCGTCAGGGAAGGTCTCGAGCCAGAGGCGTTCCAGGAAGACCTCAGTCGGGATCTCACCGGTGGACACAAGGATCGGCTGCGGCCCATGCCCGGGGTGCGGATCAACACGATGGGGAATGGGAGCTTGATCTTCTCCCGGGTGCGGTCATCAAGGCTGCGGACGGACCTGTCGGTCGGTCATCCTCGGCGCTGCGACCGATCCGGCTGTGGCCCGCGCTGGCGTTGTGGCGCGATCCGCCGCTGGCGGGGGATGGAACCAACGCGAGGTTGCGCGCACTGTGCGCCCACGGCGTCACCGAGCGCCCCGAGTCTCGAGAGCGGGCGGGTCATCACGGTGATCGTCTTGATGAGGCCGTGCTCGTCGCCTTCGAGCAGGCTCACGCCTTGGATCAGGCGATCGCGGATCCGGGCCTCGAATACCAGCGCGGTGCGTGGCCCATCGCGGAACTCCTGCGTGAAGGCCTAGAAGGTTGCAACGATGGGCTCGAGGAGGCGGATCACGTCGGCACGTCCGACGTAGGCCGGTCGACCGCCAGGCCGTGAAAGACGACGTCCGGGCTGAGCGTGGCCGCCATCGCCTCGACGTCCCCGGTCTCGAGGGCGCGGCGGAAGGGATGGGGCTGGATCATGCGAGGCTTCACGAATGTCACTAGAATGCGCATCTACGCCGTAAAGCGTTAAACGGCTAGTCGCGATTCTCCAGCTCGGTCACCACCGCCGCAAGCAACTCCCGGCTCCGCATGGTGTCAGGGTGGTCGGCTCCCAGGCGGG
>WNGJ01013324.1_pt1 | contig 11249 bp, 10 predicted proteins | sample 5400611 | NCBI WGS metagenome assembly WNGJ01 (sample SAMN13153375, study PRJNA577476) | soil metagenome | isolation source: 40 cm soil or saprolite under Garry oak tree replicate 1 | place: USA:California | collected 2016-06-15 | reverse complement strand
ATGAAGTCGGAGACGTAAAGGAACGCGTCGCGCTCCAGGCCTATGTCGACGAACGCCGATTGCATTCCGGGGAGAACGCGGGTAACGCGTCCTTTGTAGATGGATCCTGCAAGAGTGTATTCGTTCTCACGTTCGAGGTACACCTCGGCTAACTGATCGTCTTCCACCATGCCGACTTTGGTTTCGTGCGGCGTGGAAGACACAAACAATTCTTTTGTCATTGAAACTCCGGTCCGTGGCCGTTCCTCGGCTACGGATTCACCGGATTGGAAGAAGACAAACTAAGGAAAGGAATGAAGATGCGATGACGTTCGGGGACGCAGCAAACTGCGCCTCTGCTCGAGGAATTTCCTGGTCTCGGGATTCTCCCGGGCCGGGCTGGCTTTAGAAATTCAAAAGTCTTTTCCACTGATCGCAATCTGCCCGGGGTTGTGACCGCTCTCCCAGTCTTCCTTTCGCGGATGACTGCGGGGGGCCGTTCCCTGCCCGGGGCGTACTACTTCAATCCTTGCCCGGCTAATCGCTTCCGCCGGTGAGTTGCCCTCTTCACGCGAGGGCGGTCGTAATTTTTATTTATCCGGGCGTCCTTGGACGCGCGGGCTACTGCGTCTTAAATTCTTTTACTCGCTGCTTCAGTTTACGAAGCGGCGCATGCGGACGTTCATTACCATCCCCAGCGCGAGAAACATAAACAGAACCGATGACCCTCCGTAACTCATTAAGGGTAAAGGTATTCCGGTGACCGGCATAAAGCCTACCACCATGCCGATGTTGACCAGGATATGAAAGGTCAAGACGGCCACCACACCCATGACTATAAATGTGCCAGCGCGGTCAGGCGCCGTTTGCGCGTTCTGGGTTAAACGCATCAACACTATGAAGTATAACAGCAACACCGCCAGGGCACCTACAAAACCATGTTCTTCGGAAAAGGCGGCGAATATGAAGTCAGTATGAGGCTCCGGGAGGAATGCCAGGTGGGTCTGAGAGCCGGAACTGCTGCCCCAGATTCCGCCCGAGCCGACCGCGATTAAGGATTGGGCGACGTGGTATCCAGCTCCTCGGGGGTCGGCGTCGGGCGCCATGAAGCTGACGAGGCGCTGTTTTTGATAATCCTTCAGGTGGTGCCAAGCCAGCGGCATGGCTAGACCGGCTAGCATGACCACGATCAGCGCTTGTTTCCAGCGCACTCCGCCCAGAAAAAGACCAATCACCGCGATGGGCAGATAGGTCAGCGCCGTACCCAGGTCGGGCTGAGCCAGGACCATAAGCATGGGAACGCCTACGATCGCACCGGCCTTCACGAAGTCCGACCAGGAGAGCTCGCGCGACTGAAGATCGGCAAAGTACTTGGCGACAGCCAGGATCAGGATGAGCTTCACCCACTCGGATGGCTGAAAGTGATTTCCCCCAGGCAGTTTTACCCAGCGTCGCGCGCCGAGGTACTTTTGGCCGAACACCAGTACGGTCATAAGCGATGCGACCGCGGCGATGTACATCCAGTGAACGCGTTCGAGCAGCGCGTTGTAGTTCAGCAAGCTGACGATGAACATTCCCGCCAAACCACCGGCGATCCAGTAGAGCTGCTTGATGTGCACTCCGGCGAACTTGGTGTGAAGTGTGGCGCTGCGGATTTCGATGACACCGAGGGCGCAGATGAGCAGGACGAAGGTGAGCAGCGTCCAGTCGAAGTCACGGAATGAAATGTTGCGAGACATAGAAAAGCAGCCGTCAGCTTTCAGCCATCAGCCGTCAGTTAACCCCTCCTACTCCCGGGGCAGCTGTTGCCAGCGGCAATGGCTTCGCTGTCAGAGTTACTGCAAACCGGCCACCCTGTAATTTCTGTTGACCGCCGTCTGAATCCGGTGCCGTCCAAAGCGCGCCTATCTCGGTCTTGCTGGTGCTCTCGGCCATCTTCGTGGGTTGCAGGCGCTGCTTATCCACGTACGCCTTAATTACTTGCGTGGCCAGGCGCGCCGCCAACTTGCCGTGCTCACCGCCTTCGAACAGCACGCATACGATGATGTCTGGGTTGCGTCGGGGAGTGAATCCGACGAACCATCCATTCTGGTTTAACGCTTCATTGTTCTGGTGCTTCGCGCGTGTGGCCAGCGAAACGACCTGCGCCGATCCGGTCTTACCAGCGATATCAATCCCCGGAACGTGCGCCGAAGGTGCAGTGCCTTCAGGCAGCAGAACACGGCTCATCGCATCGGTGATGACGTTCCAGCCGTTCACGTCAACTGGAATGTTCTTCACTTCGGTATAGTGGTTTACTTCCAGATAACCAGAAGGAAGGCCCGAAGGATCGGCCACGTGGGGCACCACCATGCGGCCATCGGTCGAAATCGCTGATATCGCTCGCATCAATTGCACCGGTGTTATCGCGACTGCGCCCTGTCCAATGCGTCTTCTGCCCGAGCCCGAGCGCGACCGCATACTTGGCGATTCGCCCGATGCCAAGCTTTTCCGCCAGCGTGTAGAAAAACACGTCGCAAGACTGATAGATCGCCTTGGTCAAGTCCACCTCACCGTGGCCGGTCTTCACCCAGCAACCGAACCGGCGGCCATAGAACTCTGCGCCGCCGTTGCAATGGACTCTTAGGTCCTGTGCAACCCCTTCCTGCCACCCGGCGGTAGCCATGATGATTTTGAAGGTCGAGCCTGGCGCAAGTTGCGCCTGAATGGCCTTGTTCAGTAAAGGCTTGTCCGGATCAGTAACTAACTTGCTCCACTCTCCGCGCGAGATGCGCACCGCAAAATCGTTAGGATCGAATGTCGGTCGGCTGACCATGGCGAGGATTTCGCCAGTGTGCGGATCCATTGCAATGATTGCGCCATTCTTGCCTTCGATCGCCTCCTCAGCGGCAATCTGGAGATCAACATCGACGGTCAGTTTGAGCGCCTTGCCGGGCTCTGCGGGCTTTTCGTCCAGCGGCTTGCCTACTTCGCGACCATGGCTGTTTACCACGACTTGGCGCGAACCGTTCTTGCCCATCAGGACAGAGTTGTATTGCAACTCGACACCAGATTTTCCGACCACGTCGCCAGGATCATAAAGCTCGAATCCCGGTTGGTTCAGCATGTCTTCGCTGACTTCGCCGACGTATCCGATCAGGTGTGCCATGAATCCCTTGCGCGGATACAGACGCCGGTACGCCATGATCGTGTCGAGTTCCGGAAGTTCGCTCCGGTGTGCCTCGACGAACGCTTCTTCGTCCGGGGTTATATCTTCTTTCAGATAAATCGGCTGGAACTGTGGCATGGCGGCGAAGTGGCGAATCTTGTCGCGCACTTCTTTCGGATCCATGTGCAGGCCCTGGGCGATCAGACCAGCATCGGCGTTCAGATCGCGGGTAGAATCACGCAGGAGCAGGGCAGTAAGCGAACGGTAGTTGTCGACGATTGTCCTACCGTTGCGGTCGAGAATCTTTCCCCTTGGCGCCAGAATTGGAACATTACGAATGCGGTTCTTCTCAGCCGCCGCCGAGTAGTAGTCGCTCTGCGAAACCTGCAGCCGCCAGAGTCCATAGGCTAAGAGAAGAAAGATTACGAGTATGACGTATTGCACCGCGGTCAAGCGGACAGCAGAGAGCTTTTCGTCGCGGCCAAACATCTGAATAGGGTTAACTTAATTGTAAAGCTTCTCTGGATGGGATTACAGCAGGAAAGGTGACGAAGGTCATGAAAGGGGCTCCGGGCTGCTAATGCAATTTGAACCTTCATTAGTCGCGCCCACTAAGCTTTTGTCCAGGCGTGAAGCCGAGAGTTGAGCCTTCAATTTCCGACTTAGGATTGATTGTTTCCCATAAATATGGGAATATGGAAATGTGAAAACGACCCTAGAAATCCCTGATTTCTTGTTTCGCCGCGCCAAGTCCGTCGCAGCGGAGCGCGGTATTCCGCTCCGTCAATTTGTGACCGAGGCCGTACAGGACAAGCTCAACGTCACTTCCGCGTCCGCCCAGAGACCATGGATGAAGCATATGGGCAAACTCAAACACCTCCGCAAGGAGACGAAGAGTATAGACAAACGGATCGAAGAAGCCTTCGAGCAAGTTGATCGGGAAGTCTGGGAATGATCCTGGATACGAATGCCTTGTCTGCCGCTGCAGACGATCATCCGTGTGTAATCTCAATCCTGGCCAATGCCAATGAGTTGGCCCTGCCAGTGGTCGTGCTGGGCGAATATCGTTACGGGATTGCACAATCGCGAAATCGCGTCCATTACGCGAGTTGGCTGGAAGGCCTTATCGCCGACAGCATTGTCCTGGACATCAATGAGAAGACCACGCATCACTATGCAGCGATTAACCTTGAGCTGCGGCGAATTGGCAAACCAATTCCCACGAATGATCTCTGGATTGCGGCGCTGGGGAGACAGCATAGGCTTGCCATTTTGAGCCGTGACCGCCATTTCGATCTAGTGCCCGGGAATAAACGAATCGACTGGTGAGGCAGAGCTAATAGCCACTTTTCACGCCCTCTGCTTCAGCCTATCCATCAACGCAAAGAGGAACACTCCTAAAATAGCGTTGGCGATTGCGGAGCCCAATTCGTGCGGCCAGCTCCAGTGCAGGTCCAAACTAACCATTCCGCGGGCAATGAGGAAGTACAGCACTTCGTGGATCACATAAAACGTGGTGGTCACGAGCAGGCGCGTGCCTACGCTTTCGACGTCCAGTTTCACACCCAGCGAGGATGCACCATAACCGACAAAGGTCTTGGCGATTCCGTACACGCCGATGGGATGATGGGTCAATGAATCCTGTAAAAGCCCGATACAGGCGCCGGTCAGCAGGCCCGCAACTGGGCTCCGGCGCGCCATTGCGAAGAAGATCACGACCAGCAGCGGCAAATCGAAAATCGAGAAAAACGGAAACCGCAGCGGGATAAAGGCCTGGAGGAAAATCGCCAGCAATGGGATGAGGACCGCCACCGGCAGACTGAACCGGTAGACCTCGATCTGCTCGCGCGATGTATAAGTCACGGCCACGCTTATTGAGGTGTGTCTCCGGAAGTGTCCGACGGAGGATTGCTGGGGGCTGGGTTGGTGTTGGCGCCGGGCTTCGAAACAGGCGGAACCGCTTTCACGATCGCCGGCTTAGGCTGCAGGCCGGTGGCGACCGGTGGTTTGGGAGCAGTCGAAACAGCGGGCGTGGAAATCTGAGTCTTGGCCGGGCTGGACTTTGCCATGCCAGCTGGATCCAGTTGAGTTTTCGCTGGAACCGCAGTTGCGGTCGCGCTTGCTTGCGTTTTCGTCTGAGTTGCCGGAGTGGTTACAGCTCCGGGCTGGGGCGCACCCGCGTTTTGGGGCTTCGGCTGGCCAGCCACGGCATTCGGCGCAGGCGTTTCGGACGGTGGTTTGTCGGGGACCGAGGGCAACCGCTGGGCAAGAATGTCGGCGGCCCGGACTGAAGCCGCAGTCGACACCGGCGTTTCATGCTCTTCTTTTTTGGTAATGACCAGGACTTCTTCCAGGTGGCTCAACTCAGCCGCAGGCTTGATGACGACCTGCAGGAATTCGGTTCCTTTCGCGACCTTCGTGACCGTCCCCAGGGGCAATCCTTTGGGGAATATCTGGTCGCCGCCGCTGGTCAGCACGCGGTCTCCCAGTTTGACTTCCTCTTCGGACATAATTTTGTCGATAACAGTTTCCCCTGACGCCTTCCCCTTCAACACTCCCTGCAGCCGCGACTGCTCGAGGATGGCTCCGACGCCGCTTTGCTGGTCGTTGATCAGCAGGATCTGCGAGGTGCTCTTGAACACCGTAATGACTTTTCCAACGACGCCTTGCGACGAAATGACGGCCATGGACGGCTCGATCCCGTCGCGCGATCCTTTATCGATGTAAACGGTGCGCGATTGCTCGCTGCCGCTAGAGCCGATCACTTGGGCGGCGCTGGTTTTGGCGATGAACTGCTCTTTGAAGCCCAGCAGACCTTGTAGGCGGCGGGCTTGGTCGGCATCTTGCTTGAGACGGACTTGTTCCAGTTGCAACTGCTCGATCTGCTCGCGAAGCTGCCGATTTTCCTGCCGCACGCCCCGGAGATAAAAATAGTTATGCCACAGGTCAGTGGTCCCGGTCTGCACACGAACAATGCCCTTTTCGAGCGGAGTGACAGCTGTGACCGCCCAGACGCGGATGAGTCGCGAAGACTCGTTTTCAGTCGAGCGCTTGACCTGAATCGCCAGCCCCAAAATCTGAAGGAAAATGGCGGCCGCGAGAAAGGTGACATTACGATAGCGGCCCATAAGGTTTTCCATAAATCAGCTGTCAGCTATCAGCCGTCAGCTTTCAGTAATTGTTCGTCAGTGGCGCCCTAGCCAGTGAGAAGCGAGCATTAGGACGGTGCCACAAAAACGACAGCACAATCAATTCTATAAAACCACACCCAACCCGAATTCTCAGGATTGATTCTCAATCGCAACATCCACGTTGGCGCGGGTACTAAAGCCATGAGTGTCTTTAAAGCTCGTCGTGTATCAAAGGCAATCCAGCAATCCAGCCGCTTAGGACCGCCGCCAACAAAATCAAAATCTCCGCTACAATCCTCGGCCAGCCGGGCGGGAAATCAAAAAATGGGTCAGCAAATCTCACCAAGTCACTATTCCTTCGTGCCCTGCGTGGTTCTAGCCGACGACCGAAGACCGACGGCCAACGACGGTTTTACTCAATCGAAATCTTCCTCAGCAGTTTGAAATCGCTCAGCATCTTGCCGGTGCCGAGGACCACGCTGCACAGCGGATCGTCGGCGATTGAAACCGGCAGTCCGGTCTCTTCGCGGATGCGCTTGTCCAAATTCTTCAGCAACGCGCCGCCGCCGGTTAACACAATTCCACGATCGCTAATGTCGGCCGAAAGCTCCGGAGGCGTACGCTCCAAAGCAACTCGCACCGCATTCATGATTGTGGAAACGCATTCGCTCAACGCCTCGCGAATTTCGCTGTCGTCCACGGTAATTGTCTTCGGCACGCCTTCGATCAAGTTGCGGCCCTTGATTTCCATAGTCAGCGGCTTGTCCAGCGGATAGCCGGAACCAATTTCCATCTTGATCTGCTCGGCCGTGCGCTCACCAACCAGCAAGTTATATTTTCTCTTCAGGTAATTCATGATTGCTTCGTCCATCTGATTACCTGCCATGCGGACGGAGCGCGAATAGACGATGCCGCTCAGCGAAATCACAGCAATGTCAGTGGTCCCGCCACCGATATCCACCACCATGTTGCCCGAGGGCTCCGTGATTGGAAGGCCGGCGCCGATTGCGGCTACCATCGCCTGTTCGACGAGATAGACTTCGCTGGCTTTTGCGCGATACGCCGAATCCATGACCGCGCGTTTTTCCACCTGCGTAATCTCCGAAGGCACGCCGATTACGATGCGCGGATGCACCAGCATCTTGCGGTTGTGCGCCTTCTGGATGAAGTAGTTGAGCATTTTTTCGGTGACTTTAAAGTCGGCGATGACGCCGTCCTTCATCGGTTTGATGGCGACGATGTTGCCCGGCGTGCGGCCGAGCATCTCTTTGGCCTCTTTACCGACAGCCTCAACTTCATTGGTGTTCTTATTGAGGGCGACGATAGAAGGCTCGTTGACCACGATGCCTTTGCCGCGGGCATACACCAGCGTGTTGGCGGTACCCAGATCAATGGCCAAGTCGCTCGAAAAAATGCTGAAGAGCGACCTCAGATTGTGCGCGCTTCCTGAGCCGTTGCGGAATCCGTTAGATGACATACGTTAGCTGATTTCTCTCTTGATTTTTAATCTGCTGCACACATCGGCACACAATCTGCCGAACACCGGCGCTGCCGGTCGGAAACTCAATTGTTCTGGGTCGTTAATCCTTATTTTAAGGATTTTTGCGACCCAGCGCTAAAGAATAATAAAGTTGTTGCCTGCCAAAACAAGTTCCAGTAGGAGTAACCCCTTACTGGATTACCACCTTCTGCTGCTGCGTATTCACTCCGCCCTTCGCATTTTGCGCCGTAATCGTAATCAGGGTTTCCCCCATTGGAAGCGGCGGGGTGAAATAGTGAAAACTGCCGTCGCTGCCGACCACGGGCACCTCGCGTCCATTGACCATGACTCGAGCGCCAATCTCCGTCTTCCCAGTCAATTCAATTACATGCCCGTGCTGAACGAATGGATCGAGGGCCAACGCTATGGCTCCGGTATCGGTTTCCTTGGCAATGATGGTGAAACGGTTCTTTTCGCTCTCCGCCGATTCCCTGTCCTCCGCGTCGAAAGAACGCACCATCCAGTAATAGGGCCCTTCGGTCAGTCCCGCGACCATTACATCGGCCGAATTCAGTTTGCGGTCCACAATGAGCGACGAGAAATAGGGGTTTCGCGAAATTTGCAGGCGGTAACCCTTGGCGTTGGCCATCGGCGTCCAGGAAAACTCAACCGGCTTGGGATCGCGCGAGATGAAAATGGGCATCATGTTGGCCGGCGAAATGGGGGTGGGCGGTCCGATCTCTTTGATCTTCTCCATGTGCGCCGAACTTGGTTTGAAATTGGCTTTTTCCCATTCGGCCAGTTTCATGGATTCGCCATTGCGCTCGACCGTGCCGCTCCCTTTTGTGATCAGCAGTTCGTCCTGCTCTGACTTTGGATCTTTGCTGACCCGGGCGGCGCTTTCAGGCGCGAACGACGCGGTTGCTCCGTCCATCTTGACCTGTGAACTCGATCCCTGCGAGTAGGTGCCGATCTGCAGATCGACGGTGCCAGTATTCACCCTTACCTGAACGTCGGTCTGCTGGCGTTCGTTGGCCGAGTTTTCCTCGATCACGATGAGCGAGTCCTGCTTTACCGCATAGTTAGTGCCGTCGTTGAAGACGATCTTCGCCATGCCTTCAGATCCGGTCTGGATCACGTCGCCTTTTTCGAGAGGTACGCTGTAATCGGCACGAATCCAGCTATTGCTATTGGCTTTTTTTATGCGGACTGTCCCATCGAGAGCAGTGATGTGGCCCTGGGCCGAAGCCCCGGCTTTTGCCGCAGATTCAGGTTCCGCGATTCTTTCCAGCAGATTGCTAAAGAGGTTGGTAGCAGCTTTCACGGTGTTTTGCGAGAACTCCGGAAAGGCCAGCCGCGCACCCGCCAGCATTACCATCAGGACTGTGAGAACGATCAGGAACACACTCCGGTATGTAACCGTTTTCCACGCAATCTGAATGCCCGATTTGCGGTTTGAGCGCACCTAATCCCCTGCAGACGAGAGAACCCCGGAATACGACAAGATTATTGCAGGGCGGCGGGACGGCAGTACTGGGAAACCTCTTACTGGAGGTTACTGAGGTCATAGGCGGAAACCGTCGTTGGTCGTCGGTGGTTAGTCGTTGGCAAAATCGGTGCGCCGCACAGTGGTGCATTGTTGTCGGCTTTATGAGCTCGCTTCTGGGACAACCGGGGAGGGCCTGCCCGGGTGCACGACAAGAAAGTGATGAGTTCATGCGGCCTTGTCTCCAGGTTCTGCTCTGCGCTCCCAGAAGTCCTGAAAGCGTCCACTGAGTTTTGAGCAGCGCAGAGCGATGATGGCATTGGAGCCGCGGACCGTCCAGTGCATGCCGGCTCGCTTGAGCCGGGTGGCAATGGCGACTTTGCATCCAGCCTCGACCACCCCGGTGGAAGTGCACAAACCTTGGGCGTGGAATTCTGGGTAGCGCATGCGGTCGCGGTTGGTCTGAAAATAGTGGAGACAGCGGCGAGCATCCTCGGAGTGCGGAACCTGGCGCCGAATCGCGGCCAGCAGAACCCGGAATTTTCCGCGGTCGAGTTCTTCCTTCCTTCGGTTCGCCCACTGCGAAGCGCGTGGGCTAGTGGGACCGTACAGAGCTTTTCCCAGATCGCTTAAGTGCTGCTTGGCATGAAAGCGGTCGACGATCTGGATGGCTTCAGGAAACTGCTCGGCGGCGATGTTCCAGATCCAGGCGGCACCGTCGCCGAGCACGACTCTACGGCGTGCTTGACAGAAGCGGCGGCGGGTAGCCTCCCGCCAGACGCGCCGCGCGAAGGGAGAGGGTTGGGTCGCGGCGTCCGGTGTAGAGGCGCTCTCCAGGGCTGCGGAATAACTGACCGATCCCTCATCGCGGAGGGGAACGCCTTCCGCATCGAGCGATTCCGCACTCCAAACGGTACACAGCTTGACTTCGCCGCTCTTGGCCGATCCGTCCGCTTGCTTACCGGTGCGGCCCGCTAGTTCCTCAGCCCGTAAGGGGATTCCGGTTCCGTCCATGCCCAGATAGAGGGTCTGGGGGAGAGGAACACTATCGCTAGGTTCGCAGTGCTGCCGTTCATCTTCGGCGATTTCTTTGCCCAAGGTTTCTGCGATTCTCTCCACCTGCTTAGCTTCGACGGCCACCCCCGCCAGTTCGCTCAACAGTTCGCTGCCTTCCTGGAAGCTGACCATGGCCCCCACGCTGCCGGTCATGCGGGTGAGTGCGGGAGAGAGTGTGGTGTTTTCTATCCCCAACTGCTGGTCGCGGGGGCAGAAGCCGTGGCCACAGCCGGGACAGTGATAATAGGCGCGCTCCAGGCGCAATCGGCCCAGTACACTTTGCACCTGCTTCACTCGGCGACCGACATAGCGCGCTGGCTTCCCGCAACGGCAATCCACCGGCGAACTCGGCGCATCGCAAAGGTCGGCATTGAGACGCTGCTCAATGGCTCGCGCTGCCAGCCCCAGGGTTCGCTGGCGAAGCGCCACCTCCAGAGCCTCGAAATCCAACTCGGCCACCGCCTGGCGACCTAAGAAGGCTTCGACCTCTTGGACCACTTCGGCTTCGAGGGCGGTTTGGAGCCCTTTTTTTTGCCGGCCTGGGAAGCCGCCGCCGGACCTTCCAGTTGGGCGTTGGCCCATTGCTCGCAGGCCTCCCAGAAGGCCTCCACCTGGCGCCGGAAATGTTGGCCGGCTTCGACCTGACGTCGTACCAGTTCCGCCTGCGCCGCCGAGATAAAACGGGAGTGGGTGCGGCCTCGTACCCCTCGCGTGAGACTAAAGTAGGGGCCGTGGCGTGCCTTGGGGTCGCTTGCGCAGGGACAGCCGGACTTACTGCACTTGACGTAGCGTTGGGAGAAAGAACCTCGGCGCATGGCCTTGGGTTGAACCAGCTGCGCAGCCAGATCGCGAATGCGAGCCGGGACTTCGTGAGGATCGGGCATGATCCCTCCTTACGGCTATACTAGCCGTAAGGCAAATCCTGTACAACTCCGTTTTTACCCATCCTCACTTCTATGTCGTGCACCC
>WNGJ01012788.1_pt1 | contig 11249 bp, 9 predicted proteins | sample 5400611 | NCBI WGS metagenome assembly WNGJ01 (sample SAMN13153375, study PRJNA577476) | soil metagenome | isolation source: 40 cm soil or saprolite under Garry oak tree replicate 1 | place: USA:California | collected 2016-06-15 | reverse complement strand
AAACATTCTGCTCAACGATCGAGGCGAGCCACTGGTCAGCGATTTCGGTTTGGCGAAGCTGCTGGACGGGAACAACGATCTTACAAGGTCGCTGACTACGTTCGGAACCGCAGGTTTTATAGCCCCCGAACAGGCCGGTGACGCAGCCGTCGATCTTACCCCAGCTGCCGATGTTTACAGTCTCGGCGCAGTTCTGTTCAACGTGCTTTCCGGACGTCCACCGTTCCTGGGTTCCAATCCGGTTTCGGTGATTCGCCAAGCGTCTGAAACGCAGGCGCCGAAACTACGCTCGCTGGCACCATCGCTCGATCGAGATTTGGAGACGATTTGTGCACGCTGCCTCGAACGTGATCCAAAAGCGCGCTACCAGTCCGCCGGAGACCTCGCGGCTGACCTCGAACGCTGGCTCGGCGGCCGTCCAATCGTCGCTCGCCCCGTCTCACCCCCAGCGCGGATCTGGCGCTGGTCGCAGCGTAACCCCAAACTGGTTGGAGCAGCGACTGCCGGTCTCCTTTTAGGCGCGGCTGCGGTTTGGTTATTTCGCGGCGAACTCTTCCCTGCGTCGCAGTTTAATCCCCCAGACAGGAGTATTGCGGTTCTACCATTTACCGATTCTAGCGAGGCGAAAGATCAGGAATATTTGTGTGACGGCATAAGCGAGGAGATTCTCAATACGTTAGCGCAAGTTGACGGTTTGCGCGTGGCCGGCCGAACTTCGTCATTCTCATTGAAAGGAAAGAACACAAAGGAAGTTGGGGAAAAACTCAACGTTGGAAATGTGCTTGAAGGAAGCTTGCAGCGCCAAGGTAACCGCGTTCGTGTGACAGCCGAACTGATTGACGCGCGAAACGGTTTAAGCGTGTGGACGGAAACTTATGACCGCGAGTTGGACGGCGCGTTTGCACTCCAGGACGAAATCGCCCGGTCTATCGCTGATGCGCTCAAGATCAAGTTCGCCGTTCGGCTTTCCGCGCACGAACAACCCGGCAATGGCGTATACGACCCTGATCTACAGGGACTTTTCACGGATGTAACCCAGCCGACAGGAGTAAGCAGTATCGGCGCTAGCGTGCCCGTACGGAATCCATCTGATAAATTCACAGTTCCGGATTACACATCTCCGGGAGGTTTCGACCTGCGCCGCCCGGACACTCGCGTGACCGCTGCGCCTCCAGGGACGGGATTCACTACCAGTGTGCGTGATCGCGCATTGGAAGCCGGTCCGCGAACGAACAAAATTACAGCGGACGTGATCGCGGCACCTCCAGAGACGGCATTCAACACCAGTGTGCGTGATCGCGCATTGGAAGCCGGTCTGCGAACGAACAAAATTACAGCGGACGTGACCGCTGCGCCTCCGGAGACGGGATTCAGCACCAGTGTGCGTGATCGCGCATCGGAAGCCGGTCTGCGAACGAACAAAATTACAGCGGACATGACCGCTGCGCCTCCGGAGACGGGATTCAACACCAGTGTGCGTGATCGCGCATTGGAAGCCGGTCTGCGAACGAACAAAATTACGGCGGACGGGCCGGCGTCCCTTCAGGGGTTTGTCAAAGATGGAAAAGGCGAACCGATTAAAGGCGCAGACGTTCGGGTCGAATCCCGAGACGGCAAACAGGTGTTCAGCACAGTAAAGACCGATCCAAAGGGCCGCTATATTTCACAGGGACTGCAACCGGGCGTTTACCGGGTAACATTGCTTGTGAGTGGCGTGGTCAAGGCGTCGATCATGAACACGCAGACCAAGGCGAATCAACCGACTCAGCTGAATTTCGATCTCAAGACAACGTCCCAAGCAGGTAACATTGCAAGGGGCGGAAAGCACATGGTATGGATGCCGGGTCGTACCGGGACCCATCTCGGCGGTAATTGGGTCGAAAGCACATGGTATGGATGCCGGGTCGTACCGGGACCCATCTCGGCGGTAATTGGGTCGAAGTCGACGACAAGGGAAATGAGCATTCCGGTTCCAACGTTCAGACATACACCGCTGATAGGTGGTAATCTTGAAAACGACAACAGCGAAGCGACGACCAACATCAAGGATCGTACGTGGGATGTCGCTTTGAGAAAACGCTTCTAATCCGTAGCCACGGCCCTGTCGGCCGTGTGCCCGCGCATCACAGAGGTGCGGCTATCGCAACAGTCTACTCGCGAAACTTCGCTTTTTCCCTCATTCAGCAAATTATTTCGGAACTTCGCCTCTTTTTTCCTGTAGGAATTAGTGAACCAATATATCGTACTTATCTATGTTTATTAAATCACTGCAGATCGGGGTTGTTGGATTGCTTGTTTCCGCCGCGAGCGCTTGGGCTGGGCCATCAAGCATCCAGGGGATCGTCAAGGACGCAAAAGGTCAACCGATAAAAGGCGCAGATGTTCGGATTGAGTCGAGGGACGGCAAACAGCTGTTCAATACGGTCAAGACCGATGCGAAGGGCCGTTATATTTCCCAGGGTCTGACGGCCGGCGTTTACCGGGTAACGTTGATGGTCAATGGCGCAATGAAGGGTTCGATTATGAACACGAAGACCAAGCCGGATCAGGCGACGCAGCTGAATTTTGATCTGAAACCAGTAGCGGCAGGGCAAGCAAGTACAGCCGCAAAAAGCGGAAAGCACATGGTCTGGATGCCCCCGGCTACGGGTTCTCACACGGGTGGCCGCTGGGTCGAAGTTCCCGACGGCGCCGCCGAGCCGGGCGCTTTGAACGTCAAGAAGGTCAGCGCCGAAGAACTGCAGCGCCAACAGCGGAACATGGGCAACCCAAATACGGGCGGGCAATGAGCCAAAGCTAACTGCTTGGGCGGTAGGTCGCATTCCGCGATTTTCACTGTTGGAGCAGTGTTCGCTGATGTTTCGACGAATTCTGATCAGCGGTGCCACCGCCTAACTCTCAAAATCGGAGGCGTAGTTTCAACACGGGGCTTGCGCAGTTCCCGTGGAGAACAGTGTCCGCACGGACTCTCGCGACAGCGCAATAATCGTGAAGACGCCAAGAATTGTTCCGAAAGGAATGAACAGACATTCGATGCAAGCCATTACCAGCGCAAAGGTGTAATGCTTGTTGCGGGACAGGCATCGTCCCGCAAGCAAAATACAAATGGCCATCGCGATCCCGAGTAAAAACAAAAGCAAACCGACGACGGCAAAAATCCAGCCAAGGAATTCAGGCGGCAACTCTTCACCTGGTTTCGGTGTCCCATGCCGCGCAGCAAATATGAAAATCGCGCCGATCGTGGTGTATAGCAGCGGGAAGAAAGAAAACAGCGCCGCCAGGCCAGCGCCTACGTAATGAAAAATCGCAAGCAACCGCAGATGCTCTCTATCTTGATTCATTCGTAAAACAACTGGCGCCGCTTCAAAGTCTTCACGAAGTGATGTACCCTTCTTCGCCGTGTTGATTAATGTCGAGTCCCTGTCGCTCGATCTCAGGGGGGATGCGCAAACCGATCGCTCTTCTGACGATCGCACCGATGATCGCGCTTGCGACCACCGCCAAGACGATTGTGACGACAATTGCTTTTAACTGTTCGATCCACAGCGTGTGACCGACAATTCTCGCAAGACCGTTTTGCGTCGCAGGATTGAATGATCCGGCGATGGTTGACGAAAGATTTGGATTCACAGCCGCAGTCGCCAGCAAACCGGTGAGAAATGCGCCGAGCGTCCCGCCTACTGCGTGGATCCCGAAAGTATCGAGCGCATCGTCATAGCCAAGCCAGGATTTCAATTTCGTGCACGCAAAAAACGGGACGATGCCCGCAGCCACTCCGATAATCACTGCACCACTCGGAGCGACATAACCACAGGCTGGGGTGATGACGACCAGTCCGGCCACTGCTCCCGAACAAAACCCGAGCACACTCGGTTTGCCGCGCAGCGCGTACTCGAGCATGGCCCAGGTAAATGAAGCCACCGCTGTGGCAAGCGTGGTGCTCATGAACGCGTTTGCAGCGATTCCATCGGGCGCAAGAGCGCTTCCTGCGTTGAAACCGTACCAGCCTACCCAAAGCAAACCGGTTCCGACCATGCAAAGCACCATGCTGTGCGGCGCCATGATTTCCTTTCTGAATCCGAGCCTGTGCCCAAGAAGAATGCACAAGACCAAGGCCGACCACCCTGACGTCATGTGAACGACGGTTCCGCCCGCAAAATCGATTGCAGTAATCTTCGCGGCCGGATTCCAGACCCCATTCATCCAGCCATCGATTCCCCACACCATGTGGGCGATTGGAAAATACACCGCGAACATCCAGACGCCGACGAACACAAGCACGGCCGCGAATTTCATCCTTTCGGCAACTGCGCCGATGATTAAGGCCGGCGTGATGATGGCGAACATCAGTTGGTACATGGCGAACACATTCTGCGAAACCCAGTACGAATAGTCGTTGTTCGGCCGCACTCCAACGCCGTCCAGAAAAGCAAACTTCAGTCCCCCAATGAAGGGCGACCCGCGTGAAAAAACGAGAGAATAACCTGCCACCCACCAAAGGATCGTCACAAGGCCGGCAATCCCGAGACATTGAGCGAGAATCGACAAAACATTCTTCGCGCGAACCAGGCCACCATAAAAAAGCGCCAGCCCCGGCAACGTCATGAAAAGCACCAGCGCAGCGCATGTCATCATCCATGCATTGTGGCCGGGGCCAGGGCCCGCGACGTTCGAGGTCACTGGCGAGCCGTTATCTGCGCCGCGCGCTGAATTATTTATGTAAGCTTCAAGGTCAGCGACGCGCTGCTCGAGTGAAGGTGAAACCGAGGGCGACGATGTTTGCGCATGCAGTGGACAAAACAACGCAACGAACCCGACAAGAAAAAAGGCCCGCATCATTAGGCGTTTCCGTTATAGCGCGCGCATTTATCGCGGCAAGAAAAATGCCATCGCATAGCTTTAACTAACCTTCGTCACTGCACGCCTGGGCCGTCTCTCCCTGTGCGAGGGAGAGGGGAGGGTGAGGGGTCGATTCGTAAACAAGTGGGTCTGGCAGGTTCGTAACTTAGCGCGTGCAGCCCAAAACCCCTCACCTCAGTCCTCTCCCCTTGCTTGCATCAAGGAGAGAGGCGGAAAACACGCCCATGCGCGCGGCGTCGCGCTGTAGCGTGCGCTATCCTGAGCGCAGCGATCTTAAGGAAAAACTCCGTTGGGACAGCGGACACTACAGCATCGCGGAAAAAGAAAACTCCGCCGAGCGGCTGGCCGCACCAGGTTGAGATGCTCGGCGGAGTTCCTCCTCTGCCTCAAATCACACTGAATTTAGAGCAGTGTCGTGGGCAACAATGAGCCGAGCGAAACTTGTTCTGACGATGGTTCACTATCTGCTCCTTCATCGTCATCGGCAGCGTCGCCGTTGTCGACATCAGCTCGCGGCGCGACTGCCGGCAAGTCGTTTTGTTTTAATCTCTCGTAGCGGTCACGAACGTCGGCCGGCACTTTGTCGAGGTCTTCTTTGGTTTCGACCGGCCCGCTGAAGAGCAATTTGCCCTGCGGATCTTTGGCCGTGAGCAATTTTTTTCCATTCACGTTTTCCAATTTCATCTCGCCTTTGCCATCGGAGAAAACGATCTGCGCTTTGCCGAGATCGATCTTCGTGGCTTTCAGCGTGCCGTTATCGTTGCTCAAAATGCGAATCTCCCGCGCGGCGCGGCGGGCATCTTCCCGCGCACGTCTCGCCGCTTCATGAGCTTGTATCACTGCTCCACGGATTATCCCGCGTTGCGTGTCGCCCAATTGTTCTTTCAATTGTTCCTTCAATTCTTGCATCTGCTCACCGACATCGCCTGTTTCATCAAAATCCCAATGCATGTCGTGGTTTCCTCCGGGCATCGGCGAGTGACGCTGCGGCATTTCTTTCTTGGCAAGTTTAACAGTGATCTTTTGCTCCTGACCCTTGCGCAAGATCGTGAGCGTCACCTCAGTGCCTTCGGAGAAAGTCTGCAGGAGCTTTCGCAGTTGCGTTGGTTCCATCAGAATCTGGTCGTTCAACATCTTAAGGATATCGTTCTGCTGAACGCCTGCTGACGCGGCAGGGCTATTCGGCACGACGTAGTCGACAACCAACCCAAGGCCCTTGGTCAAACCAAGCTGTTCACTGACAACATTCGGAACTTGCGACGTCTCCACGCCGAGAAATGTCATCGGCACTTTCGGCGCCTTCTCGTGGCCGCCTGGGATCCCCGGCGGACCATGCGGGCCAGGTGGCTGTGGCGGCGGCGCAGGCGGTGTCTGCGCAAATCCCGCAATCGGCAAGGCAATGGCTGCAATTGTAGCTATGGATTTTATTTTCATGTTTTTTGTTTTGTTAAATTATTGGCCTGAGACCGGGATGAGGACGACTTCCTCGCTGGGGTAAGAAACACGAAGTGATGCCCCCGTCGTCGGATTACGCCACTGCCACATCTCATGAGTCTGATAACGCATGCGTCGCAACGGCTGGCCTGAGTTGCCGGCAAACTGCAATCCTTCGTCGCGCGTGTTGTAAACCAGCCGAGTTGCGCCCGCAGGAACAAATTTGTCGGTCGAAGTGGATTTTTGCGCTCGGTTCAATAGCGGCGCTGCTTCGGGTTTACGCGATGTTTGCGCGATTTCTTTACCGCTGTCCTGGCGCTCCATCTTGACTGCCGCGAACAAAACCAGAACAGCCGCTGCGGCGAGACCGAAGCCAAGCGACAACCAATTGTAGCGCAGCCGCTCGGGTTGCCTGGCAGGCGATGCGACTGCCCTACAAACGATCATTGCCTCCTCAATCCGCTCGAAAAGAATAGGCGAAGGCCGCGCCGGTCGCAGCTTTCTCAATTCATTCTCGATCTTAGAAAAATCGTTCATTGGGGCTGCAACGTGTTTCTCAATGCCGCCAGCGCATACCGGTAACGTGACGCCGCGGTGTTTTGCGAAATGCCAAGTGCGCCGGCGATCTCTGCAAAAGTTAATTCGTTCCAAATTTTCATGACGAGCACCTCGCGTTGTTCGCAGGGCAGAAAATCGATTGCCTCGGCGAGAGCCCGCTGCGTGTCGTCTTCAAATTCAAACTGGGGCTCGCTAAATCCATCAGTATCGCCAACTGCAGTGGCCTCACGTCGCGCGCGGCGGCTGTCGCGGCGGATAAAATCGAGAGCGATGGAACGCACTGCAGCGTAAAGCAACGCACGGTTCTCGATCTTGTGGTTGCGGCGCCAGAACTTGACGAAAGCTTCCTGGACAATGTCTTCCGCGTCAGCCGCTGATTGCACCCATTGCCGGGCAAAAAGCAGTAACCCTGGAGCAACTTCAGAAAAGCAACTCTTCCAATCCTCATGGCTGGCCAAATTTTGCATGACCTCTTCACGGTCTTTATACTCAAGACGCCGCGAACGAATGATTTTGTCTAAGCCAACGAAATTTTTCTTGTTTGTCGCATGACTGGCGCTCGCAAACGGTCGCGCGGCGGATGTCGATCTTGAGAAAGCTGTCGGGTCACTCATTACTGCAGAAAATGCTTACGCCAAACTTGCCGGCGAAAAAGGATTTCGCGAAGCATCCATCTCTGTTTTCGCCGATGATGCGGTAATCTTCGCGCCTAATTCGGTCAACGGAAAAAAGTATTGGCGCGAAGCGAGGAAGCCCCTGCGATAAGGTGGCGACCAATCTTCGCCTCGATGGTCGCGGAGTGGACAGCTCGGTTATCTCTCCCCTCGCAATGGAGAGCCGAAAGGCGCGCCTCGGGAAACGTATCTTCGCGGCAGATGTGTGGGGCACCTGGCTGCAGTGGTGCAGTCCCATGGCTGATGTCGCCTCTCCTCTTCGAAAGAGGAGAGGGGAGGGTCAGGAGTCGATCGTCGCCATCGCGATGCCGAAACCTCTCCCGCCTCGCTGAAGCTATAGCGCGGCAGGCGAGTTCGCTGGACATAACACATTACTTTTTCGGCAGCGCCCGCAGGATCAAATCGCCCAGCCAATCGGGATGCGCGACGCCCTGGCGATACGCGTGCAGCGATTCCACAGAAGAATTCACGCGCAAATTGCTGTAAGAGCCGTCGGCGTTTTGCCAGCGCTCGTGCCAGTAAAGCGCGGCCTTGATCCGAGGATAACGTGTGCGAAAGAGTTCGAGCCCCTGCTTAATCCATGCCGGTTTGTGCATCGCGCTGGGCTGGGCGGACGCCAGCGGGAACTCGCCGGTCGCCCACTCGGCAATCATTACTGGCTTGTGAGGATCGAGCCTGCAGATTTCCTCGTACGGCCAGTTCACAAGTGACGGAATATCTGGATTTGGTTCGTCCTTGTATTGCTGCCCGTAAACGCTAAGGCCGAGCCAATCGACGTAATCGGAGCCAGGATAGTAGGCAGCCGCGCAGTTCCAGATTTCGTACGGATAGGGATAATTGTTGGTATGAAACATCCATTTGATGTTTGACGCCCCCCGCGCGCGGACCCGATCCACTACGTAACGATAAGCCCTCCGAAACGTTTCCGGGCCTTTCCAGTTTTTGGACTCCGGGTCCCATTGCGCGCCGCCGTAGTAAGCTCCCGACCATGGGAACCATGTCCCATTCATTTCAACTCCGAACACCACAATCATTGGATGCCCAAAGCCCCGGGCGGCGTCCGCCCATTTATCGATGTATGTGTCCCACTTACCCTCGAGGATTTCAGTCAAACTGAACTTGTCTGGCCCATGATCTTCCTCATAGGGCTTGTCCCAAGGCGACCAAAAAACCAACGGCATCGAGCCGTGCCGCCAGATGACATTGAGATTATCCACCGGAAAATTTTGTTCTCCCCAGTAGCTTGAAGAAACAATGATGGCCTGGTGTTTGCCCACCATCTCTTCGAAGTCCTCGATCGTCTCCAGCGTTACATCATCTTCTTCATCGCCAAAATCCATGAAGGCCCCGGTGTACGCGCCGTGCTCGGGAATCGCGACCTCAACCGGGCCATTTGGATCGACTTGCGCAACGGTTGCGAGCTTCTTGCAACCAGTTAAAAAGAGCGCCATGCCGAGGGCGATCGAAGGGAGAAGTGAGCTCAATAGACGCGCCGAAGATCGTATTTGCCCGTTTAGCCTGAATCGGAGCATCATCGCCCGTCGCGATCCTGCGACACGTAAATCGTCGAATCCACCTTACTTTTCGGCATCTTCCGAATGTCGCGCCTGGGAAACGGTTTTCCAACTAGATCAGGTTCGTCCAGCGCTTTCAACAATGCGATCGGTCGGCCGCGATCGGTGATAATGATCTTCTGACGAGCCGCGGCGCGCACCAGCTTGCGGGTATTCAGGTGCAATTCGCGGATAGTTACGGTTTGCATGTTCAAGAACTGGCACCCATTCTTGGTCGCAACCAAATTAGCGCCACAAATAACGCATCGCTCGTATTCGGCTTCGCAATTTTCCTGCCACGCCGAACATTGTCCAGCGTTGCAGTGAGCACTTCTCATACGGTCATTCTGATACCGCAGTCGCGGGATAAGAATCTCAGATCAATATTGGCACCGATCCTCCTCACGGGAATTAGACCAGAGATGTTTCGCTTCGCTCAACATGACAGCGGCATTTGTAAACTGGGTTCTAAGCCAGTCGCACTGATTGGGCGCTGTTTAGGCACTTCACGCTGACGCGAAACGCTCCGCTGGCCCCCGAATTCTACTTGACCGACGAATCGCTAATATGGAAACAGAGGATGCGAGCCAATGCTGAGGCGAGAAGTGAACATAAAAGTCGTCACAGTTTTAATCTTCTCTGTCGTAGGAGCCGCCTCCTCAGAGGACTACAAAACGATTAACGGAAAAGAATTCAAAGACGCAACAGTCACCCGTGTTGAGCCCGATGGGATCGTCGTCAAGACGAAATCAGGAATGTCAAAAGTTTACTTCGCCGAACTGCCAAAGGAAATTCAAGAACGCTTTCATTATGATCCGCAAAAGGCCAGCACATACTCCGCCGAGCAAGCCGCAAACTACGCTGCATATCAAAACCAGCAGTCAGAAGCCCAACGTCAGCGAGAGGAAGCGGCAGCAAAGAACAATGCGACTTTAGCGCAACAGCAAGCGGCAAAGAATCGCACTCAGGCGTTGCAGGACCGCTATGCAACGCTTCAACAGGAGGAAAACGCCCTGCTAGTGAAGATTGGGGAAGCAAAACAACCCGGGCCGGAGTACTGGCAGGGTAAGCACAAAAGCCACCATCCGAACCCGCAAAAATCCCAGCTACCGCTTCTCCAGAGCCAGCTGAGCGAAGTGCGCCACGAAAAAGGCGAGGTAAGGAAGCAATTGGAGAAACCACAGCGCTAGCAGGCAAGGGGTAGGAAGTTCCAGACCGCTTTTCCCTTCGATCTATTGCAAATAGCGTATGCGCTTGATCGGTAGTGCACGGGTTGAGCGATGGAAAGCGATGCGAAGACGCCTCGCACTCCCACAGCACTTTGTGCGAAAGGACACCAGAGGCGCCCTCCGGTTTTTGCGACAGCTTTCGCAGTGCGATGCGTCGCGCCGCCGCCGAAGCGCTATGGCGCGCAGGAGGCCTCGCATCGCTTTCATTCTTAGCGAGACGCATTTACATACGAAGCGGTGAATAGTGTGTGGCTCGCTAAAAGAAACACGCTCGTTCGTGCAGCAATTGTTTCGGCCATTGTCCATTTAGCTTCAGCAGAGGAAGCGCGTACCGACCAGGACTCTTTCCTAGTCTCTGCAGTTGTTTTGTCACGAGAAAGGCGAATGCGCTCGGATGTTTACAGACAAGAACATCGAGCAAATGCTGTCAGCCGGGCTTGGGCCACTGACGTATCGGCTGCGAACCGAGCTTGCCGGCGAAGTCTGGCATTGGAACCCGCGCGGCACATGGAGTGATCCGGTTCACCAATGCGGATACTGGACGTCCGACGATTCGCTCGGCGAACCGATCAACGTCTCCTATGGCTACCACTTACCGCGGCGCGGAAACACGATCGATCAGGCAAATGACGATGGCTATTCCCGAATCGCAGACGGCGACGAAGAATCGTTTTGGAAAAGCAATCCGTATCTGGATTCGCATTTTACTCGTGAACCCGATGACGCGCATCCGCAATGGGTCGTGATCGACCTGGGTGCGTCGAAACCGGTGAACGCAATCCGCATTCATTGGGCAGCGCCATACGCCAAACGGTATTGCGTCGAGTACTGGCCCGGTGAAGATCCGATGCACTTACACGCCGATGATGACGACGACTGGCAACCATTCGCACACGGAAACGTCGATGACACTCATGGCGATGATCAACTCATTCGAGTCG
>WNGJ01008028.1_pt1 | contig 11249 bp, 10 predicted proteins | sample 5400611 | NCBI WGS metagenome assembly WNGJ01 (sample SAMN13153375, study PRJNA577476) | soil metagenome | isolation source: 40 cm soil or saprolite under Garry oak tree replicate 1 | place: USA:California | collected 2016-06-15 | reverse complement strand
AGATGCTTGAGAAATGGCCCGATGTTCTTTGTCCAGAATACAAAGCCGTCTACATTCTCGGGGGTTAGATCAACGCTGTAGATCTGCTGACTATATGGGTTAACCATCTTACAATAGCCAGCATGCAAGCGATTCATGAGCCATTCGCCATAGAAGGTAGGGATATCTGTTTTGTAGCTAGCAGAAATTATCATTGCAAGTGTTCTTCTAGTTCGCGCTTTCCAGTTACTTCGTATGCAGGAATGAGTATAGCAGAGAGACGACGAGATAGGAAGATGCTACGAGTGACCAATCCAGGAGGGGGAAAAAGGAAAAACACTCGTGAAAAAGCAGAGAATCTGGTAGAGTATAGATCTAGGTATGTGCAATAATCTGAAAGCATCATGAACAACTCCCTTTTTATGCACGAGCTGACATAGTGATACAACAGACACAAGTGATACAAGTGATACAAATGATACAAATGATACAAACCTCATTGGAAATGCACTGGTGAGATACAGAGAGGATGTGGCACTTATGAAACGTATTTGTGTATTTGCTGGTTCAAACCCTGGAGTGCGCCCGGAGTATCAGGAGGCGGCACGCGCGCTTGGTCGGGAGATAGTAGCACGCAGGTTGGGGGTGGTTTATGGAGGGGCTAGTATAGGGCTAATGGGAGTGCTAGCAGATACGGTACTGGCTGGAGGAGGCGAGGTTATCGGTGTTATACCGCGTGGGTTGTTTCGCCGGGAGGTAGCGCACGGGGGGCTAACTGAGCTGCATGAAGTGGCCAGTATGCATGAACGCAAGGCCTTGATGGCTGATCTCGCGGACGGATTCATCGCGCTGCCAGGGGGTTTTGGCACGTTTGACGAACTCTTCGAAATCGTTACCTGGGCTCAGCTTGGATTGCATAGCAAACCGGTAGGTGTGCTCGATGTTGCCGATTATTTCGCGCCCTTGCATGCCCTCGTCGTTCATGCCTCCGCAGAGGGTTTCATCCCACCGGCCCACCTGGCTATCCTGATGCAAGAGCAATCTCCTGCTCGTTTGCTAGATCGCTTTGCCACCTATAGACCACCTGAGAGTGTTTCCAAGTGGACAGAGCCTCCACCGGAACGCTAGGTTACACTTGGAAATCTGGTCTATTTCTCGTAACCAAATACCTCTAATGACCGTTAAACTAAGATATAGTAATTTTTAGTACTCATGTTATTGATCTTTTCCATTGAGGAAGGAGTGAATAATGTCTAGGCGAGTCATGCCACCTGCCGCAGCCCAGACGTTACGAAGCGCTACCATTCTAATCGTTGAGGATGATACAGACCTTGGAGAGTTCCTCCAGCAGGCTATCGATGAGGAAACCCCTTATACTACTGCTGTCGTAGCAGACGGACCTCATGCCCTGGAGAAGGCCCAACAAGTTCATCCCTGCCTACTGCTGCTCGATTATCGATTGCCAGGAATGACCGGGTTGGAGATCTATGACTGTCTTCAGGATATGGAGGGAACACGCGGTGTGCCAGCGATTATGATACGCGCGATACCCCCAACCGAAGAACTCCAGCGACGGGGGATTTATCAACTGCGTCAGCCGAAGGATACCGGGAATGTAATACGTATGATTACTCATGCGCTGGCAAGCTTTGAGGAGCAGCGTTTGAGTGAGAGTCAACAGTATGTTTGAAATGAGAGAGAATAGCTACCGCGCGGGAACAAGCTATCTCTTCTCGGGAGTATCTGGTACAATACTAGTGTCGAGGCAATATCGACGTTGATCTAGCAGCATGTTCAGTGTTCAAAGGAGGGTTTGTACCGTGGCGAACAAAGAACAGAAAAAAGTACAGAAAGCTCTACCGAAGTCGAACAAGCAGAAAAAGGAGATGCAGAAGGAGAAAAAGGCTGCTAAGTCGGCCGGGGGCATTTCTTTGAAGAAGGAATAAAGCGATAGGTCTATTCAGTAAGAGGTGTGAATCATACTGGCGGGGTGTCACCCCCGCCAGTATGATTCATAGGCTTGACACTCTTGATACAATGCGGATAACTAGCCATCCAATATTACATGCTGCCAGGCGGGCAATAGAGCTATAGATGTCAGCGCTTGAAAGAAAAAGACATGCAGAAATGGGGGTCGTGTGCAATCGAAATCTCACAAAGATGCAAACAAACGCGAGCCGACCTCGACGTCAGGGATGGCTCAAGCTAGACCGGAAAGATACGCAAAGCAGGAAGACCAGTGGGCTGTACTCCAGCGTGAGGTAGAGCAAGGGGATACGCACCGGCGAGCAGAAGGGTCAGGTAGGGATCAGCGAGACACAGAAGACGATGCTAATACTCTCCAAGAATCCATTCAGCCAATTGAGCAAGCACCGAATCATGTAGATATTGTGGTTGTAGGGGTAGGTGGTGGTGGTATGAACGCTATTGATCGCATGATTAACACGCGTGTGCGAGGAGTGCGCTATGTAGTATTGAACACCGATGCGCAGGTCCTTTCTTTATCAAAGGCGTCCGAATGTATTTGCCTGGGACAGCATTATACAAAAGGTCTCGGGGCAGGTGGCAACGCCACAGTAGGTGCACGAGCAGCAACTGAAAGCACAGAAGAGATTCGAGCCGCCTTAGAGGGTGCCGACCTGGTATTCATTGCTGCCGGTATGGGTGGGGGAACGGGAACGGGGGGCGCTCCGGTTGTTGGCTCAATTGCTAAAAAGATGGGGGCACTTACCATCGGTATTATCACACTGCCGTTTGCATTTGAGGGATCACGACGCAGGCACATTGCCGAGGAGGGCCTGGCGGCATTAAGCGCTGAAATTGATGCGCTGATTACGGTGCCGAATGATCGACTACTCTCTGTTAGCGGGCGGGACCGCGGCCTCACCGATGCTTTTAAACTGGCAGATGATGTCCTGCGCCAGGGCGTACAGGGTATTGCCGAGGTAATCAATGTACCGGGGCTGGTCAATGTAGACTTTGCTGATGTACGTAGTGTGCTACGTGAGGCCGGTACGGCATTGATGAGCATCGGACAAGGGAAAGGAAACAATCGGGCTCAGCGTGCGGCTGAGGAAGCTATTGCAGGCGGTTTTCTGAGTGTAACTATTCGCGGTGCCCAGCGAGTGCTCTTCAATATTAGTGGTGGTGAGGACATGACCCTTTTTGAGGTCAACGAAGTAGCAGAATACATTGGAAATGCCATTGCTGATACAGCAGATATCACATTTGGAGCAGTCATCGACCCCACACTTGATGATATGATTCGTGTAACCCTGATTGCCGCAGGGATGCAGGATTCACCAGGCAGGCGCATACCTGCGATCCGCCTGGAGCAGCCACGCGCTCCACATGGTACGCTGGGGCATGCTGGGTCGTCAAGTACACCGGGTTCAGCAGCGCGAAATATCGGTGGTCCTGAGCAACTGCCGGTGGTAGAACCTCAGCGTCCATCTCGCCCTTTGGGGACTCCAGCGCGTCCGCAACGCAGTCTCGACGACCTGCGTGGACTGCGCAGCATGGGCCGCCGTCACGAGACACCAAGAGCAGTTCGGAGGACAGATGAGGAAGGTGAATTAGAGGTCGATGATGTGGACGTACCGCCGTTTTTGAAGAAGTATGACTGAGAACGGTTCTGAAAGAATCCCTATGGACCTGATGAGTAAGGCCTCTACGGTAGGAAAAGTGGGCTGACGCTCGAGCGTGTTCACGCCTACCCCACCTCCCCACCGTTGGGCGCGGTCAATCGATCTCTACAAATTTTTGTCAGCAGCGACGGCTCGTCCGTGTTCACCACCTTTTTTACCGATCCTCGAATAGAACTCAGAGCCTTGCTGACGCTTGGTAGACTCGCCACCTTTTTTACCAATTTCAGCGTAAAATTGGGGTCCACGTTTCTCCTTGACCGTTTCTCCCCCCTTTTTGCCAATTTTGGAGTAGAATTCAGGCCCATACTTCTCACGTACAGCCTGACCACCACGCTTAGCCTTTTGTGATCCTGGTTCTGGTCCACGCTTGTTGTTTGCCATAGTGAGTCCCGCCCTTCTGAAGCTCATACTTCCACGTTTGCCCGACATACAATGCGGTGAGATATTCTGCTACAGAACATCTCGCTGTTTCCCTACGGGGACTGATGTTTGCGCGCGCGCGCCACACGATTGGCAATCATTGCAGCCGTGATACCAGCGCCAACACCGTTATCGATGTTGACTACAGAAAGACCTGGCGCGCACGTTTGCAACATCGAGAGTAATGCGGCGACGCCTTTGCCGCCCAATCCATAGCCAATCGATGTTGGCAAACCAATTACAGGAACAGGAACCAGCCCTGCCACTACCGATGGTAATGCACCGTCCATGCCCGCAGCTACAATGATTGCATCTACTTCTATGGCGAGAAGATCCCGCAATGGTTCCAACAAGCGATGCAATCCTGCCACTCCCACATCATAGATGCACGTTACATCACATCCCATTTCTTCTGCGATGAATGCAGCTTCCTCCGCCACTGGAATATCGGATGTGCCAGCGCTGATTACACCAACAAGCCCTCCGGTGCTACGACGTACATAGTCAGGCCTGTAGATAACTACTGCGTGAGCAGCTTCGCGGGTGCGAATGGTATATGTTTGAAACGACTCCCGCAGCGCCTCTACGGCTTCTGGTTGAACGCGACTGATAATCGCTCGTCCTGTTTCCTCCAGGAGATTCCGGGTCATCGCAATGATCTGCCCTGGATCTTTTGTTTCACCTAAGATGATCTCTGGTACCCCTTTGCGCTGTTCGCGTTGAGGATCGGGGCGAATCTCGACTACCGGTGAGACGTGATTACTCTCTGAATTCTGCAATTTCTGCTGAAAACCATTCACAGAAGGGAGCTGACCATCCTGCTCAAGACCCGGTTGACTATTCCTATTTGCATGCCTGAATGCTTCCTGACCAAGCATGAAAGTGAGTTCTTCCAACTGCTCGTCAGCTTCATGGCTCACAGAAATATACATCCTTACTAGAGGTTAACACAAAAATCTCATTTGGGAGTTCTTCAACCAGTCACAGTTTAACATAGTTCTATCAAATGAGCAAGGCAGCTTCGGCAACATTTTCATTTGAGTTGATACGGGCGGCGTCTTGCCCACCTATGATACAATTGGCAGATAGTTCTACGTAATGGTCGGTTTGTTAAGATAGAGGGCTTTTCCAACGATATCGAGGATAATCAGGAGAGTCCTTGCGTTAGGTAAGCTCTAAGAACGCTTAGATAAAGATTGATCATGAACAATACCCGTTCTTTTGCGTTGAGTTCAGGCGTTTTATGTATGGTGTTGCTACTTATGTTAGCGGCGTGTGGTCCGGCGGTTAGCCAAGTTGCACCGCAGGCAACCGTCACCGTCAGTAGTACATTTCAATCACAAGTTTCGCCGGTACCAACTGTGCCTACTTATCGTTGTGGGGCATGGGCGTCGAACAACGCTCCAGGCACTTTCTCGACCATTACGATTTATGCAAGGCTGACCAAAAACGTCGCAGGGGTTGGTGGCGCAACAGCCACGGCTATAGTGCATTTCCAGAATGGAGACCAGACACTTGATCGACGCCCTATGAGTGACACGGGAGGCTACGTCTCGTTCACATTACCCTTGCAGGGTCGTCAACCGGATAAAATTCCAGCTACGGTTGATGTGATTTTCACGAACTTCCCAGGGGGTACTGTGCACTGCTCGCCAGCTTTTTTCACGCCGATGTGAGTTTCTGGCAGCCTGGACAAAAATGAGTACTTCGTTGAGCAACGACGATGCGTTCAACAAGGGTGCCGCAGCGCACGCAGGGCTTTCCTTGCTGGTGATAAACACGGACGTGATCGTAGTTATCCCCGGCTTCTCCCCACAGGTCGCGATATTCGCTGAAGGATGTGCCGCCATGCTCTATACCAAGCGTCAATACTGAGACTATGCCCTCATGTAATTGCTGTATCTCTGAGAGGGTAAGAGAGTTGGCTGGACGTAGGGGATGGATGGATGCATAGAAAAGCGCTTCATCCGCGTAAATGTTGCCAAGACCAGCAAGTACTTGCTGGTTCAGCAAGACCTGTTTGATTGCGCTCTTGCGTCCAGAAATGCCCTGGATCAGTGTTTCGACTGTAAATTCCTTGCTTAAAGGCTCGGGACCCAATCCTTCTAACGCCTCTTGCTCACGCTCACGCGGCCAGAGTTCGATGCGTCCAAATTTGCGGGGATCGGTAAAGAGCAAGCGCCCTGCGCCTGCGAGATTAAAGCAGACGCGGCAATAGAGCAGATCACCTGCTTTAAAGGATGGGCTTTCATCGATTGTGGTTGCAATTGCTCTAGTCTTCTCATCGATTGCATTTTTCCTGAAAGATGGACCTTTTACATTCCAGGCGACAGGGTCGGTTGTTTTTAAATTTGTGTCAATTTCCCAGCCACGAGGAAGGAGGAGCAAGTTACCAGTCATGCGCCGGTGAATGGTAAGGATGAGATCACCACTCAGATCTATTACAAGTAATTTCCCCCTGCGCCGTACGCCGCGTATAGATCGATCTGCAATTTCTGCTAGGAAATCGGCGGGATCAGGATGCCCAATCGTGCGGTCCCAGAAGACAAGAGCATCACAAATCGTTGCGCCTACGATAGCGTTGCGCAGCTGGCGTGCAGTGTATTCTACTTCTGGCAATTCGGGCATATTCTTTTCGTCTACATTCGCTCAACCCTGTTCCAGAGCGGGAACAGGGCCTATCCAAAAACAACACAACTGAGCATGACAGCAACTTTGACAGCAAAACCGGTCAGGGCTCACGAGAACTCTTCCTGATTGCCTTCGCCCCGCTCAATGCTTCCATCGTCCTTTTGCAGACGACCTCCAAGCAGCTCGTTCAATTTCGCCATCGCCTCTTTCTGCATCGTAGGCATGACGTGCGAATAGATATCCATCGTCATGCTAATGTTTTCGTGTCCCAGCAGTTCCTGCACTATTTTCGGGTGCGTCCCGATTTCAAGTAAGAGGGTCGCCACGCTGTGACGCAAGTCGTGAAAGCGGATATCCGGCAACCCTGCCTTTCTCAACAGCGCCTTGAACTCTGTACGCAGGTTCGCTGCTGCAAACGGGCTACCATGAGAGGTACAAAAGACGTAATCGTTCTCCTGCCACTTTACCGCTCCCTGGCGCAAACGCTCTTGCCGCTCCTGGTGCTTTTTCAGGGCCTCCAGTGCAAAAGGGGGGAGCAGGATGCTCCTGTATCCCCTGGTCGATTTGGGCTTCGATTCTATTGTACCACCTTTCAGTTCGACCAGCGAACGCTGGACAGAAATTACTCCTTCGGCGAGGTTGACATCGCTCCATTTTAGACCGACTATCTCACCACGCCGCATCCCGGTTACGAGTGCCAGGACAAACAACGCCTCCAACCGGTGCCCTTGCGCCGTCTCAATCAATCGCAGTGCCTGCTCCACGGTAAGTGAATGAGTCTCTCGCTTTTCTATTCTGGGAAGCGAAACATTATCGCAGACATTCCTGGGAAGGAGATCAACACGCACAGCGTAATCAAAGGCCTTGTGCAGCATTGCATGAAGCAGCCGCACAGACTGCGGTGAAAGACCTTTCTGCAACATATGTGAATAGAATGTCTGAATGTGCTGTACCGTCAGCTTTGCTAATTGGATACCACCCAGGGCGGGAAGTACATGCCTGCGTAGCTGCATCTCATAACGGACATAGGTACGGGCGCGAACCGCAGGTTTATGCACGTCTTCTAGCCAATGCGTCAGAAACTGCTGCACCGTTTGACGGGGTGCTGTCATAAACTTTCCCTGCTGCTGGTCATATAGTGCTGTCTTGAGTTGTGCTTGCACCTCTTTTCTGGTCTTGCCATAAAACGTTTTCCGCTTCCCACCTTCTAGCGAGATGCTGGCTGCCCATCTTCCGTCACTGCGTTGGTAGATGGAACCTTCACCATGTCCGCGTCGTGCCATAAAGCCTTCCCTTTCTGTTCATAGATGTTGGCAAACCTGCTACGAGCATTATGTAGTCATATTCTTTCTTATAGTCTTGGAAGAAGCAAACTACGAACATATGTCCTGGTCCTGAGGGGAATAATTTCTCATTCCCATGCCGACACCAGACGCTGCACTTCACCCGACAGATCTGGAACCTCAAGCCCCAGAGCTTTGCAAAAGGCGATCGCATGCTCTGTCGCGCTAAGCACCGCGAAGGATCCCTGGGAGGTCACGAAGGAAGACCAGGCGTCAATGCCCTGCTCAAGAGCGACAATCCCTCTTGTATATTTCGAGAGGGGCCTGTAATCCAGTGCCTCGCCAATCTTCATGAGCCGGTAGCAATCCCAGCAATCCATATGATCGCACCAGGCTTGACCGGATGGATCAAAGCGGATCCATCGCGCATGTGGGTGATGGGGACAACGCTTCTTGCCTGGGGCAAGAGGACCTGCCCGTGCTTTTCCGGAAGACGCATCGTTGAGATGAAGAGCAATGTCGCCTTGCACACCTTCACTCTGAGAGAAATGTGCTTCCGGCGCTGAGGGGGGCTGCAAAGAAGCATCTGCTTGTGGAGGAGCTTTATACGGATGGGATATGTTTGATGGAATACTAACATCAGCGTAATCAGTGTAATCAACGTAATCAATGCAAGTTGGGGAAGACTGCTCAACGTGATCGCTTGCTTGAGTTGTTGCAGACATCGATTGATTACACTGATTACGGTGATTAAAGTTGATTACGTCAACATCTCGCTGACCTTGAGCATCTTGCATGTCTTTATCTTGAGAGAGAAGATCTTCTGGTGCTGCTGGATGATGTAAAGAAGCACCTGCCAATGGAGGAGTGATGCGACGTATCTGGGGCCCGTTTGCTGAAACACTGTCATCAGTGTAATCGGCGTAATCACCGTAATCATTTGCAGGTGGGCAAGGCTCCTCACCGCGTGCCATCTGACCGGCAGGTTGCAGTGCTGAAGGCACTGATTGATTACGTTGATTACGCTGATTACGGGGGCTATTTATGGGAATGGCAATATAGTGATTCTTGACGTGCCGGATCTCGTCTGCTGCTTCCATCTTGCGCAGCAAGCAGCGGGTGGTGTGATAATTCTTGCCAAGCGCCTCTGCCACCTGCCGTGGACTCATCCCTTCAGGAAGCTGTTCGATAAGCAGATCAAGTATTTCCTGGCGTTCCTTCGTGCGTGTGACCTCCTCAGCAGTTCCCATCAGCGTCCACATGGCGGTGAGTGGATCGAACCTAAGCGCGAATTGCTGCTCGTGCTCGATATCGCGGCCGGTGACAAACAGCGTGGCCTCATGCTGACCACGTTCCCGTTTGAGGATCAGTGCGCCATCCACCGCTCCGGTCAGGCCAATCGAACCGGTGATCTCATCCAGCACATCATCCCCGCGCATCTTGCGCAGGTGGTGGATCGCCAGGATGGAGACGCGGTAGGTATCGGCAAGGTATTTGAGGGGAGTCAGCGCCTCATACTCGTCCTCGTACTGGGAACGCTGGCGATTCTGCGCCTTCGGCGAAACCCTGGCCCAGGTATCAATGACCACCAGTCGAACATGAGGATGGGTCTGCAGATACTCCTCTAAATATGTGAGGCCTCCCTGGTCCAAGCGTGGCCAGCGCAGTTCGAATGCGATGGTGCTGGGAACCGAAGACATGGAAGCGAGTAAGTGTTTCGCACGCGACTGCAAGCGACGTTCGTTGTCCTCTAAGGCCAGGTAGAGCACCTCCCCTTGCATAACAGGATATGTACCGAGGGCCACGCCACCGGCGGCAACCGCGAGCGCCACAGATAATGCCAACCAGCTTTTCCCTAGTTTGGGCTTGCCTGCCAGCAGCGTCAATCCCTCTGGCAGGATATTTGGGATGGCCCACTGTATCGGCGGAAGTCGCCTGGCGAGCAATTCCTGGAGCGTGAAGGGAGCGGGTGTAAAGTCACATGAGGAAGGTGCTGGTTGTGCATGCTCCCCAACAAGTGGTTCAGCGCCATCCAGTGCCTGCTGAAAGGCAGCTTTGAAGCCCTTCCAATGCTTTTTATGCAGCTCATTGGGGTCTTTTGCATCGACAAGGGAGATCACGTACATTTTCCCTGGCCATTTCCATGTCTGAAGCCGCTGCTGAAGGTGTTTGACGAACCTGGCTCCTGCCGCATCAGGCTCCCGCATGATATGTACTCTCTCGATGTCAGCAAGATAGGCTTCTTTGAGCGTGCTCACCATCTCCACGCCGGGCAGACCAAGGGCTGGAAAGTGATGGTACCAGAGCGTCCAGCAGTCGGATTCTCCCTCAACGATGACAAGATAGCCGGCCTTCCTGGCTTCTTCCAGACGTTCCAGTCCATAGGGGACGATCTCGCCTTGCCCTTTGCTCCAGTGTGATCCCTGCCTGGCAATTAAGGCCGTGCGCAGCCGGTGGCGAGGCGCCGGTGTGCCATCAAGCAAGTGATAGGGGATCTGGAGGCATCCGGCTCTTTTCTCGATGACTCCCAGGTTCAGGAGGTACTTCCAGGGCAGCATCTTGTCCAGCGCAAGATCAAGGAGAGAGAGGACATTGCGATGGGTCTGCTCTGGTTGTGACCCAGATGCAGAAGGAGCCTTGGGAAACAACTCAGCGACAGTGATGCCCATCGCTTCTACAATCCTGTCGAGAGGGCAGCCCGCGAAACAGTTGAGCAGGATCTGTCCTTCCTCGCCCAGACCGATACTGAGACTGGGTTCCCGGTCATGATGTGCCGGACAGCATGCCACCCAGCCACGTAACGATGTGCGAACCCCTTTCAAACGATCCAGGACCTTCTCTACAGGTGGATGAGACTGTTGAACTGATGATGTAACCATACGGCATCCTCTCTTTTGTAACAGGACAGGAGCGCGCGCAATGGGTGAATCGCGAACAGAGATGCCAGCGGTGCCAGCTGCTGGTGTTCTCGTTTTGCCACGAATAAATATGCCATTTCTACTGAGGAAGAGGGTTTGGAACAGTTGACCAAAGCCCTCAACTATGCTATAGTTATCTCAACTGTTGATGCACCTTGATGCATCACTTCCCTCTTGTGCAGGGAAGAAACCTCTGCCCTATATGGACGGAGGTCTGCCGCTACGGTTGCCGGCAATAAGCCTCCGGGCTTACTTCAGGGGATTGCAGTATCCTGTCATGCCCTTTTGCATGGTAGGATAGTTCAATCTCTTAGCAACGGTTTACAAGTAATCGCTCCAATTACTTCTTTACCAGGAAAGCCGATGGGCAG
>WNGJ01008027.1_pt1 | contig 11249 bp, 7 predicted proteins | sample 5400611 | NCBI WGS metagenome assembly WNGJ01 (sample SAMN13153375, study PRJNA577476) | soil metagenome | isolation source: 40 cm soil or saprolite under Garry oak tree replicate 1 | place: USA:California | collected 2016-06-15 | reverse complement strand
GGATGGATTGTGTGGAGGGACGCATCATGAGAAGGTCCAACTGCTTACTGTGGCTTGGTTGCGCGGCCATCGCCACAACTCTGGGAGCGCCCGCTTATGCGCAGCAATCCCAGAGTTCAGACACGCAAGCGCCTGCGATCAGGGCAAAGAGCGAGGAAGTTTTGCTGGACGTCGTCGTTCGGGACAAAAAGGGGCGCGTTGTCAATGATCTCAAGCCGGAGGACTTTCAGATCTTTGACAATGGCGAGCCAAAGCAGATTACGTCGTTTCGGTTGGTGCAAGGTTCCGAAGCCGTCGCTGCGGGTGGATCGAGGACGCAACTCGAGCCTCTGCGTCAGATTCGCCTGGTGACCATGATTTTTCAATGCTGGAACAACGATGCGCGGCGCCTGGCGCGCGATGCGGCTGTCGACCTGCTCAAGAGCGAGCTTCCCCAAAATGTTTACATGGCGGTGATGACCATCGATCACAAGCTGGAGGTGCTTCAGGCGTTCACCAATGACCGGAATCTCCTGCGGCAAGCGATTGAGCGCGCGACTCGCAGCCAAAACACCGATTTTTCGGCAGACACGGAGCAAGTGCGAAGACAGCTGGAGCAAATGCTTGGCCCGAATACCAACGGTGCGCAGTCTGCCCAACAACAGGTTGATAACACCAGCATGACTCTTGGCGCCCAAGCACAAGGGCGCGCTCCGGATGGCGCCGGCATGGCCAATCTAGCGATGGCTCAGATGGTGTTGCAAATGCTCGAAAGCGAGCAGAGCAACGCAATGGTCGAGGGCGGGCGAACCAACATCTATGCCTTGTTGGATGCGGTGAAAGAGCAATACCGCCTTCCGGGACGGAAAACCATTCTGTACTTTACCGAAGGCGGCTTCGTCATACCGCAAGGGATGGAAGAGCCTTTCAAGTCGGTCATCAGCATCGCGAATCGCTCGAATGTGAGCTTCTATGCACTCGACACACATGGTTTGACGACTTGGAGCGCCAATTCCGGTTCCATTGACACGCTGAAAAGGGCTGCGCAATCGGCGTCCGACCAGATGAACAATGACGGAAGCCGTGCCGTGAGGCCGGACGAGGCCAAGGTTTTTGACACTACCATTCAGAGCACGCGTGGAAACACCCAGAATACTCTGGCCAGCCTCGCGGAATCCACGGGCGGAACGCTGATTGCCAACACAAACGACTTCCGAGGCCCTCTCCGCAAGCTGGAGGAAGACATCCTCACCTACTACGAAATCACTTATTCCCCGGGAATTAGGAGCTATGACGGGTCGTTCCGCAAGATCAGCGTAAAGATGAACTCCAGCGAGTTACGTGTCCAGACGCGGTCGGGATATATTGCTCTGCCTCCGTCCATTGCTGCCAAGGGCGGATCACTCCACGCCTACGAAGTGCCTTTGTTGAGCGCTTTGGATTCGCCCGAGCTTCCCCATGCCTTCGGCTATCACTCGGAAGGTTTGCATTTCCGCGGACAGCAGGACCAGTCCGTCTGCGAATTAGTCATGGACGTGCCCCTGGATGTCCTAACGTATAGCAAGAATGGCACAGGTCAAATGGGGGGCCGCTTGTCCTACATTGCCCTGTTGAAGGACGCTAAAGGTGAAGTCGCGAAGAAGTTCCAGAACGATGTGCCAATCAACGTGGCCGAAGCGAAGTTTGCCGCACTCAAAGCGTCTCACTTCATTTACACCGAGCACTTCGATCTGCCTTCCGGGCGTTATTCACTTGAGACCGCAGTCCTTGATGGCACCGGCGACAAAATCAGCGCTCGAAAGACAAGCATCGTAATCCCTACGGCATCCGACAAGCTGGCTTTGAGCAGCGTCAGTGTTGTGCGCAACACAAAAGACAAAGAACCGTCTACGAACGCTAATGATCCGATGGTCGTCGGATCCAAAGTCATTTCTCCGACCTTAAGCCCCGTAATTAGCAAGACGGACGGTACCGTTTCTTTCTTCTTGGTCATTTATCCTGACAAGAAAATTCCTAGTGCGCCGAAGCTGACCATGGAATTCAGCAAAGACGGTCAAGTGTTGGGAAGCGGCTCCCCGGAGCTGAGTCAGCCCGACAAAGACGGGCGAATACCATACGTGGCCACCGTTCCCCTCGCATCCCTCCCGGCAGGACGGTTTATGATACGTTTTGTCGTGCAGCAGGGATCTGAAACGGCGGAAGAATCTGTAACCTTCACCTTGCAGTAAGGCTCGGAATGACTCTTTCCAGACGGGAACTTCTATGGCGTAGCTTGGCTTTTAGCGCGGCAGGGCTCTTACCTGTCTCCATCACGGACAAGGGACTCCCCGACACATCGCTATTCCTCGAAGTGCCTCCTTCATCGAGCGGCATTCAGTGGGTCCACGAAAATGCAATGTCCGACAATCGGTACTTGCCCGAAACTCTTGGCCCTGGCTGTGCTTTTCTGGATTTCGACAACGACGGATGGATGGACATCTACTTAGTGAACAGCGGTCCGTGCGATTTCTGGACTCCGACAAAGCCCACGCGTAATGTGCTCTACCGCAACAATCGAGATGGCACGTTTACCGATGTAACCGAGAAAGCGGGAGTCGCGGGCGGAACTTTCGGCATGGGCGTTGCCGTAGGCGATTACGACAACGATGGCTGGCCCGATATCTTTGTCACGTCCTACGGGCGCTGCATCCTGTATAAAAACAATCAAAATGGCGCTTTCACGGACGTCACAGAAAAGGCAGGCCTGACCACACCGGGTTGGACAACCAGCGCGGTGTGGTTCGATTACGATAACGATGGCCGTCTTGACCTGTTTGTTTGCAGCTTTGTTGATTACGGCGCAAAGCAAAAGCTCGCCTGCGGCGACAACCAGCTCGGAAATCACTATTACTGCATTCCGCGGGTTTTTCGCGGGACGCCAAGCTATCTCTATCACAACAACGGCGATGGCACTTTTACAGAAGTAAGCAAGGGAACCGACATCGCGCGCTCCTTGGGCAAGTCGCTCGGCGTCGTGGCCACCGATGTCAACAACGACGGGCGAATGGACCTGTTCGTCGCAAACGATACCGTCCAGAATTTTCTGTTTCTCAATCGTGGCGCTGATGCCTCCGGCAAAACGAAATGGGAAGAAGTGGCGTTGCAAGCCGAAGTGGCTTTCAGCGACAACGGCCAGCCTCGCTCCGGGATGGGCGTTGACGCGGGCGATCTCGCCAATAACGGGTGGCAGGATCTGTTCGTCGCAAATGTCGATCAGGAAATGTTTTCGCTTTATGGCAATAACAAGGACGAGACTTTTGCCGATGTCGCCCACGTTCACGGGGTTGCGCAAGCCACGAGGCTCCTCAGCGGCTGGGGTCTTAAGTTCTTCGACTATGACAACGACGGCGCGATAGATCTGATTCTCGCCAACGGTCATCCCGACGATATGATCGGCCGCTATTCCAAGCAGGTGCGTTACAAAGAACCGCTTTTGCTCTTTCATCAAGGCGCGGATGGCAAGCTCCAAAACATGAGCTCGCAGGGCGGTTCGGCCTTTGAGAAGCTCTTTCCTGCGAGGGGTCTCGCTGTTGGCGATTATGATAACGATGGAGCGCTTGATGTGCTCATCGCAAACAATGGGGGCGCTCCTGTCCTGCTCAGGAATCAGGCAGCAAAGGGGAACAACTGGTTGGGATTGAAGCTCGAGGGCGTGACGTGTAATCGCGATGCCGTCGGCGCTCGCATCCTTTGGCGGTCGAGTGGCAAGCTCTGCCATCGGCTGAAAAACAACGGCGGCAGCTACCTGTCTTCGCACGATTTACGAGAGGTTCTGGGAATCGGGACGGCCGTTCAGGTTGACGAGCTCGAGATTCATTGGCCTGCGCCAAGCAAGCGCATCGAAAAACTGACCCATCTTGCTCCCAACCGCTACGTGCACATCGTCGAAGGCAAGGGTCTTGTTTAGTCTGATCTCGACTAATCTAATTTAATTTAGACTACAAAGGTCTCACACGAACCAACTCAGGTTAGGACCCCGCCGTCGCGGAACTAACTAACACTTAAACCTGCTGCAACTTTATCGTCTTCTGCTTCCTGCTTTCGCCCCTCGTATCTTTCCTTGCTGATGAATAAATGAGAGATGTTGCCGAAGGCAGATACGAAAAACGCTAAGAATATGGCGATAGAAAATGCGCTGCACGTCATGCATGGTTCGCTCATCCTTGGCAATGAACAACGCCGCATAGCCTGCGGTGCACATCAGGCTCGAGACCATCAGGAACTTATGATTCTTCGATTCATCGGCTGCAGAGGTTCAAACACTACTGTCCGGTTAAGAATTTGGGTATCCGTGTAATCCACAGCGATAGCAGGAGTTAACTGCCATTCCCGTTTTTTCGATTTGAATTTGTCCGACCCTATTTTCGGTCTCCTGCCCCATTGGGGGGCGAAATAATGGAGCATGAACACTGGACGAACCGTCTTCTCGCAGCTGATGGATTATCTACCCACCTATGAACTCCAAAAATGTGTACAGCGTTATTCCGGCGATTACCGCAGACGAAACTTATCCTGCCGAGACCAGTTTCTCGCTATGGCCTTTGCGCAATTGACTTACCGCGAGAGTCTCCGGGATATTGAGACATGCCTACGATCAATCGGCAGCAAACTCTATCACATGGGTTTTCGCAGTACGATCGCACGTTCCGCTCTGGCCGATGCCAATGAGGCGCGGGACTGGCGCATCTATGCGGACTTTGCGCAAACTCTGATCGCGATCGCACGCCCGTTGTATGCCGACGATCCCATCGGAGTGGAATTGCATGAAAGTTTGTATGCTCTGGATTCGACCACCATCGACCTCTGCCTTTCTCTGTTCCCCTGGGCCAAGTTTCGTCGGCACAAGGCAGCGGTGAAAATGCACACCCTGTTAGATCTGCACGGCAATATTCCTTCGTTTATCCGCATCACAGATGGCAAAACCAGCGATGTCAACATTCTGGATGAGTTCCTTCCGGAAGCAGGTGCATTCTATGTCATGGATCGCGGCTACATCGATTTCGAGCGCTTGTTTGTGTTCACACTCTGCTCGGCTTTCTTCGTCGTGCGCACGAAAGAAAATGTTTTGCTCGACCGTCGTTCCCACCCAGTGGACAAGTGCCAAGACCGACGCCGTTCGTTCCCCCTAAGACTTTGATGGCTGCATTCACCGTGTCCAACTGCTGTTGCAGCTTTGACGCCGGTTTTTCAACGCCGATAGAATGTCCATTTCTCCTCCATGAACATTTATCACATGAAATCGGGTAAGCTTCGGCGTTCGGTTACGGGGCTATGGCGTGTTCACACCAGGCGACGATGGACTCGGGAAATAACCCGCGGTGTAGCGGTTTCCATCGTGGGAACTGGGGCCGCCGAGCCTGTAGGAGGGAATGCGCGTGTGTCGGCAGACTCAGCCGTAGCGGCTGAACAGCCATTAACCGATAGGGTTAAGTACCATCTCTTTTTCCGAAACCGACCCTCATGATTGAGGTGTGCAACGGGAGATCGGGCATCTGGAACGAAGTGGCGTGCAACCCGTTGTGAGAGGTGGTGGACTGTGGACACATTGGATTCCATTTGGTTTGGCATGAAGCTCGGGGTTGCCATGATCGGGATGGTGATGGTGCGCTCCCTGTGGCGTGAGATATGGCGGAGTAAACGTGCGGGGGAGCAAAAGGACAAGTAAGCCATGCGGCGGGGTTCCGAAGGACCGTGCAGGGTCCTGTGAAACACGCGCAACCGCTCCCTCCTGAAGCTGCAAGCGATAAAGGAGAACTTGGGCTTTGAGCGCGCATCCATTCGTGGCTTGTAAAGCCTTTCTCAATAGCCGGACCTCTGCAACTAAAGCTTGCATATCCACAAAAGGCAAATTGCGAGGCATGGTTCACCTGCCGAAGAAATTTGAAACTCGAAAGTCGAGCGCAGACAGAAATTAATAGGTCCGTCCCTTGGGCAAGTTGCGTCAGAAGCAACCGAGCAGGGGCGGCGCGCCTCTAAGAAGGCAGAAGTTGGAAGGAGCGTTACCACCAGCAGTTTTGCCTGATTCTAGGATACCGGCGGGATACCTCTTCAGGAAACCATATCACTAGCTCCCCCTCGGCGCCTCCGAGCAGCAGTTCGGGTGGTAAGCGCAATCCAACAGGTCGAAAGCCGGACGGGTGTAGCATGCACGGCTACAGTACAGACTCCAGCGAAAGGAGACTCGTTCCTCTTTTGCTCGCCGCACTGGCCATTGTGTGCGCCTGGCTGTGCTCCAAACTCATGGCCGCCGTTCATTTTTCCGCACCGTGGTGGCTGGATGCACCTTCCAGTTTGGCTTTTTACGGCGTGCTTAACACTCTCTTTGATAAGCATCTCTGGCGCAACCGCTTCGTGCGCATGCTGGGATTGTCGAGAGTCCCGAACCTCACCGGACGTTGGCGCGGGTTCCTGGTCTCCTCGTTTGACGGCCACGTCAAGCGTCACGATGTGCTGCTCCAGATTTTCCAAAGCTGGACGGAAATCTCGGTTTACCTCACCACGATGACATCGATTTCGCGAAGTTGCCTGGCCGAAATGCAGGTATCAGACCCTGAGGGTGTCGCCTTGATTTACCAGTACCAAAACCAGCCTCTCTCCTATGCGATGAAGTCGATGCACATGCACTATGGCACCGCCATGCTGCGCCTGTTCGACGAGGGCGAGTGCTTGGCCGGAGAGTATTACTCCGGGAGGGACCGGCGCACCTACGGACAAATATGGTGTTGGAAAGAGCACGAAGGCCGGGTCATACGCTACCTGCACCTTCTCGAAATGGTCGGTCGCAGGCGGAAGGTATCATAGCCTCGCGCCGATTACAGCATCGTGCTCGAAATGCTTCAGACGAGTGGCTATCTCTCGTAGCGCCCACGGCGGGTTGAGCCACCGTTAGACAATCTCTCGAGGTCAAGGGCTTTTCTAAACTGCGTACTTGAAACTGCTTGCTTGAAATCGTGGTGCTTAGATTTTACAGCTTTCTGGCCCGAGTCAGATGATTCGGGTCTGTCTTACGAGCTCGACGGTCTCCAACGAATATTGATATGGTCGCCGGGCATAAACAGTCTCTCGTATCGCCAGACATTTCCTTCGTGCGCCGGAGTAGGAGCCGCATCGACTTCCAGCGTTTGCGGATGTTCGATTGTGACGGTAACTCCTATCGTGGGATAAGGGAAATGCTGGGCATAATAAAAAGCTGCTGGATAACTTACCGCACATTTTCCGCCGAATCTGTAGCTGAAACCCTTCGAAGCGGGCTGAATCTTCACAGGGTCTGCGAGCCCTTGAAGAACGGACGGTTCGTCTTGCGTAGAGTTTAGCTCTGGTCGCCACTTATAGCTTTTTTCGGAAGATATAAGGGTCAGAGAATCGAGGCGAGGGTTCTCAGCCTGCTCGAAATCAATTTTATACTGGAACTCAACTGCCTCTTCCGTTGGGTTAACCAGCTCGAAATCGAATTCCATCTCGATCTGTATGAAATCCGCTTCGGGAATGAGTCTATACCGCGCGTTGAAATTCCTGCGGAACAGCTTGGTATCGAAAACCAATCGTCTGAGGCGCTCCTTTAACTGCGGTTGGTGGTCGAATCCTAAGAGATATTCAAAAATATCTCTGGCCGCCTCCTTCAGCAGCCTGGCTTTCAGGAACGGATCTACCAGGAACATGAGGAGCGCGGCAATAACGGCAGCCTCTCCGATGGAGTGCCAGAAATAACCTCCGGGAATTCTCCAAACGAGCAATCCTCCAATGGCAGTCAAGACCAAGGAAATGTATTTAACGGGCGTGCGCGCAATGAGTTTCTCCCACCACGCTTCGAACGAAAAGTTGCCCGGAGTGTACGCCATCGATTCGACCTCGCGCTGAGTCGCGTTTCGCTAACAGAATGAGTTCTAAGGATTCTGCCATCTAGCGCCCTCACTAGCGCAACCATTTTTGCGCAGCGAATCGTGAAAGAAAACTCGAGCCAATCTCAAAAAGGAGACCGGGAGGCTCTGTCTCGGCCTTTGCATACTTGGGTCAGAGCAAATCGGGACTTGTGCTTGCCTACCAGCCCCTTTTCATCAAAAGCACGGGCGGACTTACCCGGTGAACGCGCGGCTTCGTGTTTTGTAGAATCCGAGTGAAGGGCTGGCGATGTGCAATTGCAGGCAAGAAGCTGGCCGGATCGTTCTCTTTTGACCGGCCTTTTTTTGAGCGCCTCGCCATAGCGGTCAAGGTTTCGATCGTGTACGGCGCTGGCAACCTCCCATAACCAGCAGTTGACAGCTCTGGGGCGTCCCGAGCCTTCCCTGCTCTCTCGAGAGCAGGGGTCAATCGAATACTGAGCAGGAAATCCACAGAGCATGAACTTCGGCTCTTGTCTTCCCTGATTCCGGAGGGTAAGGTGCGGACATTATGCTCTCTCATGGGAACGGCAAGATCGGCAGAAATGACCCTTGTCCTTGTGGCAGCGGCAAGAAATACAAGCGCTGCTGTTTGGAGCAGCAATCTGCTACCGACAGTTTTTGGGCACGACAACGAAACGCATCCGACCAGCTAACACGAGACATGCTGAGGTTTGCCGAACGCAGGTTTGGCGACCAGGTTCTGGTGGCCTGGCAAGACTTCAACATGACCGATCGGCCGGTTCCGCTCGATGCCTACCCGGGCGAGCAGCACATCTTCAGGCCTTACTTCTTGTTCCATTGGGACCCCCAAAGAACGCGCACCGGCAAGGGAGCGATCCGGAGAGGCGGCATTGTCACTCGCTGGTACGAGCTGGAAAAAGGCGGCCAGCTGTCGGAGCTGGAGCGCTTGTTTCTTGAACAAGCCACCACACAGCCGCTCAGTTTCTTTGAAGTGTTGTGGAGTGAACCCGGCGAGCGAATTCGGCTGCGGGATATCCTGATTGGCGGAGAGACGGAGGTTGTCGAACGGTCGGCCTCACGTATGGTGCAAAGGGGAGACATAGTTTACGCCCAGATGTGGAACCTACCGACACTCTCCATCCTCGGTTGTTCGGCCCCGATCCTCATCCCGCCCACTTGGAAGGGAGAGGTGATTGGTCTTCGAAAGCAGCTGCGAAAGAAGATCGCGAAGCAAAATCGGGATTTGACTCCCGACGATCTTGTGCGATGCCAGGATGCGATTCGTCTCAAGTACCTAACGATTCGGGATGGACTGTACACTCCCCCGCGATTGGCCAATACGGATGGTGATCCGCTCGTGTTGCACACGCTGAAGTTCCGCATTGAATCGCCTGAAGGCGCGTTTGACACCCTCGCGCCGCTGGCCCTCCTCCAATCGAAAGAAGAGCTTTTGGAAGACGCGAAATTCGGCAAAGATGGGAAGCTGCACAGCATTGAGTTTGACTGGCGCAAGAAGGGCAACAGGAAGATTCCGAGTTGGGACAATACCACCCTCGGGAATATCAAAATTGCCGGCCGATCCCTGATTGCGGAAGTGAATTCCGAAAATCGCGCCAGACGCCTCCGCGCGGAGATCGAAAAGCGGCTTGGTGCTTCCGTTATGCACCAGAGCACAACGGCGCAAACGGCCGAGGAGATGCTCGCGAAAGCTCCCAAACGAACCAAGGCGCAAGCGAAGAAGGATGATGAGTTCGAGCAAGCTCTTCTGCGCGATCCAGAGGCAAAGAGCAGGCTTCAGCAGATCATTCAGAAGCAAGCCGAGGACTGGGTTAACCATAAGATGCCCGCACTCGGAGGTCGCACCCCATTGCAAGCGGTTCGCGATCCCGACGGCAGGGAGATCGTGGAGTCCCTGCTTTTGGATTTTGAACGCCGTGCCGTTGATGGCGCCTACCAGGCCGGAATTCGCCCCGACTTCGACGCCGTCCGCAGACTCTTGAACCTTTCTCCCGGAGCCTGTTGAGACACGAGAGGTCTCTCGTATGTGGCGTTCCAAAAATATCGAACAGTGAACAATCCGGCCGGTTCGGCAAGTGCCAGCGCTTAAGTAGGTCTATCGGTCTATCTTCTTGACAGGCAACCTCGACCTATACTATTTCAATCTAGGCATAGTTTGAAATAGCCTAATGTGAGCGGGGTTCTGTCTGTCGAAATGAAAAGCCACGAGCAGCGCGACCTGTTTCCCGGCGCTTTAGAAATGATGATTCTCCGCACGTTGAAGCGGCAGCCTCTCCATGGCTATGCCCTCGCGCAACATATCAAACAAACCTCAAACGATTTGCTCGAGATCGAAGAAGGATCGCTTTACCCAGCTCTCCAGCGCCTTCTCAAAGCAGAGCTTGTGAAGGCCGAATGGGGCATTTCCTCCACAAACCGGCGTGTCCGAATTTACCAGGTGACGGCGGCTGGCGCAAAGCATCTAGAGCGCGAGGTCTCGAGGTTCGAGCGCATGCTCGAAGGGATCACCCGGGTTCTGGCGCGGGGTGAATCATGAATTGGCTCAAGCAATTCGTTTCCCGCCGTTGCCTTTACGGCGATCTGTCCGAAGAGATTCGGGAACACCTTGAAGAAAAGGTGGAAGGGCTGGTGAACAACGGCATGTCGCGGAGAGACGCCGAGTCTGCTGCTCGCCGTGAGTTTGGGAATGTGACGCTGATGGAGGAGAACGCCCGTGACGTCTGGCGGAGGCCTTCGATCGAGAACCTTCTCCATGACATCCGTTATGGGTTTCGAATGCTCAGGAACAATCCCGGCTTTTCCGTCGTCGCCATCCTCACCCTGGCCCTAGGGATTGGCGCGAACACGGCCATCTTTTCCGTTGTCTACGCGGCGCTCATGCGCCCACTTCCCTACTGGCAACCGAACCGCCTGATCACCCTTGGCGAAGTGCGGTCCCAAGAAGGGACCTCCACCGAATTGGACACACGAATCTGGAACACCTCCTACCCCGATTACCTCGATTGGACACACCAGTCGAAATCCTTCCAATCCCTTGCCGGGTTCAGCGGCGACGGCTTCACCCTTCATGGCGCGGGTGAGCCTGAGATGGTCTTTGGCGTCCAAGCAACCATCAATTTTTTCTCCACCCTTGGCATCAAGCCTTTTCTCGGCCGAGATTTCGCGACGGGCGAGGACATCGCCGCGGGACCAAAAGTAGCCATCCTCACTTATGGTTCCTGGATCCGCCGGTTCGGCGACGAGCATGTCCTTGGCCGCTCCATACAGCTCGACGATAAAAGCGTCAGCATCATCGGCGTCCTTCCTCGCGAGTTTGAATTTGCACCCCGAGGCAACGCGGAGATCTGGGTGCCGCTGCATATTGAGAAGGAT
>WNGJ01020202.1_pt1 | contig 11252 bp, 8 predicted proteins | sample 5400611 | NCBI WGS metagenome assembly WNGJ01 (sample SAMN13153375, study PRJNA577476) | soil metagenome | isolation source: 40 cm soil or saprolite under Garry oak tree replicate 1 | place: USA:California | collected 2016-06-15 | reverse complement strand
ACCATCCGGCCCAAACGCGAGGCGACCGCTGTTGTGATTCCAGTCCGGCTCGTCGATTTCCAGAACGACGCGCTCGGAGGTCGGGTCAGCGGTCGCGAAATCGGCGCCCGTGGTTTTGAATTCACTGAGGCGCTCGGCGTGATCCCATTGGGGCGGCGCGTTGGTGCGAAGCGGCGCACTATAGACCACGTAGAACTTGTGGTTGGACTTGAACTGCGGGTGCAGTGCCAGTCCGAGGAGACCGCGCTCCTCCATCCCTTTGCCCAGCGGGACGATCTTTTCCCGAAGATCCAGAAAGGGCTGCCCCGACTTTTTCCCATCGCGGTCGATGAGTTGAATGAGACCGGCCTGCTCGGCCACAAGCAGTCGTCCCGAGCCGTCGGGAATCGGAACGAGTCCAATCGGCGCGCCCAACCCTTCGGTCATCAGCTTTAGGCTGACGGTTGAACCGGCGTCAGCTTCAGCGCTGAAAGTGGGGTTAAGAGGAAGTAGAAAACGCGCCTGCAGAAAACTGTCGCGGCTTGCGACGATTTGGACAGATAGTGATAGGGTCACGGGCCTCAAGGCGACAGTTTGATTTTGAGATCTTTCAAAGGAGCGCCGGCCTTATCCAGAAGGCGCATGGCTCCCTGCCAACTGTTCTGTTCGTTGATGACTTTGAAAACGACGACGTTGACACCCTTCTTCAAGGTAACTTTGCCCTTGTCTGCATCGAGCATCAGGGGACGCGGTTCGCTGAACGCATATATATCCACACCATTAAAATAGATTCGGCCTTCATCGTTGCTGGCCACCGCCATGATCACGTCGGGCCTCTCCGTATCGCACTCGATGTAGGTGACCATGTAACCGGCTGCATGGTCATTCACGGTTTTCAGGATTGCATTGAAGTCGAAGTAATTGGTTGCGGCGGTGATGTTCTGCCAGGTCAATTCCTTCCCGCCAATTTTGGCCTTGTCGCCGGCCTTGGGTCGAAGGGCAGCTTCGTCCTTGATCTGTTCCTTGAAGATCGCATCGGCGCCGCTCTCTCCCTCGGAGAGAGCGATTGGAGCGAGCATGACCCAATGGCGGATGTAGCCCTCTGAGTCGAGCTTTAAGGCATCAACTCCGTCGGCCTGCGACAGCAACGGATTCAACAAGGCAACCAACCCAATGGAAAAAAATCGCTTCTTCATGACTACTCGTATGGGTTGGCTTTTTTCACTGGAACCGTCACGCCGTCCTTCGGTGGAGTTTTCAGCGTGTCGAGAAACGCGAGGATGTCCGCGAGTTCCTGCTCCTTCAACAGCACGCCGAGCGGTGGCATGGGCGAGATCGTCAGGTTCTCGAAACCTTTGGCGAGTTTTGCATTCGGGTCCATGAGGCTTTCAACGATGTAGGCTTTGTCGGCGCGGACGGCGATTCCATCGAGGATGGGACCAACGTCGCCGCCCTTGCCTTTCACCGTGTGGCAGGAAGCACAAGCGGCGATGGGGCTGTTGTAGAACAAAACCTCACCACGCTTCGGATCGCCTGCGGCAACTTTCACTTCTTGAACGCCGACGCCAGAGACTTTGTGAATACGACCAAGCAAGGTGAGCGCGTCGTTCAAGAACGCATCGTTGGTATTGGCGGCGACGCGTGGAAGTTGGGCGACGACGGTTTGGATTTCGGGAATGGTCGGGAACTCGGCGAGTTTCACAAACGCAACTTCGCGCGTGAGCAAGTCCGGGTCTTGAATCACCGGACTGCTGAAGAAGAGTTGGCGTCCGGCGTCGTTCGCAGGCAGGGCGCGAATCGCGTTGCGGCGAAGCGCGGGATCTTTATCGCTCAATGCTTTCTGATGCGTGTCTTTGTCGAGCGCGCCGATTGTCATCTTGTTGTCCACGATCAATCGCTGCGCCGTGAGGCTCCAGAATTGGTTGCCACTGTCGAGCGCCGCCACGAGTTCGGAAGTCTTCGCCTTCGCGAGAGACTTGATGGAGCTTTTCGGACCGTCCTTCCAGACGACGCGGTAAATGCGACCGTGAGATTGGTCACGCAGGTTGTTCTCGGTCATGTAAGCGCCGCCGCGTCCGGTCGTGGCCTGAATGCCCGCGGACTGAATGCTCGGCGTCGGGTTGTGCTGGATGACGAAGCTGTAGAAATCGATCATCCAAATCGCGCCGTCGGGACCGACATCGGAGAAGATCGGCGACATCCATTCATCGCTGCTGGCGAGGAAATTGAAACCATCGAGCGCCTTGTAGCCACCGCCGTCGCGCTGAACATCCATGATGCCGATGAGCTTGGCAGTCGGCTCATTCACCAGCGCCTTCCCGAGCAGGCGCGCAGGCAGTGCGTCGCTGACCATGAAGGCATGTCCCGCCGCGGCCGTGTAGCCGCCGAAGTTATCAACCATGCGCACATTCGGCGTGTTGGGATGCATGCGCATGCCGGGAGCCAGCGACTTGGCGGAGGGAAGCCGGCGAACATTGACGGCAGCGCCATCGCCCGCGTTCTCCGGGCCCAGCCGATAGCCGGGGCGAAACCCGTTACCTCCACGCCGGCCAAAGCCTGGCTGCGTCGGGTTCAGGATGTGGGCGGGAAGGTATCCGTAGAACGTCGGGTTTCCATTGGCCGTTGAGCCGAAAACATCACCGGAAGCGTTGAGTCCAAAGCCCCAGGTGTTGTTGTTGTACTGGTGGAGAAATTCCAAAGCCGAGCCATCCGCTTTGAAACGGAAAATGCCCTGGCCGAACTGGAGCTCTTTGCCGCCAACGTTGCCGCGGAAATTCGAGTAGCCTACCGCGCCGTAGAGCCAGTTATCAAAGCCGCGACCGAGATTGCTCTGCATCGCGTGCGTGTCGCCTGTGCCCCAGCCCGGAAGAATGGCCTGCCGCACATCGGCCTTGTCGTCGCCGTCAGTGTCCTTGAGGAAAAGCATGCGGCGCGAGATGGTGAACTTGTCGGCCTTGCCGTCGCCGTCGGTGTCCTCGCAAATTTTGACGTCCGCCTTGCCCGGTTCGCCTTCATTCACGAGACCGTGAGGATAATCGCGCGCTTCAACTACCCACGCGCGCCCGCGTTCGTCCCACGCTATGTAAATCGGCTTCACGATGTCCGGTTCGGCGGCGAAGAGTTGCAGATCGAAATCCGCGGGCACCTGCGTGTAGCGCATGCTGTCTTTGGGGGCGAGAGGCGCCTGGAACTTTACCGGCTCCGGGCGGCGCTCATAATTCGGCACCTCGCCGGGTAAGCGCTGCAACGGAGGCCGCGACGCGAGCGAAGCTTCCCAGGCAGATTTCGCCTTCCGGGTGATCGCGCCGAGCACAGCTTCACGCAAGACCGCATCCGTCGGACGTTCCGTGTACTTGATCAGTCCGTTGCCCGCGCTCTTGAAAGTGTCGAGCGTCTTCTGCAGCGCCGCGCCGATGTCGGCGTCAGGCATTACCTGAACCACAGCGTCGAAGTGCTTCAAATACGCTTCCGTGAGATTTGTGATCGCGGTGATGTAATCGAAGTAGATTGCCTCGGGCGCCAAAGTTTGGCCGGGCAGATAAACATAATTCGTGCGCGACCCGCCAAAGCCGCCGAACCCACCGCCGCCACCGCCCGCGCTGACCGAGCCAAGATAGAGAACGTGCAGCGGACGATCCGGCGCGTCCGCGGCAACGGCGTTGAAGGCGATCAGCCCTCCTGTGAAAACAATCAGAATTCGTTTCAGGTGTTTCATGGAGAATCAGCAGTGTTGTGCGATTCGAAACTTCTGTTGCCCGACAGTCACTTCGTCGTTGGTTTGAAAATCAGTTGCGAAAAATTGTAGAGCGCTTTCTTCCAATGCTGGAAGTCGTGCGCGTGTTCATCCACGTGCCAAATGTGCGGGACTTCTCTTTCTTTGAGATAAGCGTGGACGCCCTGACTGATGCGAATCAAGCCGTCCTTGTTGCCGCAGGAAATCCAGAGCAGTTTCAATTGCTTCTTCGCCTTTTCCGGGTCGGGCAAAAGTTCGGCGGCGGGCTTTGTGTTGGGGGCTGACGAAAAACCGCCGACCCACGCGAAGGTGTCGAGGTTCGCGAGGCCGAAGTTCAGTGATTGGCCGCCGCCCATCGAGAGTCCCGCAAGCGCGCGACTTTCGCGATCGGACTTCACGGAATATTTCGACTCGATGAACGGGATGAGATCGCCAAGTAAATCTTTGTCGAACTTGCCGAAAGCGGGCGCGGTTGCCATGGCATTCGTGCCAGGACGGTCGTCCGGTTGCGCTCGGCCATTCGGCATGACGATGATCATCGGCTCGGCCTTTTTATCGGCAATGAGGTTGTCGAGAATGATCTCAGGATGGCCGCCGCGGCGCCATTCGTTCTCGTCGCCGCCAATGCCGTGGAGCAGATAAAGGACTGGATACCTATTATCGGCGGAATAACCGGGCGGCCTATAGACGAGCGCTTTGCGCTTGTTACCGACGGATTTCGAGTCGTACTCGACCATTTCGAGTTTGCCGTGTGCGATGCCTTCGCGCTCTTTGTCGAATCCTTCCGGCGGATTTGGGAACGCAGGCTTGTCGTCGGGCTTCAACTCAATCGGCCCGCCAAATCCGCGCCGACCGCTTTGGGCACCTTGCCCACGCTGGCCCGGTGCGGCCGGAGTTTGAGCGCCGTCGCGTTTGGCCGTGGCCTCGGAAGAACCAAAATCACCGACCTTGCGATTGAACTTGATCTCGTTGCCCGAAATCCTGCCCGTGTATGTGATTCGGAGTTCGTTGTCCTGAATCTTCAGTGGCTCGACGAAAGTCACCGTGTCGCCTTCGACCTTGCCTTCCTTCAACTCGGCTTCGCGTTTTTCGCCGTCGCGTTCAACGTTGGCTTTGCCCGTGACGCTCGTGCCATCCTGCTTGAGCGTGAATGTGTATTTCTGCAAACCGCGCTGTGTGTCGAACTCGGCTTTCCAGGTGCCGGTGACATCCGCTGCCAGGGCGGAGAGTGAAAGGGCCGCAAGGGTCAGGAGTGTGGTGTGAGTTTTCATGGTTTTGTGGTTCGTAAAGTTCGTTCCAGGTTTCTTCTCAATCCTTGAACAGCAGCGGGGCGAACTCATGCAGGCTGCGCCGCCATGACTGCCACTCGTGCGCGGTATTTGGCGACTCGTAAAAGACACTGTTGATCCCGGCTTCTTTGAGCGCAGCGGCGTTTGCCTTGGGATCGCCACCGAAACCTCGGCCGCCGACGCGGTTCGTGCCGAGTTCACGGCTGCCGTAGCTGACGAACACGAGCTTCACCTTCTCCTTGAACTCGGCCATGTCCGTGATGTTCGTCACCGCGATGCTGCCGCCGCTGAAAACGCCGATGTGTGAGAACTTGTCGAGATGCGCCAGCGTGATGGCTCGTGTCTGCATGCCGCCCATGGACAGTCCGGCCATCGCGCGGTGCGGCTGATCGGCGATGGTGCGTAAGTTTGCGTCCACGAAGGGAATGAAGTCATCGATCAGCGCCTTCTCGAACGCGCTGAAGTTGAAGTTCCCTCTCGGTCCACCAGCAGCGCCGTTCGTCGCGCCAGCCGGAGCCGCGTTCGTTCGTCTCTGCCCGCCAGCAAATGGATTGCCGCCAAATTCCATCGCAATGATGAACGGCTTCGCTTTTCCTTCGGCAATCAAGTTGTCCATGATCAAACCCGCGTAGCCTTGCCGACCCCAGCCGGTTTCATCTTCGCCCGCGCCGTGTTGGAGATAGAGCACAGGGTAACGCTTGCTGATGTCCTTGTCGTAATCCGGCGGCGTGTAAACGAACGCGTGGCGGTTGATGTTGCTGGTCTTCGCGAAGTAATGAATCTCGCGGAGCTGCCCGTGCGGCACCTCTTTGAGCGCGTAGAAGTCCGCATCCTTTGCCGGCACTTCGACGGCGCTGCCCCAACGTCCGGCACCGTAGAAATAGTGGCTGTTCGGATCGGGAACTTCGGCCCCGTCGATGTTGATGGTGTAGTAATGAAACCCTTCGTCCAGCGGTCGGGTGTAGCCAACCCAGGCGCCGTCCTCATCCTTCGTGAAGGGGCTGCTGTCCCTGAAACTCACCCCGACGCTTTGGGCCTTGGGCGCAACAATGCGGAATTTCACGCGGCCCTCCGAGTTCACCTGTGGATATTGCTTGCCCGCCTGATTGGACGGCGCTGGTTTCCAGTCATCGGCCGGTGGTTTGTCTTCGGCCGCAAAAACTTGGCCCGACAGAATCGAAGCGAACGCGAGAAGCGAGAGTTTTGTTTTCATGTTGGTTATCTGAGTGATCGTTGAGTCCTTGTTTCAGTTGCGATTTTGCACGAACGGATCCGGTTGCGGTTTGCCTGCGGAATACAGCTCACGGATTTCGTCCGTGTTCAGCGCCCGGCTGAACAGGCAGAACTCATCCATTGCGCCGCTGAAATTTCGGATCAGGGAAGGATCGTTTTCCCGGAAACCGCTCGCGTTCCAGTTTCCCAATTCCGCGGCGCCGACGCGAAAAGGCGGATTCACTTTCAACGCCTTCGCACTGACCTGCAGCCCGTTCACGTACTGCACCACGCGTTTCCCGTTTCCGTCGAGCACGACAGCCAGATGCAGCCATATCCCCAATTGATCCAGCGCGAGCACCGGCGGACTGGCGCAAATCTGGTAGTTGCCCGGCCCGGCGCCAATCGCGGTCAACCCCAGCACGCCGTCCTTGCGAATCAGCCAATGCGCAGTTCCGGCCTCGAAGCCATCGCACATGAAAAGTGAGTTGAACTGGCGGTCCAGTCCTTGCACGCGAACCCAGGCGGCCAGCGTCAACGACTCGAATTCACCCGGAACGCTCAGACGCACGCGATCGCTCACGCTCCGAAACTCCAGCGCGTGCTTTTCCGGCCAGCGGCCCTCGACCCATTGACAGCCGACGATGGTCGCATCAGGCGCGGCGTTTTTCCGACTGCTCACGTTGTGCAGCCGCCAGTCCGGCGTGTCCGTTTGCTCGAAATCAAAATGCACGAGCAGGGACGGGTCCTCGTCGAGCCGGCTGCTGGCCGCGCGCCACTGTTCGTGTCGCAGCACCTCGGCGGTCGACGACTTGAGTTGCAAGTCGAACAGCGATGCAAAGGCCTTGGGGTTCGCGGAAATCAGTCGAGCTGGGCCAGAACTCTCCGCCACTGAGCCAGCACCCTCCTTCAGATTCTGTTTGGCCGTGCTGGTGGCTGGCTGGAACTCCACGCTGCCCTTGAACACATGCAGTTCCGTCCGGCGCTCCTTTACCTCGAGACCGAACGACGTGCCCAGGTCCGTCACGTTCATCTGCGGAGTGCTGACGCGGAAACCTATAGCCTGGGGCGGCACTTCGGCGATGAGCCGCCCGCTTTGGCAGGCAACCTCGTTCGGAGAAATGAGCTTAAGATCGGTCGGTCCTTCGATCACCATGCGCGCGCCGCTGTAGAAAACGATTTGCGCCAAACCCGATTTGAGCCGCAGCCAGCCCGGCTCCAGTGGCGCTCCCAACCGCGGAGGGTCACCACGCTGATCCCACTGGACGTCCACCGCACGATTCAGCATCGCGACGGCTTTACTGGTTGTGCCCTTGCGTTCGCTTGGCTGCGACAGTCGCGACCCCCACCATCCGGCGGCGAGCAAGGCAACGCAGGCCGCGAATGCGACGACCCAACTCAGCTTTCGTTTTCGGCCGCGCCGGGGCGAGTCAATATAGGGAACATTCCGCGGGAGCGTAATTCCACGGCCAGTCAGACTTGCCTCGCTTGCCTGTTGTTCCGTCGAAACGAAAAGGTCCGGCTCCGACGCCAGGCGCGAGTGCAGTTCGAGCCGCAAGATGTATTGATCACGCGCGACGGAATCGCTGCGCAACAGCTCGTTCAACCCCCGCATTTGCTCGTCCGAAGCCAAACCATGACAGACCGCCGCCACTGCCTCATCGAATTCGCGCGAGGGAAAGGCCAGCTTCATGCGATCCGCTCCGGTTTGGCGGCGTCCTCGATGCAGCTCTGAAGCGCCTGGCGAACGCGTTGCAGCGTTTTGTAGGTCGCCGCCACGGTCCGGCTCGAACCCACCGCCAGTTTCTCAATGGTGTCTCGGCGGAAGTAGTAGCCCTCGACCAGCGAACGCTGCTCTTCGGGCAATTTGTTCACGCAATCCTCCAAATGTTTGAGCCGGATCTCGAGTTCCGGCCGCAACTCCTCCCGGCGCTGCGCCAAGTCCTCCGCCAGTCCGGATTCGAGCAGGGCCTGCCATCGCTGGCGTCGTTCGAGCCATTGCTTGGTTTTATTCAATGCAAACCGGCAGGCCCACGGCGTGAAGGGCTGGCTTGGATCATACGCGTCGAATTTTTCCCACAGCGCCAGCGCGGTCTGCTGCACGATGTCCTCCGCGTCCGCCACGTTTGGCACCAACGCGGCCACGTAGCGAAAGATCTCCCTCTCACTGCGCAGGAATAGCGAAAGAAACCGCTGCTGGGCGGCGGTCTGATCCCCGAAGTGGCGCGTTGAGTCTGGCGACATGTGTCAGGCTGCAACTATACTTCCTGCCAACCACGAGTTTTGGACAACAATCGGAACATTATGTTGACCGCGCCACGGCTGGAAATTTTGGAACACCGTGGAAGCGAACTCTTCGTCTTGATGGCCTCGGTATAAAGCAACACTACACCGGTAACTGCGGGAAATGCGACGGGAAAGATGGAAGTCGTTCAAACCTTTCCTTAACAGGATTTGCGTGTAAGCCCGAACAGGCAAGGAACACGTTGATGCTACGCAAATATCAGGTAAACAGAGGCGTACAATCCGTTGGGAAACGAGGATTCGATTTGCTTCACCCGTTCCATTCAGCATCCGGAGATGATTCTTCCGATCTCCAAACAGAGACTCTGCTTTCACAAGATATTTGCTATCGTCTCGTCCAACGTGTCCATTGCTGCGGCGATGGGGGTTTGCTCTGGCAAATCTGGCAAAGCGATTGGAATTTTAGCCAAGATTCCCCGAGAAAGTCCGGCGCGCCCGCCGCCAGCAGATCGCGTGCGGAGTTCATCGTAGCGACCGTCGAGATTGTGAAACAAATAACCCGTATCGAGAACTCCAGTCCGTCCTTTGATGAGTGCAATGGATTGGTTGGTGCAGACTGGGGTATTGACCAGCGCGGCAGTTCCTCGCGTTTTCCCTTGTCCGGCTAGACCAATCGCGACGGCGGGAGGATCTACGAGCGTCGCATTTGACGCCGCGAGTCCCGCTTCAGTGATTCGACCATTCGAACCAAATACATTGGGCGTCGTTCGCTCAAAGAGTGAGCGAAGGCGGGTTTGCGCGGACCGCCTCGCATGTTCGTCAGGGGTTCGGCGTTGAACGGCGGAGCCAGGTCTCGAAATGGGTGGCGCCGAGACGCGACGGAGTTCCGTCCGGGACGAGGCTGCGGTGTTTCAACGGTATGCCGAAGTAAGGGGATTGCTCGTCCGTGATGACGGTGCGGGGGTCACGATTGGCCTTCAGAAATTGCCGCACGACTTCGTCGAGCGGGATTGCATCAGGGCCGGCCAGATCAACCATGCGGTTCATCGGTTCCGCAACCGCGACGCTGGCCAGGGCCGCGGCCACGTCATCGGAAACGATGGGTTGCATGAGGGCTGAGGGAAGTCGGACGCTCAGTCCATCGGTCGCCGAATTAGCGATGCTGCCCACGAACTCGAAGAACTGAGTTGAGCGGACAATGGTGTAGGGAATTGGGGAAGTCTGGATCAATTTTTCCTGCGCCATCTTCGCGCGGAAATAGCCACTAGCGAGCAACCGATCAGTGCCGACGACCGAAAGCGCGACATGATGACGGACGCCCGCGACGGTTTCCGTCGCGAGGAGGTTACGGGTTGAACTCTCGAAGAATTCCAACACGGCCTTGTCCTCTCACGAAGGAGCATTCGAAACGTCAACGACGACCTGCGCGCCCGCCAGCGCCGCCGCCAAGCCTTCCCCGGTGACCGAATTGATGCCCCGGGAGGGAGACGCCGCCACAACTTCGTGGCCTTCATAACGGAAGTAGGATGGTCACGTTTTGGCTTTCCGGGTAGCTGCTGAATGCCTATAACGGTCATGCAGGATTTGCATGAGAGCCTTTGAAGATCTGACGTTGCTCCGCGCCTTTGTTTGCATCGTGGAGTGCGGCAGCATTTCCGCTGGCGCGCGGCGCTTAAGGATTTCACAACCCACTCTGAGCCGACAGTTGCGGACGCTGGAGGAACTGTGCGGCACGGTGTTGCTGCGGCGAGATACGCATCGGATGAGCATGACGGAGACAGGGCGGCGGTTGCTTGCCGATGCCACAGCCATGCTGGCTCACGCCGAAGAAGCAGACCGGCGGTTGCGTGAGGATCACACGACATTGAGCGGTCATCTGCGTTTGTTTGCCACGATGGATTTGGGAACGTGGATCGTCACACCGCTTGTCAGTCAGTTCTTACAGGCGAACCCAAAGGTTACCGCGACGCTTGCGCTGAACAATCGTCCGCTGCAAATGATCGAAGAAGGATGCGATGTCGGAGTCCTGCCCGGCAAAATCACTGATGAAAGCGTGATTGCCCGGCCAGCCGGCATGATCACTCTGCATCTGACGGCTGCGCCCGCCCTCGTTAGAAGCCGATCTCCCGTCAAAGCCCTGGCCGACCTCAAATCGTGGCCGTGGATTTCGCTGGCCGGGTCGCAATTCTGGAGTAACAAGGAAATCACGCTCTTCGGTCGCGATGGCGCCGAGCAAACGATAGGCTTTTCGCCCATATTGATTTCCGAGGGAGTTACCAGTATCCGCGAAGCGGTGCGGGACGGATTGGGCATCGCCTTGCTTCCAGATTGGTTGATCAAGGATGAACTCGACTCTGGAGATCTGGTGCAGGTTTTGCCGAAGTGGAAAGGCAAGGATTTGCCAATTCACGTGGTCTATGCCGGACAAAGAGTCCTTCCCACCCGCGTGAGCGCGTTCATTGACTTCGCCGTGAGTTACTTGGCGAAGGCTCGAAAAGATGATCAGCGCGATGGCGGCGGTTAATGCCAATTTAAAAAAAGAGGCAATTCCGTTTTAGGTAATCGCCCCGATGACTCGGCATTATCCGGAGTCACGATCGAACAGGAAACCAGCCTGCCCTCGAGTTCTCAGTTTGCGGGTGAGATCGAGTTGTGAAGACGGCTCCAAATTGGCCTCGCCCAGGTCGATTAAGTTGAGGGCAAAAGTCTGCCAGCTCGAAGGCGTCCCACTGTAGCGCCCGCCTTGTGAGGTCCAGATGCCCGCCTAGTTTAGTTAGTTAGGTCCTGTCCGGCGC
>WNGJ01035915.1_pt1 | contig 11253 bp, 5 predicted proteins | sample 5400611 | NCBI WGS metagenome assembly WNGJ01 (sample SAMN13153375, study PRJNA577476) | soil metagenome | isolation source: 40 cm soil or saprolite under Garry oak tree replicate 1 | place: USA:California | collected 2016-06-15 | reverse complement strand
TGTAAGGAAGTATCGAGTTGCGGGTAACGAGTAGAGCACGCAGCATTTAGCCGGTCGTGGTATTTCCCGCGCTGGAACGAAACCTAAGGGCTGATGGCTGAATGCTGAGCCGCTTTGAAAAGCTAGGAGCTAGGAGCTAGCAGCTAGACGCTGAATTTATGCCAGAAAACATTGGACATGTTATTCAAGTCTCCGGTCCCGCGGTGGACGTGCAGTTTGCTGAGGGAACTCTGCCGCCGATTTACGAGGCCGTGAAGGTCGTCAGTGACGGTTTCACCGTACCGTCCCCGATCAACGTCATTCTGGAAGTGCAGCAGCACCTGGGCGAAGGCCGCGTGCGATGCATCGCCATGTCGGCGACTGATGGCATGGTGCGCGGCATGAAAGCGATTGACCAGGGCGGACCCATCTCTGTCCCGGTGGGCCGCGGCACGCTGGGACGGGTGATGAATGTGATCGGTGAACCCGTTGACCAGCTGGGACCGATCGAGCACAAGCAACGCATGCCCATCCATCGCCCGGCGCCGCTATTCGATGAGCAGGCCACGACGGCGGAGATGTTCGAGACAGGTGTGAAGGTCATCGACCTCATACAGCCCTTCCTAAAGGGCGGGAAGATCGGACTGTTTGGTGGCGCAGGCGTGGGCAAAACCGTCGTCATTATGGAACTGATCAACAACGTCGCCAAGCAACACGGAGGATTCTCTGTGTTTGCGGGCGTAGGCGAGCGCACGCGCGAAGGCAACGACTTGTGGCTGGAGATGTCGGAATCGGGCGTGATCAAGCCGGGAGATCCGGAGCACTCCAAGGCCGCGCTCATTTACGGTCAGATGACCGAGCCTCCGGGTGCGCGTCTTCGGGTGGCACTGACCGGGCTGACGGTGGCGGAATATTTCCGCGACGCAGAAGGCGCGGATACCCTGCTCTTCATCGACAACATTTTTCGTTTTACCCAAGCGGGCTCAGAAGTGTCCGCGCTGTTGGGCCGCATGCCCAGCGCCGTGGGTTACCAGCCCAACTTAGCGACGGAAATGGGTGAATTGCAAGAGCGCATTACTTCCACCAAGAAAGGCTCGGTGACTTCGGTGCAGGCCATTTACGTACCGGCTGACGATTTGACCGACCCAGCGCCGGCTACGACGTTTGCCCACCTCGACGCCACGACGGTGCTATCGCGTGCGTTGACGGAGATTGGAATTTATCCCGCGGTCGATCCCCTGGGCTCGACCTCGCGCATTCTTGATGCGCGCATTGTGGGCCAGGAGCACTATGACGTGGCCCAGTCTGTAAAGAGAACGCTGCAGACCTACAAAGACCTGCAGGACATCATCGCGATTCTCGGCATTGACGAACTGAGCGAGGACCAGAAGATCACGGTTGCACGGGCTCGCAAAATTCAGCGCTTCCTCTCCCAGCCATTTCACGTGGCCGAGCAGTTCACCGGGACGCCCGGGAAATACGTAAAGGTGGCCGATACGGTGAAGGGCTTCAAGTCGATAGTCGAGGGCAAGTACGACGAGATCCCCGAACAAGCCTTCTACATGCGCGGTACGATCGAGGAAGTGCTGGAAGCGGCGGAGAAGATGAAGGCGGCAGCGTAACGGCAGCGATCAGTTTCAGCCGTCAATCGTCAGCCTGTTCGTAACCTGGCTGCCGTTGGAGTGAGCTGATAGCAGATCAGATCCGGTATATGGCAGAAGTGTTCCAATTCGAGATTGTCACGCCAGAGAAGAGAGTGGTCGACACGGCGGCGACAGAGGCTCAGATTCCCGGCAAAAACGGGTATCTGGGCGTCCTCCCGGGACACGCGCCCCTGATCACTGAGCTCGCGGTGGGTACCGTTCTCGCGGAAACTGCGGAACGTCCTGAAGAAATCAACGTGGAGCGCGTCCGCAAGGCCAAAGAACGCGCCGAGCAATGGTTGGCAGGCGCCCAGACTGAAGCCGACGTGGAACGCGCCTTGGATGCGCTGCATCGCGCGGAAGTACGGCTTCGAGTGGCGGGCAAGAGTTAACATAGCAGACAGTTTCAATCCCGAATTTCCGCAAGGGGAAACCACTATGCGTCGGCGAATGCAACGGTGGAGCTGCCTGACCGCAGTTCTCGTGACACTGTCGTCATTGACCCTCGCCCAGGGCGCCGGTCATCCCGATAAAGGGCCAAATCCCGACGAGCCCGCCATTCACGATTACGTCCTTACCATGGACAAGATCAAAAAGTATGCCGACGTGGCCAAGAGACTGGAAGCGGCGGCCAAGTCCGACCCCGTCATCGCCGCGGAAATGAAGAAGATCGAAGACGCCGACGTCTACAACCTGGACAAAGCAGCCATGATGGAAAAATCGCCGCGGGTGGCCGCCGCGCTGAAGAGCAATGACATCGCGGCTCGCGACTTTGTCTTCACGCCGTTGACAGCGTTTACGGCCGCGATTGGAATTGCGGCAGAAGATGCGAAGAAGCAGCCTCCGGCATATGTCAATCCGACCAACATAAAGTTCGTTCGCGATCATAAGGAAGAGTTAGAGAAGCTCAATTTATTCGAGCCTGCGTTGGATAAAAGTTCCCCGGACAAAAGAAAAGAAGAAAAAGAAGAAGATAAAGCGGACGACCAGTAGGCCACCTACAGACCGAACCTCACGCGGACTGGGTTCCGGCGGTTCCCGTCCTTAAAGGTTGTCAGAGGACCTTCACCGACTCTTTATTCTCCGACGGCACATATTTCACCGCCGCGGTGCGCTCCAGTTTGTCCCAGGCGAACCTGCGGCCTTCAAGAGCGCGTTTCAGCGTCTTGAACAGCACAACCGAGAACAACTGCCTGTAAGCCAAGCGCTGCAGCCATACTTGACTGAGCAGCCAGAAACCTTCCCTGTCGTCAGGACGCCGGCGCTCAAGCATAAACGCGATGGTCGATGTGAAGAAATCAATAACCAGAAACACGAAGAAAAAAGCCACCAGCTTGTGAAAGCTGGCGGGATCGGTGGAGTCAGGATGGAAGTGCTTCTGAACCAAATACCAGAGCGCGCCCACGGCAAACATAATGTCGATGAGCGGCGAAACCAGAGGCAGCAAAATCTGGAAGATAAGGATATTGGGCAGCGCCACTACGCCCAGCACTCCCTTGCGGGCGAAGACTGCACTGTGCTTCCACACCGCTTGTAGGATTCCGAACGACCAGCGGAAGCGCTGCCGCATCAGTCCGTTGGCGTTGGTGGGAGCCTCGGTGTAAGCCAATGCCATGTCTTCATATTCCACACGGTAGCCGCGGCGCAAAAGAGCCATGGTCAGATCGGCGTCTTCCGCGACGGTGTCAATGTGATAGCCGCCCGCTTCACGCACCGCGGAAACGCGCCAAGCCCCGATGGCGCCCGGAACCACGCTTACGGCGCCCAATGTATTCAAAGCCCGCCGCTCGAAGTTCTGGCTGGTGATGTATTCAAGCGCCTGCCAGCGCGTCCACAAATTCACCCGATTGCCTACCTTGGCATTGCCCGCCACAGCGGCGACTTTGGGATTGATAAAGTGTGGCACCAGGCGGGCGATGGCGTCGTGGGCGATGACGGTGTCGGCGTCGATGCCCACGAAGATCTCGGCATCGCGCAGATGCTCAATGCCATAATTGAGCGCTTCCGCCTTGCCGGAGTTGGCTTTCGCCAGAATAAAAACCCTTCCCGCAGCTTCCTCCTTTTGAAAGGCGCGGTGCGCCACTTCCAACGTGCGGTCTTTGGAGCCGTCATCAATCACAATCACGCGCAGGTTAGGATAGTCGGAGTTAAGCGCTCCCTTCACCGTGCGCTCGATGACTTTCTCTTCGTTATAGGCGGGGATGAGCACGGCCACGCGTGGTTTGTACAATGCGATCTCGGCGGGACTGCCCAAGATGCGCTCATGCACGCGATCATAGACGGCGGCAGCCCCGATAAAGAGCAGACGTCCGGTCATGAGCAGGTCGCCGAGGAAGAAGATCCAGGTAATCATGGTTACGGCGGCATTAAACAGCCAGAATCCAAGCCGGTCGAGACGGGCGACCCAGCGCTCCCCAGCGGGCAGCGGCGCCATAACTTCCGCCCTGGTTTTGCCTAACAATTGATAGACCGGCACAATTTGAAAACCGCGAGCCCGAATGCCATCAATGATCATAGGCAGGGCGCGCACGGTTTCCTGCCGGTTACCGCCGCCGTCATGCAATAGCACGATGTTGCCGCAGCGCAAATCGTTTGCTCCACAAGGCGGCAAGTGGGAAAGAACGTAGGAGGTAATTTGCTCGGCCGACCGGCGGGGGTTGTCGCGCCAGTCATTAGGATCGATTTTGTTGCCCACCGTGGTGTAGCCCATCTCTTGTGCAAACTCCAGCGGGCGCACCTGGTCGGCGGTATCGGGCTCTTCATCAATCGCGTAGGGCGGGCGCAGCAGGGTGGTACGGATTCCCAGCAGGCTGGCGAAGAGGCGCTCGGTCAGATTCAGCTCCAGCCGAAAATAGCTCGGAGAAATGTTGCTGACGTCGGGATGCGTAAAAGTATGATTCCCGACGGTGTGACCCTCCTGGTAGATGCGTTTTGCCAATCCTGAGAACTTGTCACTCTGAATGCCAATCAAGAAAAAGGTTGCGGATGAGTTCTCTCGCTTCAGGATGTCGAGGATTTTGGGAGTCCATTCGGGGTCGGGTCCGTCGTCAAAGGTGAGAGCGACTTGAGTCGTACTGTATCCATACCGAGCCACGCGGTAGGGCTCGGGCAAGGACTGGAAATTCTCGTCCGTAATCTGTTTCGTATCGGGGTCAATGGTGAGCTCCCTGGTGCCATGCGCCGGCTTGTCTTCAATACGCAGGATCTCGCCCTGACCCTCCATATCTACGTCCTGACCGGGCGGAACATCGTGCAGCCGGTCAGCAGCGCCGGGGTCAAGGGGAAGATCCCAAACGCGCCACAGGGAGCGATCTTCCGCACCCAATCGCCATAAAGCGAATGTTCGAATGCCAAGCGCAGCGGCGGCGCGCATGTGGTTCAAGGCCGTAACCGCGTCGAGGAACCAGATATCATGGCGCAGGCTGCGTTCGTCGAGATAGCTGAAGTGCGGATTCAGAGCGTCGTCATCAAAGGAGAAGTCTTCGTCCGAATCTCGTGCGGCCAGCCACGCCTCCTGTACCGAGACGTTTGTATCGCGCGCCTCTGCCGGCAGCTTGCCTTTTATCGGTTTAAGCACCCAGTCATAGCCATAATTGGCGATGGCGCAGATCAGTTTCTCTTTGGGGATTACGGTCTGGGCGAAAGTCAGATTCTTCACGAACCAGTCCTGCGAAGCCACCGGGCCGGGCTTACCGCCGGGATAATGTTCGTCGTAGTTCATGACCACGACCCCGTCAGCCGGGGCGGCAACCGAGGGATAGTCGAAGTCTTCATTGTGGGCAGGCACGCTGACGTAGAGCTTCATGCCCCGAGCATGCAGATCAGACGACAACTCTCGGAGCAAAGCGAGATAACCCGGTTGGCCCGACTTAGGGAAAGCCTCGAAATCCACCATGAGTCCCCGGTAGCGGTCAGAGGCAAGAAACATCGCTACTTGCCGGCGAAAAAGAGCTCGAGCTTCGGGATTGTTCAGGAAGCCGCTGATTTCGCCCACCCAATCGCTGCCGTTGAAGTTGTTGACCATAGGGAAAACTTCAATGGGCGTGTCTTCCGATTTGATAAGCGGCATGACGCGATCGTCCACTGAGCGCACTGTCGATCCGGCGCTGTCGGTGTGAATCACGTCGAAGAACTTGTTGGTTTGGTCGTCCACTGCCTGCAATCGGCCGTTCGGTGTAAGTACGTGCAGCCAGTCGGGATAAAGCAGATCAATCTGCCGGGCGAAATCTTGTAGAGACGAAAAGCTGGCAGCGTCCCAAGGGACATAAAACGCTGCTCGAATGCCTTCTTCCTGGTTGAGTACGACTTGAGACGGGGCTAGCTTGGACTTGCGATGGGAGCGCTTGGCCAATTGCCGTTGACGATCGCGCGCCTTATCCCTCTCGTTCTCTCTTAGGGCTTTGAAGACCCGCTTTTGCGGGGACAGCAGGAGCTCGGGCAGCCGCTCATCTCGCAGCGCGCTGTAGACAAAGAAGACGATCAGAGCGGAACAAACCACGGCGAGAGTGTCAAACAAGCGCCGCAGACGCTTCCAGCGCGCGCGCCTCGGATCGTAAAAGACAGGTTCAGCCATGGGGGACTAACTCGCCATCCTATGCTGCGGGCGTCAGGCGGTCAATTCTGGGCGAGACAGGGCGGAGGTGGCAGCTCTGAGTCTTAAGATGCAATTTCTTGGCTGGGAGATTGCCGCAAACGCGCTATATTCGCAGCGTGCGCGAACTGCTGCGTAGGAATGCACGGTTCTTTTTCTGGACGAGCCTTGCGGCCCTCGGGCTGCGGCTGTTCTTTGTGTTCCGCTTTCCAGCCGTGGTCGACGATTCCCGACTCTACGCCAACATCGCCAAGAATTGGCTTCACCACGGAATTTATGGGGTTACTGACTCCAGTCAGGTGGTTCCCACACTCTCGCGGTTGCCTGGCTACCCGGCGTTTCTCGCCGCTGTGTTCGCGATCTTCGGAGTAGATAACTTCCGAGCAGTTCTGCTGATCCAGGTGCTCTTCGACATAGGCACATGCTTTCTGGTTGCCCACCTTGCGAGGCGTCTGTTGTCGGACCGCGCCGCCCAGGCAGCTTTTGGGTTAGCGGCTCTTTGTCCCTTCCTGGCCAATTATTCTGCCGCCGCTCTCACCGAAACCCTGGAGATTTTCTTCACCGCTCTGGCCTTAAACCTGGCCGTCAAAGGCATACAGATTTGGAATTTGTCCGCCGACGCCACAGCTGCACAGCCTAATACTTTGGAGCTGAAAGCAGGTTCAGTCGCGGGCTCCGCCACTTTCGTCTGGCTGGGCTGCGGACTCTCCATCGGTGCCGCCATTCTGCTGCGTCCGGATGGCGGAATCGTACTCGCTGTTGTGGAAGGATATTTGCTGCTCCTTCTGATCAGGCGCGCATGGGTGAGACTCAAGACCGAATCAGTTTTGTCGGCCTGGCTTCCGATTCTGCGAGCAGGCATCATCGTGGCAGTAGGCGCTACCGTCCTACTAGTCCCCTGGACGCTGAGAAATCTGCACACNNNNGGGAGAAGCGATCGACGTGACCAAACTACCTCGCCGCGCATTTGATTCCGAGAAACAGCGAGAGGAAACGGCAGCGCTTTTCGCAGACTATAACCAGGATCATGAGATGACTCCAGAGCTCGATGCCCGCTTCGCGGCTCTGGCCGCCGAACGCATCCATGCCTCGCCGCTACGTTATTACGTCTGGCTACCGGCGGTGCGCATCGCCGACATGTGGCTGCGTCCGCGGACGGAGCTGCTCCCGCCCGACCCACGCTGGTGGGAGCTCAACGATGACCCGCTACCGGTGGCCGTCGCCATCGGCTTCGGAATGGTGAACCTGCTTTATGTGGGGATGGCAGTGGCTGGAACCTGGTACGCCAGAACGGTTCCCGGCATCGGATTGCTCCTGTTATTTCTGCTCGTCCGCTCCCTGTTTCTTGGCACACTCGAGAATCCCGAAACACGCTATACATTGGAATGTTATCCCGCTGTCATATGGCTGGCCTCGGCGCTGTTTCATCGGCCTGCATAAACTTCCAAATCTGGGAGGCCATATCTGAAAAGCCGTATTCAATCGATTCAGGCCTCTCTAGAAGATTGAAAATTCTGCTTGAATGTTTTGGTGGCGAAGTTGCACAATAGCGCCCCATCGGATCCTAGGGCCCCCTGTGCATTCTTAGTTCCTGGGATAAACTTTCCAAAATGTAACACGTCTTCGTGGGTAAAAGGAGCTCCTCCATGCGTTCTGGCTCACGTGTAGTTACTCTGCTGGTCGGTTTTTTCCTCGCAATCAGCGCCCTCGTCTCAGCTCAAACGGCAACGACGTCCCTGCGCGGCACGATTACAGATCCCCAAGGCGCGGTGTTGCAGGGCGCCAGCGTCACGCTCAATAACCCCGAGACCGGGTATTCGCGAATCACAAAATCGGGTAACGATGGTGTGTACCAGTTTGTAGAGATTCCCCCGGCGACGTACACCATGACGGTCACTGGCTCCGGGTTCGCCACCTTGAAACACGACAAGGTTACCCTTCTGGTGAACCAGCCGACAATGCTGGACGTCTCGATGCAGGTAAGGGGGACGACCGAGATTGTCGAAGTGACTGGCGCAGCGCCCCTGGTCAATACTCATGATGCCAGCATGGGCCATGCGTTCAATACAGAGCAGGTTTTAAGTCTGCCGTTTGAGGGCCGCGACCCGGCCGGGATCCTAAGCCTTCAACCGGGGGTCGCATATACCGGCAATTCACCGACGCTGGATTCCACGATCGATAGTCGGAGCGGATCGGTTGCCGGTGGGCGCAGCGATCAAGCAAATATCACCATTGACGGCGTCGATGACAATGATCCGATTTCGGGGAATTCTTTCGTGGGTGTGTTTCGTGCAACCCTTGACTCTCTGCAGGAATTCCGCGTAACGACGGCAGGCGGCACAGCCGAGGAAGGGCGCGCTTCCGGTGCGCAGGTCGTGCTGGTCACTAAGAGCGGCACCAACAAGTTCCACGGCTCTCTGTTCGATTACGAGCGTCCCACATTCACGACCGCCAATGACCCGTTCATTAAAGCTTCGCAACTGGCGGCTGGTCAACCTAACAGCCCGGTCCGCGTGCTGCGCCACACTTTTGGCGCCTCTTTTGGTGGACCTATCATCAAGGATCGCTTTTTCTTTTTTGCCAGTTATGAGGGCGAGCGCGTCCGAGAGGATACGGTCGTTACGCGCATCGTCCCGAGCGACGATCTCCGGAATGGTTTTGTGAGTTACATAGCCGACGACGGTAGCGTCGTCAGGCTGTCACCAACTGACCTGGCCAGCATGGATCCGAACTGCGGCACCACTCCCGGCTTTGGTGCGGGAGGCACCTGTCCATTAGGCCCAGGAGCCAACCCGGCAGTGATGCAGATATTCCAAAACTATCCACACCCCAACACCGACGTTGTTGGCGATGGCTTTAACTTCCGGGGGTTCCAATTCTCCGCCCCTGCACCGGGAAAACGGAATACCTCCATTCTCAAGCTCGACTATAACCTGACGCGAGACGCAAACCATCGCATCTTCGTGCGTGGAAACCTGCAAAGCGATAACCTTGACGGGCTCACCACCAACGGACCACAGTTTCCTGGAGACGCGCCGGATGCAACGATATTCAGTAATAACAAGGGGATTGCCGTTGGATATACCGCGCTTCTGCGCAGCAACCTGATCAATAATTTCCGCTACGGTTATATCCGCCAGGGCCTCGACAATGTGGGCTTAGAGACACAGGCATTCGTAAATTTCCGTGGCATGGACGATCTAACCGGTCAAACGTCGACCGTGCGCTCCATTATTCCTGTGCACAATTTCGTGGACGATGTGGCCTGGACGAAGGGGAAACACACTTTGCAATTTGGCGCAAATCTGCGCGTGATCAATGACGGCCGGGTCGGCAACGGGGCTTCGTTCAACTTCGGGCAGACCAATGTTTCCTGGCTTGATAACGCTGCCATTGCGAATACCGGAAGTAGCTTAGATCCGGGGGCCTTTGGCTTTCCAGCTGTAGCATCCAGCTTCGGCCAATCGTACGATTTGCCTACTGCGGCGATCACCGGACTGGTCCCTTTCGCTCAAGGGGACTACAACCGGGACAAGACTGGGACGCTAATCCCGCCAGGCAGTTTTATATCCAGAAACTTCCGTGCTCATGAAGGGGAGTGGTACCTACAAGATAGTTGGAGGGTGAAACCAAACCTGACTTTGACCGCGGGTCTGCGGTATACCCTGCTGCAGCCGCCTTACGAGAGCCACGGCAACCAGATTGCCCCAGATGTGAGCTTGAATCAGTTCTTTAAGCTGCGCCAGCAGGCGATGTTGGCAGGTCAAACCTATGATCCGACGATTGGACTCAACATCTCGGGCCAAGCGAACGGCAAGGCTCCCTATTGGGCCTGGGACTATAAGAATTTAGCTCCCCGATTTGCGGTGGCGTGGAGTCCAGGCGCAGATAGTGGTTGGATAAAAAAGCTGACCGGCGGACCAGGCAAGACTTCCATTCGCGCCGGTGCCGGTATCTATTATGACCACTTTGGGGAAGGTATCGTGAATACGTTCGACCGGCAGGGTTCGTTCGGATTGACGACCCTAATTGACAATCCTGCGGCCACCCAAGACGTGGATAATACCCCACGGTTCACAACCCCAACTATATTTACGATCCCAACTCAGTCAGGGGCCTGCAGCGGTGCCCCGCCCTGCAGTACCCTTCCCCCTCCGCCGACCGGAGGTTTCCCAGCGATCCCGCCAACCGCCGATCAAAACGGCGGTTTCTCGATCACATGGGGGTTGGACGATAAGCTCAAGACACCTTACTCCGAGGTGTACAACCTCAGCATTACGCGCGAAATGCCTCACGGGTTTGTGTTAGAAGCTGCCTATGTGGGCCGTTTCGCCCACCGTCTGCTGCAAGAGGAAGATCTCGCCATGCCATTGGACATTCGTGATCCCAACTCAGGCATGGATTACTTTGCTGCCGCTCAAATGTTGGGCAGGGCAGCGATCGCTGGCGCGCCGATCACGAGCCTGGCAAAGATTCCCTATTGGGAAAACCTCTTCCCGGCTGCGGCGGGGAATCTAGGTTTTGGGCCTCCGGGCTCTAGCGGGAATTTGGGTTGCGCTCCCGGGGACAATGCGAACGCCACGAATTACACTGCCACGCAGGCAATGTACGACATGTACTCCTGTTTCGTGGGTAATGAAACAACGGGGTTGTTTTTTGCTGACCTATTGTGCCTGCCCGCATGCGCACAACTAGCGGGACAGCCAGCTGGCGGGCAGCCGCTTAACTTTTTTGACAGTCAATGGTCGTCACTCTACGCATGGCGCAGCGTCGGCAATAGCGCTTACAACGGTTTGCAGGTCAGCCTTCGCAAGCAAGTTCAGAGTGGTTTGACCTTCGACGTCAACTACACTTATTCAAAATCGATCGATGTTGGATCCAACGCTGAGCGCATCAACGAATTCGAAGGCGGAGGCTTTGCGAGCCAGATCATCAACGCCTGGTCACCCAACCAGCTGCGGTCGGTCTCTGACTTTGACAACACCCACCAGATCAACGCGAACTGGGTGTATGACCTGCCGATAGGACGAGGCAAGCATT
>WNGJ01022007.1_pt1 | contig 11253 bp, 13 predicted proteins | sample 5400611 | NCBI WGS metagenome assembly WNGJ01 (sample SAMN13153375, study PRJNA577476) | soil metagenome | isolation source: 40 cm soil or saprolite under Garry oak tree replicate 1 | place: USA:California | collected 2016-06-15 | reverse complement strand
CGAGCGCGTCGATCTGCTCGGTCACCCGCATGCTCCCCAACTCGGCGGCGTAGCGCGCGCCGATCCTGCCCGCCAGGATCAGGCCGGTGAGCACGGGGCCCAGCTCGAGAATCATCGATTCCGAGATGATTCCCCCGGCAACGTAGAGGGGAAGCTGGCCGGTGAACTGGTAACCGGCCTGGAGGCTGGTCACGGCACCGGCAAACCCCGCCACGAGCAACACGATAAAGAGGCTGCCATAGCCGACGCCAAGGGTCTGGTCCAAGGTCCGGGGGAGCCAGACGCGCCACTCCAGGATCCCGCGCACCAGGTCCAGGAGCATAAAGAAGAAGCGCCCGGCGTGGCTGGCGCTCCGCAAGGACCACCGCCCGACGTATCGCCGCAGGTCGAGGGCGGCAGTGAATGCTCTCATTGGCCTGTATCTTGTGTGGCTATGAGCTTCACGCGCAAGCTGTTAGCCTGGTTCAAGCGCAACGCACGCGTCCTTCCGTGGCGCGAGACGCGCAATCCCTATGCGATCCTCGTGTCGGAGTTCATGCTGCAGCAGACCCAGGTCAGCAGAGTTCTGGACTACTATCCCCGGTTCCTGAAGCGATTCCCAACGATTGGCTCGCTCGCACGCTCTCGACCCAAGGCGGTCATGGAGGCTTGGGATGGGCTTGGGTACTACGCGCGGGCTCGGAATCTCCATCAGCTCGCCAAACGGGTCGCGGAGACCGGGAACCGAATACCGGACGATCCCGAGGACTTGCGGACACTGCCGGGTGTCGGCCGGTACACAGCGGGAGCTGTGGCGTGCTTTGCTTACGAGAAGCCTGTCCCGACCGTCGATACGAACGTGCGCAGAGTGTTGGAGCGAGCTTTTGGCTCGAAGGATGTGTGGGAGCTCGCCGAACAGCTCGTGCCGAAGCAGGGAGAGCGAGCGTGGAGATTCAATCAGGCACTGATGGAGCTAGGGGCGCTCGTGTGCACTGCACGCAAACCGAAATGCCCCGAGTGCCCGGTTAGGAGCGACTGTGTAGCAGTTCGGAAAGTGGTGCGAATTCGTAGCCCGCGCTCCGCGCATCCTCGATGATCCCAGGCAGGGCGTCGGCCGTTTGCATCCTGTCGCCCTCGGGATCGTATCCGTCGCCGTCGTGCAGCAGCACGATCGCCCCCGGTCGCAGCCGCTTGCGCACTCGTCTCCGAATCTCCTCGACTCCGGGCCGCGCTGTATCGAACACACCAAACGTCCATCCGAAAACTGTGTAGCCGAGGTCTTGCGCTGCGGAACGGAGAAATGGACTCCGGTACCCGTGCGGCGCGCGAAAGGCGCGCGGCGTCCGGCCCACAGCGCATTCGATGGCGCGATGCGCCATTTCGAGCTGATCGCGAATCCGCCCCCGACCGGCAACGTGCAGCTTCACGTGGTTATGGGTGTGGTTCCCCACCATGTGGCCTTCCTTCACCACGTGGCGCGCCAGCCGAGGAAAGCGCTGCACATGGTCGCCCACCATGAAAAACGCCGCCGGGACACGAGATCCCGCGAGGGTCTCGAGAATCGCCGGCGTCGCCCGCTCGTTCGGGCCGTCGTCGAAGGTCAGGTAGATCCGTCGATTCTTCGGGCCCCGCTCGACCGAAGGCCCAAAGATCAGGTCGAACCCCATCATCCCGTCACCCGCCGGTACACCGCGAGCACCCGCTGCGCCACGAGGGGCCACGCATGCCGCTCGGCGACCCGTCGTCCGTCGCGCGCCATGCTCTCCCGCCGCTCGGTGTCCTCGAGGAGCGTGGTGACTGCGCCTGCCCAGGCGTCGGCATCGCCCGGCGGCGCGAATACCGCCTGCGCCGGCTCGGCGAGATCGCGGAAGGCGGGAATGTCGGAGACCACGAGCGGCGTGCCGCAGGCCATCGCTTCGAGCAGCGTCACACCGAACGACGCTCGCGACGTGGGACAGAGATAGACATCGGAGCCGCGATAATAGCCGGGCCGGCCGCCGTTGGCGTAACCAGCGAAGTGAACGCACGTTCCGAGCGGACGCGCGGCGCGCTCCATGCGCCCACGCCATGGCCCGTCACCGACCACGGTGAGACGCGCCTCCGGATAGCGCTCGAGGATCCGCGGCATCGCGGCGAGGACGGTCCCCAGGTCATTGCGCGGCTCGATCCGGCCGAGCCACAACAGCCGCGGCCCGCGTTGTTCGATTCGTCGGGAGAGTCGACCGAGGCCGGGACGGAAGAACGTCGTGTCCACGCCGTTCGGAATGATCTCCCACGGCGCCGTGAAGTAGCGCGCCATCGCCTCCTGAGGCAGGAGACGAAGGCCGATCGAGCGGGGGAACCAGGTGTGAAACGTGGCGACGACGGGAATGCCCGCTCGCATCGCGGCGCGCGGTGCGACGATGCCGAGCGTAGGATTCAGGCCGCCGTGCACGTGCACGACGTCGAATCGCTCTTTGCGAAACAGCTCCTCGAACCGGGCCGTCAACCGCCACCCGATGGTGATTCGCGCGACCCCACCGTTCGCATAGATCACCACACTCGTCCCGATCCGCCGCACATCTGAATGTTGTTCCGGCTCCCCGCTCCCGGCTCCCCGCTCCTTCATTCTTGCTGTCACGATCGTCGTATGATGACCGAGGCTGTCGAGCTCTCGCGCCAGGTGGTGCACGTGCTCCGGCACGCCGCCCAGCTGCGGGTAGTAGTCCTCCGCCACGAGCGCGATGCGCAGCGGACTCATCGTGCCCGCTGTGCCAGCCGTTCCACGGCGGACACGACCGCCGTGGGTCGCTCTTCCTGCAGGTAGTGCCCGGCCCCCTGCTGGCTGTCCACCTCGAACGACTGGATGGAGTGCGTCATGAGCGCGACTTCTTCTGGCGGCACATCGCCGTCGTGGTGCGCCGTCCCGACGACCAGCGTCACCGGACACGCGATGTCGCCGAGGCGCGGCAGGAGTTTCGCCGGCTCGTGTGCGCGCGACATTGCCAGGAAGGTCTTGAGTGTCGCGTCGAAATTGCGCGCCTCGCCCAGCGTGTAGCCCAACACGATTCCGTCGGTCACCCACGATCGGTCCCCCGACGAATCGAGCAGCATGTCGCGGATCTTGCGGCGCACGAGGCTGATCCCGCCGAACAGTTTCACCCATGGCAGGTACCGCATGCCGCTGCGAAACATCGGCGTCGTCGCTTCCTCGGTTGGCCCGCCTTCGAGCGAGACGATGCCGCGGACGAGATCGGGTCGTTCGATCGCGAGCCGAAATGCGATTGCCGCGCCGAGTGAGTGCGCGAGCACGAGCACCGGCCCGGATTTCAACGAATCGAGAACGGCCGCGATGCGCTGCGACTGCGCAGCCAGGGAGTAGTCGGCCTTGACGGGACGGCTCGAAAAACCGGTGCCCAGCAGCTCGATGACGATGGGGCGAAACCCCTGAGCGGTGAGCAACGGAACGACCTTCCGGAAGGTGAACGCCCCGCCGAACAGTCCCGGAATGACGGCGACAGGCGTGCCCGTGCCTGCCGAGGCCTCGACGTGGACAGTTTCCGCCGGTGCCACGACGACGTAGGGATGCTGGAACGCGAGCATCACGGCGTCCCGAGGCGGGCGGCGCGCGAGGCGACGGTGTTCAGGTCGCCGCCGAGCGCATCCATGTCGCGTTGAAAGCGGCAGTCGATGACGAGCAGGCCGACGACGTACGCCGCGAGGTTCACGGTGAAGATTGCAGCGAACAGCAGGGGATAAGGCGCCCAAATCCCGAAATACAACGCGAAGCGCTTGACGCCGGGATCGAGCTTCGAGCGATCCACGATCGTCGTGAGCAGCAACACGGCGACGGACGCGAGCAGCGCCAGTCGCAACGACACCAGCCCGCCCACCGCGCAGCCGAGGAAAATCGCGATCTCCGAGGCCCGATCGAGCCGCGTGTCGAGCCGGTGGCCGGCTTCAGACACGAGGCCGAACTGGCGCGCGATCCCGCCGTCGAGTGCGTCGAGGAGCTGTCCGATCGCCATGAGCACGAGCGCCGGAATGACTCTTCCCGTGGCGAACACGACGGCTGCAGCCGCGCTCACCCAGAACGACGCCCACGTCACCTGATCGGGCGAAAGCCCGAGGCGCTTGTGCACGAAGCGCAGCACCGGGCGAATGCCGCGGTCTACAGCGGAGCCAAGAACAGGAGCAAATTCGTACATAGCAGAATGACGATGAGGATGGCTTCCTTCGTTTTGTCCGACACGCCGACGAGAAATCCCTGTGTGACGAGCGGCGAGTACGGGTACCACGGCATCTTCTCGTAGCCGACGCTGTAATCCATCGCGAGATGGATGAGAAAGAACAGCGCGGGCACCCACGTGCCCAGAAACAGACACAGGGGCAGAATCCACAGCAGCGCGACGGGCTCCTGGAGTGATGTTCGCCAGTAATAACCCAGCTGCCGCTTCCGGCCGATCGTGCGGAGATAGAAGGGAGCCTTGATAGCGTGGTCGATGTCCACGCCGACGCCGAAGACGTAGGCGAGCACCACGTCACTGCCCGTGAGCTTGAGCACTCTCACGCCGAGCGTCGTCGCGAGTGCGTGTGTGACGATCGTCATGTTACGGGCTCACCGACAGTAGCCGGACGAGCGCCAACCACCCAGATCAGCAGCAATCCGGCCGCGATCCACGCGAAGTCGCGCACGCGACTCACGATCGACGTGTACAGCCCGAGCTGCGGGTCGAGCCCGAAGAGATTGAACAGCAGATAGTACGCCCCCTCGCGCGCGCCGATCTCGAACGGCACGACGAAGAGGAGATTCCCCGCGAGTCCTTCGAGCCCGCCGATCGCGAAGGCGCTCAGGTAGCTGAGCCGGTATCCGAGACTCGCAACGATGAGGACGATCTCGACCATGAAGATGCAGCGGCTCAGATACTCGAGCAGAATCGCCTGCACGAACCGGCGGGGCTGGCGGTGATAGAACTCCGTGATCTGGTGATCGAGCTCGACGAGCATCGTTCGTTTCGGCTCGAGCCGCGCCGCGAGGCGGCGCAGCAGAGGCACGCGACCCATCCAGTTCAGGAGCCGCTCGAGCACGCCACTGCGATGGGCCGACATGATGAGCGCGAGGATGCACAACAGCACCAGCCCGACCACACCAAGCATGATCAACACCGCGTTCGGGGTCTCGCGCGGCAGCAGCGCAAACGCGAGCACGATAGCCGTGAACCAGACCAGCACGTACGCGAACGAATGCAGCATCCGATGCAGGATGACCGAGCCCGCGGCGCGGCGCGTTCCGAGCCACGGCGCCAGGGCGGCGACGCGGAACGGCTCACCGCCTGCGTTAACGACTGGGGTGAGAAAGTTCAGCGCCCCCGCGGAGATCGTCACCGCGTAGGTGCGCCAAAACGACGGCCGGTTGGACTCCCCCATCGTCAGCTGCCAGGCGCGCGCGCTGCACGCGTAGACCAGCGAATAGAGCAGCACGATGGGCACGAACATGAAGCCGGTGCGTCCCGCGTCGGACGCGAGCTGGCCGATGCCGATCTGGGTCACCAGATACCCGAAGACCGCCACTCCCAGGAGGAAGAGCGCGAGTCGCAGCGTCCGGCTCATGCGACCGCGGCGTAAGAGGCCTCGAGCACCGCCGCGACCTGCGCGATATCGGCCATCGGCCGTGCGCGGTCGCCGGAATCGAGGGTAGCGGCGAAATCGTGGAACAGTCCCGCAAACCACTTTGCGTACGACGCTTTGTCGAGATCGACGGTGTGGTCGAACGACTCGCTGTGCCCGTCGCGCTCGAGCGTCAGCATGCCGCCGCTCCAGGTGATGCTGCCGCGCTCGCCAATGAAGCGGATCTCCGTCTCCCGGCGCCGCGCCGCCCAGGTGAGAAACATCGTCGCCATGCGGTCGGGATACGAGAACAGCAGCTGCGCGGTGTCTTCGACGTCGTAGCCCCCGTGGCGCAGGCGGCCCGTCCAGGCCCGCACCGCCTGCGGCGGACCAGCCACGTCGAGCAGCTCGTAGACCAGATGCGTACCGTGATCGAGCAGGACGCCGCCCCGTCCGTCGGCGCGCCGGCCCCGCCAGGGGACCGCACTCTGTGCGGCGCCGGGATCGGCCGCCAGACGATAGACACGGAATTCCGCGAGATACCAACGCCCGATCACGCCGTCGTCGAGCCACTGCTTCACGCGACGCCACACGGGGTTGAACCGGTACTGATGGCAGGGCATCACCACCCGGCCCGCGTCGAGCGCCGCAGCCTCGAGCGTCGCCGCCTCGGCACGGTTCACCGCCACCGGCTTCTCGCACAACACGTGATAGCCCTGCGACAGGCCCCACAGCGACAGCTCGAGGTGGGACGACGTTGGCGTGCAGATGTCTACGAAATCCAGCGGACCCAGGTCCTTGAGCTTGTCGGCGCTGCGCAGCAGCGGAATGCCTTCGAACGACGCCGGGGCGGTCGGCGCGTCATCCACGATTGCGACGATGCGCAGTCGCGACGCGACTTGCGGATCGGCACGAAACGCGGGGAGGTGGCCGGAGCGCGCGATCCCGCCGAGCCCCAGCAACGCGCCAACGTAGACACGACCCCCCCCCTCAGGCGAGTTGTGCATGCAGCCTCGGCTCGCGTTCGTGCGCCACGATGAGGACCAGCAGCACCACGTTGAGCGGGCCGACGACGAGCCAGCAGTACGCGGCGGGCCAGTGCGGGACCGCGGTCAGCGCGAGGAGCAGAAATCGGATGTTCTGCGCGATCCAGGCGCAGCTGCGCACTACCCAGCGCTGCCGCTCGGCCCACGACTCGCGCACCGACACCGGCACGTCACGGCCCGACAGCGCGCGCGCCAGCGCGGTGGTTCGCGGGAAGAGCCAGGCCTGCCGGCGCACGTAGTCGCCGTAGATCCAGCCCGTGATCCGTCCCCACAGCGATGTGTCCTCGCGCGCGGATTGGCCCGGGATCTCGAGCTCGCTGCCCGAGCCGACCGCGAAGTACAGATAGGCCTGGCGAATGAAGTCGGCGGCGGCCGCCTGATAGGAGTGCGAAAGCAGCGCGGCGAATGCGAGCAACGGCCCCTGCCACCCCCACCCACCAGCATACAAGCGCGCGCCCAGATGCCCATACAGGCTCAGGAACCGGCCCGTGTCGGCGAGGCCATCGAGAATCCGGCCCATGCGTGTGGACGTTCCACGAAGCCGAGCGAGCTGGCCATCGGCGCTGTCGAGTACGTCGGAAACGATGAACAACAGCACGCCGGCCGCATTGACCCAGGCATTTCTGTACCAGAACAAGTGACCGGCCAGCACCCCGAGCACGAGACTGGCGAGTGTCACCGCATCCGGCGAAACCCTGGTCGGCGCAAGCACCGTGGCGATGCGCCAGCCCGCCGGCCGGAAGAACCGCCGGTCGGCCCACTCCTCGACGACGGGTCCCTTACTGGCGTACACGCGCGCTGGCCTCTTCGAGCACCGTTTTGACCGTGACGAGGGCTTCCATCGCCTGCTCGTCCGTGATGACGAGTGGCGGGTTGATGCGCACCTCGGGGTTGTAGATCATCGCGATCACGCCGCGCGCGAGCAGCGTGTCGAAAATCCACCGCGTGATCTTCTTGTCGAGCAGTTTGCGAGTCCCGGGCACCACCAGATCCATTCCCAGCATCAGGCCGCGGCCGCGCACGTCGCTGACGATCGGAATCTCGTCCTCCCAGCGCTGCATCTCCGCCAGCATCAACCCGCCGAGGCGGCGACTGTGCTCGACCAGCTCTTCGTCGACGATCGTCCGGATCGTGATGTGGGCGGCGGCCGACGCGAGTGGATTGCCGCCATAGCTCGACGAGCTGCCGCTCGGATTGGCCCACGGCTTGGAGAAGGCGATGGGCTCGCGGATCACGATGCCGCTGACCGGGAATCCGCCACCGAAGCCTTTGCCGACGAGCAGGACGTCGGGCACGACGTTGTCGTGCTCGACCGCGAACATCTTGCCGGTCCGTCCGAAGCCCGTGATCATCTCGTCGCAGATCAGCAGCGCCCCGATTTCAGTGGCCAGCGCGCGCAGCTCACGCAAATAACCGGGCGGCGGCACGACGTTGCCGGCGGTGCCCTGCACCGGCTCGACGATGATCGCCGCGATGTCGTTCGTCGTCTCGAGCGCGATCTTGGAGCGCAGGAAGTCGACGCAGTGCCAATGGCAGGAGGGGAACGACTTCCCAAAGGCGCAGCGCGCGCACGAGGCGTACGGGCTGGAGTACATACCTGGGGCGAGCGGTCCCAGGCCGTGCTTGAAGGTTCCCGACAGGAGCGGTAACACGCCGCCCGTCTTTCCGTGGAACCCGCCCCAGAATCCCATGACCTCGTGACGCCCCGTCGCCGCGCGGGCCAGGCGCAACGCGGCTTCCACCGCCTCGGCGCCACTCGAGTAGAGCTGCGTGCGGTTCACGTCACCGGGCGCGAGCTCCGCGATCAGCTTGACCAACGCGGCGCGATGCTCGGACGTGAAGCTCCCCACGTGTACGCGCTCGAGCTGTCGCGACATCTCGGCGACATAGCGCGGATGCGCGTAGCCGAGGCTCGCGACGCCGACCCCGGCGAGCAAATCGACGTAGCGATTGCCGTCCACGTCCCACAGGACGGCCCCCTCGCCGCGGTCCATGCACAGCTTGCTGAAGAGCGCGACGCTCTGCGTTCCGGGCGCGAGGTACTGCGCCTCGAGGTCGAAGATGCGCTGCGACTGCAGTTGGAGATCGAGATCGGTCATGCCTGTTTACCGTTGGTCGCTTTCTCGTCGATGTAGGCGGCGATCGCCGCGGCCGCGGCGACGCGCACGGGAGCAAAGGAGGGCCAATCGTTGAGATCGATCAGCACGGGAGCGTCGGGCTTGGGGAACGCGACGTCGCCGCCGAATACCTCGAGTCCTACCGCGCGCGCTGCGGCAAAGACCAGCTCCCGCAGGCGGTCCTCGTCGATCTCCACGTGCCGGTCGCGCGGCCCGTCGGCCGGATACCAGGAGAAGAAGCGGCCGTCGGCGACCGCGTAGAACTTCAGGAGCAGGGCCACACGCGACACGCCACGTCGGGCGAATTCGGCGATCGCGTCCGTCACACCTGCCTCTTTCGTCGCCACCACGTCGGCGCTCGTCTCGGCGTGGACGTCGCCACGCTTGACCCACACCGGCCGGCCGTCGCCATTCAATTGATGGACAAGTGGAATCAGCGCCTGCGGGTCGGCGGTCGGCACGATCAGCGTACGCGGAAACGGCAGTCCCGCCGCTTCCATCCGCGCCACCAGACGATGCCGGTGACAATTGAGGACGCTCTCGGGCGGATTGACGGCCAGTGCCTCGCGCGGCACGGCCGTGGGGACCCGGCCGGCCACGACATCGCCCTCGCCGGTGCGCGTCACGTTCCAGCCGCGACGCTGCAGCCCGGCGATCGTGTCGTCGAGGATCGCCGTGTCGTTGCTGCGATGCTGTGCCGGCGAGTACGTGGGGCTGCGATACAGCGCGACGAGACGCCTCATTGCTCGTCTCCCGCGTGGGCCGTGAGCCAGCGCTCGGCCGCCTCGAGGTCGCGCTTGTGATCGAGGTCGATGATGCGCGGCACTTCGACCGTTGCGACGGGGACGCGCAGCTCGACCAGCAGCCGCAGAAACGCGCGCATGCGATGGAGCGATGCGACGGCAACCGTGGCGAGCCGCCGAGCCTCGGGGCTCAGACCGTAGACGCCGCCCGTGACGAGCAGCGGACCCGGAGGGGGGGGCGGCGTGTCCAGGATGCTCGTCGCGAGCCCCTCGGTATTGCGCGTGACATAGAGCGGCAATTCGTCATCCACGAATGGCGTGACCGCGAGCACGGCAATCGACCTGGTCGCGAGACGGTCAGTCACGCCGCGATACACGCGACGCCAGTCCGCCGCCGGCATCACGGTATCGACCATCGCACAGAACACGGGTCCGGGCGGGACGATCGCGAGGCCCGCGACCAGGGTGTGCAGGGACGACGGCGTGCGGCACGTCCGCACCACGGTCGGCTTGGGCACATCGACCGTGATCCCCTCGCGGACCATGCAGGTGATCGACGCGCAGCCGAGCTCGGCGAACGTGTCGATCAGGTTGACGATCTGCGGGCGCCCGCCGACCTCCACGAGGGCCTTGGGCGCCTCGACGCCGTCGGCGGCCAGCCGTGAGCCGCGTCCACCCGCGAGGATCAGTCCCTGCATCACGATTCGAGCACTCCGGCGAGGTCGGAGAGCGTGGACAGGCGCACGGTCGGGATTCCCGACTCGCGCGACTTCTCGCTCGCCGCGGCGAGCCAGGCGGTGGACAGGCCGAGCGCGGCGGCGGGACGGATATCCGATTCGAAGTTGTCGCCCACCATCCAGGCGGGGTTCGCGGTCAAGCCGGGATGACTCAGTGCATGCTGGAACAGTCGCAGATCGGGTTTGGTGATCCCGACGCGTCCCGAATCCGCGACCACCGAGAAATACTTCATCACGCCAAGCTCCTCGAGACACAGCTCGAGATTGCCGGTGAAATTAGAAACGACGCCGAGGTGATAGGATTGGTGCAGCCGCGCGAGCAGCTCTTCGTTGCGCCGCACGACCGCGCAGGTCGTAGAGTGGAACTGGTCGGCGATGGCTCGCCCCGGCAGCGCGGCGCCATCCGAGAGCCGGGGTAACGGGGTAACAGCAACGCGGTTTGAGCGTCAACCATCGCGCGGAATCCCAGCCTCTCTATGCCGGCGAGCCGCTCGAGCGCTCGGTCCGACTCCCGAAATGCCCGATCAAAAGCGGCGAACGACTGTTTGCCACCCACCGCGCGGTACGCGGCGTGAAATCGAACGCTCCAACGAGAGCCGTCCGCGTCCAGCGTCCCGCCGAAGTCGAACAGAACCAATCCTCGCACTCCGACAACGACCCGCAAATGGGGGTCATGGTCACAGCTCGAAACGGCGGGGTCAGATACCACGAGACGCATTTCCTATCTAAAGATGGTCCCTGAGAGCAGGGCGAGCAGGGCAAAAACGCCTGCAACGGTCGCAAAAATGGCCTGTCGTTTGCGCAAACCACTGAAGCCTTCAGGCAGTTCTCCCCTGGGGTCGAGCTCCAGCCTGCCGAGCCGAGCGGCGGTAGGAGTCACGATCCCGATGGCCACGATGGCGCCAAGGAGACCCAATCCCTGCATGGCCAGGAGCCAGGATGGCGCGGTCGCGCTCTTGAAGTAGGGGACCGACAGCACAAAGCCGCTCACTACCACGAGGACCGCGCCAGGGCCGATCAGGTTCCGCGACACGACGCTCATGAC
>WNGJ01009160.1_pt1 | contig 11253 bp, 17 predicted proteins | sample 5400611 | NCBI WGS metagenome assembly WNGJ01 (sample SAMN13153375, study PRJNA577476) | soil metagenome | isolation source: 40 cm soil or saprolite under Garry oak tree replicate 1 | place: USA:California | collected 2016-06-15 | reverse complement strand
TCATGCTGGCGCTGACGATCGCTTACGCCAATTTCGGCGTGACGCCACTGGCGCGCGGCGCTCTCTATGGTCTCGGCCCGGTGGTCATCGGTCTGTTCGCGGTGGCGCTCTACCGGCTCGCCAGGACTGCGGCCAGCACCACACTCGAGGTGATCATCGGCATCGCCGCCGCGGCTGCATCGGCAACGACCGGTGTCGGGATCGTGGCGATCCTCGTCCTCGCGGGCTGTGTTGGGCTGTTCGTCTTCCAGCATGCGCCGTCCGCGCGGCGCACTCGCTTCGTCGCTGGCCTACTATTTGTCGCCGTGCTGTCCATCGCCGTCTGGGCGTCCACATCCCCGTCCGTCGTGACGGGCTCGGAGTGGACGCCGAATCCGAAGAACCTCGTTCACCTCGGGCTCTTCTTCCTCAAAGTGGGCGCGTTCACGATCGGCGGCGGGCTGACGATGATCGCATTCATCCAGGAGCAGGTCGTCGGACAGTTCGGATGGCTGACGGCACGGGAGTTTGTCGACGGGATGGCTCTCGGGCAGTTGACGCCCGGTCCCGTCCTGATGATCGCTGCCTACGTCGGCTACAAGCTCGCCGGGATCGGCGGAGCCGTCGTCGCCGCAACGGCGGCGTTCCTGCCGTCATTCGTGATCATGCTCGCCATACTGCCCGCGCTCGATCGGATCAGACAGCTGGCCTGGATCAAGGCGATGATGCGGGGCATTGGTTCGATTGTCTCCGGCGGCCGTCCCAGATCCGGTCGCACTGTTGATCCTGGTTGGGACCGTCGCCGCGACGCTGTTCCTCCGGACCGGCGCGTTCAAGCTCATAATCGGTGGCGCGGCTCTCGGCGTCCTGCGGAGCCGCCTGCCGCTCACGGTGCTCACCCGTCCATTCTGAGGAGCACCTTCTGGACGCGCTGCCCTGGAAGTAGTGTCTCTAGCGACAGGACACTCAGGTGGACATCAACAGTTCCGCGTCGGCCAGGTCTAGCCAGCCCCTCATGCCCATCTCGCGGTACATCGTCGTGGCGGTGGTCAGATGCTGTCGGGCTCCCTCGGGCCGAGGTGCCGTCCGCAACAGCTTGCCCAGATGGAAGTGGCAGTGCGCGGCGAGCGGCCGCATGTCGAGCTCGTCGGCCAAGGCCAACGCTTTGCGGTAGTCCGCCTCTGCTCTTTCGACATCGCGCCGATCACCGCGCGAAGCGACTTCGCCGAGCAGGCGGAGACCCCAGGCCTCGTGGCCTCGCTCTTGATGGCGCTGTGCCAGGGTCAGGGCCTGGAGTCCGTAGCGCGACGCATCGTCGAAGCGCCCCTCGATCAGACAGGCTTCGCCGAGCCACGCCAGTTGCATCGCGCGACCCATGCCCATGGCGCTCATGGTCGTCGCCGATCGCACGACTTCCTCGAGAAGGCTTCGGCCCTCTTGCGGGCGTCCAGAGAGTGCCAACGCGTATCCGAGACGCCCGAGCACGGCCCAGGGCTGAAGCTTCCAGGTGTCGACCACGGCTCGCGCCCGCTCAAGGACTTCGATGGCTGCGTCGTACTCACCCCGGCCTAGCGACACGGCGCCTAGGCCCGTCAGGGCTTCACTGAGCGTAAACGGATGATCAGCGCCTTCCGCCACTCTGAGAGCCTGCAAGGCTTTTGATCGCGCGTCACCGAATCGCCCCAGGCTCGTGAGGGTCAGCGCGAGCCAAGTCAGCGACCACGGTCGGAAGAGTGGTGACATGCTGGCGACGCGCTCAGCGGAGCCCTCCGCGCACCGCAACAGCAAGTCGAGCGCGCGACCATAGTCGCCGATGGCGAAGTGGGCCTGGCCCGTGCGGTATTGAGCCTCGATCTCGAGCTCTCGGTCACCGCTCTCGGCGGCGATCGCCAGCGCGCGATTCCCGACCTCGATCGCTTGACGGTGCTCACCAGCAACATTTCTCAGGCGCGCGCAGATATCCGCGAGGACTCGCCCCAAACGCGCGCGATCACCGAGCCGAGTCGCTAGAACTTCCGCTTCGCGCATTACCGTGAGGACGTCGTCGTAGCGCCCGAGGGGTATGAGTGCGACACGCAGGTCGAGGCGTGTGTCGATAGCCTGTGCGAGCGTTTCGGTTGTCTCCGGCAGCCGCTCGACCGCACGAAGCGCTTGATGGAATAGCTCCGCCGCCGATCCGTACGAAGATCGAGCGGTTGTCCGTCGTGCAGCCTGCCGAAGGTATCTGGCCGCCTTGTCCCACGCCTCGGCGCCGACAGCGTGACGAGCTAGACTCTCAGCCTCGTCGCCGGGTTGGTTCGACTGCCGGCGCTCCAGCGCTTCCAGAACTCGTAGGTGCAGCGCCCGGCGTCGCTCGTGCAGGAGGCTCGCGTAAGCGACCTCGTGCGTGAGGGCATGTTTGAACGCGTACTCGAGCTCTGGGAACAGGCGGGCCTCATAGAGGAATTCAGCGGCTTGGAGATTTGCGAGATCTCGGCGGAGATCACCTCCCCAGTCCTCGAGGGTCTGAAGCAGGACAACCGGTACGTCCTTCCCGACCACCGCGGCCGCCTGCAACAAACGCTTTGCCTCGGGCGAGAGTCGATCGATCCGCCCGGTCAGCAGCGACTGCACCGTTGCCGGCACTCGGATCGCCGGGACATCCGTCATCAGGCGGTACGCGCCGCGTTCGCCGGCGAGGGCTCCCGTCTCCACCAAGGTCCGCACGGCCTCTTCAAGGAAAAACGGGTTGCCCTCGGTCTGATCGATTAGCAAACGCTTGAGCGGTGCAAGCTCGGCACCGTCACCCATCAGAGCCTGTAAGAGCTCCTCGGCGCTCTCCGGGGGCAGCGGGTCGATCCTGAGCTGACGATAGTAAGTCTTACCGGTCCAGGCGTGACCGTACTCGGGTCGGTAGTTGACGAGAAGCAGCACTGGCGCTCCCGGCAAGCTCTCCACGAGGCTGTCCAGCAAAGCTTGCGTCTCCGGGTCGATCCAGTGAAGGTCCTCCAACACGACGATGAGCGGCTGGACCTGGCTCTCGCGGCACAGCAGGCGCTTGATCGCATCAAGGGTGAGCTGGCGGCGTTGTGGCGGCTCCAGGTCCCACAGGCGATCCCCCTCAGGCAAGGCGTCCAGAAGCCAGAGAACGGGAAGAAGCAGATTCTTGAGTGCTTCATCGAGGGTCAGCAAATGTCCAGTGGCCTTGGAGCGAATCGAGCGGACGTCGTCACGCTCGTCGATGCGGAACAGAGCTTTCAGAAGATCAATGACGGGCAGATAGGCGGTTGCTCGGCCATAGGAAGCGGCGCTGGCCTGGAGGATTCGACAACCAACGACACGGTGGGAGTGGGTCAGTTCGTGAAACAGGCGCGACTTGCCCACACCCGGTTCGCCCATAACGGCTACGACTTCGCCGCGACCCCGTCGCGCCCCTTCTAATGCTGTCTGAAGCTGTTCCATCTCGGCGTCGCGGCCAACGAAGCGGCTCAAGCCTCGAAAGGCGGAAGCCTGAAAGCGAGTCCGGGCCAGGCCCGCGCCGATCAACTCGAAGACTTCGATCGGCGTGTCCAGACCATGAACCGGCACGGGGCCGAGCGGCTGGACCTGTACGAAGCTCTCGACCAGACGGAGGGTCTGGGCGGTCATCCAGACGGTCCCCGGCGACGCGAGCTGCTCCATCCGCGCTGCCAGATGGGTGGTCTGACCGACCGCCGAGTAGTCGATGCGCAGGTCCGAGCGGATCGAGCGGACCACCACTTCTCCGGAGTTCAGTCCCACTCGAATCCTGACTGTAATGCCGTGGGTGCGGAACGCCTGATCGGCGTAGGCCTTTACGAGCTCCTGCATCTGCAAGGCCGCATAGCAGGCGCGGACCGCATGGTCTTCGTGGGCTACGGGCGCCCCGAAGAGTGCCATGATCCCGTCGCCCATCACCTGGTTGACCGTACCCTCGTAGCGGTGGACCGATTCCATCATTCGCTCGAGAACCGGGTCGAGAAGCTTGCGTGCCTCTTCAGGGTCGCGATCGGCCAGGAGCTCCATCGAGCCTTTCAGATCCGCGAAGAGCACCGTGACCTGCTTGCGCTCGCCTTCCAGCGCGCCTCGCGAGCCGAGAATCTTCTCAGCCAGATACTGCGGCGTGTACGCCTCAGGGGAACGGAACTTCGGCTCGTCGGCCCCCGCGGTCAGCGCTCGGCCGCAGCCGCCGCAGAACTTCTCGTTGCCCTCGTTGGAGAAGCCGCAGAACGGGCACGGCGTGGGCAGCGGTAGGCCGCAATCGCCGCAGAAGCGGCGGCCCTCGCGATTGTCGGCGCGACACCGCGCACACTGCACGCTCACGCTCCCTACGGGATCGCCGGCTCGTGGCCGTCGCCGGCCCAGCGGTGGGCAAGCTCCTGAACCACCGGCCGAGACCGAGATGGGGCGTCGCCAGTATCGGTGCCCACGTGGATGAACCCGATGATCAGATCGTCCGAGCCGACACCCAGAGCCCCTTTGACCGCTTCGTCGTATGGGGCTTCGCCTGTGCGCCAGAAGGCGCCGAGTCCTTGAGCAAACGCGGCGAGCATGAGGCCGTGAGCCGCGCAGCCGGCGGAGACGATCTGCTCAACGACCGGAATCTTCCCGGATCGATCGCATCGCGTCGCGACCACGATGATGAGGGGCGCACGGAGCGCCTTCTCGCGTTCCCGCGCCAGGACCTGCTCGGCGGCAAGCGGGTTCCGCCTGGTCAAGCTCTCGGCGAGGATCTCGCCGAACGGCCGCCGAGCGTCTCCTTGGATCAAGATCAGCCGCCAGGGTTGGAGCCGGCCGTGATCCGGGGCACGAGCGGCTGCCTCGAGCATGGCTTCAATCGCCGCCGCGGAGGGGGGCGGCGCGCCGAGCAAGGAAGCCGAATAGCGGGTGCGAAGAAGCTCGATGGCTTCCATCGTTTAGTCTCCTGCGGCGCTGTCATGCGCTACCCGGCATCCGGCCGCAGCGCGCGCGCTCCTTCGGTAGCGTACCAGGCGGAGACGCCGCCGCGGATGTAGCGTGCGTCGAAGCCGCGCTCGATGAGCGTCTTCGTCACGTTGCACCCGACGTCGAAGCCGTATGAGCAGTAAACGGCCACCGGCTTGTCCGGCCAGCTCGGCGATCCACTCCTCGACGCGATCCGGATCGCGCCACGTCGCGCCTGCCATCAGATCTACGTTGCGCGACATGTGCTCCCGCTGCCGCGCGTCGACAATCTGCACGCCGCTGCCGTTGGCGATCTGCGCGGCGAGCTCCTATATGGCCCATGTCCAGCACGCGCTAGGAGGCATCAGCCATGTGATGCTGCCCTTGCCGATCATCGTAGTCGTCGTCCGGGTCGCGGAGCGCGCGATCATCAGGATCGTCAGGCTTGGCATGGTGTGACGACGCCGTAACCACTCTATCTAGACTCGCAGGCTGATCCGGGACCGGGACCAGGTGTATGGAGAACGATTTTCGCGTCAGGCCCGGGCGTTGAACATTCGGGAAGTTGTCATTGCGCCACGCTCGCCCTCGCGACCGGCACGCGGGATCCCGAGATGCATCAGACCAAGAAAGGCCGGCAGTGGTATTTCGGGATGAAGGCCCATTTCGGTGTCGATAGCCAGAGCAAGCTCATTCACTCCGTGGCGGCCACCCCGGCGAATGTCCATGACAGCCAGGCACTGCCCAGGCTGCTGCACGGTTGTTAGCGGCGCGTGTGGGGGGACTCGGCCTACACGGATCAGCGCGCCATGCTGCACGCCTGCGCTCCTCACGCGCTCGACTTTACCCATCGCAAAGCGGGGCGTGATCGTTCGCTGAGCCGTACGGAGCGCGCGAAGAATCGTTGGAAGACTCGGGTCCGTGCCAAGGCGAGCATCCCATCGGCGTGATCAAACGGGTTTTCGGCTTCACCAAGGTGTGCTGCCGCGGCCTCGCCAAGAACACGCACCGGCTCGTCGTCGCCTGCGCGTTGGCGATCTCTTCATCGCACGCAAGCACGTCCTTCGGCTGCAGGCGGCGTAGTCTGTCCACCAACGGAAAAGAATCCTGGGCTATGCATTTGGAGCCAGAAACAGAGATTACACAGCCTGTTTGTCGCTTCTTTTGACCACCAGCAAGTCGGCTCTTGCCGTCATGATGGCTTATTCAGATCTTCCCTAAGAGAGGGCCCGGCCCGCGCTGAACGCAAGAATGTCCGAATTGGTACGCCAGGCTCCGTGCCTGAGTTGTCTGAGGTGTCTGCCAGCGTGTTTTAGTCCGGCCGAGTTCCACAACCGCGAGCGACGCGAACACAACGGAAAAGTTTGGCGAAAACGCGACCGGGACCAAACACGGGTTTAGACTCGGATCTCGAAGCGAAACTCTAGAGACTGATTTGCCGGCAAGTGATTGCGGGCCCCCGCAACCATGAAGGACGAGGGGTTCGACGCTGATGACACTGAGCACACGTTGAGACCTGTTGCCAACCGTGTCTACTATCGAGAGTAAGGAGATAATGAGATTCCATGAAGCTTGGCACGATAGCCTGCGCCGCGATCGTTGGTGTCGAGCTGCTGCGAGGAATCGCGGGGGCCGCGCCTCAACCGATTGCGACAGAGAGGATCGACGGTGTAACCGTTCAGGTCCTGGTGGAGGGTGGCAAGCTGCTCCTGGGCGCCAACGATGTCGTCCTCGAGTTGCGTCCCTCTGCTGGACCATCGGAAGTCAGCGACGTCGTCTTGATCGCAGCACGACCCGGCCCACCAGTCGAGTCAGCCACTATTGGGCTGTCACCAGACGGCGACGGCCGATTCCATGGGACGGTAAGGTTGCCTTGGACTGGCAATTGCCGACTCGAACTGGCATGGCGTGACGAGCATGGGCACCACAGCCACGACTTCGTGGTGCCCGTTGTGGTCGGACACCACTAGTGTCCTGAGTTAGAGATCGTGAAACTAAATGGCGCCGCGAGGTGTTCTCCGTGTACACGAGGAGGACGCCGATGCGCCGAGGACGACCGAAGGCCCCGTTGACGCTCACCGACGACGAACGCGAGACGCTGGAGCGCTGGGCGCGCCGTCCGACGACCGCGCAGGCTCTCGCGCAGCGGGCCCGCATTGTGCTGGCGTGCGTTAGCGGCGGCGATAACAGCGCACGACCTGGGGACCAGGCGGGCGCCGCTTGCGCGAGATCTCGGCGCTGCTCGATCACTACGCGCCGCCCGTCAACCAGGTGCTCGATGCCGCGGCCGCCTCACCTCGGCCGCGAAGGGCACGCGAGGAGAAGCCCGCCGATGCTAGTCGCTGACCTTCACCGCGAAGCGGCGCGGCGGTACGTGGACACGATGCCGATCTCCGAGTGGGCGCACGCGATGCTCGAGTCCTCGGCGCGCCGCCGGCCGGGCGCACCCCCGCTTGTGTGGCCGAGCTCGTGTGTCTGGCGTCGGCTCCTTGGGCCCGCGCTGGTGGAACACTTTTCGATTCCAGAGCTCCACGCGCTGGCCCGCTTCTACGCGACGCCGGAGGGCACATCGATCGCCCGCAAGGAGGTGGCGTTCAGGACCGCCGCCACGCCGATGCTCGCCGCCGAGATCGTGAGGCACGCCCGTGCGATCGCCGCGCGGGTCAGCTCGCAAGCCTCGACGGGTGAGGCGACGTCGTAAACGCCGCGGATGTGGATTTCACAGCCTTGAGAGGGCGAAGCCACCACCTTTACTGACACTGAGTTAGCCACGTATTCCCGCAGACCATTGCCACGGCCGGCCTCCGCGGGCTTTCCCATTCAGGACCCGTTGGAGCAATCGCCACGCTCGCGGCCGACCGTCGTTGGTCCTTGCCCGGAATTCGGCCGCTACGGCCTCCACGTGGTCAGCCAACTGCGCATGGCTACGCGTCGGGACTCCCGGTCGGCGATGCGTCGCGCACGACCTCCTTTCTGAGACGAGGACTAGATTTCTGGGTCGTCGGCCGCGTCTTCCTCGGACTCGTCACCGCCATAGAAAAGTTCCTGTACAAACGCGTGGTACAGCGGTTCGCGACTCTGGTCATTCATTTGCGGGTCGCCCATGCGGTCTCGGCGACGGTCGTCACCCGGGTGATATTCCCGCCTAGTCGTGAGAGGCTCGCCACCCACCCCCTCGCGACAGGAACGCTGCCGACGACCATGACGAATCGGGATCGTCGCCGTCGGAAGGCTCTTCACTTGGACGCCAGCCTCAGGACCGGCTCGAGGCCAATCAGCCACTGGCGATGGGGAGCGCTCAAGACGTTCTACCTCGTCAAGGGTAGTACGATGCGGTCAAGATCTCCGAGGCGCCGGAGGATGAGACAGTGACGGGGCGAGGTGCGCCCTCGCCACCTCAGCGCGCGAGTGCACGGACGCTTCGGGGCCTACACGGAGGAAGAATACAAAGATCATCACGTCTCCGCCCATGAGTCTCGAAAGACCCGCGCCGCCTTCACTTGGCCTGTTGCCGGTCCGGAAGAGACATCCAGAGCGGCTGGCGTGATAACAGGAGTCTCGAATGCAGTGGCTCATTCCCGTTACGATGGGACTGTGGGCGCTCTGGACGTGGTCGCAGGAGCGGGAGCAGGAGCGCCTGACTAGGCGCGCTAGGTTGGCCGCGCTGTATGTCAATCCGTTCATGTCGGCATGCGAGAACCTGCAGAGCCGCATCTACAACATTCTCGAGCTTGGTGGTCTTCGTACACTCCGGAAGCGTTATCCAGACGGAGCCTATGCCGAAGAGATTCTCTATCTCATCGTTCGGTATTTCGGCTGGGCAGCGGCACTGTCACGCTACAAGCCCCTACTCTCAGGACCCTGTCGTGATTCGCCTTGCGGAAGCGGTGCGAGACGCATTCGCCACCACGGGCGCAGGCTTCCCGGTGGGGCCATTCAACTTCTTCCACCCTGAACAGAAAGCTCTGGGCAAAATGGTGATGAGCCGGATGCAGGGGCAGCACGGCATCGAACTCGACACCATCTCTTCTTACAAGTTCAGGGAACGACTCGCCCGTCCTGCCCTCTCGAACAGTCAATCTGTGCAGCAGAGCCTGGAGGCGCTGCGCAACGCGGACGACGTGGAAAACCTGCCAGGGCGGAATCGGCTGGAGAAGGCTCAGCACCACCTCGTCGATCTGCTGCACTATCTCGAAGACAGGGAGGGCTATCGCCTCTTCGCAGGTGAACGGAAGAAGTGCTCGAGATTGCGGGAGCGTAGCGCTCGGAATGGCTCACAGCGGGTGCCAGCAACTGATGGATTCGCTCGGCCGAACCGAAGAGCTCGCCCATCGCAGACGACCATGCGTCAGAACTAGCCGCCGCAGTAGCGGCAAAGGTAGTGCATGAGCCGGCAGAACTGACCCTCGCGTGGGAACCTGGCCGGTCGACGAGGAGGAAGGCGATGGCTCTAATGGTCATCCACCACAAGGTCCGCGACTACGCAGCATGGCGCCCGGCCTACGACGCTCACGAGCCGAGTCGGGCCGGAGCTGGAATCACGAACGGCCGCGTCTACCGCAAGACGGAGGACCCCAACGACCTTGTCATCTTATTCGACATCGCCGACGTGGCTCGGGCGCGCGCCTGGGCGCGGGCGAAGACCTGAAGACGGTGATGGGGAAGGCCGGCGTGCTCGGTGCGCCGACGATACACTTCATCGGCTGATCGCGGTCCCGTGCGTGTCCCACTCGTACGACACCCGAGCGTCACCTTCTTACCGAGGCGGGGATAACGCCGCTGGGGCCACTTATAACCGCATTCATTTCCCCAGCCCCTGAGCTCCCGCGGAGCCCAGACGCCGGGCCACGTCATCCCGGTGGTGCGTACTTCATGCGAAAGGGTTTCATAGTCTTGGTCCATCACGCGGCTCCGTGACTGTCGATCCATCCCTCGGCGTGCTTCGTAGCGAGGGCTAGAATCCCTTCTTCACTAGAAGACTTGGTGGCGAAGGGGAGCAGCATCGGGCTCTGCTCTCGTGACGGCCTTCCCGGTCCGTACACTTCGATGCGCGCAGTCCACCGTCCGCCTTGCTCGAGCGCCGTCAATCCAACCCGCCAACCCTTGTAGTCGTGCATGTGACTCATGTCGCCCTCCGTGTCACCGCGACGCGCTCGTGCGCGCCCCAAATGCGCATCATCTCGGCTCCCGAGTCAACGCGCTGACGCGAACGTTCGCCGTTTTCCCGCCCGCAGTCGTGTATGGCCGCGCGATAACTTCGTACGCTCCGGTTTCGTCGGTGAGCCGGTCGCCGCTTCGCAGCTGCATCGGCAAGACACGAAGCGCTGGCGTCTTCGACGGGTCCGGCGTCCTCTGGGACGGCGTAGCCACGAGTGGTATGCTTGAGGTTGTCTGCAGTCGGCAGCAACGCCCCGGCGGGTTGTCGTTCAAGAGCCTCATGACGCATCGCGAAAGCAACGTCCGGCGGAAGATCCAGACCGCGCTCAGAGAGAGCAGGGACGCGTTTGCGCTGACCGATCTGGCGCGGACGCGTGACGGCTATGTGTTGAAATTTTCCCGAGGCATGGTCAGGCTCGTTAGGCGTTGCCCGACGGCTGTTCTCGACGACGATGTACAATTGGCCGCGCTGCTCGCTCGAGTTCGCCGCGATTTCGCTGTCGTTGCCCCCTCGTGACCCGCGCACTAGACCGTAGAGACGGGCGCGCGGATCAGCCGCTGCCTACCGGATCTCCGGCGAGCGCCATTACGATCGGGATGGTCTTGGTCGCGTGTTGGGGCCGCACGAATCGTTTCCAAACCGGTCGCGACGATGATAGTAACCTTGAGCTGGACCAGATCAGTTGCGAGTCCGGCCAGCCGCTCGGATTGCCCTCGGCTGACCGCCACCTCGATGATGATGCTGTGCCCTCCACGTAGCCGAGTTGGCGCAGGCCTTCCCTGAATGTCGCAATCCTCTGCGGGTCGACCCCGCCAGTGAGTAAACCGACGCGCGGAATCCACCCCGGCGGCTGTGCCTCAGTGGCAAGCGGCACGAGAGTGAGGCTGAAGAGTGAAAATGACCGCGAGCCCGATCCGCCGCATGAGCACCTCGGTGGGGATGGCTGGCGGGGAGTCTAGCTGAACGCCACGACACGCACCAGACACTGCGGCGCGGTGTAGACTAGCCGACGGCTGAACGCCCATGCATCAAGGAGGCCACTGGCCTTTCCTGCCATCAGGGCAATGCCTGCAGGAGCCTGGCCAACCGTCCAGTCCATAGCCCAACCGCCGGCGAACGACACGTCCGCGTAACGAAGCGCTAGCCCAACTTCCGCAGTTCGAGGGGGTCAGGGACGTAGTTCCAGGCACTTAGGC
>WNGJ01014153.1_pt1 | contig 11254 bp, 9 predicted proteins | sample 5400611 | NCBI WGS metagenome assembly WNGJ01 (sample SAMN13153375, study PRJNA577476) | soil metagenome | isolation source: 40 cm soil or saprolite under Garry oak tree replicate 1 | place: USA:California | collected 2016-06-15 | reverse complement strand
CGACGAGGGCCAGCGCGTTCACCTGGTAGCCCGTCAAGTCCGAGAGCAGCTCGCTCATCGTCGGACGCAGCGTGAAGGTGAAGATCGTGGCCTCGATGGCGGACCAGAACAGCAGCAGCAGGAACGCGATCCACGGCACGCCCGGCTGGCGCGAGCTCGAATCGAGCATCGCGAAGGGCGACATAACCAGGCTCTTCACCGTGCGCCAGAATAGCCCGACGCCAAGCCGGAGCAGACCCCAGATCCATCCGACGAATACCAGGAGGAAGCGCGCCAGGCCGAACCAGTAGAACCACGCCATGCGGACCGCGTCCCACCAGGACATGAGCAGCGCGGCCAGAAACCGTCCGCGACCGGAACGGAACGGAATGGTGTAGAGCGAGACCATCGTGCCCCACACGCCCGCGACGAGCACCGTCGCCGGGAAGAAGAGCAACAAAAACTTCCCGACGACCTGCCAGAAGGAATCACCGTACAACACCCATCGGAACACGAGCGCCTGCCAATCGACGATCCAGGACAGGCCGGCCCAGACCCAACCCGTGACGGTCTGGAGGATCCAGCTCCACTGCTCGGTCTGGCCGGTACCTAGTGGGCCTTGCATGGCTGTGCTCCCTCACGGGGATGCGGAGTCGGAAGTGCGGTCGCCGACGAGTGGCGCCGCCGTGGGTGGCGCCGCGGCGACGCCGCGACAGGTGCAATACAGGCGCGCATTAATAGTGCGGCGCCCTGCCGTGTCAAGCGGTGCGCGTGATCCACATCACGTTTCCGGCACGTGGACCCGAGCGCGCCCCCGTCCAGGGTCCCCGGTCGAGCCGGGGAAGTGGTATACTGAGCCCCATGCCGGACAAGGCGCCGAAGCGGTTGATCGTCGTCGGTGACCGTGTGCTGATCGCCCCCGAGGAGGGGGAGGAGCGCACCAACGTCGGGCTGTACCTGCCGCCGACGGCGGTCGAGACCCGCCAGGTGCAGGGGGGCCGAATTCTCGCCACGGGACCCGGCACGCCCATGACCGAGCCGGCGAGCATGGACGACGAGCCGTGGAAGATTCACGGACCCGACGTCAAGTACCTGCCGATGCAGGCCGGCGTGGGCGATTACGCCTTGTTCTTCCGCAAAGCAGCGGTGGAAATCACGTTCGAGGGCTCCAAGTATCTGGTCGTCCCGCAGGCGGCCATCCTTGTGCTGGTGCGGGACCGGACAACCGAGGAAGCGGAGTGACGCACATGGGCGATAAGGGATGGGCTCGCAGCCGAGGGGATCGCGCAGAAAAGGAAGGCCTGCGGCGGGGGGCGTGGTACCGGGTGGTGGAAGAGCCCGGCCAGCCCTGGGTAGTGCTCGATGTCAACCGTGTCGAGATCCGCGTGCCGAAGGATACCCTGGAAATCCGCAACGACCGGCCCAAGGCGTGGAGCGTCGTGCACGAGCCCCATCTCGTGTGCCCAGGGTGTCACAAGCGCCAGCACGTCACGGGGCGTCCCGGCGAGGTGGCGTGCCAGGAATGCGGCAGTAGCTACGGCGTGGACTGGAGCGACAAGGCCTGAGCGCCCCCCCCGTCGCCGCATAGTTTCGCCGCCGCTCGCATGCTTCGGGCCCCGCACATCGCGGGGCCCGCTTTAGTTCGTAGCCCATGTCTCCGACGGCCTCTCCGTTTCGGGGCGGGCTGGCCACGGCCCGCGTGCTCTTGCGGGACCGCTTCGGCCATCCGGCGCTCCGGATCCACCAGCTGAAGGTGCTCGGCCCGCTGCTCGCGGGGCGGAGCGTGCTTGCCGTCCTGCCCACCGGGGCGGGAAAGTCGCTCTGCTTTCAGCTCCCCGCCCTCATGACCGCCGGGTTGACGCTCGTGGTGTCGCCGCTCATCTCGCTGATGCAGGACCAGGTCGGGGCGCTGCGCCGCCGCGGCATTGCGGCCGCCTACCTGAACAGCCTGCTCTCGGCCGACCAGCGGCGTCTCATCCTGGATGGGGCCGTGAGCGGCTGCGTGAGCATTCTCTACTGTGCACCCGAGCGACTCGCGGCTCTGGTGCGACCGCTGTCGCGGGCGGGCCGCGAGGTAGCGCTCCTGGCCGTCGATGAGGCTCACTGCATCGTCGAGTGGGGCAATGAGTTCCGGCCGGTGTACCGCCGCCTCGATCGGTTCCGCTACCTGCTTGGCGACCCCGTGACCATCGCGCTCACCGGCAGCGCGACGCCGGGCACGCGGTCGGAGATCCTCCAGGTGTTGCGCATCCCGCACGCGGAGACCGTGCTCACCTCGTTCGACCGGCCCAATCTCGTGTTCCAGGTCGAGCACGTGCGAGACGATCGCGAGCGCTTCGCCCGGGTGCGCGAGCTGGTGCGCGTCGCCGAGGGGTCGAGCATCGTGTACACTCCGACGCGCCGCCTCACGGAGCTCGTGACCCGAGCGCTGTTGCGCATGGGAGTCCGTGCGGCCCCGTATCACGCCGGGCTCACTCCGAGCATGCGCCGGCGGGTGCTGCGAGCCTTCCTCAGCGGTCAGGCACCGATCGTCGTCGCGACGAGCGCGTTCGGGATGGGCATCGACAAGGCGGACGTGCGGCGCGTCGTTCATTGGGGGCCGCCCCGCACGCTGGAGGGCTATTATCAGGAAGCGGGGCGCGCCGGTCGCGACGGGCGCCGCTCCGAGTGCGTGCTGGTGTGGCACGCGTCCGACTGCGCGTGGAGCGACGCCACAGCGGAGGTGCGACGCTACGTGGCTGCGCGCACATGCCGCCGCGGCATGCTGCTCGCATACTTCGGAGAGCGCGCGGCGACCTGTTCCGGATGCGATGTCTGTGGTGTAGGAAGTTACCGCCCCTCAACTTAGGCGGTGCGCTCCTACCCATCCGTGTGGTTGCGGTGCGGGGGTGGTTGGGTAAGCTTAGCCCAATCGACAAGCGAGAGCCGCCGGTTCTCGCTTTGTTTTTCCCCTCTCGTCGAGGACGACGCTATGCCCGGCCGTAATTTTCTCTTCGTCCCGGGACCGACCAACGTGCCCGAACGGATCCTGCGCGCGATGGACCGCGCCATGGAGGATCACCGCTCGTCCGCGTTCCCCGACCTGGCGACCGGCCTGTTCCGCGACCTGAAGCAGGTGTTCCAGACCACCACCGGCCAGCCGTTTCTTTTTCCCGCGACCGGCACCGGCGGGTGGGAAGCGGCCCTCGTCAATACGCTGTCGCCCGGCGACCGACTGCTCGCGCCCCGCTACGGACAGTTCAGCCACCTGTGGATCGACCTGGCGCAGCGGCACGGGATGCGGGTGGATATCATCGACGTGGAGTGGGGCGAGGGCGCGCCGGTCGACCGCATCGAGGCGATCCTGTCCCAGGACCGTCAGCACGAGATCAAGGGCGTGTTGATCGTCCACAACGAAACCGCCACCGGCGTGACGAGCGACTTGGGAGCGGTGCGCCGCGCCATCGACGCCGCCCAGCACCCCGCGCTGCTCTACGTCGACGGCGTCAGCTCGATCGGATCGATCGATTTCCGGATGGACGAGTGGCAGGTGGACCTCGCCGTGACCGGCTCGCAGAAAGGCCTGATGCTGCCGGCGGGTCTCGGGATCGTGTGCGCCAGCCCCAAGGCGCTCGCTGCCCGAGAGCAGGCCCGGTGCCCGCGCGTGTTCTTCGATTTCGGCGACATGATCAGGGCGAACGCGACGGGATACTTCCCGTACACGCCGTCGATTCCGATGCTGTATGGCCTGCGCGAGTCGCTCGCGATCATCCGGGAAGAGGGCCTCGAAGCGATCTTCGCGCGCCATGCCCGTCTCGCCGAGGGCGTGCGTGCGGCGGTGCGCGCCTGGGGCCTGACGCTGTGCGCCACAGCGCCCCAATGGTACTCGAACACGGTGAGCGCCATCATGGTGCCCGAAGGCAAGAATGCCACGGACGTGATCGACGTGGCGTTCCGCCGCTACAACCTGGCGCTGGGCGCGGGGCTCGCCCGCCTGGCGGGGAAGCTGTTCCGCATTGGTCACATGGGCGACCTGAACGAGCTGATGCTGTTGGGCGCCATCGCCGGCGCTGAAATGGCCCTGCGCGACGTCGGGATTCAGGTAACGCCGGGCTCGGGCGTCGCGGCGGCGGCCGAGCACTACCGCCACACGGCGGCTCCATTGCCGCCGGGCCCCGCCGCGCCGCCAGCAGCGGACGCCGTGCAGGCGTCTCACGGGAGGTCGTCGCCCCGGACTGCCGTCCGGGCATGAGCCTCACTCGGTACGAGCCGGCCGGCGCCCGGTTGCAGAGGAGCGAGCTCGCCGTTCCCGGCTCGCAGCCCGCGCTGTTCCGGAAGGCGCTCGACGGTGACGCGGATGGCGTGTTTCTCGACCTCGAGGACGCGGTCGCCCCGGCCGACAAAGAGCAGGCCCGCCAGCATGTGGTCGCGGGCCTGCTCGAGCACGACTGGAAGGGGCGGGGCAAGACCGTGTCCGTGCGCGTCAACGGCATCGACACGCACTACATGTATCGCGACGTCGTGGACGTCGTGGAGCAGGCGGGTCACCGGCTCGACGCGGTGCTCGTCCCCAAAGTGGGCGTCCCCGCCGACGTGTACCTCGTGGACGCCCTGCTCACTCAGATCGAAGCGGCTCGGAGTATCCCGCATCGCATCGGGATCGAGGTCCTGATCGAGACGGCGCTGGGGCTCGCGAACGTGGAGGCGATCGCGCAGGCCAGCCGGCGGCTCGAGGCGATGCACTTCGGCGTCGCGGATCTCGCCGCGAGCCTGCGGGCACGCACCATGAGCATCGGAGGCCCCAATCCCGACTACCCGGGCGATCAGTGGCATGCGGCCCTGGCCCGCATGGTGACCGCGTGCCGGGCCTACGGGCTCCGCCCCATCGACGGACCGTTTGGCGATTTCAAGGATCCCGAGGGATACCTCGCGGCGGCCCGGCGAGCGGCGGCGCTCGGCTACGAGGGGAAGTGGGCGATTCATCCGTCACAGGTCGCGCTCGCGAACGACGTGTTCACGCCGCCTGCGGCCGAGGTCGAGCGCGCCCGCCGTATCTTGAGTGCCCTCGACGAGGCGGCGCGCTTGGGCCGCGGCGCCGCCCAGCTCGACGGCCGGATGATCGACGCCGCATCCGCCCGCATGGCGCAGAACATCGTTCAGATCGCCGCCGCCATCCGGTCCTCACCCCCCGACCCCCTCTCTGTGCCGGAGAGGGGGGACGTGGTGAGTGCCCCCTCTCCCGAAGGGAGAGGGGGACAGGGGGTGAGGACGCCGACGACGAAGGCGTAGCGGTGGACATCCACGAGTACCAGGCGAAAGAGCTGCTCGCGGGCTTCGGCGTGCCGGTGCCCAAGGGCGGCGTCGCGTACAGCGCGGAGCAGGCGGTGTACCGGACGACCGAAATCGGCGGCAGCCGTTGGGTGGTGAAGGCCCAGATCCACTCGGGGGCTCGTGGCAAGGCGGGGGGCGTGCGGCTGTGCGCCACCGACGCCGACGTACGGCAGGCCGCCAAGGACCTGCTCGGCAAGGTCCTCGTGACCACACAGACCGGCCCCGAAGGACTGCCGGTGCATCGCGTGCTCGTGGAGCAGGCGCTTCCGATCGAGCGCGAGCTGTACGTCGGCCTCGTGCTGGACCGCAAGCACGAGCGCATCGTGGTGGTGGCCCATCCGCACGGCGGCATGGAGATCGAGGAGATCGCGCAGCGTGAGCCCGCCGCGATCCTCCGGGAGGTCGTCGAGCCGGCGGTGGGCATGCGGTCGTTCCAGGCGCGCGAGCTCGCGTTCGGCCTCGGCCTCGGCGCCCAACAGGCGAACCAGGCGATGGCCGCCGTGCTCGGCGCCTATCGCGCGTTCCGCGACCTGGACGCCACGATGGTGGAGTTCAATCCGCTCGTGGTCACCAGTGACGGCCAGGTCCTCGCCCTCGACGTGAAGATGAGCTTCGACGACAACGCGATGTTCCGCCGGCCCAACGTGGCCGAGCTGCGCGACTTCGCCCAGGAGGACCCGCGCGAGGCGGACGCCGCGGAGCACGGGCTGAACTACGTCGCCCTGGACGGCGATATCGGGTGCATCATCAACGGGGCGGGCCTCGCCATGGCCACGATGGACATGATCCAGCACGCCGGGGGCGAGCCGGCCAATTTTCTCGACATCGGCGGCGGCGCGAGTCCCGATCGCGTGGCGGCGGCGTTCCGGTTGGTGCTCTCCGACCGCAAGGTCAAAGCGATCCTGGTGAATGTGTTCGCCGGCATCAACCGCTGCGACTGGGTAGCCGCGGGAGTCGTCCAGGCCATTCACGAGGTCCGGGTCCCGGTGCCCCTGGTGGTCCGCCTCGCAGGCACCAACGTGGAGGAAGGCCGCCGCATCCTCACCGACAGCGGCCTGCCGATTCTCACCGCCGATACTCTCTCGGAGGCCGCCGGGCGCGTGGTTGCGGCCCGCCGGACGGTATGAGCATCCTGCTCGACGAAGCGACGCGCGTCATCGTCCAGGGCTTCACCGGCGACAAGGGGACGTTCCACGCCAAGGAGATGATTGCCTACGGCACCAACGTCGTGGGCGGCGTCACGCCGGGCAAAGGCGGCACCACGCACCTCGGCCGGCCCGTGTTCAACACGGTGAAGGAAGCGGTGGCGAACACGGGAGCCGCCGCGAGCCTCGTCCTCGTCCCCGCACCGTTCTGCGCCGACGCGATCATGGAAGCGGCGGACGCTGGTGTCCGCCTCGTCGTCGCCATCACCGACGGCGTGCCCGCCCAGGACATGATGACCGTCAAACGGTACCTGTGGCGCTACCCGAAGGAGCGACGCACCCGCCTGATCGGACCGAACTGCGCCGGGCTGATCAGCGCCGGCAAGGCGATGATGGGCATCATGCCCGGTCACATCTACGCGCGCGGCACCATGGGCGTCGTGACCCGGTCCGGGACGCTCGGCTACGAAGCGGCCTCCCAGATGAAGGCGCTGGGCGTCGGCGTGACGACGAGCGTCGGCATCGGCGGCGATCCGATCAACGGCAGCTCCTTCGTGGACATCCTGGCGCTGTTCGAGGCCGATCCGGAGACCGCGGCGGTGATGATGATCGGTGAGATCGGCGGACCGCAGGAAGCCGACGCCGCCGTGTTCGTGCAGGAGCACATGACCAAGCCGGTGGTGGGCTACGTCGCGGGCCTGACGGCGCCCAAGGGCCGTCGCATGGGCCACGCCGGTGCGATCATCTCGGCCTTCGGCGACACGGCCGCCGAGAAGGCGGAGATCATGCGGTCGGCGGGGCTCATCGTGGCGCCCAGCCCCGCGGAGCTGGGCGCGGCGGCCGCGCAGGCGTTGCGGCGCCGGGCGTCGCAGCCCGTGTTGGTCCAGCAGTGACCACGCCGCGCACCGGCCGGCCGACGCTGGTCGTGACGCGGCGCCTCCCGGCCGCAGTCGAGCAGCGGCTCGCGCAGGAATTCGACGCCCGCTTGAATCCCGACGATCACGCCCTCAGCACGGCCGAGCTGCAGGCCGCGCTCACGAGCGCCGACGCGCTGCTGCCCACCGTGACCGACCGCCTCAGCGCCCAGGTGCTCCAGGTGGAGCCGCTGCGGACCAAGATCCTCGCGAACTTCGGCGTGGGATTCAATCATATCGACGTCGCCGCCGCCAAGGCGCGCGGCCTGGTCGTCACGAACACGCCCGACGTCCTCACCGACGACACGGCCGACGACGCGGTCATGCTGATGTTGATGGTGGCCCGGCGCGCCGGGGAAGGGGAGCGACACGTGCGCGCCGGCGCCTGGACCGGGTGGCGTCCGACCCACCTGCTCGGCGCCAAGGTCAGCGGCAAGACGCTCGGCTTGATCGGGATGGGACGGATCGGACGGGCGGTGGCGCGCCGGGCGCACCACGGGTTCGGGATGCGCGTGATCTTCCATGATCCCTACCCCCCACCGGCCGAGCTGGTCGCCGAGCTCGGCGCCGAGGCGAAACGCACCGTCGAAGACGTACTGCGCGAAGCCGACTTCGTGTCGCTCCACTCGCCGGCCACACCCGAGACGCACCACCTGATCGACGCGGCGCGCCTCGAGCTCATGAAACCGACCGCGTTCCTGATCAACACGGCGCGGGGCGACATCGTGGACGAGGCGGCGCTCGTCGCCGCGCTCAAAGCCAAGCGGATCGCCGGCGCCGCGCTCGACGTGTTCGAGCGCGAGCCCCAGGTGTCGCCCGCGCTCCTGACGATGGAAAACGTCGTGCTGCTCCCGCACCTGGGCAGCGCCACACAGGAGACCCGCGTCGCGATGGGCCTGCGCGCGCTCGAGAACCTCAAGGCGTTCTTCTCCGGCGCCGCCCCGCGCGACCGGGTAGTGTGAGCGCGGAGCTGCTGTACGACTGCCTGCGCGACGTGATCCGCACGCACGGGCACCTGGTTCCAGCTCCTCTCGATCGCCGAACAGAACGCCGCGATGCGCCAGCGGCGCCAGAGCGAGGTGGAGCGCGGTCCGGAGCAGGTGCGGGGCACCTTCGCCCAGGTGATCGCGGCGGCCGCCGCGGCCGGCGTGCCGGCGGAGCAGGTCCGCGCCCTGGTGTGCGCCCTGCGCGTGCAACCCGTGATCACGGCACACCCCACCGAAGCCAAACGGGTCACCGTGCTGGAAAAGCACCGCCGCATCTACCGGCGGCTGGTGGATCTGGAAGCGCCACGCATCCAGCAGGAGCTCGCATGGGGCCTCTACTTCGTCAATGAGAACCTCTTCGGCATCGTGCCCGAGCTGGCCGACAGGCTGGAGCAGGCGCTCGCTCGCGCCTACCCCGACGCGACATTCGACGTGCCGCCCTTTTTCCAGTTCGGCTGCTGGATCGGCGGGGACCGGGATGGCAATCCGTTCGTCACCAACGACGCGACCCGCCGCACGCTGTGCGAAACCCGAGTCACCAGCCTGCGGCGCTACCGCGCCCGGATCGCCGAGCTGCTGCGCGCGCTGAGCATCACCGAGCGGGCGGCCGTGATCTCCCCGGCGTTCCGGGCGGCGCTCGCGCGCCAGCTCGAGCAATCCGGGCAGGGCGACGCGATCGAGCGCCGCAATCCGGGCGAGGTGTTCCGGCAGTTCCTCAGCTGCGTGCTGCGCCGCGTCGACGCCACGCTCGTCGCCGCCGAGCAGGGACAGACGGCGCCCGAGGACGCGGGCTACCGGGCGGCGGACGACCTCATCGCTGACCTGCGCACCCTGGAAACGGGTCTCACCGAGGCGCAATGCGCGACAGCCGTCGAGCGGTTCGTCCGACCGGTGCGCCGCGAGGTGGAAGCGTTCCGGTTCAGCACGTTCCGACTGGACATCCGCGAGAACTCCCTGCGCCTGAACGAGGCGTTGCGCGCGGTGTGGCACGCCCGCTATCCGGCCGAGCCGCCCGCGGCCGAGTCGCCGGAATGGCGCGCCTGGCTGCAGGCGGAGCTGGCGCGACCACTCGGCGCCGGTGCGCCACTCGATCTCCCGGCGGAGGGAGGAGCGGTCGAAACGGCGGGCATGTTCCGCTTGATCCGCGAGGCGCGCGAGCGGCTCGATCGCGAGGCCATCGGCAGCTTCGTGCTGAGTATGACGCACAGCGTCTCCGACGTGCTGGGCGCCTACGTGTTCGCCAAACAGGCCGGGCTCTTCGCCGACGCCGCCGGCACCGAGAGCTGCACGCTCCCCATCGTGCCGCTGTTCGAGTCCATCGACGACCTGCGGCGCGCGCCCGACATGGTGCGGGAGCTGCTCCAGATTCCCCTGGTGCGGCGCAGCGTGCGGGAACAGGGAGGGGTGTTCGAGGTGATGATCGGGTACTCCGACTCGAACAAGGACGGCGGCTTTCTGTCGTCCAACTGGGAGCTCGCCAAGGCGCAGCTCAAGCTCACCCGGCTGGGCCGCGAGTGCGGCGTTCCCGTCGCCTTCTTCCACGGCCGCGGCGGCTCGGTGAGCCGGGGCGGCGCCCCGACCGGGCGGGCGATCGCGGCGCAGCCGGCGGGTTCCATACGGGGCCGCCTGCGGATCACCGAGCAGGGTGAAGTGGTGTCCTTCAAGTACGCGAACCGCGGCACGGCGGCGTATCAGGCCGAGCTGCTCGCGGCGAGCGTGCTCGAGCACTCCCTCAAGTCGGAGCGCGAGCAGGCCCTCGTGCCCACGACGGAGTTCGACGAGGCGCTGGAGGCGCTGTCGGGTGCCGCGCACGCCGCCTACCGTCGCTTCGTGGACCACCCGGGCCTCGTGGCCTACTTCCAGGCAGCCAGTCCGCTCGAGGAGATCGCGCTGTTGAACATCGGGTCGCGGCCGGCCCGGCGCTTCGGCGCCCGCACGCTTGCCGATCTCCGCGCCATTCCCTGGGTGTTCGCGTGGACCCAGAACCGCCACTTCATCCCCGGCTGGTACGGCGTGGGCACGGGGCTCGCGACGTTTCTCGAGGTGCGGGGCAGCCGGGGCGCGGCGCTGCTCGAACGGATGTTCAACGACTGCCGTCTGTTCCGGCTGATCGTGGACGAAGTGGAGAAGACCCTGGCGTACGTCGATCTCGACATCGCGCGCGAGTACGCCGCCCTGGTGGCCGACGACTGGTTGCGCGCCGAGCTGTTCTCGCTCGTGGCGGACGAGTATCACCGCACCAGCGACGTGATCGGGCGGCTCGTCGGATCCGGCGACCTCGCGGGACGCTTCCCCCAGTTCCGGCGGCGGCTCGAGAGCCGCCTACCGCTGCTCAATCAGGTGAGCCGGCAGCAGGTCGAGCTGCTGCGGAGCTATCGCGCCGGGCAGGAGGACGCGCGGCCCGCGCTGCTGCTGTCGATCAACTGCATCGCGGCGGGGTTTGGGACGACGGGATAAGGGCGGCAAGGGCGGCACAAGGCGGCAAAGGGCGGCACGGGACGTCACAACATTGCCGCCCTCTGCCGCCCGTTGCCGCCTATATTTGCCGGTATGCACGACTCCCTGTACTTCACCGATCACCATCTCCAGGTCCGCGACATGGTGCGCGACTTCGCGCAGCAGGTCGTGAAGCCGAGCGCGCCCCGGTACGACCACGACAGCGCGTTTCCGTGGGACAACGTCCGGCGCATGGCCGACCTGGGATTGTTCGGCATTCCCTGGCCGGAGGACCTGGGCGGCTCCGGCATGGACTATCTCTCATACATTCTCGTCATCCACGAGCTCGCCAAGGTCGACGCGAGTCACGCCATCACGGTCAGCGCCCATACGACACTCGGCACGTCGCCGATCGTCGATTTCGGCACGGACGAGCAGAAAAAGCGGTTCGTGCACCTGCTCGCGGCGGGGAAGGTGCTGGGCG
>WNGJ01008022.1_pt1 | contig 11254 bp, 14 predicted proteins | sample 5400611 | NCBI WGS metagenome assembly WNGJ01 (sample SAMN13153375, study PRJNA577476) | soil metagenome | isolation source: 40 cm soil or saprolite under Garry oak tree replicate 1 | place: USA:California | collected 2016-06-15 | reverse complement strand
CAAACGCTCATAGGCCGAGATCAAGGTGACGTAGGGATTGACCCAAAGCCAGCCGTCGCGCGTGAACACCTGCACATCGAAATGAAGATGGCGCGAGGTGCCGTTGGGACGATCCAGATAATTGGAAACGACACCGAGTTTTTCGCCTTCGCGGACGTGGCGTCCGTTCAGAATGCCGTCGGCATCCATGCTCCTCGGATTCATATGCATATAGCGAAAGCGGATATGTTCGTTGCGCGTGTTGATTTGCAGCGTCGCCGCTTGCTGCTGCGGCGAGCGGATCAATACGCCATCGCGGACGGCAACGACCGCCTGGTGGTGGGGATCGCAGCGGTCGGCGCCCTGGTCACGCGGCGAACATGCCGGGCGCATGTCCTGCCCCTGATGGCCGAAACCGCTCGCGCACTGTCCCACGCTAAAACTGCGGGCCTCGCAAAAATTATCCCGCCATGGATAGCCGGCATTTCCGCCAGCCGGCTCGACTGGCGTGAGCGGCCTATCGATCGGTCTGCGTCGGCCAAATGATTGCGAGCGCACGAGAGCCGGGGCTTTCTCCAGCGGAAATCGAATTTGCGAGTAAGCGGTGAAATCGGCGCGGCCACTCTGTTTGCGTAGGCCGCTACGGGAGACGATATCGCCGCTCGGCCGATAGCTGAAATCGGACGACAGCTCAGCCGGGCGCTCGGAACTGTCGGATGGAATATCCATTCGCGGCCGTGAGGGCTGGCCGCCGGCGATGCGCAGCGCTTTGAGAAAACGTTCGGCGACGGGGTAGGCCTCGCGGCAGGCAAGCCGCCGCACCCGAGGGGCACTGTCGAGACACTGGATCGACACCACATAGGGAACACCGAAGCGAGTAAAGGCATAACGCACATAACCTTCGCGGATGAAGCGGCGCAGGTCGGGGTATTGCGCTGATAATGCCTTGACCGGTTCGCCCTTGTCGCCAAGGGGATCGCTGATGTCGTAGGTCAGGACCGAACCGGTAATCTGCACTTCGACAGGTCTGGCAAAGCTTCGCTGCGGCATGCCATCGCCGGCGCCCGGCTCCAGCGCAAACATCGCGTCGTAGCCGGCCGGACCGGCGTCAAACAGGTCAGCGGGACGGAAGTCGGCCTGGTAGCGTGACAGCGAGAGGCCGGCCGGCGCGCCGTTCAGTCGTGCGTCAAGAAATGCCGCGGTATCGAACGGCAGCAGCACCGGCACCGGACTGCGTCCGATGCCGGTAAAGATCGGCGCGGTCGCTGCGTTCAATTGCACCAGCGCCGGCATTAGACGCGGATCGAACGCCGGCAACCGGCGTTTGCCCGAAAACGCGAAGGTGGACGCGACAGCCGGCTGGGTATTGATCTCGGACCTGAACTGATCGAGAGCGGCGCGCCATTCGACGCGGACTGCTGAAATAGCGGCGGTCCGAAATTCATCGGCGACAGCGACGAGCGTACCGGCAAGGAGCAGAAACAAGGATGCCAGCAGGCGCGTAGCTAACCGGACCGCTTTCGTACCCAATGCGTCACCCCCAGCGCCAAACCGCGCCGAGCATTTTCCCGCAGGAAAATGCTCCTCTCGAAAGATGCGCGTAGTCTTGTCGCAAAACCTGTGCCCACTTTTGCGGAATAGGCGCCGCCTAATCCTTGGCGCGCTCGACGTAAGAACCGTCCTCGGTCATGATGACGATCCTGGTTCCGGTCCCGATATGCGGCGGCACCAGCGTGCGCACCCCGTTGGAGAGGATGGCGGGCTTATAGGATGACGATGCGGTCTGGCCCTTGGTCACCGGTTCGGTTTCCACGACCTCCAGCGTCGCGCGCTGCGGCATCGTTATGGCCACCGGGATGACGCCGTGAAGCGAGAGCTTGACGGTCATGTTTTCCTGCAGATAGGGCGCTGCGCTGCCGACGACGTCCTCGGGCACCTGAACCTGATCGTAATTGTCGTTGTTCATGAAGTGGAAGCCGTCGGCGTCCTTATAGAGGTAATTGAAATTCTGGTCCTCGATCGTCGCCTTCTCGACCTGGTCGGTAGTCTTGTAGCGCTCGGAAATCTTTACCCCGTCGCTGATTCGGCGCATTTCGATCTGGCTGACCGGTGTTCCCTTGCCGGGATGGATGTTCTCGGCGGTCAGAACCACGTAAAGCTTGCCGTCTTGCTCGATGACGTTGCCCTTGCGAATAGAACTGGCGATGACTTTCAAAGCTGATTTTCCTGATATTCTGGCCCGGGACCGATCCGGACAAGGGCGTCCCGAGGCCAGCGAAGCGGTTTCGGGCTGCAACATACTGATTTTGTCCGTCGAAGCCAGCGTTTTGCAGGCTCATGAGGTGCTGGCTGATGGCCGGAAACGATCAGATTTCGCCGTGGTGGTCCAAAGCACGGCACGCCGACGTCAGACCATTCCTGATGGCGCGGAGCGCTGTCACCAAGGCTATCCGGGCGTGGTTCGACGAGCAGGGTTTTGCCGAGGTCGAAACCGCAATCTTGCAGGTTTCACCGGGCAATGAGACCCACCTGCATGCGCCGCGCACTGAACTTGCCGGCGCCGGTGGCGAGCGCGCGACGCGGTACTTGCGGACATCGCCGGAATTCGCCTGCAAGAAATTGCTGGCCGCTGGCGAAGCGAAGATATTCGAGTTGGCGCGGGTGTTTCGCGACCGGGAGCGTGGCGATCTGCATCTACCTGAATTCACCATGCTGGAATGGTACCGCGCCAATACGACCTATGATGCCGTGATGGCCGACAGCATCGTTATTATCGCTCATGCCGCGCAGGCGACCGGCATCGGTCGGTTTTCGTTTCGCGGCAGGATTGCCGATCCATTCGCCGAGCCGGAGCTGTTGACCGTGGCCGCTGCGTTCGAGCGTTTTGCCGGCATCGATCTGCTGGCCACCATCGATGGCGGCGAGGGCGATCGTGCGGCACTGGCGGCAGCGGCAACGGAGCAGGTGCGGATCACGGACGACGACACCTGGTCGGACATCTTCAGCAAGGTATTGGTCGAGCATGTCGAGCCAAATCTGGGGCAGGGGCGCTTGACGGTATTGTTCGAATATCCGGCGCCCGAAGCAGCGCTGGCGCGCGCCAAAGCATCCGACCCGCGCGTCGCCGAACGCTTCGAGGTGTATGCCTGCGGCGTCGAACTCGCCAACGGATTTGGCGAATTGACTGACGCGCGGGAACAGCGCCATCGCTTCACGCTGGCCATGGACGAAAAGCAGCGGCGCTACGGCGAGCGCTATCCGCTGGACGAGGATTTTCTCGATGCGGTCGCAAAGATGCCGGAAGCAAGCGGCGTCGCGCTCGGCTTCGACCGTCTCGTGATGCTCGCCAGCGGCGCGTTGCGGATCGACCAGGTGGTGTGGACGCCGCCGGCTGGTGACGCATGAGCAGGATCAATCTCAAATCAGCAGCGACGTTGCGCGAACCCACTGAGCTGGTCGCCCATGGTCTGGCGTCTGCGGCTGATCTTCCCGATCTTGAAAAGGTCGCGGCGCGCTATGCGGTGGCGGTGACGCCGGACATCGCCGCCCTGATCGATCCCGGCGATCCCGACGATCCGATCGCGCGACAGTTCATTCCGAGCGCCGAGGAATTGGTGGCCCAGCCGGGCGAAAATGCCGATCCGATCGGCGATCACGCGCATGCACCGGTCGCCGGCATCGTGCACCGCTACCCCGATCGGGTGCTGTTCAAACTGGTCCATGTCTGCGCGGTGTATTGCCGGTTTTGCTTTCGCCGCGAAATGGTCGGACCGGGCAAGGCAACCGCGCTCTCGTCTAACGCTTACAACGGCGCGCTCGACTACATCCGCGCGCATAGCGAGATATGGGAGGTCATCCTCACCGGCGGCGATCCCCTGATGCTGTCGCCGCGACGGCTGGGCGAAATCATGGCGGACCTGGCGGCGATCGATCACGTCAAGATCATCCGGATTCACACCCGAGTTCCGGTGGCCGATCCCGCTCGCATCAGCGCCGAGATGGTCGCGGCGCTCAAGGTCGAGGGCGCTGCGACCTGGGTTGCACTGCACGCCAATCATGCCAGGGAACTGACCCGAAAGGCGCGCGCTGCGTGCGCCGCCATGATCGACGCCGGGATTCCGATGGTCAGCCAGTCGGTGCTGCTGCGTGGCGTCAACGACACTGTGGCGGCGCTGGAAGCGCTGATGCGGGCCTTTGTCGAATGCCGCATAAAACCCTATTACCTGCATCACGGCGATCTCGCGCCCGGTACGGCGCATCTGCGCACCACGCTTGAGCACGGGCAGCAATTGATGCGTGACTTGCGAGGGCGGGTCTCCGGGCTGTGCCAGCCGGACTACGTGCTCGACATTCCCGGCGGCTACGGCAAGGCGCCGGTCGGTCCGAGCTATTTGTCGCAGGCAAATTCCTCGCCCGGGGAAGGTGAACTCGATCCGGAAACGCGCTATCGTATCGTCGACTATTGCGGCGATGTTCATCGCTATCCTCCAAAGCCGTGATGCGCCGATGACGGATGGAGGAAGGGCAGAGCCGGAGCCGCCGGACGACCGAGGCAATCGCACCGTCGAGAATGCGGTGATGCTTGGGTTCTTTGTCGTGCTGGTCGCGGCGGGAATATGGTTGCTTGGCACCATGGCCGATGTACGAAAGGTTCAGGACTGCGCCGCCCAGGGGCGCCGCAATTGCGCAACGATTGAGGTTCCTGATCGTGCGAGGTAGATGCGTTGCTCTGTTGATGGAGGATTCAGATGAGTAAGCTGATCATGTCGATGGCGATACTGGTTCTGTTGGGCGGTCCAATTGCGGTGGCGCAGACGGGTAGCAAGACGGGATCATCGGGCACTGCAAGTCAGTCGCAGCCGGCGCGCGAAGCCCCGGTCGGCCACCGGCAACCGCGCGCGGGTGACGTGCCATCAGAGAAAAACCTGGGTAATCCGGACGATCCGGTCAACCGCGAGGCTGCGGCCCTGGACCGCAAGATCAAGAGCATCTGCCGCGGCTGCTAGAGCGCGCTGTCGGCAGCAGGGCGCGAAACCGCGCGCCCCGTTGACGATCAATCGGTTTAACCGGCTAAGCCGAACGCTCCCGAAATTTGCGGCGCTGCACATCTCGTCTCGCCGCAACGGCATCGGCCAGCAGGTTCAGTGCTGGCACGGTCGTGTTCCAATCAATGCAGCCATCCGTAATGCTCTGCCCATAGGTCAGCGGCGTGCCCGCCAGCACATCCTGGCGGCCCGCCGCCAGATTGCTCTCGATCATGACGCCGACGATGCGCTGCTCGCCGTCAGACAGCTGGCGAGCGATATCGGCAACAACCAGCGGCTGGTTCTCATGATTCTTGCTGCTGTTGGCGTGACTGGCGTCGACCATCATCCGCTGGACAACGCCTGAGCGCGCGAGTTCGGCCGAGGCGGACGCGACACTCGCCGAGTCATAATTCGGCCTGCTGCCGCCACGCAGAATGATGTGGCAATCCTCATTGCCGGATGTCGCTGCTATCGCTGAACGTCCACCCTTGGTGACCGCCATGAAATGGTGAGGATGCGATGCCGACTTCACCGCGTCGGCGGCGATGCGCACATTTCCGTCGGTCCCATTCTTGAAGCCGACCGGGCACGAAAGTCCGGAAGCGAGTTCACGGTGAATTTGGCTTTCGGTCGTACGCGCGCCGATGGCTGCCCAGGCAACCAGATCGGCGATGTATTGGGGCGTCGTCATATCGAGGAACTCTGTCGCCGCCGGGACACCAAGATTGTTCACGGCGGCAAGCACGTTGCGGGCGAGCCGCAGGCCCTTGTTGATGTTGAAGCTGCCATCCAGCTCCGGATCGTTGATCAGCCCCTTCCACCCCACGGTCGTACGCGGCTTCTCGAAATAAACGCGCATGACAATTTCGATCCGGTCGGCAAGCCGTTCGCGCAGCGCAGCGAGGCGCGCGGCGTAGTCCACGGCTGCGACTGGATCGTGGACTGAACACGGACCGACGACGACCAGAAGACGATCGTCCGTTCCGTGAAGGATAGCGTGGATGGCGTTACGCGCCGCCATCACAATTCGTGTCGCGGTCAAGGTGCGCGGTATTTCGCGCATGACCTGTTCCGGCGTACTCAGCTCTTTTATTTCTCTTATTCGAAGATCGTCTGTCGTGCTCAACACGGCTGTGGCTCCTGTTTTTAAGGACCTGCCGGCCAAACAAAAAGCCGCCAAGTCTGGCGGCTGTTCGGACTTCTTGCTGCAATTCTTTAGATTGAGCGCGATCCTCCCACCGCCAGCGAGCTGCCGAAGCTAAAATACCAATAGTTGCTGGTGGCGATGGTGATCATGGCACGCGCTATAGCGCATGCATTGGGTCTTGTCATCTCAAAATCGAACCAGCTGGTCTGGCTCAGCCCTTGCGCGCGGCGAGCGCCATTCCGATCAGGGAAGCGCCGCCGAACAGGAGATTGATGCCCACCAGCAGGCCGACGGCCCAGAGTGCCGAGCCCGGCAATCCCGTGATGATGACGGCCGCGATCAGCAAATCCATGATTCCGGCAATCAGCAGCCATGACCACCGCTCCGACAATTCGCGGCGATGCTCCAGCGCATACATGATGGTGGCGACACCTTCGGCGAGGAAATAGACGCCGACCACGATGGTGAGGGTCAACGTGCCCTGCACCGGTTGAGCCAGCAGGATAATGCCGACGGCAAGCGCCAGCGCCGCCGAAACCAGCGACCACCAGAAGCCTGGCATCCCCCGCGCCCAGAATGTCAGCGCGAGGCCGGCGACGCCGCTGATCAGAAACATCCAGCCCAGAAAAATAGTGACCGCAAGGCTCGCAAGCGGCGGCAGGATCATCGCTGCGAGACCCAATACCGAGAGCAGGATACCTTCAAACAAAAACGCCTTCCAATGCTCGCGCACGGCGGCGCTCATTTCGGATTGCAACCTGGTGATGTCCTGGGGAAGGGTCATTGAAGTCTCCCGATGCTGGCAACGGAATGTGACGCGCTATTATACCGCGCGCCAACGCCGCACGGTCAAATTTGTTCATGGACGCGGTTTGAGCGAAGCGTTGCTGTGCTAGCTTCGGCCGGACGCGGACGAAAAGCCCTGCGACGCCGTGCGCAGCCGATTGCGACCGAGAATATAGATCGCCGCCGTGACCACCAGCAGGGCGAGACCGATCACGATCGAGACAAGGCCGACCGGAACCAGAACGAGTGTGGTGTCGCGCTCGGGATTGACCCACCAATGATGTATCGACGACAACACGAAGGCCAAACCGGCGAATCCCGCGCCACCGCCCGCCACCAATAATGCCCACATTCGCCGCAACTGGCTGAGCCGTTCGCGGGCGATGTCGGTGCGCGGGACCTGATGGCGCGCGACGCGGTGTACCAGCCGCGCCGCAAATCCGATCGAGCTGAACCCGATCACCACGCTCGTCGCCCCCAGCAGCAGCCTGCTGGATGCATCGAGGTCCGGATTCTGCTGCAGCGTCAGCAGTGGAAAATCGAAACCTGCATGAAGTGCCACCGGGGCGAACAGCATCAGAATTCGGTTTGAGATACGGGCCCAGTCGCGGTTATGCCGGTGCGCGCCAAGGGCAGTGCCGGATCGCCCCAACGCAAGGTAGGCGCCGGCGATGATGCCGAGCGCGCCATGGAACGGCACGGTCAGCACGCTGCGCAACGCCGCCAGCGATCGCCACATCTCCGGATGCTGCACGAGATAAGCCAGGTTTTCATAGGCTGCAAAGCCGAGCCCCGCCGCCGCACCATAAACCACGGTGTCCATCGGGGCCGCGAAAGCCCGGTGCCGTGTCGAGACCGCGACAATGACGAGGATCTTGACGATTTCCTCGGGCGCAGCGACCCCGAATATCGAATGCAGCGCCTGCGTAACCCAGGGGTTCTCGGGAGCCGCCAGTATCTTGGCAAACGGCGCACGCGCAACGCCGAGCAGCGAAATACTGGCAGCGCCGAGCAGAAACGCGGTCCAGACCTTGATGGGCGGACCGGGGCGCTCGCCAGCGGCGATCACGAGCCACAATATCAGCAGGGCGGGTGCCACTGCCGCGGTGCCGATGACGGTGGGTAGGGATTCAAGGAGATTCATCAGGATGGCAAATATGCCATCTTTTTTCCGGTTTGTCGGCGCTTTGAAAGCCGGCCGGGCGACAGCAAGCTGCGGACAACAGGTTTTCTTGAACCCGCGCCAACGCGGCGGCCGTTCAGCAGCCGCGGCAGATATTCTTCAGCCGCGCATTCATCAGCGCATCCTCGGCGCTGATCGAATCCACACGGGCCGCGGTATCGGCTTTCGGAGGTGGTGCCGTACGCAACGCCGGCTTTGCGGCTGCGGATGATGCAGCCGTTGCTGCAATCCTGTCGTAGCAGGCCAGCCGAGTACCGGAATCCGTGATCGATTTGCACTCCGAGGTCTGGGCGATGGCGGTTTGGGACAGCGCGCAAATGGCGGCGAGTACGGCCAAGAGTCTCATTTCAACCTCTTTTTCGGCCAATGGAATCAGGCCATGAAGCGTTCGCGCTCCCGAAGCGATGATCGCACAAAATCAAGAGGTTTGCCAATTTGTCTCGCGCAAACTCTCGCGTCGCCTGGCAGGGGCAATTTTCGGATTGGGCGGAAACGGCTGAAAAGCCGCCCCGGCACACTCACATTACTCGGTTCTGCCGAACTCGCAGCCGTTGCGGGCGTAAACCAGCCTGACCATGCCCAACTCGTCATGGATGCGGGTCGGTTTGCAGAAGGCTTCCCATTTCTTGATGCCCTCCTGCTTCATCTTGAGATCTTCCGCTTCCTGGGCGGTGTCACGCGTTTGGGGCTGATCCTCGATACCTACGGTTCTGCACGATGTTGATCCGTAGTACCGGCTATGGGCGCATGAGGTGCGGACTTCCCAAGCTTGTGCCGCGCTCGACATAAGCGTGAGGGCGACGATGAAGTAGATGTTTTTCATGTTACTCGTCCGGGTTGGCCAATTTCTAGGGCGCCTTGACGATTATCGCCGGTGTGGCAGGGCCGCAACGGGTGGCGGCCTTTAATCACTTGTTAATCTTGATGTCTGCGCTGCGGGTTAAATCTGGAACCGGCAAGCGACGGCATGCGGCGGGCCTTTGGCCAGCCCTCCAGGGTGCTCATTTCGCCAACAAAAGCCGGCAGGCCTCAACAAAGACCTGGGCACCAGTGACGATGTCGGCATCGCCGGTATTTTCCGTCCAATGATGGCTGATGCCGCCGATCGAGGGCACAAACAGCATGCCGGCGGGCATGATGGTGGCGAGAATCTGGGCGTCATGGCCGGCGCCGCTGGGCATGCGGACAGACCTGCCATCGGCAAAGGCCAAGCTCGCAGCTTCGATAGCATCCTGGAAGGCGGCATCCATCATCGCCGGGGCGCCGGTACGAATGCGTTCCACCGTGACACTGCAGCGGCCTTGTGCGCTGACCTCCGCGGCCATGCTCCGCAGCAGATCCTCCAGGCGGTCGATCACGTCAGGGTCGTCGTCGCGGATCTGAAACAGCATTTCTGCACGTCCCGGGATGATGCTCGGTGCACCGGGATCGAGGGCGATGTGCCCGGTGGTCCATACCGTGCGTGGTCCGCATAGCCTCGGAAACCGATCCTCAATCGCCACGCAAAACCTGGTCAGCGCCACGCCGGCATCCTTGCGAACGTCCATCCGGGTCGTGCCAGCGTGATTTTGCTCGCCGCTAAAGGCGATCCGGTATTGCCAGATCCCGACGATGGAGGTGACGACGCCGATCCCAAGACCGCTGCTTTCGAGGCTCTCGCCTTGCTCGATATGGGCCTCGATATATCCGATATGCCGCCCGCGTTCAGCCTGCGCGCGCGCCCGGCCGGCAAGACCGACGGCGGTCAAGGCTTCCCGCATGGTTCGGCCGCTGTTGCGGTCGCGCGCGGCGTCGATGTCATCATCGGTTACATCGCCGACGTAAGACCTGCTGCCAAGGAAAGAACCGAAATGTCCTTCCTCGTCGCACCATGCCGCGACTTCGACGGCGCCGTTTATGTTCGAGTCGGGATTGATCACGCGGGCGGCTTCGAGGGCATAGACGACGCCGAGCGGCCCATCGAGCCAGCCCGCGTAATTCTGGCTTTCGAGATGCGACCCGGCCAACAGTTTTGGTCCGGATTTCCTGGCCGTACCGAGGACGTTGCCGATGCCGTCGATCGCAGCAGTGAGCCCTGCCTCTGGAAGCCGCTGCGCGAGCCACTCCAGCGAGCGCATATGCGGCTCCGAGAAGGTCGGCTTGTGAACGCCGGTCTTGTACGCGCCGATGCCACGGAGCGCATTGAGATCCGCAAGGACCCGAGCACCGTCGAAATGCGAGCGATTGTCAGACATGAACCGTAACCCTTGGTCGATTTCATCGATCCAAGGGTATTACACCATTGAAACCTCGATCAATCGTGTCTCGCGCGAACGACTGCGCGATGGCGGCCAGTGCGGGTCTTGCCATCGATGGGTGAGAGCGTCTGCTCACTAAGCTGGCACCCGATGTGAATCGTAGAGTCCATCGGAGCCTGATCCCCTGATGTTCTGATTGCAGAGCTGCCCCCGTTTATCGGAAGGACACGACGACGTCCAACTCGATCAAATAGACCAGCTTGTCATCTGACGACTTGTTGGCTTCGGCCGCTTGCCGATATAGGACCATTTCATCCGGCCGGGCGAGCCGTATCCTTAAATCCGAGTCGGCGCGGCACAATGGGACGTCATTGATTTTTTGCTGGCCCAGCTCAACGCGCAGCCATTTCTGACGGCGAATCTCGTCGGCTTCGTGATATTTCCTGGCTTCAAAAGCCAAGGTGGGCTTGCTGTCGATCTCAAGCGTCCAAATCGATCGTGCAAAGATCATGGTCTCTATGATTTCTTCGCCTTCACCAGCCACCGCGCTGCAGGCGATCGACGGCTACAAGCACGGCGGGCCGCTCAAGCACCTCGACAAGCTTGTCAAGGATGCGCTCGTTATTGTGCGGTCGGGGCTCCAGATATTCTTCGATGATGCGCTGCGCGTCGCTCATTGCCTGAAGGGCTAATTGCTGATCTGTCATTAATGATCACCTCCGCACCCGATGAATTTTGTCCGTAGCCTTCGAAGAACGGCCCCAGCCAAGGGGAAGCTACCATCCTCGCCGGGGGTAACAGGGCAGCCAAGTGCCGGGCCGCACGACTGCAGAACCCGCCAGCCAAGAGAAAAGTTCCATCGCGAGGAACCGGCCGGTGCGCAGAATATATGGAG
>WNGJ01008020.1_pt1 | contig 11255 bp, 12 predicted proteins | sample 5400611 | NCBI WGS metagenome assembly WNGJ01 (sample SAMN13153375, study PRJNA577476) | soil metagenome | isolation source: 40 cm soil or saprolite under Garry oak tree replicate 1 | place: USA:California | collected 2016-06-15 | reverse complement strand
CGGCGAGGTGCTGGACCAGGAACAGCCCGTGTCCCTCGGCCGCGTACAGGTCGCCCTTCACGACGGGGGTGCCCGCCGAGCCGTCGTCGATGATCTCGACCAGGACGCCGTGCGGCACGCCGATGACGACGATGGTGACCGACCCGCCATCGACACCGGACTTGGTGTGCTGGATGGCGTTGGTGACGATTTCCGAAGTCAGTAAGGTCGCCGCGTCATAATCCGCGCCGACCTGGTGTGACCTGAGCGTCCGCGCGACGAAGGCCCTGGTCGTGGCGACCTGCTCGGGGCGTCCGGGAATGGTCAGCGAGCCGAGGACTGTCGCGCGCGTCCCGCCGGCGGTCCCGCGAGGGTCCGACCCGCGCTGCGGGCCGGACCATGATCGTCGGGAATTGCCTTCGGGCGTATCCATGTTGAGTCCCTCCAAGTTGCTCCAGGTCGTGATCTCCCCTGAGCGCAAACCGGTGTCATGAAGTTCCGCATGGTTCACCTGTCACGTTCGTGACATTTGCCACCGTGGTTCACGTAAGACCGCTGATAATCATTGAGATCACCAACAGACACACCGCTCGCCACCGCGCCGCACAGATGATTTCAATCTGCGCAGAAAAACGCATTTAGTTGACTTCCACCAATTTGTCCTGATTCGCACCTTCATGGTCGATCACGTGGGGCTAGCACCAAACTGATGATGGAGCCGCCAGCCCTCATGACGCAAGTGCGTGAAGGAAATTTCCCTGCTGAAATCCCGGATGGGATTTCATCCGCGGCGATAGTGCGGTATCGTACTGCTTGTCAGGGGGGACGTGGAGTGTGCCGGTTACACTCCAGTGCTCGGATAGGGTCGCACCCGGTTCTCCGCGAGCTTCCTGACCGCTGACCCCGCTGCCTCATGAGGAGGCGAGCTTCACGTGCCCCTTGGTCCCACCGTCCGCCGGCGTCGGCTCGGTGCCGAGCTCCGGCGCCTGCGCGAGGCCCATTCGCTCAAGCTCGAGGAAGTAGCCGAGAAGCTGGGCCTGGCCCCGTCGACGCTCTCCCGCATCGAGACGGGCAAGGCGCCGACCAAGTCGGCCTACCTGACCGCCATGCTTGAGATGTATGAGGTCGAGGACCCGGGCGCGCGCAAGGTGCTCGTTGACATGGCTCGCGAGGGTCACCGCAAGGGCTGGTGGTCGATCTACGACGACGTCCTGCCCTCGGGGTTCGACATCTACGTGGGCCTGGAGGCGGAGGCCTCCGGGCTGCGCAGCTATGAGTCGGACGTGATCCACGGCTTGCTGCAGACGACCGACTACGCCCTGACGGTGCTGCGCGAACTGCGGCCCAGGGACACCGAGGAACAAATCCGCCGGGTGGTGGACCTGCGCATGCAGCGGCAGCGGCTCCTCGACCAGGACCCGCCGCTGGAGGCATGGATCATCCTCGACGAGGGGGCGATCAGGCGCAGCATCGGCGGCGCCGCGATCATGCGGCACCAGCTCGAGCACCTGATCAAGGCCAGCCGGTGGCCGAACGTGACGCTGCAGGTCCTGGGGTTCGAGTGCGGCGCGCACGCGGGGCTGACCGGCCCGTTCGCCATCCTCGAGTTTCCCGAGCGGACCGACTCCGACGTCGCCTACACCGAATCCCTGGGCGGCATGATCTACCTGGAAAAGGACCGGGAAGTGCGGTCCTGCGCCGAGGCATTCGACCGGATGCGCGCGGCGGCGCTGTCCCCGGCCGCGTCGGTCGAGCTGATCCAGCACGTGCTGCACGAGCTCGACTGACCTGGACGTACACAGGAAAAAACCGCAAACACCCAATGGAAGGAGAGGCGGATGGACACCGACCTCACCGAGCTGCGCTGGTTCAAGAGCAGCGCAAGCAGTGCCGCCGGATGCGTGGAAATAGCGCATCTCCCCGAGGGGGGAGTCGCTGTCCGCGATTCGAAGGACCGAAGCAAGACGCCCCACGTCTTCAACCGCCACGAATGGGAGTGCTTCCTGGTCGGCGCGAAGAACGGGGAATTCGACCTCCCGGTCACCTAGTAGGCCTCGTCGTCACCTGATCGCCGGAGGAATCGGCGGGCGGGGTGCTACCCCATTCCAGCCCCGCCCGCCTCCTTTTCCTCGGCGGGTCCGCGCGCACGGGTAGATGATCTGGGGGAATGAGCAGAGGGCGGTGGTCCTGGCGGGTCCACCGCCCTTGGCGTATCCGGCCTCTTCCCGTCACGGGCTCGGTCGAAGTCACCGTCCCTGGCGCCGCCGACAAAGGCGGCCCACTCGGCCGGGGTGAACACCAGGGCCGGGCCGGTGGGGTGCCGCGAGTTGCGTACCGCCACCTGGCCGTCGGGCAGGTTCGCGACCTCGACGCAGTTGCCCCCTTGCGGGCCGCTCCGTCGGCTCTTGCGCCACGTCACCTCAGGCAGGTCCGCGGCGGGCATTCCGTTACGGATGCTCATTCGGCTAGTCCTCCAGCTGGTTGACGATCGTGGTGAGGATCCCGGGCGTCTCGCTCGGCTTGGCGCTGACGATGCTGAGCCGCTCCATAGCCAGCAGGTAACGGTCCACGTCCGATTTCTTGTCGAAGTAAAGCGCACTGGTGAGATGCTCCAGGTACGCGACATCCGGCAGGTCCGGCTCGCTGAACCGCAGGATGCTGAACCCGCTCGGCGCGGCATGGCCGCCCATGCCGAGCGGGGTGATCTGCAGCGTGAGGTTCTGCCTGCTGCTCAGGCTGAGCAGGTAGCGGAGCTGGTCACGCAGGATCTCGACGCTCCCGATCGGCCGCCGCAGCGCGGTCTCCTCGATGATGGCCCACAGCTTGAGCCGCCCCTCGGTGAACCGCCGCTGCCGCTCCTTGCGCAAGATGACATGCCGCTCTGCCTCGCTGACCGGGATGTCACCCACGGCCAGCACGGCGGCGGCGTACTCGTGCGTCTGCAGCAGGCCGGGAATGAACTGCGGCTCGTAGATACGGATCGAGGTCGCGGCCTCTTCCATCCCCACGTAGGACTGGAACCAGTCGGGCAGGATGTCGTTGTACCTGTGCCACCAGCCGGGCCGGTTGGCCTGCTCGGCCAGGCTCAGCAACTGCTCCCGTTCGACCGCGCCGACGCCGTAGTAGGTCAGCAGGTCGAGCACGTCGATCTCCCGGATCGCGTTCCGGCCAAGCTCGATCCGGCTGATCTTCGACTCCGACCCGCGGATCGCCCGCGCTGCTTCCTGCGCGGTGATGCCGCGGCTCTCCCGGAGCCGCCGCAGCTGGGTTCCCAGCAGGATCCGCAGCACGGTTGGCCCTTCCGTCGGCTCTGGCATGACGCCTCCCGGATTTCCGCGCCGCGCGGAATTGTTTCTCGCAATTGCGTGGCAAACTGTTGCCACTCGCCGTTGCCAAACGTCATGGTATCCCATATGGGATTGCATGCCACCCCCCAATATTGGCGGTCTGGGCGCCCGGCTTGAGACACTTCTGTCTTAGGGAGCTGATAATGGCCGTTTAGTTCGGGTTCGCTTGAGGCGGCAGCTTGGCCCAGCGGTCTTGCGGCCCCGAACCTCGGGGCACAGGCAACCCCCGGGCCTGCGGTTCGTCCACCCGGACGCTGGCGGAGAGCGGAACACCTGGGCGGTCCGGCCGTACTGGGCGCCCCGTCCAGGGAACAGGAAGATTAAACGCGAGTGCGCGGTGATTTCCGGCCGGACGCGAGGACTCGCCAACCGTATTCTTGGTGCTATTCCCAGGCCAGTGTGCATTTATGGATTTCCTTTTGAAGAACGGGTAATTAGCGACGGCCTTCCCGCCGGGAAGATCGCGCGGCAGGCCGGCTCCCGGCATTCACCGGGCGCTCGGGCGGGCCGCGGGTTTCTGCGGCAAACGGCGTGCTTTGCTGTCAATGCATAGCCATCGGTACAGCATCGTCATGGGGAAGCGACCAGCTTACCGCCGCCGGCGCCGGGGCTCCGCCGGCAGGTGGCCGGCCCGGGCGCGCCAGGCATGAGCGATCCCGGCCTCCATGATCGTGCCGCCGGAGGCCGTCTCGCCCGACCCGCTCGCGCCATTTCACTCGTGCTGATACCGGTCATTTAATCGGGTCGGCCTGACAGGACGCCGCAATGGCGCCTTTCATCCGGCCGGGAAATGTCAGCGCGGCAGCCGGGCCTTCTTCCGCTGTGCCCGCCGCGTGCCTGCCGCGTGCCCGCGGACGCCGTGAGCCTGCCCGCTGCGCCGCTGACCCGGCCAGGACCGCCCCTAAGATATCGGTATGCGCTATAGGCCCCTGGGACAGTCGGGACTGCTGGTGTCGGTCGTCGGGCTGGGTTGCAACAACTTCGGCGGGCGCCTCGACGTGGACGGGACACGCGCGGTGGTAGACGCGGCCATCGACGCCGGGATCACCCTGTTCGACACGTCGGACACATATGGCGGGGGCGGCGGCTCCGAGCGCGCCCTGGGCGAGGTCCTCGGCTCGCGTCGTGACCAGGTGGTGCTGGCCACGAAGTTCGGCGGCCGCGGCGTCGACATGGGGTACGGGCCCGCGGCGGGGGCGAAGGGCGGGCGCGCCTACATCCGCCGCGCCGTCGACGGATCGCTGCAGCGGCTGCGCACCGACTACATCGACCTGTATCAGCTGCACGTTCCCGACCTGGCGACCCCGGTCGAGGAGACCCTCGCCGCGCTGAGCGAACTGGTGGCCGAGGGAAAGGTCAGGTACATCGGTCACTCGAACTTCTCCGGCTGGCGGCTGGCCGACGCCGCGCACCTCGCGGCGCGCCACGGCCACACCCCCTTCATCTCGGCGCAGAACCACTGGTCGCTGCTCGAGCGCCAGGTCGAGGGGGACGTCGTCCCCGCGGCCGTGCACTTCGGCCTGGGCGTGCTGCCTTACTTCCCGCTCGCCAACGGCCTGCTGACCGGCAAGGTCAGGCAGGGCCAGCCGATCCCGGCCGGGACCAGGCTATCGGGCCGCCAGGGTTACGTGACCGACGAGAAGCTGGCCACGGTGGAGGCGCTGATCGCCTGGGCGCAGGAGCGCGGCGTCACCCTGCTGGAGACCGCGATCGGTGCCCTGGCCGCCTATCCCGGCTGCTCCTCGGTGATCGCCGGCGCCACCAGCGCCGAGCAGGTCAAGGCCAACGCGGCCGCCGCGGACTGGACCCCCACCGAGGCCGAACGGGCCGAGATCGACGCCATCGCCCCGCCGCCACCGACGCCGGTTCAGTAGACCTGCTAGCCGTCGGCGACCGCCTGTTTGTACAAGGCCGTGGCGTTCGCGCCGAGCACGGGCGAGTACGAGACCTGGGGCGTGTCGCCGCCCTGCTCGTACCCGCCGATGACGCCGATCACCAGGCCCTGGCCGGTGGCCTGGTCGACCTCGCTCAGGAAGGGCCCGCCGCTGGTGCCATTGGTGTAGCCGTCACAGTCGAACTCGAGCTGGCCCGCCATCGGCTGCCTGAGCCGGTTCTGGCAGGTGATCGGCTGGTTCGTTGCGTTCGGGTAGCCAATCACCTGGACCAGCTGACGGCTGACCGGGGTGCCGGCGGCCAGCCGTTCGGCCCCCGTCACATTCTCGATCGGCACGCTCGATCCAGGCTGACTGACCCGCAGGAAGGCGAAGTCGTCATCGTCGCTCGACGAGGATTCCCAGGCCTGGTCGACGTAGACCTTGGTCACCGTCCAGACGCCGTAGGGCTGGTTGCCGCGGTCGTACCCGGGGACGAACTCGATGGTGCCCGACGTGCTCGTCACGCAGTGCGCGGCGGTGATCACCAAGTCGCCGGCCGGGCTGTCGACTACGCTCGCCGTGCAGAAGTGCTGGCCGAGCTGGCCCGCGGACGTGGTGAACAGCGCCCCGACCGCCGGGGTGCCGGCGAACGCCTGCCCGGCCCGCGAGGGCGCGGCCAGGTGCCGGACGGCTCGCACGAAGCCGTTGGCGATGTCGCTAGCGGCGCCGTTGGCGGGGGTCAGCGTGACAACCGCGCCGACGGCGAGCGCGGTGACCAGCGCCATCCTGGTAGGTGACCAGGTGATCCAGCGGGTCCGTTTGTGCGGACCGCTAGGGCCGGCCGGTGCGGTGTCCTGGTCGCGGACGCCTGGGTGACGCCTGGCCCGTCGCCCGGTTCCCAACAGCACCTACCCTGGTCACCTGCCCAACTTTGTCCGGATTAGGGGGCATTTGCGCACAGTATCGATACTTAATTGTGATCGACAAGGTGCGACTGTACCAGAGGTAAACACTCCAAAGTTGGTCAGAAGTCACCCGGCTGAGCTGGGGATTCCCTGTGAGCGCGGCCCGCGCCCCCGGTTTTACCTGGGCACGGGCCGGTCGACGTTCCAGTGAGGATCAGCGTGCCCAGCTCACCAGCGGTCGTGCACGGTGGCGCGGAAGTACTTGTCGTACAGGCCCTCGATCGCGCCGAGTTCGGCTTGCGGCAGCGGCGGCAGGCTGGCGGCCTCGGCGTTCTGCCGGGCCTGGCTGGTGCTGCGGGCGCCGGGGATCACGGTCGTCACGCCGGGCTGCTGGATGACCCAGCGCAGTGCCCACTGGGCGGGGGTGCCGCCGGGAAGGCCGCCGGTAATGGCCGCGAACTCGGCCGCCGCGTCGGCGCCCGCCTCGAGTCCCACCCCGGAGAACGTCTCCCCGACGTCGAACGCCTCGCCATGGGCGTTATAGCTGCGGTGGTCGTCGGCAGCGAACGTGGTGTCCCTGGTGTACCGGCCGGAGAGCAGCCCGGACGCGAGCGGCACCCGCGCGATGATGCCGACACCCGCCGCGGCCGCCGCGGGCAGCACCCGGTCCAGCGGCTTGCGCCGGAACGCGTTCAGGATGATCTGCACGCTGGCCACGCCCGGGCGCGCGATCGCGGTCAGCGCCTGGTCGCTGGTTTCTACGCTCACCCCGTACGCCGCGATGCAGTCCTCGGCTACCAGTGTGTCGAGCGCGTCGAATACGGCGTCCGAGGCGAACACCGCGGTCGGCGGGCAGTGCAGCTGGACCAGGTCGAGCCGGTCGGTGCCCAGGTTGACCCGGGACCTGTCGGTCCAGGCGCGGAAATTTTCCAGCGTGTAGTGCTCTGGTCTCTGCTCGACCCGGCGGCCCATCTTGGTCGCGACCATAATGCCCTGCCCGGCGTTGCCGGCCAGGAAGCGGCCGATGACGCGTTCGCTGCGCCCGTCGCCGTAGACGTCGGCCGTGTCGAAGAACGTGACTCCGGATTCGACCGCGGCCCGCAGCACCTCCATCGCTTCGGCCTCGGACACGTTCCCCCAGTCCGCGCCGAGTTGCCAGGTGCCGAGCCCGATCACAGAAATCGGCCGTCCCGTCCGGCCGAGTACCCGCTGCTCCATGATCCGCGATCTTACTAACGCCCGGCGGGTCCACCCGCCGCCGCCCGGTAGGCGCCCGGAGTGACGCCGTAGTATCTCCGGAACCACCGGGTCAGGTGTGCCTGGTCGGCGAAGCCGGCGTCGGCCGCGACCTGGGCGGGCGCGCCGCCCGCGGACAGCAGCCGCCGCGCCGTCTGCACCCGGAGCTGGCGCTGGTAGTCACTCGGCGAGAGCCCGTAGGCCTGACGGAAGGCCCGGTAGGCCGCGTAGCGGCTGCACCCCGCCGCCGCGGCCAGGTCGTGCGCGGTCAGCTCACCGCCACCCATGTGGCCGGCACCCCGGTCAGCCACGCTGGCCTGGATGAGCTCGCGGATCCGCGCGGCCACCACCCGGTCCGCCCCGCGCCGCGCGGGCTCGCGCCCCGAGGCGTGCCTGACCAGCAGCCGAGCCGTCCCGGCGAGGCGCTCGTACCGTTCCAGCTCGCTGGCCCGCCCGGTGAGCGCCCGGTGCAGCCGGTGCACCGAGGCAGCCATCGCCCGATCCTCGATCACCGGCGAGCGGAACAGCGGCAGCGGCGTTCCGGTCAGCGACGCGAGGAAGTCCGGCCAGATGTGCACCATCCGGTAGGTGAAGCCGCCGTCGACCGCCGCGTGCCCGTCGTGCGGATCGTCCGGGTTGAAGGCCATCACCATGCCGCTCGCGCTCACGTGGCGTCCGTGACGGCACGTAAAGGCCTGCGCGCCGGTCTCGGTCACCCCGACCGAGTAGCTCTCGTGGCTATGCCGGTGGTACACGTGCGAGGTGAAGTGCGCGTGCATCGCCTCGACCGGCACGCTGTCCGCGCGCCAGTACCTGGCCCAGTCGTCCCCGGCCATATCCCGATTATCGCGCTCCAGCGTTCAAGACGGCGCGCCCCGGCCGGGCCAGACTGGACCTATGACCGTACGTTTCGACACCAAGATCGCCATCGCGGTGCGGGCCGACCTGCAGGATTGGCAGAAGCTGAACGTCACCGCGTTCCTGGCCAGCGGGATCGCCGCCAGCATCGGTGACATCATCGGCAAGCCGTACGAGGACGGCTCGGGCAACACCTACCTGGAGCTGTTCGGGCAGCCAGTGGTCGTGTACGCGGCCGACCCCGGCCTCCTCAGCCAGGCCCATCAGCGCGCGCTGGCCCGGGAGATGCCGATGGCGATCTACACCATGGACATGTTCACAACCGGCAACGACGACGACAACCGGGCCGTAGTCCGCGCGGTCCCCGCCGCCGAACTTAACTTCGCCGGCCTGGCCGTGCACGGCCCGCGCAACGCCGTCGACAAGATTTTCAAGGGCGCTACCCTGCATCCATGAGAGCAGCGCTGTACCGGGACATGGGAGAAGCAGCCGAGGTCTTCTGCGTCGAGGAGGTGGAGCGGCCCGAGCCGGGACCGGGTGAGGTCCTGGTGCGCGTGCACGCCTCCGGCGTCAACCCCACCGACTACAAGGCCAGGTCAGGGGCAGTGCCGCGGCCCATCGACGACTTCCAGATCCCGCACCAGGACGGCGCCGGGGTCATCGAGGCGGTCGGCGCCGGGGTGGATTCCGGCCGTGTCGGCGAGCGGGTCTGGCTGTGGCTGGCCGCGGCGGGCCGCCGGTGGGGGACCGCCGCCGAGTGGACCACGGTCCCCGCACGGCAGGCGGTATCACTGCCGGAAGGTGCCTCGTTCGAGCTCGGTGCTTCGCTGGGCGTGCCGGCCATGACCGCGCACTACTGCCTGCTCGCCGACGGTCCGATCGCCGGGCAGACGGTACTGGTGGCCGGCGGTGCGGGCGCAGTCGGCCACTTCGCCATCGAATTGGCCAAACGGGCGGGGGCGCGTGTCGTGACGACCGTGAGCAGCCCGGCCAAGGCGGCGCTGGCCGAGAAGGCGGGCGCGGACCTGGTGGTGAACTACCGCTCGCCCGACGCGGCGGATCAGGTCAGGGCGTTCGGCCCGGTGGACCGGGTCATCGAGGTGGCGCTCGGCGCCGACTTCCAGCTCGACCTCGCGACGGTCGGGCCGCACGCCACGATCGTGACCTACGCGGCCGAGCCGGCCAACCCCGAGCTGCCGGTGCGAGCCTGCATGACGGCCAACCTCACGCTCAAGTTCGTCTTGCTCTACGGCGTGGAGATGACCGCCCTGGACCAGGCCGCTGCCGACATCACAGCCGCCCTGGCCGCTGGCGAGCTCACCGGCCTGCCGGTGAGCTCGTACCCGCTGGCCGACATCGCCGCAGCTCACCAGGCCGCCGAGAGCGGTGCCGTCGGCAAGGTCATCGTCAGCCCGTAAACCGTCCGGCGGGCATGCCAGCATGGCCAGGCGGCGTGTGGTGAGGAGCGGCGCGGAGGGTAGTGCCGTTCGGGCGGGGGAGGAGCAGCGGCGGCCGGGCATCGCGGGCGGGGTCGCGCGTCGGCCGGCTTCCCCCGGGCAGCTACTTCTTCGGGAAGACTCCGGTGTGGCCGGTTCCGCCCCAGAAGACCTTGGTGCCGACCCGGTCGCGCTGGCCGCGGCCGGAGCAGCGCTTGCAGCGCCGGTATGTCCCCTTGTAGACCGCACCGAAGTGCCTGCCCGACATATTGCAGGTAGGACACTTCCTGAGCGGATGGATGCGCGTCGAGACGACGTAGCTGACCGCAATAATGGCAATAATCAGAACCGCTAGCATGCCAGGTACTCCTTACTGACCCCACCAGAACCGCCTGTAGCCCTGGTACCGCCGTTCACACGGGCCGGGTACTGCGATCCGGAAAGGGTGGGCCACCGCCGCAGGTACTGGGGTTGGATCTCACCCCCAGTACTTGCTCACTTGCACAGAGTAAACCACTCTGACCGGATATGTGAAGTGATTTTGACACGGTGGTTACCGCAATGACATGAAGTTGCCTCATATGAGACAGCGGCATCACGGCCGTCAGCGGTATGCGCTAATTCCAAGCCTTACCGCGAGACCGACGCCGCACAGGCTCACCACGACCCGGAACGGCCCGGCCGGGACCTTCCTGACGATCTTGGGGCCGATCCAGCCACCCGCCAGGAAGCCCGCCGCGAGCGGCACCACGAGGGCCCACCTGACGTCGCCGAACAGGGCGAAGCACACCGCGGCCATGGCATTCGCCATTCCGGAGACCGCGTTCTTCACCGCGTTCACCGTGACCAGCGATTCGTCGATCATCATGCTGAGCACCACCAGCAGCATGACGCCCGCGGCGGCGCCGAAGTACCCCACGTACATGGCCACGGCGAGCAATGCCAGACCATGGACCACCTTGTTCCCGCCGTCCGCCGACGGTGACAGCCCCTTGATCCTCGGCTGGACGAGCAGCACCAGCGAGGCGGCGCCGATCAGCACCGGTACCACCACGGTGAAGGTGCTCGCCGGGGTCAGCAGCAGCACCGCCGCCCCGGTCGCGCCGCCCAGCGCCGTGACGATCCCCAGCCGGATCACCCGTCGCCCCTGCCCGGCCAGCTCGGGCTTCGAGCCGAGAACCGATCCCGCCCCGGTGAGCACGAGCGAGACCGTGTTGGTCATGTTCGCGCTGAGCGGCGGCACCCCGAGCGCCAGTAGCGCCGGGTAGGTGACCAGCGAGGCGATGCTCACCACCGTGCTGAGAATTCCGCCGAGTGTCCCGGCGGCGAGCAGCAGGAGCGCCTCAGAGGATTTCATCCGAAGTCAGGATCCCCCAGCTAGGCGCCACCCCGCACCCTCCGCCGGTGTGATCCCCATCGCATGCCGCGCAACTCCGTGCCCGCGGCATGTCTGTCACCCCGCCCCGCTGAGCCGCCCAGACGCCAGGGCCCGCGGCCTCCCTGAGCTCCCCGGCTCCGCCGGCTGCCCCCTGAGCTTCCCGGCTCCGCCGCCCCCTGAGCTTCCCGGCTCCGTCAGCTGCCCCCTCCCAGGCGTAACACGCATCACTTTGGTATCGGCCT
>WNGJ01008019.1_pt1 | contig 11255 bp, 8 predicted proteins | sample 5400611 | NCBI WGS metagenome assembly WNGJ01 (sample SAMN13153375, study PRJNA577476) | soil metagenome | isolation source: 40 cm soil or saprolite under Garry oak tree replicate 1 | place: USA:California | collected 2016-06-15 | reverse complement strand
ACCAAGAAAAAAGACGAAAGCGAAGCCAGCCCCGGCGCTCTCTATTCCTCCGGACTCATCGCCGCCGGAGGTGTCTTCGGACTTCTCGGCATCATCATCAATCTTTTCCAGGACCCGGAAATTTCCAACAACGTGCCGCACTGGCTCACCGCAACGCTGCGGCTGCCGTGGCGTCCCGACCTCTTCGCCTTCGGGCCAAAGGTTCTCGGACCGTTGGCGACCAACAATCTTTTCGGCGTCTTCATGTTCCTGATGCTCGCAGCCTCTCTGTTCTACTTCGCCCGCAAAAAACTGGACTGACATGAAAGACGTTCAAGGGTTTAAGAGGTTAAGGGTACAAAAGTGAAACCGGCCTCAGCGCTACTCTTGCACTCTTGTACCCCGTTCTTTACTTCACCCGCTTCCGGACCGTAAACTGACCTGAGTATGGCTCCACGCTCCAGCATCCGGAACTACCGCTTCAGCTTCGATTTCTACATCACTCCGGGTGTGCAACTCCTCGTCATCGCCAACTTCGCCGTTTTTTTCCTCCAGCTCTTTATCCATTATTTTCGCGGCGTTTTTCCCGAACACCAGTTTGAAATGTGGTTTGGCCTGGTTCCCAGCGGCGTAATCCCGGGCCTACGTGTCTGGCAGCCGCTCACTTATCTGTTCCTGCATAGCGTCGACAACGTCTGGCACATCCTCGTCAATATGCTCATGTTGTGGATGTTTGGCCGCGAACTCGAACTTGTCTGGGGGCGGAACCGTTTTCTTCGCTACTACTTTCTGACAGGCGTTGGCGCGGGCATTCTCAACGTCATCGTTCGCACCGTTCCTACCCTCTGGGGTAAACCGGCCTACGACATTCCCACCATCGGAGCTTCCGGCGCCATCTTCGGAATCATGATCGCCTGCGCGATTCTGTTCCCTGATCGCCGCGTTTTTCTCTTTCCCATTCCGATTGCCCTGCGCCTTCGCACGGTTGTCGCCATCATGGCCGCGCTGACCTTTCTCGGCACGTTCGGCCTCGGTGACGACAAAGTCAGCCACCTCTGTCATCTCGGCGGCATGCTTATCGGCTATCTCTACCTCCGCCGCGATTCCTACCTCTTCCGCCTCCGCAACGAAGTCTCCGACTGGAAATACCAGCGCAATCGCAAAAAATTTGACGTCTACATCAACAAACACAAAGGCGAACCACCGTCCCGCCCCGACCGCTGGGTGAACTAGGTCACAGTATTTTAATTTTCCGGCGATTTTCTCGCCGCTGTAGCAGTCTATACCGCGCCGTTCTGTTTTTAAGCCTTACATCTCTCGAGAGATGGATTCATTCACCGCGCACTACCGCTCGTTCGGCGGCTAGCGTTCTCCAGAGCTTTATCAAGGCGCTCCAACTGGTCACGCAGGTCGCTCCAGCCTGACCTCTTCCGCTCGAAGTTGTTGCTCGGCCTCTATTTCTCGCGTTTGTCGTTGTTGTTCTTCGCTCTCGAGCAATTCTAGCCGTGTCTTGAGTTGGCGAACCCTGTCCTCGAGCTCTTTCCGTTGGGTTGCAGGATTCTCGGTGATGCTTATGAAATCTTCCGTCTGCTTCGCATCGCTCGACACATGCTTCCGTTCATCTTGAATTCTCGCGAGCTTGTCCCGGGCGTCATCGAGCCGTTGGGAGGCTCGCGCGACAGCCGCTTCCTGTCCCTGCAACCGATAGATGAGAATTTGTGCTCTTTGCGCCGCGATGGTTGTTGTTTGTAAATCCTGCCGCAACAGCCGAATCTCCGATAGCAGAGCTTGCAATGTCTGAGAGTCACCCGTGGTTGTCTGCCCAAAACATGTCGTTGAAAAAGACAGAAAGCCCAGCACAAGGCCCAGCATAAGGAATGATGAGCGATTCATCGGCCACCCCTGAACGGATTGTATCTGAGATTTTTTGCCGTGAAGCGCTAGGTCAAATACTACTAATCGCCCTCGTGGACAAACGTGCTCAACATCCTGCCAATCGGGCCGAACGATTTAGCCCCATTACCGGGATCGCTCTTAGAAGCGCTCGGTGTCAATCTCCGGATCACAAATTCCTGAAGAATGTTGGCGGCGGCCGTTGCCCCAATCCCGATAAGCGCGTTTTCAAACGTCAATCCCGCTCCATTGCGATCTTTCGCCGGATAATAGAGATTCGAGATGCCGCCTGCAGCGAGACCTCCGAAGATTCCCGAGTAATTTGCCTGCCAGTGACCATTGTCGCCCTTGCAGATGACAGAATTCGCCACTGCATAGAAAACCCGCGATCGTTTACTGCCGGTTCCCTTGTAGAAATAACGTGGATCTTGTTTCAGCAACGATGGCAGAATCGCGCTTCCGATCAGCGTGCCCGTAACCGTGTTGGCGTAGGATGCCCCATAGCGCTTTGCGTAGCCCTGTGCGCCTTGGCCGTATCCACTGAAATCATTTTGTGCCTGCTGTATTCCCGCGATGGCCCCAGTCAATCCAAACGTGACTGGATCCACCATCTCCTTCCACGCAAGCTCGAATTTTTGCTTCGGCGCGAGAGGCGCTGCATTGGGGACGTAGCTCACATAAAAATTCGGAATGAATCCGAGCGCGCGCTGCTTCTCTTGTTCCTTGATCTGCTCTTCCGCTACTTCGATTTGCGGAGGTACGACGCGCACCTCTGTGACAGCCGTGGCAATCATCAGCACGATCTGTGGAACAATATTGCTCTCCCCGGAACGCAGGTTTCCAAGGAATGCTTGCGTCGCGAATCCTGCCGACGTAATCGTCAAATGAAATGGCCCGGGAACGACGTTGGCAAAGGAGAATTGCCCGTCGTCGCCCGTGAGCATCTCCTGGTCCAGGCTTTGATCTTCGCGTAGAAGTCTCACTGTGGTCCCGGCGACAGCCACTCCCGTTTGATCAACAACTCGTCCGCTGATCCGACCCGACGATTGTTGATCTGGCAATTGTTGATCGGCCACTGCCATTCCCGGAGCAGCAGGTACCCCAACGGGCTGCTGAGCTGCGATCGGAAAGCCACAAACCAGAAGGCTGAGGATAAGCCAGACTCTGCTCTGCGAGCCAAAGACTCGACACCGGGCATTTCCGCCCCAAAATCTCTTGTTCGATTCTGTTTTTGTAAAACTCACGCTAATGACTCCGCGGCTTTCCTGTGCCCGTCGAGCAAGCATTGAAGATCGACTCCACAACAATAGTAGCAGCAACCCACCTCGCTCCTTTGGATGCCTATCGAGCGCAGAATGAAGCCTCAACCCACTGTGGTAAAGGTGCTGTCACATCCAACTGTCTGTGCGCGGTGGATTCCATGCACAAGCTCGGTCAGGCCAACCGAAGAGAGCACTGCCCTCTGATCACCTGTTGCGGCAACGATTTGCTTGAGCATCTACCTTACGTTGTCGCCTCGGCGCTCAGCAGCGATGACCACGCTGGAGTCGAGGATCAGTCCCATGCGGGCGGTTCAGCGGTTCACGATGGCTATTAATGATCTCTTCGAGATCGCGCCCGAAGTCTCCGTCGAGCGTCACGGTAGAGCCGTGGGCTTCCGCCAGCGCGATAGATTCCGACAGCAGACGGCCGGGATGTGGCTCCGCAGCGCGCAGTACTGCCACGGGCCGCACGTCGTTCTCGATGACAACTTCCGCGCCTGCGCGCACGTGGACTAAGAGCGTCGCCACGGTGGTTGTGGCGGCTTCTGCTTCGGAGATGTGGATCACATTCTTTGCCATGGTCTGATTATAACTTGGGTTTCTTGCCTTCAGATATTCGGAGCCGTTAGTTCCTCTTCTCGCGATGATCGCAAGAACTGAATCACGATAAACGCTGGCGCACCAGATCGCTAAGTGCTTTCCCATCTACGGTTTTGCCCTCGAGAGCCGCCTTTGCGGCCTTCACGACGGCACCCATCTGCTTCATTGAATTCGCACCGGTTTCGGCAATCGCTTTCGAAACCGCAGCATCCATCTCTTCGGCGGACGCACCAGCAGGAAGATATTGTTCGATGAGGGCAGCTTCCTTCGTTTCCTTCTCGGCTAATTCCGGGCGGCCCCCCTTCGTGAATTGATCGATCGATTCCTTACGCTGCTTCAGGATTGTTTGCAGAAGTTGAATCGATTCGTTCTCGTCGAGTTTGCGGAGTTTTTCCACTTCCTTCAGCTGAATCGCAGCCTTGACCATACGCAACACGCTGAGCTTGAAGTCGTCCCTGGCTTTCATAGCGACGACAATGTCCGACTGAATTTTTTCCGCAAGACTCATTTTTTTCTCCCGCGCCACTATAACAGAAAGCTATGGAGAACTTTTTCGCTCAGGGTTTGCGAGTACAAACCCCGAAACCCGGCTTTCCCTCCGGTTTGACACTGATGCTGCCGCTCGGTAACTTGGATAGTTTCCGGGCGAGGAAAAAACTGCGCCGTGGAGCTGGTTTGCTTTTCCCGGAAGATTTAATAATTCTTTGGCGCGACCGCAATTTTCCGGGAATCCCCGGACGAAAAGGGCGAAGAGGACTCATGAAAGTCATTGTAGCGGACAAGATCAGCGAACGCGGCGTGGAGTTGCTGAAAAAATCTGGATTGAACACCGTGCTGACGACGAAGGAGACGATTGCGGCGGAGTTGGCAGACGCGGATGCGCTGATTGTTCGCAGCGCAACACGGGTAACACCGGATCTTCTCGACAAGGCGCCAAAGCTGCGCGCCGTTGGCCGCGCTGGCGTCGGCGTCGACAATATCGATCTGCCGGAGGCTACCAAGCGCGGCGTGTTGGTGATGAGCACGCCCGGAGGAAATGCAGTGAGCGTGGCGGAACACACGTTCGCACTGATGCTGGCGCTGGCGCGGCAGGTGCCGAAAGTGGATGCGGCGTTGCGCGAAGGCCGCTGGGAAAAGTCCTCGAGCGGAACAGAAGTTCGTGGCAAAACACTGGGATTGATTGGACTTGGACGGATCGGTGGGGAAGTGGCGCGTCGCGCCGAAGCGTTTGACATGAAAATTCTCGCCTACGACCCGTATATCAGTGAGGCGGCAGCCAAGGAGCTACAAGTAGAACTGGTCAGCCTCGAGCGCCTGCTGGCGGAGAGTGATTTCATCTCCATGCATACGGCGTTGAGCCCCGCGACGCAGAAAATGATCAACGCTGAGTCTATTCAGAAAATGAAGAAGACGGCGCGCATTGTGAATGCCGCGCGTGGGGAATTGATCGATGAAGCTGCGCTTGCGGATGCGCTGAAGAGTGGGCGTCTGGCTGGAGCGGCACTGGACGTTTTTGTGGAAGAGCCGCCAAAGAATTCGCCGCTGATAGGGCTTCCCAACGTAATTTGCACGCCACACATCGCGGGATCAACCGCGGAGGCGCAAGAAGAAGTTGGCACGCAAGTGGCGGTGCAGATTCGCGATTACTTGACCGACGGAATCATTCGCAATGCAGTGAATCTGCCGGCACTTTCGGCGGACCAATATCGTCGCGTGCGACCGTACCTGGAATTAGCAGAGCGGCTTGGCTCACTCGTGTCGCAAGCGGTGACCACGCGTCCGGAGCGCATTCACATCCGCTATGCAGGCGAAGTGGCGGAGGTCGGAACGCATCTCTTGCGCAGCGCGGTGCTCGCCGGCGTATTGAACGCGGTGCTCGACGAAAAGGTGAACGTAGTGAACGCTCCTGCAATGGCGGCGGCACGCGGACTGACCGTGGAAGAAGAGACGCGGAAGCGTGAACATGGCTTTCCCAATACCCTTGAGGTGTCCGCCCTTTCAAAAAAGGCGGGTGACGCAGGATTTACCGCGGAAGGAACAGTTTTATTTGACGGGTCGCCCCGCGTGCTGGCAATTGATGGAATCTCCCTCGAATCGTTGCTGGAAGGAACCATCCTTTATTTACGAAATCACGATGAACCCGGAGTCATCGGCCAGGTGGGCAGCACGCTTGGACGCCTGGGCGTAAACATCGCGACTTTCGCTTTGGGCAGGCGAGAGGCCACGCGCGGCGCCGAAGCTGTTTCCCTAGTTCGCGTCGATGGCCCCGCACAGGATTCCATCCTCAACGAAATCCGCCAAATCAAGGCCATCACCGAAGCCCGAATCTTCCGCCTGGGCGCCGACTGAAACGCCCGCCAGCACCAGAGAAGTGTCGCCAAGTTGTAAATTATAAGAACTTTCCTTGACATAATACGGTCATCTGTCTTAAAACAAGCGCAACTTTATATACCGACTGTGGTGGAATAGGTCACCAGGAGGGTGGGACCATTTCGCACCTCTCTCCTAGTTTCGTGTTCGGGTCGGCCGAACGTGCTTCCTACCCAGTTCGTTTTCACCCATTCATATCGGAAATACGTGTATTGGTGCTCGAACGGAGGAATTATGATTCGGGTTCTAATTTCATTCAGATTTATGAGTATAGCTCTGTTCGTCATGCTGTCATTGGCGGGCACCGCATGGTCTCAGAATGCGGGACTTTCAGGAATGATATTGGACACCAGTGGCGGGAGCATTGCGGGAGCTCAGATTGTACTGACAAATGAAGCGACCGGAGCTTCGCGGGAGACGGTATCGGGTGATGACGGAAAATATGTGTTCACGCAGCTTGCGCCGGGCAAGTACAGGGCCGAAGTAAAGGCACCGGGATTTAAGGCTTCGGTTCGGCAGCACTTAGAGCTTTTGATCGGAACTACGAGCACATTGGACATCAAACTGGAGGTCGGAGCGCTTTCGGAAACGACTCTCGTCGAAGCGAGACTAGCTCCCCTCAATACGACAGACGCGAGCATCGGAACACCTATTTCCGGATCCGAGCTTGATTCGCTGCCGATCCTAGACATGAATCCCGCGGGATTACTGAGCTTACAGGCAGGTGTGCCTTACATTCCGAGTAAGCCGGACAACCCCAGTGGCTATGGAGGATCGAGCGAGCAAGACGGGCGCAGCGGCGCCGTTAACGGGGCGAGAAGCGATCAAACAAACGTGACCTTGGATGGGGTGGACGTGAACGATCCTCAAAAGGGATATGCTTTCACGAGCGTCTTGCGCGTTCCCGCGGAGTCATTGGCAGAGTTTCGTACGACGACAACCAGCTACGACGCAGACTCCGGCGGGAGATCGTCTGCTGCACAAGTGCAATTGCTGACGAAGAGTGGAACGAACAAGATTCATGGATCGGCCTACTATGCTCATCGGAACGAAGCATTCAACGCGAATGACTTCTTTCTTAACCGGTCCGGTATTGAGGAACCGAAGTTTCGTCACCATTTATACGGCGCATCCTTGGGCGGACCAGTCATCAAAGATCGCGTTTTCCTGTTTGGCAATTTTGAGCGATTGACAGAGGCGCTGTTTAGCTCGGCAGAAAGGAACGTGCCGTCAGCAGCGTTCAAGGATGGCGTTTTCTTCTATCAGTGTCGTAATTTCGACCCCGCGAGCGACATTTCTCGGTATCAAAACAATCCTTCGTGCACACCACCTGCAGGCGGTTTTGTGCAAGGTGTGAGTGGTGAGAATTACGGGATGAACGCGAATTTTCAGCCGTGCAGAGCCAGTTCCGCTGGTTGCGGCCCAATTCAGGCTGGGTACTACGCTCTGAGCCCCGCGCAGATAACGGCGCTAGACCCGCTCGGCATCGGGCCAAACCCGGCTGTTTTGCAGTACAACCAGCAATTTCCGGATCCGAACTCGAGCGGCACCTCCGATGGCCTGAATATTCTTGGCTTCCGACTCGGCGCGCCGGTCAACAATCTGTTTAATACAGCGCTCGTACGCGCTGACGTGCACTTGGATCGTGCCGGCAAGCACACACTCTTCTGGCGGGGTTCGTTAATGCACGACACGATTAACATTGACCCACAATTTCCGGGAGAACCGCCGCGGCAAACCAACTTAAACAATAACAAAGGTTTCTCCGTTGGCTATACGGCGGTGATAACTAACAATCTGGTTAACAGCTTCCGATATGGCTTGACAAGAATAAGTGAGAAGTTCAGCGGGATCCGAAATTCCGAATTCGTCGACTTCAGGTTCATCGATGACTTCAACGGTTTCGAGACGGCAGGGACGTATAACAAGACTAATGGACGGACCTTGCCGCAGAATCATATTCGCGACGATATAAGCTGGACCAAGGGAGTACATACTCTGAGCTTCGGCGGCGAATTCCGCATGACTCGCAATGCTGCGTTCAGCAACTCAAACTCCTTTAATCAGTTCCTGATTAATCCTTCATGGCTGCCGAATGGTGCGCGCGAAATCGAGCCCGGCCAGGCGAGATGCGTCACGAGTGAATGTACTGCTGTTCCTCTGAACAACAGCGGAACGGCCTTTCGTGATCGCCTAACGGAAATGCTCGGGCCGATCAGTCAGGTCGACGCGCTGTACAATTTCGACAAAACAGGTGCCACGCAACCGGAAGGGAATCCCGTCAGCAGAAGATTCGCCGTAAATGAGTATGAGCTCTACGTGCAGGACAAATGGCGTGTCAAACCCACGTTCACACTGACGGCGGGGCTTCGCTACTATATCAGCACGCCGCCTTGGGAAACGAACGGCAATCAGGTGAATCCCAATCCCGGCTTTAGCAGTTGGTTCGACTGCCGCCAGACAGCAATGCTTTCGGGCCAACCTACAAGCGACTGCGGCCTCATAAGCACCGAGCTTGGCGGGCCAGCAAATCACAAACGGGGATATTACGACTACGACTACAAGAATTTTTCCCCGCGGATTGCGTTTGCATGGGCGCCACGGGCGACCGGAGGTTTATTTCATAGCCTGTTCGGCGAGGGCAAGACTTCCATTCGCGGTGGCTACTCCATCGTCTACGATCGGATTGGTAATGGAATCGCCACAACCTTCGATCAATACGGTTCATTCGGGCTGTCTACCGACATAACCAGCCAACAGGGGGGCTGCGGAATCGGAAATGAAGGCGCAAATTCCGTGGGTCCGTGTGTACGGTTCACTGGTCTTAACGATACAGCAGCGGCGAAAGCACAAAGCTTGGCATTGTCTCCGGGCGGGAGTTTCCCCGCAGTGTTGCCGGAAGGGAATCTGACCGTGTATGCGGGACTGGACGATAAAATCAAAACTCCATATGCGCATACAATGGATCTTTCGGTCTCGCGTGAATTACCGGGAAATTTGACGCTCGAAGTCGCTTATGTCGGGCGCTTGGCGCATCGGCTCACACTGATTAGGGACTACGCAATGCCAGCAGACTTGAAGGATTCCAAGTCAGGTGTTTCGGCATTCCAGGCCGCTAAGATACTCGAGCAATATGCGGCTACAAATGCAAACGTACCCGGACAGGGCTTCTCGGCGGTTTCGGCTGCGAACGTCACCTCCTACTGGGACAATCTGTTTCCTGGCTTTGGTCCGACCGGCGTCAATGGTGGATGTCTGCAATTCAACGTTTTTGGAGTTGGGGCGAACGCGGACGGATCCGCGATCGGCTCGAGCGGATTGCCTTGTGGTTACTCGACGACCCAAGTCGCGTATGACTACATGATTGGCTACCACGGAACCGGATCGGGAGGTTCTGGATTTGGCACAAGCACTTTCTGGCAGGATGTGGATTATTTTGACTTCCCGTCTTATCCCACTTGCTTGAATGGGGGCGGGACAGACCTGGACGGAGATGGTTTCCCCGATTGTCCGAATTCATTCTTCCCATCACAGTTCGTGAACTTGCACACGTGGACCACGACTGGCTATTCGTTCTATCACGCTGCACAGGTGATGCTACGGAAGAACATTAGCCATGGCCTTTCTTTCGCCTTGAACTACACCTATTCGCACTCAACCGATACATCGTCTACCCCCGAACGCCAAGATATTTTTGGAGGACAAAGTCTGACAGGCGGTTATTCAGGCACTACGATCAACGCATGGGATATCCGAAAGGAATATTCGAATTCCGATTTTGATATCCGGCACCAATTCAATGGATATTATGTCGCTGAACTGCCCTTCGGCCGGGGTAAAGCGCTTGGAAGGAACTCGTCGACCTGGCTGAATGAAGTTATTGGCGGCTGGCAGCTTTCGGGCATCGTTCACCTGAATAGCGGTGTGCCTGCCAATATCGTAAACGGACGCACCTGGCCTACCAACTGGGACCTCCAGGGGAATGCGACATGTGCTCCAGTGGGAGCGTACCCATTCGGCCTGGACGTGGGACCCTGTCCCTCAACGCAGAACGTTCATGGCGCGATCCACGGCACCGGTGGGCAAGCGACCCCAAATCTGTTTGCGAATCCCGATGCCGCATTGACTCATTTTCGTTTCACGGCAACCGGGGATCGCGGACAACGGAATGTAATCTACGGAGACAAATATTTCAGTACAGATCTGGCGCTTCAGAAGAGGTTTTTTCTCGGCGAGCGCCTGAACCTCATTTTGCGTGCTGACGTATTCAACTTGACCAACTCCGTTTACTTTGATGCATCTGGACTCAGTGCCAGCATTGAGGATGCGGGAACGTTTGGCGATTACTCTCAAGTTCTGGGACGCCCGCGGCAAATGCAACTGTCACTGAAACTCACTTTCTAAGGCGAACAATTCTCGCAATGGAAGGCCCTGCCGGGGAACAGTTCTGGCAGGGCTTTTCTTTTTGCAGGGAGCGTTCCAAAGCGTTCGCCCTCAAATTTACGTCCGCTTGAGTCTATTCAAATTTCTAAAGGCCTAAATCGAAGAAGCAGTATTGACAGGTCGGCCTGTTTTGACTTACAAGAGAGGACAAATTAAGAGACTCTGTGGGGTTATGCGGGTTCGCGCGTATTTCGCGCCGCCATTTAGCTCGCCGACTAACGTATTTGATGCCACAGCGTGTGTCCAATTCGCAGAGACGTTAGATTCAACACAACGAAGTTAGGTGCGGAAAAGGAGTGGTTTATGCATCGGAATAGTAAAGGCTTCTTGCGCCTTTTTTCGTTCTTTGCGGTGGTGTGCTTGTTTGCTGGCAGCATTGCGTTCGGACAGACTGGAACAGCTTCGTTGCGGGGTACCGTGACCGATAAATCCGGAGCAACCATAGCGGGTGCAAAGGTTCACCTGGTGAACACGGCGCAAGCCTTGGAGCGCGACGCGGACACGGGAAGTTCGGGCGAATACGAATTCTTGGCTCTTTCGCCTGGCACCTACACACTTACTGTCGAAAGGGACGGTTTTCGCAGGTACGAGCAAACGAAGCTTCAGTTGTTGGTGAACCTCCCGGCGACAGCAAACGTCGCTTTGGAAATTGGCACGGCAGCGCAGGTGGTCGAAGTCTCGGCTACCACCCAAACACTAAACACCACC
>WNGJ01010876.1_pt1 | contig 11257 bp, 8 predicted proteins | sample 5400611 | NCBI WGS metagenome assembly WNGJ01 (sample SAMN13153375, study PRJNA577476) | soil metagenome | isolation source: 40 cm soil or saprolite under Garry oak tree replicate 1 | place: USA:California | collected 2016-06-15 | reverse complement strand
GTAGACCGAAACGATGGGCTGTATCAGGATGTCCTTTCCGAGAACGCCGTTTTCGCCGGAGGCGTCATCAAAAGTGCCGGTGCCACCGTAATGACGATCCACGGTGAGGGCGATGTTCTCGCCGAAGTTAAGCTTGGACCGGTTGAACGAGGTGTTTACCCGGACGCTGCCACGGCGGTAGTCGTTGTACTTAGCCGTGCCCTGCTGATCGAAGTAGTTGAAGGAGACGGCATATGCGTTGGCCTCCCCGCCACCTCTGACGTCCAGGTTGTAATCCGAAACCGGCGCCGAACCGAAAACGGTTTTCCACCAGTCGGTACCTGCGCTGGCCGGCTCGATCAAGGCGTTGGGATATGAATACTTGGAGGCATCTACCGTGACGATGCGGCCGAACGCATCCTTAGTCAGGATCGAGCTAGGAGTGGCGTAATAGTAGTTGGGTATCGACGGGTTGTTCGGGTCGCCATAAACACCGGTGGGCACCGCCTGACCGGCGTTGATGTAACGCTGCTTGAGGACCTGGAAATAATCCAGCGAGCTCGTGAGAAGAATGTCATCGTATCCCTTGGTCGGAGTTGCCACGCCGGTTCTAGCCCGAATCGTCGCTCTCGGCGGTCCGACTGGTCCATTCTTGATCGTCTCGATCACGATCACGCCGTTGCTGGCACGCGATCCGTAGATCGACGCGGCCGACGCATCCTTGAGGACCTGAATCGATGCAATGTCCTCGGGGTTCAGGAAGTTGATATAAGAGTCCGACACCGCCGTGCCGTCGACGATGTAAAGGGGATCATTGTTCTGAAACGAGCTGATGCCGCGGATTCGGACCGTGCTTCGCGAACCTGGCGAACCGCTCGTCTGAACGGTCACACCGGGAACGGCAACGTCCAGCGCCTTGAGCACGCTTGCCTGAGTCTGCTTCTTGGCCTCGTCGACATTCGCGCTTGAAACCGCGCCGGTGATGTCTGCTCGCCGCTGCTCGGTGTAGGCGGTAACAACCACCTCTTCGAGGTACGTGACGTTCGTCATGGTGACGTCGACCCTAGTCCGTCCGCCAACCCCCGCTGTGAGGGGCTTGCTTCCCACGTGGGCAAACGTCAGAGTCCCGTTTGCCGGAGCCGTGATACGGTAATTCCCGTTCGCGTCTGTATTGGCGCGGATATCGGTTCCCTGCACCCGCACCGTGACGCCGGGGATTGGAGCGCCCGCCGCGTTCGTAACGGTTCCGGACACCGGTACATCTTGGCCGAATGCAGTGCCAGCGAGTGCCACTGCGAACAGCAGACCCATTCCCGCGGCGCGAAGCCAGCGTGGGCTGCTATTCAACAACGAATGCTTTCCTACCAGTACTCTCTCCATGAGCAATCCTCCAGGTTGTTCCATGACCATCCTCCAAGAACGGGCGTACGTAATTCAACCCTGGGGTCGGTGCATTGACCTCAGGCCCTGCATTGCGATCAGTTGGCGATATGTGAGCAGCTGGACGTTGTGGGCCTTGATGGCGTCGCGAAATCGCTGTGACGTGATTGCGTCCAGCTCTCCCTGACGATTCTTGCTCATCTCGGGGAGACCACCGTCCGTGTTCATGTCCAGCAATGCGCCCAGCTCGGCGTTGTCTATGCCAACGTGGGTAACAACGAGATTGAATGGCGGTCGCAGGCGATCGACCATCGCCAGCAAGCTGTCGGTCTTGGCGGCCGGAGCAGCGGAGTACTGCGGATCGTGCCTCGCTTCGCCGAAGTACTGCGACATGCCGAGCCCATACTCTTTTGCGAGCCGCTCGGCGATCTCACGGAACTCGGGGTAGCGAACCGCCGTTCCCATATGGTAGTCGACGTAATCGATCTTGAGGCCTGACCCGCGCGCCCGCTCGATCTGTGCGCGCAGCTCCTTCTCGACTTCCTTCAGATCGGGATGATTCTGGTGAAGCGCTTCAGAGGACGGAAAAAAATAGCCGTCCGCGTCGACGAGCGACGGAACGGCGGTGCGGCCCAACACCGGACCCCAGCGATAATTCTTCCACTCCGAATTGAGCGTCAGGTGAATTCCGACGGCGACCTCGGGATGACGCTTGAGGATGTCCACCGTCTCCTGGTACCACGGGGTGGGAAACATCACCGACACCGAAACGGGGAGGCCCGTCGCGATGAGTTTTTCGAGCGCCATGTTCACGCTGTGGCTCATGCCCGCATCGTCAGTGCGGATGATCAGGTAGACCTGTTCGGGATTAACAGGATGGCTCGACGCATCGGCCTGACCAACAACGTGTGTTGGCGAGGCGAACAACAGCGGGCCACAGACCAGCAGTGCAAAGGAACGAACCAAGCGCGTACGACCTCCCTGAGGGCGGAGTCAGGTGAGTCTGCCTATTTCCGGCCGCGAAGTCCGGGCACAGCAATCCCGTACCGCTGAGCCGGCTCGCAAGACACACTCTAATACGGCAGGGCATTTCACTTGTCAAGTAGAATTTCCGTTAAAGAGCCGCCGCCGGCGGACGGGATATTTCCATTCGGCGGATGCGACCAGTCGCTCAACCCGTCGTCGCCGACTGATCATTACCTCGAGTCGAACCACCTTTACTCTGCGTCATTTTTTTTTGTTTTACTCGCCGCCCTTGATTCTGGTGCATATTCGAGAATTCCTTCCGAGAGATCTGAATCGTGCGCGCTCGCCTGCATCCAGTTCGCCTGGCTGTCCTTTCCCTTGGACTGATTGCCGCCTCGCCGAGGGCGCCCGCCAGCGAACGCGATAGCGTATCCACCGCGGCGGCGCCGCGCGTTGTCGGCTACATGGCGTCATGGGGCGTGCGCACCAAAGGCGCGTCGATCGCCGCTCTTCCGGCGCGGCAACTCACTCACATTTTCTATGCGTTCGCACTGATCGGGAGCGACGGATCCGTCGTGCTCGGCGATCGGTGCGTCGACGCAGGTGCGTGTGAACGCGGGGCTGAGCTTCCTGCGAGCCCGCTCGGGAACTTCGGCGAGCTCAAGCTTCTCAAAGCGCGCAATCCACACCTCAAGCTTTCGATCTCAGTGGGAGGGTGGGGCGGCTCGGCCCGATTCTCCGACGCCGCGCTCACCGGTTCCACGCGACGCAGGTTCTCCGCGTCGGCAATCGATCTTTTCATCCGACGCTGGCCGGGCTTATTCGACGGAATCGACATCGACTGGGAGTTCCCGGTGCAGGGCGGTATGAAGGGAAATGTCGAGCGCCCCGCCGACAAGGAAAACTTCACTCTGCTTTTATCTGAGCTGCGTCGTGAGCTTGACGAGCGAGGGAAAAAAGACAATCGCCATTACGAGCTGACGATCGCGGCCTCGGCACGCCCGTCGGAAATCGCAAATCTCGAGTTGGGTCGGATCGTCCCGCTGCTGGATTTCATAAACGTGATGACCTACGACTACCATACGGGCGGGTCGATCGCCCACTTCAACGCGCCGCTTTACGCCGCCACGAACGATCCGACGCCGGAGCTCAACGTCGACTCGAGCATGCGAGCATTTCAGGCCGGCGGAGTGCCATCCGACAAACTGCTCGTTGGAATTCCGTTTTTTTCCCGCGCCTACGGCAGCGTTCCCAACGTCAACGCGGGACTCTTCCAGCCTTCGAGCGGTCCCCCCAAGGACTGGAAGGGACAAGATGGAGATTGGCGGCAGCTCGCTCGCACACGCATCAGCGATCACGGTTACGAGCGTCACTGGGAACCTGCGGCGCGCGTGCCGTGGCTCTATGATCCGCGCAGTGGAACGTGGATCACGTACGATGATCCGCAATCCGTACGCGCCAAGGTCGACTATGTGCGCGAGCGCGGGCTGGGGGGCGTTGTCATCTGGGAGCTTTTCGGGGATGACGGCAGTCTGATGCGGGAGATTGGGACGCTGCGCTGAAACTGGCATATACTAGGGAGAATTCTTTTTCTCGAAGTTGCTTTTTTTCCACTCTCCAACGCGCACGCATTGTCCCCCTTCACCATCCGCCAAGCCACCATTGACGACGCTTACGCGATGGCCTCGCTCGGGGCGCGGCTGTTTGCGCAGGCGTACGGTGAGACGCATCCAGAGCCGGAGTTGAGCCGCTATCTGGCGAGATCTTTTTCAGTCGAGGGGCTTCGCGATGCGATGGCAGACGATGGAGTCACCATGTTGATGGTTGAAGATCCGGTGGGAGGCGCGATCGCGTACGCCTACACGCGAGAGAGTCCAGACCCTCCGCCGAGCGTTCACGGAAACCGCGTGCGCGAGATCGTCAGATTTTACGTCGACGCCGCCTGTCAGGGGCGCGGCGTTGGTGCCGCGCTCATGCAGGAGTGTTTCAAGGATGCGAAGAATCGCGGCGCCGATATGGTGTGGCTGCAAGTCTGGAAGGAAGCGCCGTGGGCCGTCGGATTCTACGCACGGATGGAATTCTCGGTGGTCGGCTCCGCTCCTTTCTACTTTGGCGACCAGGTGGGCGACGATCACGTCATGGTGAAGTCACTCTGATCGGGAGCATAATCACCGATCTTTTTTCAACCCCTGGAAATCATCAAAAAAGCGTGACTGTGGTCGCAAGAGAACAGTCACTTGAGAGTGAAGATTTCCCTCCAGGCCAGCAAGTGGCGTCGCTCGATTCCGCGCGCGTGGAAACAGACACAGCTCCTTCAGCCGGCGAAAATTGCCGGCTGCGTGACAATCGCCGCATTGAATATCCTCTGGCAAGGACACGGGATACTCAGAACGTCGCCGTCGGTCATAAGGTTTGTCGTCGTTGGTCTTGCCTGCTACACCGTGACGACGATCGCGGAGTTTCTCTGGCTCTTATATAAAGGTCCGAGGTTTACGGGCTTCGAATCACGGACGGCCGCAAAGGGCGCCAGCCCAGTTAATGCGCCAGATCCGCTCGTCGAACAGCTGAAGGAGCTGCCCCCGGCCGAGCTGCGCGATGAGGTGCTGGAGCTCGCGAAGGAGATGAAGTCCTTTGAGGCGGTGAGTGACCGCGAGTTCGTAAATACGCTCGCCGGCGCCAAACCAATTCAGGCAGTCACGGAGGCGGAGCGCGACGAAGTGCTCGACAAACAGAGCACCGAGCTGCTGGAGCACAATCTTCGTACATGGCGGGCGTACAGAGAGAGATTCTATCGGCCGGCTCGCGCGTTTCGCGACGAGCTTCGCAAGCGGCTCGGCATCCGCAATGTGAGCCGCGAGCCGAGGATCCCGGCGTTGGACCAGGCGCAGCTGACTGGCGCCAAGCCAATCGCGCAGGCGGCGGACTATCTGGCTGGATTGGCGCGTCGACTCAAATGAAGTGAGCTATCACCGGATGGCTTGTTGGAAAGGCACGCGGCCAGAACTACGCTGCTACCCGCTGTTCGCTGATTGCTACCCGCTGACTACGCAGGGACGGCTCGTCGTGGCGGATCAGGTTTGCCAAGAATGGCACGATGAATTGTCCCTCGGCTTTAGCGCGCGGCGAGAAGCGACCAGCGGGAAGCGGGTGGCAGCGTAGTTTGCAGTTGTAATTTAGGCGTGGGGCGGGCGGTAGCCTACCTGCCGACAGTTAGAATCGCCACAATCACGGCGATCACCCCATGAAGGGCAATGGTTCAGCTCTTTTGTGGCTCGTCGAGCCCGACCTGAATTTGCGAGAGTGCGTCCGGCGAAATTCCGAACGTCGACGAGATGTCGAACTTCCGGCGCAGGTACTCCTCGAAGCTTATCCACTCGCCTTCGTATTCGACCGATCTGGTCCACGCGCACAACGTCACGAGATTCCGGTAGTGTTCCGCCCCGCGCGCAATTACGAGGAGAGCGATCATCATCAGGCCGAGCGCCGCGGCAAGACCAAGAGAGATCAGGTCACCCTGATGCAGCTCCCTCACGAGCTCCTGTTGACGGTCTCGCAGGAGGCTTGCTTCGTCGGCGGTCATCTCCTGCAGTCCGGACCGGATTACGGTCATGAGACTATCGCTGCGAGTGGCTTTCACCATCGTGACCGCCAGGTCGTGTTTGCCGGCGCGTTCCAGCTTGATCGTCGAGTCGAGCTCGGCCAGCTTGGTGCGCGACAACGACTCGATCGCCAGCAGGCGCCGCAATTGTGCGGGATTATCAACGAGCAGACTGCGGAGATTCGCGAGCCGAGCGCGGACGTTGTTCGTTGCTGCCGTGTACGGGGTGAGGAAACGAGGCTGTCCGGTGAGGAGGTATCCTCTCTGGCCAGCCTCCGCCTCGCTCATTCGCGCTTCGACGGTTGCAAGCTCCCGTTGGATCTCGAGCGTATGACTCACCCATTCGAACGACTCTACCGCGGCTGTTCCACCCTGCCATTCGAGCAGGAGCAGGGCGCACAAGACGAGCGCCGTCGCTGCCAGTCCGAAGGAAATGAGAATCGGTCTGCTATGGGGAATCTTCATATTTGTGGCCTTGGAGCGTGTAGCGAGCGGGGGTGTTCTCCTATAGGACGATTCACAATGGGGCTGGGTATCCACTGAGCGAGAGCGACCGCAACTGAGAACTACGATACCGCCCGGAACTACAATGCCGCCCGCTGCCCGCTCGTAGCTGCCCGCCGGTAGCTGTAAACGTCGGGACGCTACTTAATGGCGTGACGGCACAGGCAGTTGCTTCTGCCCAGACCAGTGCCTGTAACGTCCCGACGTAGTGAGGCGAGCAGCTGGCAGCGTAAGGCGGGCGGCGGGCAGCAGCGTAGTTCTCAGTAGCAGTGTTACCGTTGCGGTCGTAGATGGCAGTTGCAGACGAAACTGTAGTATCATTCACGCCGTGCCAACGCCGGCTCCTCCGAGAAAAGAAGATCTCCCGCTCCACGACGACGTTCGGTGGCTGGCCGGTGCGCTCGGTCGCGTAATCAGGCGCCTCGAGGGTGACGAGGCGTTCACGATCGTCGAGCGGCTTCGCGTCGCGACGCGCGCCCGCCGGCACGGCGATTCCGACGCTCCGACTCTCGACAACCTGCTGAGGCAGATCGACGGATTCACCGTCGCGCACTGTGCTATGGCGGCCCGCGCCTTCACCCTCTTTTTCCTGCTGATCAACACCGCTGAACAAACGCACCGCGTCCGGCGCCGCAATGCATATCTGGGGAAGGGCGTTACCAATCCGCAGCCCGCGTCCGCCCGATGGACGATGCGGCAGCTCCGCGACCTTGGCGCGAGCGCCGAGGCAATCGAGCGTGCGATGCTCAGCCTCGATATTCGCCCCGTCCTCACTGCGCACCCGACTGAATCGACGCGTCGCACACTGCTCGGCCTCCAGGCGCGCGTCGCCGACGATCTTCTCGCGCGCGAGACTGCGCCGCCGGAGGATGTGAGACTGGTCGAGCAGTCACTGGAAGGCGAAGTGGAGCTCCTCTGGCTGACGAGCGAGGTCCGACAGGACCGCCCGACGGTCCTGGACGAAGTGAGCTCAGCGCTTTGGTATCTGGAGACCCGTCTTCTCGAGGCGAATGACTACATGCACGCGACGCTCGCGCTCGCGTTCGAGGACGAATTCGCGCGGTCGGCCGATCCGTTCAGGCTTGCGGTTCCGTTGCGGTTTGGGACGTGGGTCGGCGGGGATCGCGATGGGAATCCGTACGTTACTCCGAGCATCACAATCGCCACCGCGCGCCGCGCGAGCCACGTGATACTCGGGCGCTATCTGGATGCACTGGATGATCTGACCCGGCGGCTATCGCTCTCGTCGTCGATCGCGCCTCCGCTCGATGCCCTCATCAAGTCGCTGGAGAAGGATCAAAAGCAGCTGCCCCTGATTTGGAAGAAGAACCGAAAGCGCAATGCGGACGAGCCGCTGCGGCTGAAACTGAGCTTCATGTCGGCCCGGATCGATGCGACGCGTCGCCTCGTGGCGTCGCGCGACGCGGGACGCCCAAGAAAGGAACCAGCGGCTTACCCTGACGTCGGAGGGTTTGAGGAAGATCTGCTGCTGGTGCGAAAGTCTCTGTTGCGAGCGGGTGCCGAACAGGCCTGCCGAACCACCCTTGATCCATTGTACGCGGCAGTGCGCGCGCACGGCTTTCACGGCTTCATGATGGATGTGCGCGATCATTCCGACGTTCATGCCGCGGCGGTCCGCGAGATCATCGCGCCGCAAAGTGGCGATCCTGATGGGAAGGCGCTTCGCGCGGCGCTCCTCTCGAGAAAGCCGATTCTCAACAAGAACCGGAAGATCTCCGACGCGACGCGACAGGCCGTGGATACGTTGGGAGCGATCCGTACGATCCAGGATGAGGCAGGCGAGCCGGCTGCCTGCACGTACATCGTTTCGATGACGCGGTCCGCGGAAGATCTGTTAAGGGTGATGTTGCTCGCCCGCGAAGCGGGACTGCTCGATCTCACTGCCAGGAAGCCCGTGTCGCGACTCGACATGGTGCCGCTGTTCGAGACCATCGACGATCTCGAGCGCGCGCCGGAGGTCATGCGATCGCTGTTCGACGATCCAATTTATTCCCGGCAGCTCGAAGCGCGGGGACGCAAGCAAGAGGTAATGATCGGGTATTCCGACTCGGGGAAAGATGCGGGGATGATTGCGTCGTCGTGGGGATTGTATCGCGCCCAGGAGTCACTGGCCGAAGTGTTCGATGACGCCGGAGTGGAGCTTCGTCTGTTCCACGGCAGGGGCGGGAGCGTCGGGCGCGGCGGCGGATCACCGGTCTATCGCGCTCTCGCGGCATTACCTCCCGGAACGACAAAAGGTCGCATCAAGATCACAGAGCAGGGGGAGATCATCTCGCAGCAGTTCGGTCTGTTGCCAGTGGCAGAGCGAACGCTGGAGGTGACGGCGGCGGGCGTGTTGCTGCATGAGTTCAGCGACTGGCGAAAAAAAGTGGGCGTCAAGGAAGTCGAAGACTTTCGTGAGGTGATGGATCGCGTCTCAATGCGATCGAGAGATGTCTATCACAAGCTCGTCTACGACGACGACGCACTGTTTGAGCTCTTTCGCATGGCCACGCCGATAGACGAGCTCGCAAACGCTCGATTTGGCTCGCGCCCCGCATACCGTCCGGGCGCAAAGGCGGGGATCGAAGGCATTCGCGCCATTCCGTGGGGATTCGGCTGGACGCAGATCCGTCTTATGCTCACGGGATGGCTCGGTGTAGGAACCGCCCTCGGCGAGGAGGTATCTACGCGTGCGGGCTTGCGCCGACTGCAGAGGATGGCGGAGAGCTGGCCGTTCGTGGACGACCTGCTGGGGAAGGCGGAGATGGTCTGCGCGAAGACCGATGTCGAGATCGCGCGTACGTACGTCCGACACCTGGGCGGCGATCTGAAGCTGCTCGAAGAGCTGACTCGCGAGTATCAGATGGCTGTCGAGGCGTTGCTTCTCATTCGCGGGCACCGTCAGCTGCTGGACGACGCCCCGGTGCTGCAGTCGGCGATCGCGCTCAGAAATCCCTATGTAGATCCCCTTTCTCTCTTGCAGATATCCCTGCTGCGAAGAAAGCGCACGGGCGCGGCGAAGAACGAGCGTGAAAGGGAAGCGATAGACGACGCTCTCGCGACGACGCTGAGCGGAATCGCCCAGGGTCTGAGAAACACGGGCTAGAAACACGGGCTAGCCGATACCTAGTCGATCTTGATCCCCTTGAGCTTAGGATCAAGAGGCGGATAGCGAAGGTCGAGCGCGTCGAGGGTGTCGGCGATCTTTCGGGCGACGAGAAGATCGCGCGCGTCTTCGTCGTCAGCGGGCACGATATGCCACGGTGCCCACTTGGTGCTGCAGTTGGCGATCGCATCGCGGAATGCTTTCGTGTAATCGCCCCATAGTGCGCGGTCATCCAGATCACCCTTGCGGAACTTCCAGTTCTTTTTTCTGTCGTTCAGTCTGTCGTTGAGCCGCTTCTTCTGCTCATCGCGCGAGACGTGCAGGAAGAACTTCAGGATCACGACCGAGTTCTCGACGAGCGCCCTCTCGAAGTCGTTGATGTGATTGAACCGCTCCGACCAGACTTTTTTCGGCACGAGCTTATGGACGCGCGGGACGATCACATCCTCATAGTGCGACCGGTTGAAGATCCCGATCATCCGCCGCGCGGGAACGCGCTGATGGATGCGCCAGAGGAAGTCATGTTGCTGTTCGATTTCGCTCGGGACCTTGAAGCTGGTGACCTCGCAGCCCATCGGATTGACGCTGCGAAAAACCTTCTTGACCGTCCCGTCCTTTCCCGACGCGTCGCGGCCCTGGAGGACGACGAGAATGGCATACCGTCCGTCCGCGTACAACGCAGATTGCAGTTTCCTGACTCTCTTGCTCTCGTGGCTGGCGGCTTTCTTGAGTGCGTCGCCCTTGGGGAGACCGCTCGGGCGGGCAGCATCGGCGTCGCCGATGCGGATCTGTTGCGCGCTGGTGATCGGGGCGAGCTTCGCTGGGTCGGAAGGCACGAAGCAATGTCAAAGCCAGGCGCCCATTTGTCAAAGGACGGACCGCAACTGCAACTGAACTGGTGCCAGACATCAGTGACAGAGATGCCAGTGTGCAGTTCAGTACGCCCTGACCTACCTCCGTGGCGTGAAAGCCACTGCATGTGCTTGGAATGGCGCCATGAAAAGTCAGGGCGTAGTGAACCCGCAACTGTCATCTACGCTACTGACGTCTGGCACCCGTTCAGTTGCAGTTGACGTCTGGTACCCGTTCAGTTGCAGTTGTTTTACAATCTTACCGCTGGCATCCGCCAGATGTTTTGCTACTATGAAGAAGACCCCGAAAAGGAGAGAAAAATGACCACCGCCACCGCTCCTAACACTACCGCCGCAGTCGCCGAGGAGCTCGTCTCCTTCTGCAGGGCGGGCAACTTCACGGATGCGATCAACACTCTCTACTCGCCCGATATCGTCAGCATCGAATCGATGGGCAGCGAAACGATGCCCCGCGAAATGAAGGGAATTGACGCGATCCGTGGAAAGAACCAATGGTGGGCCGACAATAACGAAGTCCATTCCTCCGTTGTCGACGGGCCTTTCATCGGCGAGGACAAATTCGCCGTCTACTACAATTTCGACGTGACCTTCAAGCCAACCGGCAAGCGCACCCCGATGGAAGAGATGGCGCTCTACTCGGTAAAGGACGGGAAGATCGTCCAGGAGCAGTTCTTCTATCGGACGTCCTGACGGTCACGACCACACGCGCGGACGAATCCGCGCGAACGGACACAGTGTCAATCCCTGAAGCGGCGTCGGTAGGCACCGACGCCGCTTCTGTTCCGCGCGTCCCCTCGGCTTCGCAACGCCGCGCCATCGAAGGTCCGCCACAACCGCTTCTGGTGCTGG
>WNGJ01008017.1_pt1 | contig 11257 bp, 7 predicted proteins | sample 5400611 | NCBI WGS metagenome assembly WNGJ01 (sample SAMN13153375, study PRJNA577476) | soil metagenome | isolation source: 40 cm soil or saprolite under Garry oak tree replicate 1 | place: USA:California | collected 2016-06-15 | reverse complement strand
TCGGCCGGCAATCACAACGACCGCATCCGCCGCTACTTGATTCGATGTTTGCATAAATGCAAAGGGCAGAACGGAAAAGTAAGCAAGATTAACTATGACATAAATTACAGTAACAGTTAGCACTGTGGAGTCGAGGTGTGGCGCGGTGGTTTAGGTGGGAACTATCAGTTGCCGGCCCTTTCGTCTGCCGGTGCCTCACTATTCCGACCATGCTTCCGTTTCCACACCCCGCTCATCGAACCGGACGTGCGGATTTGCCGCATCCGGCTCTCGGAGAAGACTCACGCAATCGCCGAGGCCATTGCATGTGACGCCGTCTGCAACTTCTGAAAACAACTTGGGAGTTGTCAGGCTTATCGCCAATCTCCCTTTCTGTCGTCGCTTCTTGCGTCCGCCTTCAACTGAGGCCCCTTCCCTACACCGGAGTTACCCGGCTTCGTCGGTACTACGAGCCTCTCCGCCATCCCAGTCAGCCCAGCCTGTCTCTCACGAGCTGCCAGTTGATCCACACCACGATCACCGCTGGGACTTCCCGTGTTGCGTATGGTCCACTTTGCCTGCATGCCGTCGCCAATACCCCGGCAGGTCCGATGGAACTTGTTCGCTCGAACTGTTCCATCAACTTCGGCCTTCCCACGAAACCGGGGCGGGTCGGCTCCTGCATTAGTCTTTTCGAGGCCTGCTCAGCGTTCACTCGTGTTACGGCCTGCACGCTCGCCAAGTCGCCTAGCGACTCTCTGCACCAGAGGCTTCAGCAGTTTCGTTGCCTCCACTACTGCTCTGATTGCTACCGAGTGGAGCGAACCAGTTCCCGGGCGGGCTTAACTCCCGCTGTAGACCACCACCTTTTCACGGCGCACCCGGTAATTCCGACTTAATCAGGAGTTGAACTCTCTTGCGTAGATGTAATGTTAAACGCGCCGACGGAGATTGGCAGCCCGATGCAATCAACGCGCGGTTTTTTGCGCTGCGGCGGCTGCCTCGCGAAGCAAATGTGGATAGCCGTCAAGCAACTCGCACTTGGCGTCGAGCCATTCCTGCGCTTCGGCTTGTACCTTTTTGCCGTTCGCGATTTGCGCTTGCACTGCTTCGGGAGCGGGGCCGCCCGCGACCCTGCGAATACGAACAAAGTGCTCGGGATCGAGCGCGCGCAACCACACTTCTTGTTGTTTCCGCAGCTCCCTTCCGATCGTTTTGGGGGCCAGCCGTTCGATTTCCGCAGCCATTCGCGCGGGGGAATACTCCCGGCCGGTGGCTTCGACGGCGGCAGCAACCAAACTGTGGGCCGCCCGAAAGCTGATGGCTTCCTCGCGCACCAGAGTATCGGCTAGTTCCGTAACGGTCAGAAAACTGCCAGTCGCTTTTCTGCACATTTCTTCGCGGTCCACTTCCGCGTGGCTCATGAGCCCGGCAAACAGCCGTAGGGCACGCGACGTATCGGCGCACATCGAAAATACCAGCGGTTGCAAGTCGTCTTCGCTGTCCACAATGTCGCCGAAGGGAGTGTTATGCGCGCAGGCGAGCACGGCCTGGCTCTGGCCGAAGGCTTTGCTCAACAGGATGCGGGTGTGCTCGAGCGCCACGGGATTTCGCTTCTGCGGCATGATGCTGCTGGACTGCACATAGGCGTCGCTCAATCGCAAGAAACGGAATTCCTCCATGCACCACAGGAGCAGGTCGTGGACCAGCTTGCCGAGGTTCACCGTCAGCACGGCAATCGCGCCAGCGGCTTCGCATACGTAATCAACCGCGGCGATCGCTCCATAGGAATTCTCCTGCAAGCCCTCGAAGCCCAGCAGGCGCGCGGTGTAGTGGCGGTCGATCGGAAAACCGGTGGTAGTGATGGCGCAGGCACCCAGGGGATTGCGGTTGATGGTGGCGAAGGCTGCCCTCAGGCGCCCGAAGTCGCGACCCAGGAACTCTATTGCGGCGAGCAAATAGTGCGCCAGGGTCGTGGGCTGTGCCGGCTGGGTGTGCGTGTTGGCCGGCATTAGCGTTTCGGTATGCGCAGCGGCGAGGTCGAGCAGCACGCGGCGGACGTCGGCGGTTTCCGCCGCGATTCGCATTACTTCGCGGCGCAGGCGCATTCTGTAGAGCGTGAGGTCGATGTCGTTGCGGCTGAGCGCCGTGCGCACTTTGCCCGCTACATCTTCGCCGCAAGCCTCAACCATCAAGCGCTGCACGTAGAAAAACAGGTCCTCGGAGCGGCCGTCGTAGCGCGCGGCAAGGATGGCCTGGCGGTCGAGGCCTGCAATCGCCGCCAGAATCGTCCGGGCGTCGCTCTCCGCAAGGATGCCCTGGCGGCTCAGCATCAGAGTGTGTGCCGCGTGAATTTCAAGAAGGGCTTCGAGAAAATACTTCTTGGCGTCTTCGAAATTCACTGCCAGCACGGTTTCGGAATAAACCGGAGCGGGAAATCGTTCGGAAGCGGGGGACGGCGGGGAGGCGCGGCGTTTACTCTTCAACGCGCACACCCCTCGCCGAAGGACAGACAGCCGTTTCGACAACTCGGCGGCCGATGCGAACGGTGGAGAAGACCGCCCGACAGCCTTCCTCTTCAGTTAGCCCCTGGCTGGGCGGGCTGCAGCCCGCGGAATCGTGGCCCACCACTACCACCTCACGCCTAAGCCGAAATCAAGAATCCGGCCCTGAAGCACCGTGGCAGAAAAGGGAAAACTCGCGGGCAGGGGCCCGAGGAGCTCACCGTAGCTCGGGTTCGTGGCCGGAGTTCCGGTCAGGTTTAACTGAGCTGCCTTCAGTGTCGTGTTGAGCGAAGTCACGTTCGGATGATTGAACAGGTTGGTGGCTTCGGTTATGAATTGCGCGTGGAAGCGCTCCTTCAGTGTGAATAGCGTGCGGGTGTAGCGGAGATCGAATTGAACAATCTTTGGCCCGCGGATGGTGTTGCGGCCGATGAACACCGGTCGGGTCACGGCGGCGGCCACGGTTGGATCGTTGTTCAGCGGAAGGGGCGCGACAATGTTTTGCTGGTCTCCGGAAGCAATATTTGCCAGTACGGCGAACTCATTGTCGTTCAGGAGGCGGTTGGCGAAGGCGTTCTCCATCGTTGTACGTGGCGACCAGACGGTGCTGGCGGTAAAGGAATGGGGCCGATTGATGTAGCTGTTGCTGCGGTCGCGAAGGCGGTTGGTGGGATCCTCGACGTAGACGAGATTCTGCTCGAAGCCGTTGACGTCCGGAGCATCGCTGATGGTGTGGGAATAGATGTAATGGCCGTTGACCAACAGGCCGCGGGAAAAGCGGTGTTGGTAATTCACTTCGAGAGCGTTGTAGTCGGAGCTGGAACCGACGTCCTCGAGGGTCACGTTGTTGAACGCCGGATTTGCGCGGGTGGTGGCGCTAACGGCTGCGGAGAAAACGGGCCGACCGTCCGCGAGAGTAGCGATTGGATTAATCAGGTTGATGTTGTGCAGCCATTCCAACTGCCGGCCGCCGGTATTGACGAAAGCCAGCGTAATGGCGTCATTTTTCGTAAGCTCCCGCGAAACTTGGAGCGTGGCGGTCATGGCATAGGCATTCTTAAAGTTGGGAGTAACGGTAAAGACGGAAGGAGTGGCCGGGGCGGTTGCGGTCGTCAGCGCCTGGGGATAGGAAGGCGCGCCGGGCGACGTAGGTAGGAGCGATGCGTTGAACGCAGTGCCCGATCCATCGTTGAAGAGCGCGTTGTACCAGAGATTGGTTGGCGGGGCGTCGTAGAACTTGCCCCATGAGGCGCGGAGGACGGTTTTATTGCCGAGCCTCCAAGCCAGGCCCAGGCGCGGCGACACATTGCCGGCGGGATTGTTGAAGCTGCGCGAGAACGGATACGGCGCGTTCGGGTTGGCGCCTGGCGATAGGAACCGGTCATAGCGGATGCCGTAGCTCAGAAGAAGAGATGGCCGCACCTGCCAGCTATCCTGCGCGAAAAGGTTGTAGAAATCGGAAATGTACCCGACGCGGGAATTGCCGATTAGCGCGTTCACGGTGGAATAGGATTTCGGATTGGTTCCGTTCGCAGCCGCCTGGTACAGGTCGATAGAAGGAAAAACATACTGTGTAAACGTGTCGCCTTCCTGAACGTCAATGATGCGCGAAAATCCAAATCCCGCCTTGTACGTGTGTGGGCCGCGAATGTAGGTCACGTTGTCGTTCCAACTGGGAATCTTCTCCGCGAATACATCGCCGACGCTGGTGCTCCCGTTGATAAAGGCTATGCCCGAGATGGTCACCGCAGGCTGCGGCCCGGTCAGCGATCCCGCAATGTGCTTCTCGTTGCGGTAAGGGTAGGAAAAGCGGAACTCATTGAGCCAGTTTGAGGAAATCGTGTCGACCCACTGGAGGCCGGCGACGTGGGCGCGGTCTTTAAAGTCGGACTCAGCAGCAAGCGTGTTCATCCCGCCGACAGCCGTGTTGAAGGGGTAGGTGTTCCGGAAATAATTCACACGAACAAAGGCATGGTTTTTCGTGTCAATATCCCAGTCGCCGCGCACGTCAAGGAACTGAGCGTGCTGCACGGACGGGGCAGTGCCGAACTGCGACGCCGGAATTCCAACGGCTTCTAGAGCCGTTTGGTTCGCGGCGCTCACCCCGTTCGCCACGGGCAGCGCGCGGTACAGGTGCTCGTACGCGCCGAAGATGAAAAGCTTGTCCTTCTTGATTGGTGCGCCCGCGTTCATGCCGAAGGAATTCATCAACAGGTTGGGCTTCGGAAGCGAGGGAGAAAGATGGATCGGGCGCGCGCTGGTGTCCACTGGCCCGCGGATCCACTGGAACATTCCATGGAAATCGTTGGTCCCCGATCCGGTGATCACGTTATAGATGTTCCCCGTGGTGCCGCCGAACTCGGGAGCGAAGCTGTTGCTGACGGTCTGAATCTCGCTCACATACACAGAGGAAATGGGAAACAGGCGCAGCCCATAACGGTCGCTCTCCGTATCTACCATGCCGTCCATTTGATAGTTGATGCGGTCGACGAAGCCGTTCGTATTCAGCGTGCGTGGGATGCCCAACTCGGGATTGGGGTGGCCGCTCACGCCAGGCTGGAACATGATCCAGTTGTAAGGGTTTCGCGAGGTCAGCGGCAGGGATTCCACTTCGGCTTCGCTGATCGTCCCGCCGATGTTGGTCCGCGCGGGATCCAACACGGGGGCGCCGCCGCTCACTTCGACCGAAGTGCTCAAGGAGCCCAACTTCAAGGCGCCGTCAACGACGGCCTCCTGTCCCGCCTCGAGAACGATCCCGGAAAACTTCAGCGTCGAGAATCCCTCCTTGGTCACGGTGAGCGTATAGGTGCCGATCGGCAGCGTTGCAATCACGTAGTAGCCGTCATCACCCGTGAACACGCTTCTGGCGTAGCCGGTTGCGTCGTTTAGGGCCAAGACTGTCGTGCCTGGCGCCGCCGTGCCGCTCGGGTCCGTAACGCGGCCCCGTATTGTGGCGTTGATGGATTCCGATTGCGCCCGCACTCCGGAGACGCAGGCCAAAAACAGCACAGCGATCCCGATCCCAAGACGCATCGCCTTCAACTGGGCAAAGCAATCGTCGGCCATTGAGTTTTTCATTTTATATTCGCCCCCCTTGTGAATCCCCCCGTGCCCTGCTTTTTAGACGGCCCTAAGAGTGTTAAGGCTCGTGCAACACTGGCCCTCTGACCACGCTCTTTATTCACCGAGTTGATGGAACAGCGAGTTCGGGAGGACCTCTTCCGCCAGAACCCAATTCCGTTCAGTGCCCGCTAGAACCCTTTGGCACCTCTCATTCATGCTGGGTTTATCTTACCTATGGCATCGTCCAGTCCAGATGCCTGTCGCTCCCGTTAGCTCTTTTGGAGGCCTTCCATGCTAATCAAAAACGTTCGCTCCGCCAGCGTCCTTGCGCTTCTCGCTTTCTCACTATTGGTGACTTCTCACCTTTCAGCAGCTCCCCAGTCTACCGGGAGTTCTGGCTACCACCTCATCAAAAAAGTAAAGCTCGGCGGCACCGGCGGCTGGGACTATCTCGAAGTCGATCCCGCCACTCATCGCCTGTTTATCTCGCGCGGCACGCACGTTATCGTCGTCGACCCTGAGCAGGGCAAAATCATCGGGGACATTCCCGATACGAAAGGCGTCCACGGCATTGCTCCAGCCGACGAATTCAACAAGGGCTACACCACCAACGGCGGCACGTCCGATTCCACCATCTTTGATCTCACTTCCCTCAAGGTCCTCGGCAATACCAAGACTGACAAAGATTCCGACGCAGTCATCTACGATCCATTCGCAAAGCGCGTCTTCACCTTCAACGGTGATGCCAACACCGCATCTGCAATCGACGCCGCTTCCGGAAAACTGGTTACCACTTTTCCGCTAGGCGGTGCTCCGGAGTTTGGCGCCACCGACGGCAAGGGCAAAATCTTCGTCAATCTCGAGGATAAGAGTTCCCTAGTAAAATTCGACGCCAAAACCCTCAAAATCGAGAACACCTGGCCGCTCGCGCCCTGCGAATCTCCCTCCGGCCTCGCCATTGACGCCACGCACGAAATTCTCGCCGTTGGTTGCCACAACAAGCTGATGGCTTTTGTCGACGGCACGTCCGGGAAAGTACTCGGCACTGTTCCCATCGGCCAAGGTGTGGACGCCAACCGCTTCGATCCCGCTACTGGGTTTGCATTCGCTTCTTGCGGCGATGGTACACTTACCATCGCCCACGAAGATTCTCCCACAAACTTTTCCCTCATAGAGACGATCAAGACACAGCGAGGCGCTCGCACCATGGCACTTGACTACGCCACTCACGTCGTCTATCTGGTCACCGCCGAATTCTGCCCTACTCCGGCTGCCACCGCGGACAATCCGCACCCTCGCCCCGCCATGCTTCCTGACACGTTTACTCTGCTCGTCTACGGCAAGTAGTCGCTTTCTTCTTTTCGACTCAGGGGCGCACTGTTGCCACCAACCGAGAAACGCCGTTGCAGGACAAGTGCCGATCAGCGATTCCACATGTCCGGTAATGCGGGTGGTCTCAATGGGTCAACGCAACACTAGGGCGAAGTCCACTTGCAGGGCCTCAATAGCTAAGATTCGTGTGCGAGCGTTGATTCAAACGGAACACCATCCTGGCTAGGGTCTGATTGAGTACATCCGGAGAAGGCGGTCCTCCATGGGGAAGTGCTGTCCGATCAACTGACTACAGGGTGTTGCATCGACCGGTTGAGCTCGCACGACTTACCAGGCACTGACCTTTCTCGGGTACCGGGCGGGAGGAAACGCGGTACTCATTATGGATTATTGCTTTCGGGCCCAAGCGGTAATCAAGCTCCACGTGGTAACCACGCCAGTGCTGCGTACGACTTCGTCGCGGAGTCGGTCCGCCAGACTGTCGATGTCGACCTCCACGGCAGTCACAATGTCCTGTTCAACGAGACGCGGCAAGATCGTGCGGACTAGCCCCGCGATGTACTCATAACCGGGCCAATCAGGTCCTCCGCCGACGGCGGCGTCCAAATGCATCTGCGGGTCCGGCAAGTTGGCCTGTTTGAAGAGGTTGAACAGCCGGAGCCCAGCGTAAAGATCCATGCCGGTCTTGCGGTAGAGCTCCATGATCCACTGCCAGATCTGATCGAGGAGCGGAGAGGACGGTAATGCCGAGGCCGGCAGCGTCGCATTACCCGGCTCTTGGAAGGCGATCACGCCGCCACGACGAACGTTCTCGACCAGCCGACGCAGCACGGTCAGGCGATCCTGAATGAAGAAAAGCACGCAGCGACCAACCACGGTGTCGAAGTCGTGGTCGAGGGACACAGAGGCCACGTCACCAACTGTGAAGGTCACGTTTTTCAGGCCGACACCGTCAGCGCGCGGTCGCCAGAAGCTCCGCATTGGTGTCAATGCCAACGACTGTGCCGTCCCGTCCTACAATGTCGGCGACGATGAACGCGACGTCGCCCGCGCCGCTCCCCACATCGAGAACCTTCATTCCAAGGGAGATACCTGCATCCTCGAAAAGTCGCTTCGTGTACGGCCCAAACATCTTCGCCTGCCGCAGCAGGCGGTCGGTCTCAGTTTGTGAGTGCCCGAAGAGATATGTCACCTTTGGATTCGCCCCTGAAATAAGCCGGAATTGCCTTTCTGACCTCGAAAACGGCGACGTTGTACGCGCGTCTCGCCCTCTCGCGACATTGTAAAACAATTTTCATCGGGAGCACTCCGACGGTCTGCCATCCGCACCAGCAACTGCCGGAATTGCCTGATCTATCGGAGAAGTGAAACCTCTGCCAAAGCCATTTGTCCGGTAACCGACTAATCGGGAGTTACGCGAGAATCGACGCTTAACGAAGGACAATTCGGTGCGCCCTGACCTTTTAACCACTCCATACGACCTATTCATGCACGCCTGCCGTGCAGGTGAGTATCCTAACCTTCGATGGACGCTAAAGAAATATCGGCCTTCTTAACCCCTCCGAAGATGACGGCCCGCGAGACTCTTCTAAGCCTCACCGGAGGCGTGATTGCCTTGCTGCTAGTCGTGGCTGGCACTAGCTTCTATAAGCGCGACTATCGGCATGGCATCTTGTGCTTCCTTGTGGCAACTCTTCTCGGTTTTGATACGGACGCCATCCAGCTCGCCCCCATTTAAGAGCATCTGCGCGAAACGCAGGTAGTCCTCCGCCGTAGAAACCATCCCGCCGCCCCCTGACGCCATCGAGGGCTGCGCCGCATAATCGGTGGGCGCTCCACCGGCCGGCGTATCCGTCGTGAGTTGGCCGTTTTGGTCCTCCCGGTAGAGCGTGGCAAACCGGTTCCGCTTTTCTTTCGGAACGAAGAAGCCCGTGTCCTTCATACTCAGCGGCCCGAAAATGTGCTGCTGCATGAACTCCGGCAGCGACTGGCCCGACAATTTTTCAACGATATAGCCTTGAATATCCATCGACACGCTATAGACCCAGCGAGTGCCCGGCTGGCAGAGCAACGGGATCTTAGCAAGCTTCTCGATCATCTCCTGCAAGGATTGCGATTGCAGCACCTTCTGCTCGTTGTACATCTTGTCGACGAGATTATTGCCGAAGAATCCGTAGGTGAAGCCCGCCGTGTGCGTCATCAGCTCGCTCATGGTCGGGGGATGGACAGGGTCTTCCAGAGTCATCGCGCCGCTCGGATCTACCCCCTTGAAAACTTTCAGGTGCGCGAACTCGGGGATGTATTTCGAGATCGGATCCGCAGGATGCCATTTGCCCTCTTCGTACAAGAGCATCATGGCCACGCCGGTGACAGGCTTGGTCATCGAGTAGATGCGAAAAATCGTGTCCTTTGTCATCGGAGTGCCGCTCGCCATGTCTTTCTTGCCGTAGGTCTTCTCCTCAACCACTTTGCCGTGTCGCGCCAGGATCGTCACGATGCCGGCAAGCCCCTTCTCGTCCACTTCCCGCTGCATCGCCGCATGCAGACGCTCGAGTCGCTGGGACGAGAAGCCGACCGCCTCCGGCTTGTTCGCGGCAAGATCGGGCGCCTTCTTGTTGGCTTGCTGAGCCTTGGTCTGCTGCGGCCCGGCAACGAACAATAGTCCGGCGAACAGCGCTAAGCCGAAACGCAAGAGTCCTGGGTCTTTCATTTCTCTCACTCCTGTTTGATTCTCGGAACTGCTGTGGAATGGCCGCACCTCGGCCCGAACCGCATGGTGGAGCAAGTAACCGGAGCCTGCGATTTAGACCTCTGGCCCGCGAATCATACGCTTCTCATTCCCTCGGCACAACGAACTTGCCACCAGAGCAAGCGTTATTTGACGCTACTGTGAAATCGGCAAACTCCCGATAAACGCCGAAACCATCCATGTTAAGTACTGGGAGGGACTTGTCCGGTTTTGCGACAAACCAGGACCTGAGAGTCGCGCAACTACCCGACTGGAACACTGCCGATGCCACTACTTTTGCGTGGTTGGATGGTGCATGACAGTCTAATCTAAATTTGGCAAAGACCCGTTCCAGTAGTTCAGTCGCAGTCTCATTTGGCCAGAAGCACTCAAACGGAACGGAAACTCCACCGACTTACCTGAGTCCAATACCTCCGGGTATTGGTAGCTGCCTACATCGGGACCAATCAGGAGTGTGCTCCACTTGCCATTGTTGTTTTGCTGTACCCAAAACGGCGATGGAGTCGCTTCGATTTCTCCGCCTCGTTTCGGAGATGTCTGGCCGACTTCAATACAAAAAGTAATCGGCTTGCTTCCGGCGTTTTCAACGCTCGCGTGAATCATCTCGTACTTCTTGTGATGCTGCTGCGGGATGTGAATCCTGACCTGCGCTGTCGCGGTCAGAGAAGAAAGAGCCAGAACGATAGAGGCGAAAACAGGGCGAGCCATGAGGGCAGTGTAACGCAATAGGCGAGCGGCGGACGTGCGCCCCATAGCGGCTGAATCGGACCCTTGGGTACTATGACCAACCTTTCAGGTAAGGCGAACTTACCAGGCAAATAGAATTACTTCCGAATGTTCGACCGTGCTGTGCTGCTCAATGCAGTTCGATAAGGCAAATGGCTTCGAGGCCCGAGCTCTGGACCACTGGAGGTAATCCAGTTCGGGTATATGTTGCGGGTAAACCCGGGAAAACAATTTTACTGAAGAGCGAATGCGACGTATGCGCCCGGGATCCTGTCTGCAGACGCGGCATGGCCCGATGTTGCTTGTGCGTGCGTGGAGACCCGCGCGGCTGCGCAGAAGACCACATATTGCCGGCCTGCCTGCTCGTAAACTGCTGGCATGCCCTCTAGCGCTGCGTCGACCGTGGCTTCCCACAGCACCGTACCGGTTGCGGAATCCAGTGCTCTTACTTTGCGGTCACGCGTGCCAGTGAAAATGAGGCCGCCAGCGGTGACGACCGGGTTCACCTTTGGGAAGTGGGAACCTGAATCGGTAATGCCCCGCGCCGCAAGCTCGGGGACTTCACCCAAGGGGATCTTCCAGCGAATTTCACCGGAATTGAGGTCATACGCGGTCAGAGTAGTCCAGGGCGGCGCAATGACCGAGAGGCCACTGTTTGCGAACATAAATCCAAAGCCGCTTTTGTAATGCGCAGCCGTGAGATCGGCGCTTCCAGCATTGGATGGAAGCCGATTTGCAGAAGCGTCTGCGGACGCGCCCACAGGGTCCGCTAAATAACTTAGGATTAGATCAATCTCCTCACTCGTCAACTTAGCGAATGGCGGCATCAAGCCCTTACCATCCGCCACAATCGTTCTGATCTGATTGTCGCTTAGCCGTCTGCGCAGTCCGACCAACGATGGGA